>Ga0233336_1000056_pt1 | contig 18562 bp, 9 predicted proteins | sample GEONDECOMP225_FD_183636 | JGI IMG/M metagenome (GOLD analysis project Ga0233336, IMG submission 183636) | Leaf litter microbial communities from Shasta-Trinity National Forest, California, United States - GEON-DECOMP-225 | ecosystem: Environmental > Terrestrial > Plant litter > Unclassified...
TCCAAGGGCAATGTCAACAACCCCTACTAAAAAGGCTAGATATACGCGAACAAAAAAACCATTGACTAATTGAAGACCAATGCAACACCTATCTTATTTAATACACATGCGGCTCAAGAGCAAGGGTAGGACTCAAGAGCAAGGGTAGTCGGCTCGAGTGGAGAGGATTTTACTGCTAGAGAGAAGGAAAAGTTATAAGGAAGGCCCCACATCACTAGCCGACAGGAGATATGTCCCCATCGTCATACGAGAGAATGGATGGATAGATGTGTTGCTAGAGTGAGGAGGCCTAGCTAGTGGCTGAGGCAAAGGGACTACGTGCTGTTAACAATTATATGCCCGGATCAAGGAGGCTATGTGCAGTGGGTGAACGGCATGTGCAGTGGTTTCAGTGAATGGCTTCTATGTGATAAGCTCCCCATGTTCTCAACAGATAAGAGATATGTTCTCCATCAATGGCCGATATATGTTCCCCGAGAGGATAAGGCCCCATATATCATACCCGAATCATCTTCATCGCATACCCGAAAGAAGGTAGAGGTCCCCATAGTTACTTCATACCCGAGAGAGGAAGGAAATGTCCCCCATGTTCACAGCAGACCTTAGGAGATATGCCCCATGTTCACAATTTACACTCATAGCCAGGAGTCCTAGCCGATCATAGAAATAAGGTCATTGACAGTTTATCACCCTTTTTCTGAATCTACTCGAACTGAAGCTGCTGTGTCAACTCTGAAGCTGCTGGGTCAACTTTGGTTCGGTTATAGAACAGGATATTAAATCTCGCTTTATAACTGCTGGAGAAGGTTTTAAAAGATCTGGGCTAACAAAACATAGTGCCTGCGCCAAACTCAGTTCTCAATCAATCTGTTGAACTCAATGAATATGCTCGTCCGGTAACAACATGGCTTCAATGTATTCTGGTGGGAACGTAATAAATGCAACATAGGTCTATTCTAGATTAATGCCATGTCTGTATAACGAGGTCTAGTAAATCAGATAAGTTAAGCAGACTAAAGTACTAATAGTATTATTACGGAGTCAATTATGAGAGTATAATTAATCATTTTATCTAGTAAACCACGTATTCTTGCACCAGGCTAGTAGACTATTACCCGTAATGTTTGATGACCATATTTTATAGTTATAAGCTTATATAGATTAAGCTCATTATTAAGGGCATAAAGGTGCTACGCTCTTTCCCGACAAAGGAGGGGAAGGAGTATTTAAGTCAAATTAATAGACCTGGTGTTGTACTCAGCGTAGAATTTACGTGGGCTTTTTCTTACTCAGTCTTAGTCGTGTACTAAGTATCCTCTGCTTAGTAGAATTAGAGTAATTATGCTCTTATTGATGTAGTTAACCCTAATCTATAGACTACTAGAGATTAACCAGGTAAGCTTAGAGTCAATTAATACCGTATTAATCTCGTAAACTAATACAACAAGCCATATACAGGTTACATCCACATAGTACACATATATGGTTAATCACTTTTATACTAAGGCTTTCATTAACTTAGTCTATGTTCTAAGCTTGGTAGTGTATTTCAGGTGGTTCAGCTATCTAGGTTAATTATGACGTGATTAAGATTAGACTAAGCACTAGTATTACTTGTTGGGTGGTATAGTATGTACAGAAAATCATGTATATAAGGGCATTACCATATAGGGTCGTATTAATATGCTCGATTTAGTACCTACTAGCAGGATTCATCATAATAGCTTATTACTTACTAGGTCGTTGTTGAAACAATAGAGCTGAATACACTCTCGTAGTTCCATATTCTAATTGACTATACCACTACTCAATGGTACTATGGATCACGTGAGCATTGGCTGTTCAGGCCTGAGCTTATTGGGTTTACAGCTCTGATGCAGTATTAGCTATGTTTAACTCGTACACATATTGACGAGGTCCATGAGTACTCTAATAAGCTGGCCACTAAACATTCACGGGTTTCACCTAACATACCTGAGCACGTACTGGATAGAACCAGGCTGCCAAATTAAGGTAAACCTAAGTAATAGCATGGTACACTGGAGTAAGCTTAAGCACACTACTTATCTATAAACCCATGATAGTACAAATAGAATTATAAATGGAATGACTATTAAGTTGGCTCTTAATGCATTCAGCTGTAATATCTAAATCCTAGAATAAATATAGTAACGACTGAAATAACCTTTCTGCACCACTAGTTTTATGGATAGATTAGTGCCCAGGTGGTGAGACTATAATAGGTAAGTGTAATATACTAAGGGTTAGCCATACTATGACTAATTGCATTGTTAATAGGACCCTGATGTGATTAATGACTAACCCCCATTCCTGCCGCTTTCAAATCTGGAGTGAGTGCTGCGGATAAAAGAAAGATTGTTGCAGCCACCCGCGGTTAGTTCCCCAACAAGGCAATGCCCGTCCCATTTCACTACGGCCAACCTTTATAGGTAGAACGCGCGGTTAAATACTAGAGTAACCTCGGAACCAACTCCCAGTAGGATTACCGGAATGTTACGGTTCTTGAAGAATACGTGTTGCCCCTGATCTCCCCAGCCCAGATTAGCCGTTTGGCCATTTACCCCTACGGTGGACTTAATTACCATCCATGGCACGTGATTGGAAGGTACTATTTCATCTCTTAACTCATTCTTATCGATGGAGGTCATGACCATTTGTTGAAGAATGTTTGGAAGAGAGTAGTCTATACATTGTTTTAGTATTTGATTAGTGGTATCTTCTAGGTTAGTGTATTTTTATTCCTAGGACGAAAACTTTAGTATTGTTGCACCACCTGTGCACCTAGTTTGTTTTGACACATTTGCTTTAATGACTTGGTTTTTGTTATACATTCATATTTATATCTTTTAATTCAGCCATTTCAAATAGATTTGATAAGTTCAGTCGTTCCAACATCCAATATGGCTAGAACTAATAAAACCCCAAACCTCCCATTTATGGCTAGTTCAAATATCCCAGATCTTACTAAGCTTACCAATGATCCTATCCAACATGATCCAACTTGGCCTGCCATGCCAACCAAGCTTCCCTCTTATATTCCCAAATTTGAGGGACATGCTAGAGAAGATCCTTCCAATCACATTATGTCCTTTCACCTATGATGTTATTCTAATAGTATTAATGATGATTCCATTAGACTGCACTTATTTCAATGCACCTTCACTGGTGTTGCCGCGAAGTGGTATATTGATCAACCCGCTAGGACTCATACCTCATTTGGGTCGCTAGCTAAGGCGGCCTTTATTACCCTTTTCAAAATTACCTGTCCGATACGATCAGGGGTAGAGCTTATCACAACCTTACGCCAAACTATGACTACTCATATTACGGATCACATCCATTAGTAGCGTATACGGTGCAGTTTGTGTAAGATCAAACTTGTTGGTCCTATTATCTTAGATTGGTTCCTAAAGTACCTCCTTCCTATTATTGCTGAGGATGTAGCCACTCAAATGCCACAGACAGAAGAGGAAGCCATTCTCAAGGCTCAACAATCCGATTCGAGGTGCCGTAAGGCCGCTCGACCAAAGGGAGAGGCGCATGAGGAATGAAAATGTAAAAATACCCTGACTAAGCCTCTCCCCTCGGCCCAGCATACCACCAAATCCACATGTCCATTTACAGATGGACCCCGTCCAACCTAATGGTTCTTCCCACTTCAAACCATCGACACCTTCAAAAACCATTTTACCCTCTTGTACGAATCCGACAGTACAGGTACGTACAACTCCAACCCAACCCAAAATCAGTAAGGGTAAACACCCTGCTCCCTCCCTGCGCATAACAGGTCCGAACCCCTTGTGCTTTGTGTGATGACTCCACTCATCTCACTCATCTATGCCCTTCCCTTTCCGAGTTGCAATACCTTTTATTTGAACCTCCACTTTGTAGTGGAGGGAAGAATACATCCACACCAGGATTTTGCACCAACAAACCATGCACCATTTGTGGGGTATATGGGCACTATACACATTTATGCCCCTCATTGCCATGCTATCGCGAAGTCCTCACAGCAGGTTTACAATTTCCATTGCTCCCTCCTGCTCCCCCACAAAATGAATCCATCCTTTACCTGTCGTCTTCTTCTAATTATGATTCGCCATCTACATAGATGACTCAGGCTGCACGGCGCCCTCCCTCCCAATGATGATGCGCCATCTTACTTAGGCTGCACAAAACCCAGCATCCTTCCGACCTTACTCATCACGCGTATTTACTTCTCACCAATCAGAGGCTGCCGCTTCACATCAATGGCAGTGAATCCAATGCTTATGTCTCCCTGGCTTTCATTCGTCGAACAACGGAAAATTAACCCCAAACCAATGCATCTGGGCGGACATCTATGTCCAGGCTACCCGGACACCTCCCCCCCTGGTGCCCCACGTAATATACAAGTTCCCTCCACATCGTGACATCCTCCGATGTTTTGTAACTTATGCCACACTAGGGCGAATTTGAAAGAGTAGTGTTTTTCTTTTAGACCAACCAATGAATGACCCTAAGGTACAACCGATCTGCACCGGTAACCCCAGTTTGGAATTGAGGGGTGAGGGGGTGAGGATACGAACCCTCATGTTCTCGACCCTCGAAACTCAACCCTTGGCCTCTCCATCTAACATAGCTGATCATTGCCGAGAGCCGCTAGTCACAGGTGTTTATGCACACAATCCCGGACTCCATGCCGGTAGCCAATCCACTCGATGCCAGGTTTCAATCCGCTATATACCATATTACATGCCAAGTTTCAATGTCAGGTATCATTGACAGGACACATAGTCAATCATAGACAGAAGGGAATTTCCAGTCATAGTCATAAGCTCTTGTTAGTAAATGCTATAACTCTTTTCATCGTTGCTAGAAATAACTTATAGTCATTGCTATAAGCTCTGAGTAGTGCTGTAGACAGCCAAGCTATACTAAGTGCTTCACAGTCAGTGCATGAAAGTGCCAATTCATAGCAGCCCAGAAGCAACAGTCTCATAGTCAGTTGGGGTAAGAGCCACACATAGCCAGTGCTCATTGCCTCAAGGCGTCGTCATAGTCAATAGCCAATCATTGCCAGAAGATTGGATAGTAAACATCGCCCGTAGTCATAGTCAGCGGTCAGAGCCAGGTCATTCCCAGTCATAGCTTGATTAAGATCTGTTTAAATAGTTGCTAGTCGATGCCGGTAGTCAATGAGGCACTCGCGCTACTCGATGATGCTACTTGATTCCAGGTTGAAATTGATTCTTCCTTTCTGTTTTGGAGATGCCTTCTTTTATTTATGTTTTCCCCCTCGCCCCTCAAAAGGGCGTTCCTAAAAGAAGCCCCCTGGTAACTTAATCATTCTCCTCCGATGGACCTGCCTCTTGCTCCCTCCATTGTTTAAGCTGACGCCCATAACAGTTCTCCCGGGTGGTAGATGATGCCCCTACCCTAGCGGTTATCCTGGCTTGTAGCGGGTGTGCCTCTTGTTTCATCTGTGTATACGTTCCGGTAGGGGGAGGGGGAATCATGGGTAGATGTAATTACTGGAAATAGCTCTCTGTTCATCCCGGACTGTCCTTACCATAAAGTGCTCTCATGTCTTCTGTCCATCGCGGCTCTAACTGGTCCATTGATCTTGTAGATCTCTTAAATCTGAGCTAGCAGCATCAAAGGAAACAATATCCATTTCAGGTTTAAACACAAAATGTTAGCTTCCCCTTCAGTCAGGTTTCCCTATGAAAGGATTCCCCCTTTGTAGATAAGGTTCTCCTGCTAGCGCGAGTTTCAATTAATTCCCCCGGTTGCGGAGCTGATTCTCAGTAGGTGATAGGCTGACTCAGGCTTGATCACTTGGGCATTTGCTTGCTGATCGATGAGTGCTTCACACACTCGTATCGCGAAGGATGCACTGAGAACAACAAGGCAAACGGGGTAAATGAAATAAAGAACTCGACTAGGGAGATCCCTCTCATAATAGGATCCGAATTGGAATGAGCATAGAAACATGTATCGATGTACCAGATTGGCTAATGCTCCCAGGTTGATGCGATGTATTCCACCGGTTGACGGGTCCCTTCTTTTTGTTACTAGATGAATGAGATCCGCACTTTGACACCTAAGATTCCATAACGAGTAGATACTTTTGCAGAAGCGTGATCAATGAAGAGTTGAACTCAAAATGTTATCTTTCCCTAGTAACAGATTTGACCTCAGCAGGTCGAGTAGGACTTGTCAGATAGCTCCCTGACTGGCTTTCAATACGTGTAGCCTAGCTTTCAATATGCGTAGCCTTACTTAGGGGCGTGAAAAGTGCATAGGCTCCTTCCCCTCTACCCGGAACTCGCCTAGTGCTTTCCTATTGCTAGGTCCCTTTGGGGTGGGCGGGTGGTATGGCCCTCTGACCTCTTGCTATCGCGCAGAGCGCGCTGGGAGGATCTCACCGTTGTTTCCTACACGGCTTGTCCGGCGGATCGGACGCCCTGTGTTAAGATGTCGTTCAGTGTTTCGTCTCCAGTAAGATGGTTTACCGGGAGAGAACTTCGATTCGCCCGGCCAGCAGGCGGCGTGCTTATCTTGTGTGACAACACTATGGAGGGAGAAAGCGACGCTTTCGTGTCACATGCTATGGTCTCAACGCCCTTACGAGGTAGTGATGAGTCTCACGTCGGATAAGCCCTCTTTCCAGCCTGTAGGAATGTGGCTATAAATAAATAAAAATAAAATAAAAAAGTTAAGGGAAAGGGGCGAGGGCCGCCAGAGCAACGATACAGCTGGAGCCAGCTGCAAGGAGGGAAGGGAGGAAAGAGGAAGTGCCGAAGCCACTGTCCGAAGGAATAGAGAGATAGAGATAGAGAGCACTCGACTTGTTGGATGACTCTACCTTAGAATTGAGCGGAGATGTAAAAAGAAATCACTATACAACTTTATCCATTCATTCTTCAAGTAACTAGGCTAGGGTGTATGAAGAGGAGTCCTAGTCTTATTACCTACATGAGGACTAACTAACAGGTTGGGCTCAACATAAAGTATAAAAAATAGAAAGGTTCATCAACATCAAGAAGTCTCAATATAAAGTTGGCTAAGTTCGCATCCATGTCTCAATCCAAACTAATAAACTATCATTATGAGCTAAGATGAGAGAACACCCTGCATCGTTAGTAAACAGAAGCTAGTATTTCACATAGCGATTAAAGATAGAATTGGAATAGATGAACCCAGTTTGAATAACCCTTACATATCCTGTTCCTGTACATGATGCAAAACGTATACCTGGGTCGTCGAGCCCGTCACAGTTGTTTTTAACACATATACATCCAAGCTTGTGAGGGGAGGAATGCATAGATGTTCTTATATACGAAACACCCTGTAACCTGAATGCTGAATTTGAAGAGTAACTATCATGGGAATTTTGATAGTAAAGAGCATGGTCCTCTTCTCTTTGGATTGTAGTTGAGATGAAAGACCCTAGAAGGAGGAAAGCCCACCCGGCGCTGAGGGTTAAAGACCCAACGATATACAATTGGTTTATCATCTCTTCTTAATACCCAACGTTGTACAACTTGCATCATCTGGTTATTTCTAGTGAACATATAAACTAGCACCTGGTTCTTCATACATACCTAACTTGATCAACTTGAAATGGGAACTCTACCAAGCTTCATACTTTACTAAACCTTATAACCCGTCCTATTCTCTTCTACTTAACATAGGTAACTTGTACTTGCTCTTGCTTTGAATACTGAACATAGGTAAACGAAGGGTTGGTTGCTTTCCCCAATGAACATAGACTACTGGCACCAGGTTTTGCTACATACTTAACAAACGCTACTTAACTTACTTGGTTCCTACTGAACACCTAGAAACGAAGGGTAAGTAGTTTGTTTCATACTGTACTCTACTAGAAATGGTAAGTGGTCCTTGATTCATCAACTTGCTGACGACTTGATCTCTACTTTAATCTGAATAGTATTGCTAAGATAATAATCCAACATAAAGCTCAAGTTGTTGTATAGGGTATCTAGAGAATAAATGTATCCGGTGGTCTCCTTTTCGTATCCGGTCTAAAATCTATGCTAAGCGAAGAATAAATCCTCCTCTGCCCGCTCTCTGCTGTTTCTAATCTATCGTATCCAAGCCAAGCTATACAAATAATAAAGCCCTATCCAAGCTTTAACATACTATTTATCTCCGTTATCTAAGTAAAGAATAGATCCCCTGCCTGCTTCTCCTCTTCCTCTCTCTATCTGAGTATAAAATGTATAAGTAACTCATCATACATAGATAGGTACAAGCCATAAATGCATAGGGACTCCCAAGCAATACCAACTAAAAGAGCTATACAAGCTAAACCTTATTGATAGCTGCAATTAAAAGGTAGTTCTAGATAGCTGCAATGAGAGGTTAGTAAGAGGTTTCCCTGTCTGACTAAAGAGGGTAGTTAGTGCTTAGTTCTAGTATAGTCCTGTTATAATAGCTTGAGCCTTTAGTAAGTATTCGATCCTATAGATGAAAATTGCTATCCTACTCTTTCTACTCTACTTAAAGACCAACTAGAGTTGCTATACCAATGTTCGATAACAATACCTCCTAAAGAAGTAGCTATACCTCATAAAGAAGACTTCAAAAGTAAATACACATTCTAAAACAATAATACATACAAGGAGCTAAAGGTTCATAAAGAAGACTTTCTATCAGTAGGAGTAAGGTTAAAGCTTATATAAATCCTAAAGAGTATGAGGTTAAGGTTCTGGTTTCTATCTTGATCTAAAGACCCTGCTGTATAGTTATAACAAATAAAGAGTCTCTAATTCCTATACTACTTCTTATTTATTAACTTCATAAAGTATTATTAGTAGTTAGTATATATAAAGTATGATTTGGATATATTAAGAGTTACAAGAGAGAATTAGAATTCCTTTAAGGAGTTAAGATATATTTTATATACTATAGGAATAATAATAAGGAGAGAGTACGAATAAGAAGTCAAGAACTACCACTACTACTTTATAACTTAGAAACCTGTTTAGTCACTTAGGAAACTATAAAAATTATATTACTTACTATGACTCTTTACTACAAGCTAGAGGAGGATAACAATAACAACAAGAGCCTCTCCGGCTTGAGGATAAACTATCTTCCCTCACTCCGACAGGATAAAAACTCTGACCTCTTAAATCTAAAGTAAGGGTCTGGGTATCTATCCGAGTAATAGGGGGTCTGCTGGGGTAAAACCCCAGGAATTCCTCGCTAACCTGCTCTCGTAGAGAAAAGATGTTACCATGTGCTTTGATTCCTTATCTTAATTCCTTTCTATACCTTAATTCCTAAAGGAATAAATAGATGGCCGTCGATATTATTTGTTGCTTAGGATAAAGGAAGAAATAAAGGATTATTATAGGATAGATAAAGTCTTAGGATAGAATAGGATAGATAAAGTCTTCAGATTAACGGGATAACTGTAGTAGTTCTTAAACAATAGGAATACCCTCTCCCTTATGGTCGAGCCTGCTTACGCATCCTCAATTCTTTTGAAAAATCTTCAATCCTATCCTCTCTTTCTTAAATCCTATATAGTCTTAGAATAGTTAGAATACCCAAAAGAGTAAAAGGCGTCTTCTTCTTCTTTCTACTCTGCCTCTATAAATTTATAACTATAACTTGATAACTATAACTCTCCTACATAATATATTTCTAAATCTTAATTCCCTCCTATCATTCTCAGCAGGGTATGCCAAGCTCTGCTCTAATAAATACTTCTCGGTCTTCTCCTCTTTTCCTAGAGATGTATTGCTGCTCTTTGTATAGCTTGGTGCTGCTCTTTGTACAGATAGAAGAAAGAATCCCCATGTATGTGCTCTTTGTTTGGTTGATGAGCCTACACTCCAATGAATAATATTCTACGCCAGTCATGAACACCACTTTCGATAGCACCGACAGGAGATCCTTTACCGGGTGGTGAAGGAGATCCGCATCGGTCAAGTCTTCGCACCTTTCCTCTGGGGTCTAATCTCTATCTTCAACCTATCGTAGTAGTTGTATCCAGTATCTAACCTACTCCACTTGCAGCGAAGATCCTACTCTACTCGCTACAAGCTCTAAGAAAGAATAATGGTTCCCACTTTGGTTCCCACTCCTTGTGGTTTATGTTCCTAAGTAGGAGGTGTATGTAGGTTGGTCCGCTGCAACTTGACTGGGTGTCTCCTGCAATAATAAGTATGGCTGCTCGAACACTTATTGGTCGGATGATTTGTCCCTGATTCTTCCCTAAGCGGTAGAAGGTAAAAAGCTGTGATGCACCCTGTGTGTTTAGTCACCAGGTAAAAGACCCTGCCATTTGCACCTCTGTCCACCCACCCCGTTCCTCTGAAAAGTCATAGTGCCACCCAATGAAACTCATAGGGCTACGCTCTTAAACTCATAGGGCCAAAACCCTAATAGAATGAATAGTTCCTACCTCGGTCGTGCTATTCAACCCAAAAGGTTCCAGGTTCATAGATAGGGCCTACTTTTTTCGCTGTGTGTGTCCCCGGTCGAAATAATGACCATTGTTGCACCAGAATATATTAGGGAGCTATTAGGGAAATTTGTGTGATGCACCATTGACCAATTCCTAGTCTAAATCCTGAATTCCCATTCCCCTCTGGGGTTGAGGAGAAGATATCCTGCTTCCCAAAGAAAGCATGAGAGGCAGTCATGGTTGGTCTGTGTTCTGGACCCTTCTTTCCCGAAGCGGCTACAAAAGGCAAGGGATGAATCTATATGGGTCACTTCATAGGGTAAGCAAAACTCATAGTGACTCTGGGTTGAAACTCATAGGTTCACCCGCATAACTCATAGGGCTACAGGGCGCATAACTGACGGGTCCACCCATCTAATAGTTCCTATTCATACTTTCTATTTATACTTAATCTACAATATCACCTAATAGTAATAATACAAAGAATAAACAAAAGATCTCCTACCTATTCCTCATCCTACTTTTATACTTAAAGAGACCTCAAGCACCCTGCTGCATCACTCCGAAGGAGAAGCATCTCCCTCCGCTGTACCAAATAATAATAATAATAATAACAGGAGCTCGACCTAGCAAAGAACCTCCGCGGGGTCGAAGTTGTTTTGGTTTTTGTTCCCACGATGAATTCCCATTGCAAACTCAACTACTAGTTCCCATTCCTTTATCTCTTCTATCAGCACTAACAAATAGTAATAAGGAGCCGATTCGCGTTGTGGGATTTTATCCTCTGCTAACCGTGTAAAAACTGGGAATTATACTTGGTGTGTCAAAGATCAAGAAGCTAAGCCAAGTTAATCAAAAGTAAGCATGCATCATATATAGACTAATACTGATTTAAAAGAGGTATTTATTGCTTTCCCGCATCAGGGAAGGGTTTGAACACTTGCCCGAGGTAGGAGGGCAAGGAAAGTGCACAAATGATTATTAACGATGCACCCTAAAGAGTAACCGGTACCTTTCTACTTGTAACACTGGTCACCATTTCACGAGGAGCTTCACCGTGCTGTACCTTTTCACTTGGACTTTGGTACCCTGGGCGATGTTTCACACCAATTCTCCCTAAGCGCTATTGGTTCCATCACCATCTATACGAATCATTAGTGGTGGAACTGCCGGTTATTCCTTCTTTCATCAGAGCTTGTTGGTTGGGGAGACGAGATGGGAGGTTTATTATTAGAGCTTGTAGGGCAGGATCAAGAGGTGAAACAGTGCGCGTACCTTGGATCTTGTCTTTGATGATTGTCCTTGGTGCTGTGCGTACCTTGGGATATTTAGTCTTTGATGAGAGTACTTGTTGCTTGTCAAGTAGCGCATGATGTTTACCCTAAATTACGGGGTGGCTCGACCCCAATCTATTTATTATTATTTAATGCTACCTCTGTCGCCGGTCAAGGCTCAGGCCCTTACCAACAAGGTGGAGGAGGACCCATTCAGATATTTCTTTATATTCCTATGGACCAATTCAGACCTATTCCTGGTTTTATCACTGTACAAAGTTCAGGCCATACGAGGAAGACCTATCCCATGTATTTATCACTGTGCAAGGATTCGCGCTATGAAGAGATTCTCTAGATACCGCTACGAGGGAGAAGATACGAATAGATTAATTCATGTTGGTTGACAGATAGAAATTAGCGTAGCATGTTCAGTTAATCAAATTACGCTGCAGAGTGAATCAAGGAGAAGATCAAGTATGTTTTGTTTTGTGCTTGCTTTTTCCTCCTCGCTTCGGGCTCGGGTGGGAATGTTCCACGTTCCAAGTAAAAATACAAATATCAGAGCCAGAGCTTTACTATTTCATATTCTATTCGTTAAGGGTGTGACGTATATAAAACATTGAGTTACATTAACTTTCTAAAATAAAGAAAAGATAAAAAGAAAGAGGAATAAGACTCCTTATGTTTTTAGTATATTAGATTTTAGGAGAGACTATTCTTAGGTTTAAGGGTTAATTTCATATTTATATGCCTTATATAGTATAAGCTAGGGTATTTAGATTAGGAACTGTGCAAAACTATTTTCTTTTTTGTATTAATATAATGTGGAAGTAGAAAGAGAGAGGAATAATAGGAAACAAGTATCTATTAAGTAGCTTGTTAGGTAGAAAGACTCCTTAGGTACTAGAATTTATCTTTATGAGGGTTAGTTAGGGACTTTATTTTATATATATATCTTATTACGTGTTACCAATAGTCTCCATGATAAGCTGAGCTATTGTAACTAGTATAATCATGAAGCTTGATTACTCTATTCTACTAGTCTGATGCTTACTTGTTCTGATTAACTTAATGGAACTTATTAGGTTAGGATTGTGAACAAAGCTTTATTATGCAAATAAGGGTATAGTAATAACCATAATGAATATGGACTCTACAAGCTTGTACTATTCATACTCTTCATACCGATAAGAGTGCATGCTTCACTTACTTAATAGAGTAAAGCTACCTACTATCTCCCTGGAATCCCTAGTGAGCAGGTGGAAAGCACCATGAGAAATACAGTTCGGCGGCGGCTTAGACGGACAGAAATAAGGTCGTTGCTGATGGCCAATAGTTGATACCAGGTATAGACCATCGAACTATACCTCTTCCTTCAAAAGGCTTGACCCCCTACCCTACAGCAATATACCCCGAAACTGAGTAATTATATAACAGGTTGAATAGCTCCCCTTGAGCATTGCTGTTTGATGTGGTACCTCCTTCTTATTCCCGGTTGTTACCTTCTATAGAATGCGTGACCTTCCTTATTCCTTGCCGTTGCGTTTGTTCATTCATTCCGGGTGGATGCGGTCCTTTATTCGTTCCCTCACAGTGCGTTACCTGATTCCTTACTGCGGTCCCTTCTTCATGTGAGTGTGATGCGGTTATGCAGGGGAGGTGGTCGGCTCTTAACTACTGGGGAGTTTTATATATGAACAACCAGGCTATTTTAACAGGGAAATTTGAACCAGGCTCTATATACAGGGCTCTATAACAACCAGACTATAATAACCACCTCCCACCACCATCGGCTCTAATTGAATTACCAACAAACACTGTGAGCACTGGTGTTATGCCTGTCTCTGTCGGGTGGTCACTTCCTTCCTATGTCGTAGTGCCATTGCATACTGGTGGATGTGGCGTGTGGTGATTGGCCTGTTGCCTGCCGGTGGGAACTACTATCCCGGAAGATGGCAGTTATCCGTCCGTTGTACCACCCCAGCTAATCTCAACCGTTGTCTGTTTGTCCGGTGGACCGCCTCACCCTTATAAATCAGGTAGGGATCCCTTATTTAGGTCTTACCTGAGCAGAGCGTCTCATCTTTTAGGGGGAAATAAATTTTGAGGGTGTAACACGATTGTTTGAGTGCTTGCCTACGGCCCTTCCCTTCTACATAAACATTCATTTATTTTGTAATAGGGGTTTGGAGAATCTACCTTCCCCCAACATGCTCGTAAGTAATATGCTAGGGTAGGCATGCATGGAAATAGTGCCTAACTCATAATATCCCTATAATTCTGACTTCTCTTATCTTATTCATTTATATTAGTAAAGATGCGGTATTCCTTGCCCTTCTTAGGTCTCTTATGGGCAAGCGGCTCGTCTACTTCTCCTCACCCCTTGCACCTTGCCACAGAATATAAATCAATTTGGTCGAGTGCCATTTATTCCCGTCCCACAATTGTTAAAGAGATAAGTGTTATTTGGGAGGCACACTACAGTAAGGTGGCAGGGCACTTTAGCGTGGAGAATACAGTGGTAGTGTTGCAGAAGTACTTCTACTGGCCAATGCTTAAACAAAACATCAATAGATATATCAGATCTTGCACTGCCGCCTGTGCCATCACAAACTAAACTAGCAAACATAAATAAGGGATATCAATCCTCTGCCCACTCCAGATAAGCCTTGGGAGTAAGTCTCCATGGATTTTATGTAAAGTCTTCCCTCAACCAAGCATGGTAACGATTGTGTTTTTGTGGTTGTTGATTGTCTCTCTGAGATGGCAATTTGATAACCCCGTAATAAGAGTGTAACAACAGAAGCCACTGCTAAGCTCTTCTTTTAGCGAGCATGTTTGCATTCATTTTGGGTTGCAAAATACCATTGTTTCCGATAAGAACAACATGTTCCTAAGTCTCTTTTGGTCCAAGCTTTGATCCATGATGGACACCAAATTGACCAAATTTACTTTCTATTTTCTAGACTGATGGACAGACGGAGGTAGTAAACAAGATGATTGTACATATCCTTAGAATGTACAACTCCAAGATCCATGTACGTGGGATGAAAGTGTAATGTTCCCTCTTTTGCCATTGGCATCTGGCTGGTAGAGCATATCCTTCACTGAGATATGGGGCACATATGCAACTCTCCTAGATTGTACGTATTCTATGGAGGATTTTGGAGCCTTTACAAAAGCATAGGCCTGCTTCTCCATGATATTATACTTCAACTCTTAATCCCTTAGGGCCTTGCTTAAATAGGCAATGGGCTGCTCATGGCCCTCACAATTTTGATGCAGCAGCACTATAGCTATGGTATGCTCAGAAGCAAAAATGAAAATCATAAGCTCCTTGGAATAATAAGGACTTGTTAGAACATGAGTCTCTCCCAAAGATTTATTTATGGCTAGGAATGACTCTCGGGAAAGGATCATCCCATTTTATCTCACTGTATTTTTAAGCATGGCTGTCATATGCTTGGTAGTAAAATCCAATTTTGGATAGGGATCCTCCACAGCCTCGAGCATATATAACCCCACCCAGTTTCTTTTACCAAGGAATGACAGTTATGACTTATTATGCCTGGGTAGGGGAATGGTATTTATAGCTTAACCCTATCGGTATCAATTGCTATTACGATTCATACTCATTATATCTATGGTGTGATGAGACCAACGAAACCTAAGGCCTATTTATTGAGTGGTTCAATCAATACCAATGGATGTAATGGCATTTCATTGGATTGTTGGTTCTCATTTCACTTTATTACTGGCGGATAGAGACCCAGCTTAATAATGATCTATAGTTATCTATAGACGAAGTTTCTATACCCAGGTTAGTCCGTACTAGCTAGGTTATAAGGCCCGGGTTAGTCTATACCGGTGTATCTAGGCTAGGTCTAAGAATAATATATCGGGATAAAAGTGCACTACAGTGAAGGAGGGGAAGCACCCGATGTGGATGGAAATCATTCGGATTTAGATCTATCTATAGTACCCTTTCTTTTTAGTGATACCAATCCACCTTACTCACCTATTGAACTTACCCTACTTACTTATAACCTCTCAGCCAGGAATACTTTGTAGGGGAGGTATAAACCTTAAGTTATTATTTGGGTGGGGGGGCTACCTTACCTTGTTTACAAACAACCTCTTTATTCATCTGAATAACTAGACCTGACCTATACCATGAACTTCATGAATGTAAGTACTGCTAGTTACCTTCTCTTCTCAGGACGGACGGGATCATCCAACCTTTTACCCACCGTACCGGCTCACAGACCTTCAACTTATTACAGTAGTCCGTGCACGGTCGGGTTACCACTTGCCTTCTTCATGAATCCTTAGGGGGGGGGATGGCTTCTGGTTCAAGGCTCCTTCCTTTGGACCCTCTCAACTGGCAATCAATAAAATAAATTGGCAAAATAAAGGGAGGGTAAAGAATGTTGGGTCTGGCAGACTGGTGAGGAAATTTTCCAAATACGGAATTTTGCTCGGTAAATACGGAACTTTTCATATTTGTAACTGATTGGCAGGAAGGACATAGGTAACTTTCAAATACTTACTTTATTAAGTGAATCTAATCTGCAACAGTCTTTTACACTGCGACCAGTATACTCACTTCACTAGAGATAAGAGATTGCTATATATGCTATATAAATAAGTTGTGTGATCCCGAAAACGATAAGTCGTCCCGAGAACGATAGTTCCCATTTATTATAAAAATGATAACTATTCTGATTATCCAAAGAGATACCACCTATCATAGTTATGAATCAAAGGTAACCTCTAAATACCCACGTAGTATAGTACCAACACAGTAAATCCAAAGCAGTACAGGAACCACTACCCGGTCTAAGCACGCTAAAAAACATACCAAATCAGAATCGCAGGTGTACAGTTGCTATACTACGAGTAATAAGTCTGGTCGCAATGCGAATAATAATTTGACCATATTATTAATGCCAATACAAGTAGGCAGGCCCCTTGAAGCAACACGTAGGCGTTCTCTTCATTAAGGTATAGGCTCGGCAATTCAACCAGACCTCACAGGTGCACCTTTTTAATTAAAACGAATGTGACTCGTAAGGGTTGCTGCTGGTGGCCTGGTCCCTTCAAAACGTGAATTTATTGAATAAAGAGTACCGGTCGATCATCGCTGCTATTGAATAGCACGTTGCCTCGAAGAGATTGACAAACTAAGCATAGTCGTGCTAGCAGGTATAATCGTAATTGTAAGGTTAACTCTCAGAAGGCTAATTTTATGTATAACAAGTTAAAAGTTTAGTCACTAAAGTACAACCTATTGGTATTCTATTGGCATCCTGTAATCGAATTAGCACCTGGGAATCCTAGGGAAACTATCTGAAATGGGGGGGTTATTTCAGTATATATAAAATCCATTTATTGGTCCGATGAGTCTGCATTGTGTCTGGTCCAACCCTAGCTGCGACTAACTCTGCAAGCCAAGGGGTCTCCTGTACCACTAAAAGTAATCCTTCTGACTTCTTAAAAAGGTAATATAAATGTGTTCAAAGTGCCTAAGCGGCGAGCGTGTCCAATAACAAAGTAGGGTGAGGCAGGCTATATATATATATATATATTAATGAAATCTGTTGGAAGCGAACATGATGCCTTTGCCCTGGTATGCCAGGTAAATCGGGGCGTATAATTGAGCTGTAGCAATTTCTTTTTGCCTCGGGCAAGGCGTTAGCAATAAGTCCTCTCTTCATGGGGGCAAAACTTACTGGTGGGTGAATTGCTTGTTATTCAATTATTAAGTCACTTAGGTTTATTATTATTATTTTTAATTCTGGACCAAGCGACCTTATTGCCTGCTCCGATCCAGGTGGTCCATCCATCGCTCAATAAGTTTCATTTGTTGGTAACTTGGGGGCCATCTCCTTTCTTTTTTTCCATCCTATTGTCCAGTGTTTATGTGTGCCTTCCTTCTAAGTTGGGTATGATTGAACGGGTCCTTCTCTTTTATCCTCTGTTGGCACCTTGGTTTCCCTCATATCTCTTGTCTAACCCCATCTCCCTATATTCTTTGACTAGTCTTGGATGCAAAATAGGGTTTAAGCAGCTTTCAACAGGATCTCACTTATTGGAGGACTTCGGCTAAAGAAAAAAGCCCACTTGGATCCATGAGCATCTGGCCTAAGCTCTTTTCTGGTAATGTCAGGTGAGTCAGGACCATAGCGAGTTAGACGACATCCCGGGATCCTTCAACGGGGCGCGGTCAACTACGGTATTATCTTGTACGGTCTTATCTGGGCGCGGGTACCTGTCTTATACAGTGAGGTTTGGGCTTGTACCGGGCTTATCCAGTGAGGTTAGTAAGGACCATAGTAAAGACCAGGGTAATCAGGACCAATAAAGAGTCAGGAACAGACCGCGTTTCATCAGGACATTGCTTTGCTTTGGTTACCTTCCCATTAGGTTTGATCCTATCGCTTGCCTGGATTATTTGGGTGGGGTTGATCCATTTGGATGGGGTTGATCGCTTTCACTTGCCTTCATATATAATCTTATCTATCGGGGGTGGGTATAATCCATATAGCTTGCCTCCATATTGATTGGGGGATTACACTTGCCCGACATTTTATTGGTCCGATGGGAATATACTGCTGGGAAAAGATCAGTCAGAGAATATCAGAGAAGAGGGGAGCCGTGTTCCAAACTCTGGGGAGCCTTGGTTGGTCAGATTACAATTGCAGAATAAGCGTCAGTGTGGTAAGAAAGATGTTAAAAACAGGTGTGGAAAGAAAGACGACAGGTAAAGAGAGGTTTGTTTGGGCGTAGACCATAAATAAATAGGAGCCAGTGTGGCAAGCTTAGCTAAGAAAACCCATAG
>Ga0233336_1000057_pt1 | contig 18507 bp, 9 predicted proteins | sample GEONDECOMP225_FD_183636 | JGI IMG/M metagenome (GOLD analysis project Ga0233336, IMG submission 183636) | Leaf litter microbial communities from Shasta-Trinity National Forest, California, United States - GEON-DECOMP-225 | ecosystem: Environmental > Terrestrial > Plant litter > Unclassified...
TACCAACTACTCACTCCATACAGAATTTAACACCAGTATATAGACTCTTTTGTTGGTGTAGTATGCACCGGGTGGAGTATTTACAAGTGGAGCATGTAACACGAGATAGAAACTTTCCTACATGCATCGTTCTATAAGTAGCAGCAGCACTATAAGTAGCACCACTACACAGACTATGTTCATACAGTTTCTAGATCACTCTACATACTATGGTTTTCTCGTTACAGTATTCGGTGTAGCATGCTTTTGACTCTCCTGCCGAGTGAGAAATGGTTACAAATGCACCATGTTCACATGCCCAATTAGTTAACCATCGCATTGGTAAAGGTTAGAGATACAATTGTACGATGCACCGAACACCAAATTATGATATCAGATTATAAGTTAATTCCTTGATCGTGGAGATTGAAGTTGGATATAAGTAGTGGAGATTCTGGATCGTGGGAATTTATGGGTGGAGATCGTGTATTGGTTAGGAACATGTACCATAGTATCATGTGGTCTCAGCATATCGGTGTTAACCCTAGTAATATTAAGGTTCCCTGTAGTTTAGCCATATGTTTGGGTACGTGTAGTGGCACAGTCATCATTGCCTGAGACCTTAGTATTTGGGTCCGGGGCAGGTCGTAAACTCTACAGGGTTAATTCTTATGCTCATCGTGTCTGAGTTTGCTTTCCGGCGCAGGTCATTATAATGTAAGCCCCATGACATTCAATCTAAGTGGCATCATCATTGTAAGTGGCATATTCTAAAATAGAAAGGGTTTTTAGTAATGGGAAAAGATCCTCATAGGGTGTGGCCCCCATCCATGTAATATAATCCGGGTGGTTGTTTGGTCCCGCATCATGTAATCTCATAGGGCTTAGGATCTTATAGGGCTTAGGAAGCACAGCACTACGGAGAATTCATCACCCCGCTTGAAATAAAGGAAATAACTAACCCATATGCCTAATACACGCCGTCCGTACAATGTGCATCTATAGTCACCCAGCCAACTTGTATGTATTAGTCCCGATCAATCTATGTTATTATAATGCCATAAAATAGATGTCCGATTTTAAGAGCAAATCAATCGTCGATCATGCAGGGCGCGTAGGGTCCTCGTAATGTCTAACCCCTTCGGATCGGCGGTAGGAACAACCTTTTCAAAAAACCCGACGCGTCGCATCGAGGCTTTTGTCGAAGGCCAGCGGACATTGTGATCCATCTAGCCTGTAAGTGGTAACAGCAATAGAAGTAATAAGCAGGGGCATTAACCTCTCGATACGGATCTACATTCACGTATACATACAGCCCCATATTACAATGTGTTTCGAATTGACCCCACAGTAAGCGTCCCAGGGCTCATTCCCAATGACTAACACCGAACTGCCTGGCAACAGAGCCGCTAACACCTACCTCCTTATTAAGTGATCAATCAGAGCAAGCCCTATACTAAGTGAATTCAAAGTGGTGCAGCTACGAAGTATGATGTCTCCCCTTCTCCGAACCTTATCGATAAGTTGAAAATCCCTAGGACTTCACTCTGTCTCTTGGGTTGGATGAGGGACTGGTTGTTAAACCAGTTGTGGAGTTACTTTGATACCTGAGCCTTATATCATTCCATATGTGCTTTGCATGATCTGAGGAGGTCTCGTGAATGAAGGATTACGCTCTCCCCCGATCAGTTTGAACTCCTCAGCTTGCTCCATATAGTTTCCCCAGGGGTGCTTTCCGGTGCGCAACCGAGCATGTAGACGTTGCAGTGAGCTGGGATCTTTAGGATTTCTAATTCCCCCAACCAAGACGCTGCACTGAGCTTTATCTGCAGCCACGGGCTCATTGTCGTCCCCTAGAGTTCGCTGCTCGCCGGGTCATCCTCAAGACCAATAGCGATCGCAGCACCCGGTACCGAAGCTGGAAAACCCACGAGAACATAATTGGTAGGAAAAGGTAGGGCCCCTACTAGATAAAAGCGAATCACGCTAGCTTTTAAGTCTTACTCATAGATATGGGATTTAGGAATAAGGTATTCCCTATATATATATTTGTTTACCAATAAAATAAGAAATATCTTGAAATGTAGAATTCGCTTTATAATTTTATTTAACTATGTGAGCCGAAGTTTGGGTTTTTACCTACAGATAGATCCCATAAGGAAAAGGTTTCTTCTCTATAGGTCTATAATAATAGTGGTGCTAGTACAGTAGGGCTTAACGCGAACCTTTAAAGGTTAGGGTCCGGAAGGAAGTAACCAAAAAGGTGATGTTTTCACGCTCACCGTGGAACGATATCCATATCCCTAGGTGGTTTCCCCCACTTCACCTCGTGAAACTAAACCCATTTCGTTTTTCATCAACCCATATAGTATTGAAAAGGGGAGCATATCTTTACCTTTCTTTTTAAGGCCCTTTCCTTCCCCTCCTTTGTCGGGAAAGAGCTCCGCACCTTTACTTTCAAATGTGAATCCACCCATTTGTTGGTGTTTTCTGCTTTCCTTTCCTTGCGAGACCGACCACGTTACTAGTTATAGGCTATTCCTTATGTTATATATATATCTGTGCGGGAGAAAGAGAGATCTCATTATTAAACCTCTACGTGGTCTCCCTGAGGTCCATCCATCAATACATCAAAAAACACAAGAACTCGTGCCATTCCATCAATCAATCAACAAACACAATAAACCGTGCCATGATTGGCTATTAGCTGGATGTTTTTATTCACTGGCTAGAACCTTATCATTGAACTCACGTTGTTCATTTCCTCTGGCTAATTACAGGTAGACAAACGTATATGTATACTGGTAACTTATCCTGGTAACCCATCCTGGTAACCGTATCCGTCCGTATCCTGGTGTTTTTATTCACCACTGCGCGCCTCGCGTTATGCTGCTGCCCTCCCTAGCTTTATTGTTGGTAAATCGGCGAGCATTCTTTCATTCGACTACCGAGAGGGGGTGTAAAGGGTGGCTAGTTGGGACTCAGCCGAGCCTTACACCCAGGTGGGGAACGGCCCATAGATACATCCAGACGAGTTGACAACCTCCTTCTTGCCCCAACGACAAACTATATTGGATCTCCAGTTAGAGGACTAGCTTTAGAGGACTAGCTAGTATAGCCATTCAGAGCACCTTAGGCAAGATAAATTCCCCCTGGACTTAGATTGTCGTTGGTGGGTCCGATACAGACAAGCAATAAATTACTTAACCCATTTGATTTGCTACCAAAAGAAAGGTATGTGGCGGTTGGGTGGGAAGATCTAAGATAAGTATGGCATTAGGATGGGGAGGGGAAATGAAATAGATAATAGCAGCATTGTCTGCTCTGGGCTAGCGTAGCACCTACCAAGAACCTGCTGCTGAACCGGGAATGGAAGGGAGGTTCCGCCTTTCCTTTCTTTAAATCGAGGTATATAGTCGGGCATATATATATAGAGTAGAGTGGGAATTATATAGCTGGGTATTATCGCACGCCAAGCCAAAGAGTAGGTAGAGCAGCACGCCAAAGAGCAGGTAAATGATATCAGCTGGTTCAGGATAAAGTTCAATTGCTGTTGGTGGATAAACGGATTATGATTCAACGGGCGCGGATGCTGCATTTTGATCTGCTCGATCTGGATAAATTCAGACTTTTGCTTCAACAAGTGCTTCTGTCTTCCCTGCCTTCCGTCTCTGCGCCTATATCTGCGTATTTAGTTAAGTAAGAAGTGAATTGGATCTGGGTCTCACTCTGGATCTGTATCGTGGTGAGGTGATGGCTCTCTAACAAGCACCACATCTACTAACTAACATTTTGCTCAGGGCTGCGTGGTGCTGGTGGTACTTATTTGTCTATCCAACCTATGCCTTCGCTGTCTCTGCTGCTGGTTCTGCTGTAGGTGCCTACGCCCGCCTTTTCATTTGTCTTTCCTAGTAGCCTAGTAGAAGCACGAGCCTTTGTCTCTGCATCTTTAGCTACTCGTGCTGGATCAACAGCTGGTTATAGGTAAGCTATCTCTGCCTCTTCTACCTTTGCCTGTGCTGCTCCTGCCTATGCTTTTACTGGTGCTTCCCCTTCCCCTCGTGCCTCGGGAAAGTCCCTCCGGGTCCTTCCCCTGTCGGGAAAGAGCTACGCACCTTGTTGTTTATATCTATGCTTTGGCTTAATTATCCATGTATGTATGGCTACCGCTTCTGTGTTGCTATCTATTCTATCCGTAAGGAAGGTCTAATTGGAATGAAACTAGTTCAACTCCCTACCTGGGGGTGTAGCCTAATGGGAGGATTTATGAATAGTGTATTCTTTTCTTCATCCAACTGCTTCGAAGGCAACAAGGAGAAAAGCAGATGTCCTAGCCAGCCACAATGAGGTGAGCGAGGTAGCTGTCCCCGCCTACAGGGCCACCCTGCATTCACCCCCGGGTGAGACCAAACCCGGATAGGTAGGCATCGTTTAATTCCAACAGCATTGGATTGTTCGGAAGGAAGGCACTACCTATAGTTAGGACCCCACTGCCTAGGGAGTGGAGGAAGTAAAGGAAAAGAATTAATGAGGGAAGAAGGAAAGGAAGAGCTCAACCGTGGGTGGAGGACAGGAAAGGCCCTACCCTAACGAGAAGGAAGTAACTCCGGGGGCCCTAACGAGTTAACAATTCGAGAATAGAGTTGCCGAGGAGTAGTTTATTAGTTTAACTGGAGATCCAGGAAGTAAGGATGGCTTCAGTTCGGGTCCCTCGGTCTAGCAGCTATAGTTATTGCCCTCAACGGCATCTGCATAAGGGAGTTCTAGCTCTCCCTCAACTAGAGGATGGGTAAGTCGAGATCGAGATTAACTAGTTAGCTCTCCCTCAACTCCATAATGAACTATCCCTCTTTCTATCCTTTCATGAGGCTAGGAGACTAGGAGACTTACTGGTTGTATGCGGTGCCAAGCCAGTAACCCCTGACTGTTAATGAGCCTTCCTTATTGCCAGACTGTGAATGAGGCCTTTACGGTGGAGTGTAATTATTTCTCACCGCAAGAGAGGTAAAAGGAAGGGTTCTATTTATGGGATGGCAAAACCGAACCGCCTATTCAGTTCCTAACCAAGCAATAGAATAAATGTATGTAGGGCTATGCCTTCCTTCAATCTATCGCTTCATATGCAAGGAATATAAATGGATATTTTTTTCTCTCGTGGAGGCTTTCTTTATATCTAGTCTGGGTTGCTAAAATCTCAGGGTGGCTAAAGAAGAATAATATGGGATTATATGAACAAGAGTAATATTTCCATGAAGAGGGGTAGATGTGTGTGGAATAGATTGCTCCTGAGCTAATTAATGGAAGAGATTGTTTCTGAAGAGGTGCTATTTATGTGGATGTCACAAAGCTGTAGCATCTATCTAGGGAATAGTTTTTATGTGGTTAATATATTTATTTATATCTTAGGGCGGTAAGGGAAGGGGACTGGCTCAATAAAGTATCTCGGCTTCTTGGGTTTATAAACGATCTATGCTCCTCCAATAAAGGATCTATGCTCCCGGGGTTTCCTCCTGTTCATTCTCCTCGGATAATAGATTGAAAAGAGGCAAGAGGGATAAGTTGTTCTTATTAAAGTGGATTCCTCAACCAGAATATTTCCATTTGTCCAATGGGGTTTTTTCCTTTCCATTCCTAAGGAAGGGTAAAAATAGATCCTGTCAGGTGCGGTAAGGCAGCAGGTACTAGGCAAGTAGTAGCTGTGAGCAAGGTTAGGCCACATCTTCCTTAAAGCAATAAGGTAGGATCCAACTATGCCAGGCACACTAATAGCTAGGTTCGTCCTTGGGGGCACACATATTTGAGTAAATAATGTCTATTTACGCGAGGTCATATATGCCTGAAGGTGGGAGAAAGGGTCCAGGTTAAGTAGGTTATTATCTGAGCGATATTACTTCATTAGAGCAACGGTAGGGTTGGGGGGGGTAAAGAAATTAATACGGACCTTGGAAAAATCACCTTTGTAAGTGATATGGAAAGCTTACTTGAGACAAGAGGAAATGTTCTATGTAAGGCTCTCCGGTAAATAAGTCTTATTAATGGCTCAGAGTCCCTGCCTAGTATTTAGAGCAGTAACTCCTGGCTGGGAGTGGTTCGTGACCTTGCCTCCTTGCCCTAACAATATAGAGTGAATAGTGAGTAATGGGTCCGGCAAGAGCTAGAGCTAGTAATTACTATTTCTTCCCCCACCTTATAGCCTCCTATATGCCTTAGATGCCATAAAGGTTGTATAAAGTTGTAATGGAGCTGTTGGTGTGGTGCATATAATGTAAATAATTATTAAGATTTTATCTCCCTTACGGTTGAATTGCCTTACGGCACCTCGAGGTAAAAGTAGGCATAAGGTGTTTTCCAATCTAGGTAACCATTTAGTCGTGTTGTATAACACGTTTGTGTTTTGGTCTAACCGGTGTTTATGTTTTATTCGTTCTATAAGGTCCGGAGGGCTCGACCGAGGCAGGAGGGGAAGGGGGTTAGCTACTCGACCGAAGCTATTGATGCCGGCGTGAATAAGAAAGCATTATAACAGATTTGATTGCGTCTGGTTTACGAAGCATTTATAGAGGTTGCATAATATACATGCCAGTCACCAATTGAGGCATTTATGTGGCCTTAAGAATAATCGATAGGGCACCTATAATTGATAAATCCCCCTTACTCAGAAATCGATGCTTAAATAAGAATTTGTTGCAATCCCCTTCCTTTAATTAATATACGGGTTATATAGGGTAGGCAGTGGTATCATGCCCAATCACCCGAATCTACAGGGTAGGTAGAGTTCCGTCTCCTCATACAGCACCCGCGATCTCATTAGTTACTTTGCTTAAGATCGAGGAGTAAATGAAAATCCCCCTTAATAGAATATAATAGTAGGGCGGTTTCTTAATGAGAGAAGGTAACTCGCATAAAGCAATCTGATCCCCTAAACCAAACGGATGGCCAACTCGGTTTCCCTATCGTTTCACCCATATATTAATTAATTATTAATAAACGCCTAGAACCCCGCCAGGCCCAGCTATATAAAAAGGGGTGGCCTTTATTGGGATCACTAGCAGCGGTTGGGCTTAAATAATAACTTGCGATCAATTAAATAAATCCGGTCTTCTAATATGAATATTTCTTCATATTCATGTCTACCTTATAATATTATCGGGTAAAGCTCTATATAAATAAGTAAGCAACTGGAGAATCTCCTGCTAGCTATCCACCTGGAACTAAAAAGGAATTTGCACCTACTAGCTAGTTATTCAACTGATGGATCAACTCAAACTGGTGCTGGTTCACTAGTGTCATCAGCTAGCTTTGGATCTTACCTTCCTGACTGGCTGAGCGAACCGACGGATTGTATCTTTGCACTGATCCGTACTGCCGTGGGGAAGGGGTTTTTGTTGGGAGCCCACACCTTTATTTTAGTTGATCCTCATAGCTTGGTTGTTGGCCTCCTTATCCTGAACCCTTCTTATGCTTGGCTGGGTGTTGTTCCTCACCTTAAACTTGGGGCTTTCATCCATCCGGGAGTAGCTAGCTTGAGTAAATCAATCCGATTCAATACCTTCGGCATAAATACATGGTTCTATTTTCCTCTATTTCTTCCAGCTGCTCTACCCATAGTAAGTGGTACCATGAAGCGTGGTACCATATCTGAGAAGCGTAGTACCTTTAAGCTACCATGAACGGTAGGGTAGTAAAAGAGTAATACATTCATTTATAAGTATAAGTACAGGAAAGAATTGATTGAGAATAGCTAGTTTCCCTACCTGAAAAATAGAGTTACCCGATCTGAAGAGAGCACCTCCAACGCTAACCAGCAGTCCTGGCTTTCAGGTGGAAGAGTTACCCGCTCTATACCCTTACCTGAAGCTAAGGAAGCATATGGGTAGATTCAACCGATCCTAACCCCTATGGCGTATGGAGGAGCCGCAGCTACCAATGGGTATGACGTATATACGTATATATAGGGGCGTCGGTCGAGTGCTTGCGGGGGGTGGATGCCCTCGATCTGGCTCTGGGCTGCTATGGGTCCCCCACCTCTCTATCTCTTGCGGTAGGGATAGGCAATTAATTCTGCGATGATGGCAGTGAGATGTCCCTGGGTAGGCCGAGTCTCCCTATTTCTTTAAATAAATGGGGCCCTCTCCCTATTGGTCGAGCGACTCCGTCCCTCAAATGATAAGATTCTCATTTCTAGGGCATGCCTCGGTAGGTCGAGCCGCCATATATCCAGTTTAGATAGCGCTAACTCGACCGATGACTAGCGCTCAACTCAATAATACTCGGCCGATGACTATCGCTCGCTCCCTCGACCGATGACTGGACATGTCAGGGCATCAATACAAAATGAAGAGAAACCATCTCCCCATTCTATGTATGGCGCTGGTGATGCAGTTATGCGCTCGCTTACCCGTTCCTCCCTACATCTGCTGCCTTATCTCTCATGGGGCCCAAGAGTTATATTAATTCTCGGTAAGCCAAGGAATAAACCTAGGTAGTAACCCTCCCTCCATTGATAGATTTATGCCATGCCAGGGCCCGTAAAGAGATATATTAATTCGGGGGGCCAGTCTAACCAGATAAATGTACTACCCTTTAGCCGGGCAATCAACCCCATATCAAACTCTATATCTCCGGGATCAAATAGAAGTAAGGGAGAAAAAGGTCCGTAGGTGCTTGTCCGCATCGGGCAAGGTGCGAAGCTCTTGCTCGAGAAAAGGAGAGCAAGGTGCTACGCTCTTTCCCGACAGGGGAAGGAATAACCCGCCTCCTCAGAAGTAAGGCAAACCTCTATCATAAGTGGACCCCACCTCAAGAGAAACGTAACATTCCTCAGAAGTGGAAAGCCTAAAAAAAACGACGAAAGAATACCGGAACTACTACCCTTTGGCTTCTAGCTTTCACCGTTGTAGAAGCGATTCGCCTTGTTGCCTCATATTTGTTTTCTTCCTTTAAAGCCTTACCGTATTCCTTTCATATTCTTGCTGCCTTATCTATATCGAAATCGAACTACGAATACTCTTTACCTACTCACTTAGACTTACCATATTTCACTTACTATACTTGCTTATACCCCTACCGATTATACCTCAGAGCGTAGAATTCAATATAATATAGTCGTAGTACATGCGCATGGCGCGTTAGTTGAGCTTGGTTACACTATTTAGGTTACACAATGCATGATTTGAGTGAGGTGAGAGGGCATTCCCCCCGTGACCAGGATGGTTTTCTTATACGTGACCTTTTATCAATCCCCCGTGCCCTGGTATGGTCATGCAACTCTTGCCTGCCTGTGTTCATTATTCTGTCTGCCTAATAATATATCCTGCCTGCCTGAATAATTCGTGTGCTAATAAGAATTTCCGGCGTGGAAACGTATCTACCTATTAGTGCATGGACTACACCAATAGGATTACATTGAACTTAGACTTGCTTGCATATCAACGTTTTAACATGCAATCTGCATAAGAGACTAAGCTAGTAGTTTTTACTCTACTGAAAAAATCGATATACATATACAGCATATATACTTTCACTTTTTTGAGGAAGTCAATACGCTCCAGATTCAAATTATGCCGGTGTTCCAATAATGCTGCTGGGAATAACCGTTTCCGAATGCCCGTGCTCGACTGATAACTGTGTTCGAATGCTTATGCTGTTGGGCCATTATCTTACCTCCTCCTGGTTGTGCTGGTTCTGCTGCTGGGCCTACTCTCCTATCTTCTTCTCTGCTACTCTCCATCTATACCCTTATATAATATAAGGGAAAGTACCTACGCTCCAGATTCGATTGATGACGGGAATTATATTAGGCCAGTTCTAATTATGCCAGTTTGACTGATGCTGATTGGAATGCTGGGACTGCTGAGAATGACCGCCGTTTGAATGATGCCGGGGATGACAACGGTTCGACTGCTGATGGGAATCATGATCCCGAGAATTATGCCAGTTCGATTGATGCTGCTGGGCCTTATCCTCCTACTTATTCCTTCTTCCAGTTCTCTACCTTCTTATACTCAGGGAGGAAGTCAATACGCTACAGATTCAAATTCTTCCGGTTTCAAGAAAAAACACATTTTTGTTACTTACGAGCATTTCATTTGAGTTCCACAAATTCTATTTCTAACTTATTAGTCTTATTAGTTGGCTGGCCGCGGAAGGAAAGGAGTGAACTTTAGTGCACCTACCTCTCCGTTCTGTGAGCCATATAAGCTTAACCTAGCCCTACCTCTATCTCGAACTTACTTACCACTTGTACCTGGAATGGATGACGATGCTTTACATATGAAAAAGAAAGAAATAAGAACTAATTCTAAGAGCTGGAGAAGATGCACTTCATCGACAGGAGGTAGTTGTTAGTGCCCACTAGTTTCTAACCTATATTAGATATATTAGTAGGTAGGATAGGTGATCCCTTAGCACCCACCCCATCCAGCTATTCGAACAAGAGCCGTAGCCAGCAGCACCAATAGCACCATCAGCAGAAGTAGCACTACCAATTTAAGAAGCACAACCAATAGCAGCGATTTATGTTGCATAGGTAAGGGCAGAGTGAAAGGTAAAAGCATACAAGCCATCGCCTCGCTTAGCAACCCTTCCTGATAGAGAACCAGAAGCATTCAACAAGCAAGCAGCGGTAGTATGAATTTGTATAGTCCAAATATGAATCCAAATAACTGAGCTCATCATCTTGATCATCATAATTATGAATCTGCATAATCAAAATAGAAATCCTATAATATACCTTAGAATATGTTCAATCTGGGGTTAGGTGCCCGCAAAGGAGGTCTAAAAACATACTCTGAATACCCATTAGAGTAGTAGGAATCCTTAGCATGGTCCTAGTGAAGGTAAAAGTCCAAGCAAGCGGGTAATTTGTGTAGTTCTTCATTAGTACCAAGGTAGGATGGCGGCCTGCACGATAGTATAGTTTAAGGTTAGGTGGAAGGTAGTTAATATTAGTATATAGTCCCGCATGGCTACTGTAATTGCCCAAATCTTACTGCACTCTCTATAGTAGTTATAAAGAGAGTTAAGTAATAGTCCCTAGCTTATTCCCTTGTTCCGCTTATCACTAGTGTTGAGTTCATAACGCGGAGAATCAAATCAACTGAAGTGTGAAAGGTCTTGGTAGTTTCGGTAGTGCATACTTGTGATGCAGTGGGCGGCCTTCATTAGGAAAGGAACTGGATCCACCCCGGTAAACTTCCTTTGTAACGGACTTTCAAAGCCGCAGAAACTGGCAAGCAGGATCATAAACCGGCAAGCAGCACATCATATAAACCTCTATTATATCTCGGTACACTTTTGCAGACAACACCTCTGGTCAGTAATAGAACCTCTTTTCAGTGCCACTCATAGGTCCTATTGGGGTGATAGGGGGACCCCAAGCAGGCAGCAGGAACCCCAGGCAAGTAAATAAATCTGTGTCCGGTGACTCCTAGCTCTACACTCCGCTGTAACTGGGTCTCCAGGGAATAATATAATAAGGGTGGCTTAAGCGCTTGCACATATCTATACAGCAGCATTTCCTAAGTACACACCAGAGCACCTTCAACATCCGGTCACAAAAATGGATTTTTTTATTAGATCATGCCATTTCAGGGGATTCATCCTCTCAACCTAAAGGGAGAGGAGCGAAGCCACTTGTCCTTACGAGGGCAAGGACGTTTATCTCTTATTATAGGTATGCTCTTGCACCCTTTCTTTCTTCCATAGCTGATCTCCAAATTCCATAGCAGGGAGGGAGGAGAATATAAGTGACCCATACTGAACTAGAACCCATTTCATTTAATGAGCTTTCCCTAGTTGGTTGGATAGCCTACTTATTCCCCATGAGGATGGAGCTATACCGAGAGGATAGGTTCCACTACCGATAGGTGATGAGGTTCAACCGAAACCACTGCATAGGGGCAGTAACTATGAGGTAGGTTCGTTAGTAGGCCCGTTCATTATTGAGGAGGCTCGACCAAACTCGCATATATATACGTGTTGCATATATTATTAGCTTAGTCAGAATGTCATTTCCATAAGCTTATCTATGCATTGACGAAAAAAATGGCGTTTCAGTAAATATCCCAGATTGGAATGGGAATAGACCAATGGGACTAATCTTATGGGTATAATTGACACCGCTACTCCTACAGTGATCCAACAGTGATATCTAATCTAATAAGCCAGTTATTATCGCTAGTTACACAACCAGTTTAATCCATGTTTATTGGGCCAGTAGGTTTCACAAAACCTTTTTCATGTTGGCGGTTTTACTTTTTGTCACAACCTCATTTTGATAGATCCGAGGAATGCGTACTCCCCTCCCCTATTATTAACCTTATTCTTATGCACTAAGTAGTAAAGCATAAATAAAGCAGCTCCTCTCATTATTTTAGGTCAGACAAAGGGCGATATCCACTCCCCCTATACATGGGTAGCGAGCCAAGTATATGTCCCGCCTAATCTCCTCCCTAGTGGATGTGTCACAACCAAAGAAAGAGAAGGTTCCTTCCAATATTATTATGGGTGAGAGCACTAGCCCATCCATAAGAGTAATTGTATAAATAAAATACTAGAGTTTTTATCATCTATCAGGTGTTTCATCCATTTAAGGTTCTATCAATCTGGAAGGGGGTCCACTTACTGGTGGCTTTCCCCTTGTTATCATTAGCTCTTCGAAGGGCGGGGGTACTCAAAGTTATTCTTTTTTTATTATAGAATATAGCATTTTCATCACGTTTATCTATAAACCTTGCAACTTGAAACTTGAACCTTTCATCTTCAGCCTTAGCCTGGGACCTCTCAACAGATGGCTTTTTCCCCTTTGTATCTAACCTGTATCCTTTACTTTCACCTGGAAACTTCTGCCTTCATAACAAGTATCACAGATGCCATTATAACGACGTCCGCCAGTCAATATAAAACATGCTTTACTTAAGAGCAAGCAAGATCTTCTGTGAGTATGATGAGCTTTATAACATTGGTAGGTCATTGAACCTATGATTAATAAATTTATACATTTAGGAAGGTCAAAATATCAAATCGCTCTAACTGTCTATCATTAGAGATCACCAGTTCGATCAATCAAACTTGACCCGGAGCACTGGAAAAAAAAGAAATATAGTAGTAAATAGATACTACTTTTGCTTAATCTTATTTATCCATAAATATTGATTAGTTGTGTACCGCTTATCCATTTGGTCGAGTAAACAATCGGTCCAATAGATGAAGAACCTCCTTTGGTATACGAGTTCAATAATTAATCTTAAAGGCGCTTCAAACTGGTTTCACTCTCTATGCCTACTTTAAGACTTTATGGTGGACAGCTCAGTTGTGGGATCCTCAGAACCGCCTTCTTTAATTGATTAACTACTGCCAGCACTTCAGAGATCGTGTGTAGGAACTGCCCTGTTGAATGGGAGGCCTTATGATATTTTTGTGCTTGGGTCGGCGGCCAGTCGTATTCTATTTATTAGCCTACACTATGTTGGGCACTTTAACTTAGTCCAGTCATTCACGGGCTTCCTAAACACCTTGCCTGAATGAATCGTTCCCTGGTACTAGTGCTCTTGTTCGGGACGAGCGAGCTTAACCCAGCCAGCCAGATACAATTTATGAATTTGGACATAAAGCTTTGCTATAGGATATGCCCACTGGAATTTGAGTTTCCGCCTGCTACCAACCTTCTCTTTACCAACCTCTATCTTTACCCCCTCACTACCCCTACCCACCTTACTTATGGATGCTCTAACCTCTTGCTTTAGCCGGGAATGCTGGTACGGCATGGCATGCTATGAATCCTTTACCCTACCGAACCTTTACTAAACTGTTTCCACAGGTCCACCTGCTTCACCAACCCACCTTACAACTTACCTCACCTATGCCCCAAACAGCCTTGCACCTGCTTCCCATAGAGCTTTTGGTTGGACCGCCATACTTCATTGCCTGGAATCACACTTGCTTTCAGATGCTGCTGAGTACCACTATGAATATTCCGGCCGAGCATCAGCAGGATACGATTTATTAATTTGAACCCACTGGCTAGGAAAAGCCCTACTTACTTCCTTTCCTTTTAGTCTCTGCTACCCACCCACTATAGATACTGCCCTATTATATTTACGTACTTGGGTCGGCATTATGACCAGTTGTATGAACTTTTACAAGCCTACATGATTCCATGTTTATCTTACCTACTACGAATGAATAGAGTTTCACCTCACCCGCGCCTAAGCCTAGAAGTAAGTTCCCTGCCGAAATCCTTCGTAGCTCTCTGTCCCGCCTAATCCTCTTATGCTGCACCCCCTGGCCTTATTTGAAGGAATCACCTTACATGCATTCAATCAGCGAGTTGCCAGAGGTGGAGAATAAGAAGGTAAGATAATGGCCCAGCAGCAGCATTGGAACTGGAGCCCATTATTATTCCCCATTATTATTCCCCTTCGATTAGCTCAACTTAGTAGCTCAAAGAATACTCATGCATGGTCCCTATGCATCACTCGAAGCTAATCGTGTAACCTGCCTGCCTCGTGTAACTAATCGAATAGGACTTCATGCATAGTGTAACCACTGCCTAATTTAACCTCATCGATTGAACCACCTAATGGAAAAGGTTCAAAGAAAAAGGCGAGAGGTGAAAGGTTAAGGGTTCCTGGCTTTATTCGCCCCTCTCAACTGGCCATAAATAAGCTCAATAAAACAAATACTTTCTGTTTTCCCGTTGCTCTCCTGCCTAATATCCCGGTTTCAAACTAACGGTTTAAATAATAATCCCAGCATAAGACTTCCGGTGGGCATAAACAAATCATCCAGCTCCTTTCTCCTAAAACTCCTCTCTCCCTATCTCCCGGTTGAAGACTAATGGTTGGCATAATCCAAACGGGTGGAAGAATCCTATCCTAATCCTCCAGCTCCAGCACCTCCTCAACCTCGATTGGCCTAAGCTCCTAAATTGGTGGGGGGGTTTGGCTTCTGGCTTATGCCTTATGGCGGGAACATGGGAAACTAACGTGCCATAACAGGACACATAGAGGAAATTTCCACATTGGTTCAAAAACTGACAATAATTCATCCTCCATTGGTTAACAGAAGGCAATAAAGGCAAAAAACATAGAGGCCATAAACGGAAAACGTTCACAGACTGCACGAAGGCATCAATAAACAGTGTGCACCTAGTAGCCCCCGTGTCATTCACTGCACATAGCCACTGTCATCCCATCCCTTGCACATAGTCGTTCGCTGCACATAGTCGTCGTAGTATTCGCCCCTAGCCTCACGTGCTAGGCTCAATCTCACTCATCTGGTTCCACCCCGGCTAAATAAATATAACGTATGACAACAACTTGGCTCTCTCTTTTATGGTGGGGAACGCGGTGGTTCCTTCCTTATATCTTGTCTGGTGGGAACGCTGGGGCCTTTTCTTTTCTCTCGGCCAGTGAAGGGGGCCATCTCTATTGGGTATGGCGTTTTAATGGGGTATGGTGTGATGGCTGACTTTTCTGTAATATGATTACAACTTGGGAACTCAATAAATATCTCGTCTGGCGATAAAATGCCTCTTTCTCATCTGGTGGCAACTAGGGTTCCTTCAATATATTGTCTCGTGGCAAATGGGGTAACATCATATATCACATATTGTGTTATGGGAAGTTTCGTAAAGCCAGGCCAAGCTAGAGATCATCCCAAAGGTAAGTGGTTGTTTACGAATACCCCAAAGCGAGGGTTACCCGATGGTTGGTTCCAGGGTTTATGCCAGGATCAGATAACTGCAAGGAACAGTTTATGCAAGGCTCACCAATAACCGTCACACGGCTCAATAACACAAATAAAAAAGGGGATTATTTGGAACTGAAGGCCCAATGTTTTTTGCTAGTGTAAGGTCCTCTGGCTATGGGAAGGTTATCTACTGGGGAATGGGGATTGGAAACTGAAAGCAAAATGTGGGAATGTGGTATAGGGCTGGAGGATAGGTTCCTTAAAACGTGGTGGGGAAGAACAGAAGGCCGAATGGTGGATTGATAACTGGAAGCGTACGTGTCAAGTTCTCTGTCGTGAGTCAAGTCCTCTATCTAGTGTCAAGACTTAAAATCCCGTCCAACCCTCCTAGCAGAGTTCCGAAGCCAGCCTGCCTTTTCTTTCTTCTCCCAGCCCCTTATCCCAAGCCAAGTATCCCGGGAGCCAAGCCCTTTTGATTAGCCGACATTCAGCCAGCAAAGTTCTTCCTTCATCGGAAGGGAGGAAGATATCTCCTCGATAACGAAAGCAGTAGGGCTAGAAGATCTCAGTTCGAATAATCAATTAAGTCTCCTACCTCGCTCCCTTTTATAGGGGGTATACAATATGTGAAAACTAAGTTATTTTAGTAATTTCTTATAAATGTAATAAAGCTTTAGCAAATAAAGAAGGTATTGTCCTTACTTGGTACCCGTCAATTAAATTACATAAAGGAGGGCGAGGAGTCAACACTGTTTTTTCTGCGTCCATGTTATCACTCGCTTTGGTGTCCCAAAACAATTGGTTTCTTACCATGGTTCACGCTCTGAATATGAAGTCTGGCATGATTTGGCTTCACATTTAGGTTTTGAACATCACTTCTCTTCGTCATACTATCCGCAGAGTAATGGCCAAGTTGAGGCCGTCAATGAAATCCTTAAAACCATGCTACAGTGAGCGCGGTTATGGCTCATCAGGCAGCTCTAGCTCACACTTGTATAGTGGCTCTTCTTCACTCAGGCAGGGGGGAGGGCAGCATAATTAGGCTTAGTTCGGGTAATTGATTAATGCATAGCATTTCAGGTTATCCCTTCCAATCAGGCCGGGGGAGGGGCAGCAGCATAATGCGAGGTACGCAGCAGTGAGGTACGAAGTAAAAGTAAACCGGGTACCCTCAAGGCAAGTTTGGTATGTTGGGATGAGTTCTGGTCAATACTAAAAACGTATATCCAATTGTGGTTTTTGATAAAGCAAACGGCCCATAGTGTGTGTGTTTTTTGGTAAGAGTATGATCCTCCATCCACCGAGGTTTATAAGTAGCGGTATTATTAGGCCAAATTGAGGAATTAGAAAATGTATCTAAATAGAGAGAAAGATGCTATTGGGGGTGGTTCCAGCTGATCCAAGGAAGCCTTTGCTAAACGCGTATTTTCTCAAGAACAACTTGGGTTGAACAGGGTTGGATTATGATTGATCCATTCGGGTCTCCAATTTGCATTTCTCTTTAGGGAAGTTGATTCATTCATGCAGTGAAGGTGAGTCTCCATCCATCTAACATAAAGTTATTTTAGTAAAAAGGGTTTTAAAGCTTGCTCGAGGCACGATAGTGTCTCCTCTCTACACGTTCATTTTGCAAGAAGACCTGCAGCCTTTCTTTCAATGTCCCTATCCAATTAGCTTACTTTGAACTCTTCCTATCCGAGTAGTTACTATCCCAGTAGGTAGTAGGAAGCCAAGCAAGGATAAGAGATAGATCCTATGGTTAGGACTGACTGGAAGGTAATAGAAGACGAAAACGATGGATGTCCTAAGTGACAATGCCATTGGAAAAGAGACTCTTTATTCGGACTAGCACACGAGGGCGTTAAGCACCTATCTTACTAATACTAATAAGAATAAAGGTTTGGAACCCAAGCTGGGATAGAGAATATCTTACCTGTAGGATTGACCATGAAATTCCTTACCTCACTTGCGGTTCTCTAAGGTCTTCCATGCCGTGCTTCTAATTGAAGGTCATGGGTTGGACAGCACTCCATCCATGCTCCTAGAGTGAATACTAGGGTGAAGGCAGTAATCAAGTCTAGTTAAAGCTGATCCCGCCCATCTCCGTATAAGTTTATAGCAGTCCCAACTCACTAAGTGCCACCATTCCTGAAGTTTGTGATATAGCCTAGGTCTCGAGGTGGGCAGGTATTTAGGAAATACAAAAGTAAGGGGTGAAGTAATCAAGGGAAGGGTAAGGTGGATCCTGTTTGGAAAGAGAAGTATATAATAGCAGTACCCACCCCCTAAGCGCCTTTCATGAAGTTGAAGTTAATAGTATATAAAAGCCAAGTGCTAGCCTTTCCGTTGTTTCCATTCTTTGAAAAAGATAGAGTGCAGATACTAGCTTAGTCCCAGGTCTTAAGGTCTTGCCCCAATCAGTAGTAATAGCTTTAGTGAAGTTCAATCTTAGTTCTTTTTATTTCTCTTTCTCTCTTTAGCTTACGCTAAGCTCCACTCTATATATATAGTTTCTAGCTCAGAGCTATAGTAGTTTTTCCAATAGTAGTTCAACCTTGAGTTGATGATACCCTTCCTTCTAAGGCTCAAAAGTCTTTAATTCCATGGCCATGCACGCGGGAAACACGATTTTTTCTTTTTGAACCCGACTTAACTGAGAAAGTGCTGTTTTCTAAAAGGAAGAATGATATTTCACGACGTTGCACTATAAGAGGTGGACATCATTTGCTTTTCTTATTATTATTTTTGGCTCGATGTTTGGACTCCCGATGTGGGACTAGCTCTAGCTTTAGCTCAAACCTATTCTAGTAGCTCGATATGCTTTTGCGGTATTAT
>Ga0233336_1000059_pt1 | contig 18456 bp, 11 predicted proteins | sample GEONDECOMP225_FD_183636 | JGI IMG/M metagenome (GOLD analysis project Ga0233336, IMG submission 183636) | Leaf litter microbial communities from Shasta-Trinity National Forest, California, United States - GEON-DECOMP-225 | ecosystem: Environmental > Terrestrial > Plant litter > Unclassified...
CAGTAGCAGGACCAAAAGGCACCAGAAGCAAAGGTAGCTATAGAAGCACCAGTAGCAATTGCATTTCACCCGTGACCTAGAAGCTGTTGATCCTTTTCGAGATCAACAACGGGAGTTAACCTTTAGCTCTATTTATTCTTTATTTACGTGCATCCACCTTACCATACCAGACTTACTGTGGAGACCTACTTTTTGGATAGTTCACCACTTGCCTTTAGCTAATAAATATTTGTGGAAGTGAGAGGAACCATCACTATTTATATTGTTGGGGCCCGGCCAGATAAGATTAATGAATGAAGTATTGCTAGGAGATCCCCACTTGCCTGGACTGTTAGTGCTACCAACCACCTGTTCTTTTTACCACCCATAGATACTTATTTACCCTACCTTTGTTATATCCCTAAACACTTGTATCATGAATACTTAGGGGTAGTACTATCTAAGGTTAACAACCATCCTTCCTCTCTGCTCTCTGCCTTGGCGAACTATAGATTCTGACCGCCTGCCTATTCGCTCTCTGACCTACCTAAGCGGGTATATATAAACATGTTGCATGCTACCTCATACCTATGGCAGGAACGACAAAAAATCTCCTTTATTTACCCCAAGCTAGGATAACTTCAGTCTACGCTAACCCCCCCACAATTAGCCTAGTGGGAGTTCGCTTTACTTCGTTGACCTAATAAAAATTGAGTATAAAAAAAACACTTGAAGACGCCTATGGAGTATGATGATCTTAAAGGGGTTTTCTGATGTGGTGGCCCGGTCAGTAGCCCTTGTTCAACTTGGGTAAAGGTATATCCAGCGTGGTGCTCTTCTCTATACTAGCACGTAAGATCGCTTGAGGCTGCTCACTAGTGCGTGTTCTTGCCGCACAGAGTCTAATTAAAAAAACTCTATGGGTAGTAGTGGCATTAAGGCCTTAGTGTGCTGCGTAAGATCCCATTGTGCAAAGTGAATTGTGGTATACCGCCTCTTTAATGATCATACCATAGCTTTCTTCAAGCCCACTTGTGGGACCCCCTCCTTGGGGACATTAAGTTGATCCCTCGCTTTGTATTTCGCTCTGCATAGCCAAGGTTTTAATGTAAAATCAAGGGGTGTTTTCATATACAGAGATGTAGTAATAAACCCTATAAGGACCCTACGTTAGTAGTACTCTACGCTTTCAATATATGACCCTACGCTCAATCGGTTCGGGCTCCGCTAGCCCTCTGAATAAGCCTGCTATTGCTTGCCCCTGGAATCTCAGATCCCTCGATTATGAGGTGGAAAATGGGTAATTCCCTGAGTGCGGCCTTGGTGGTAGGCTTTTTGCAGGCCCAAGGAATTGAATGGCAGGGACTAGTACTAGAAAATCCCACCTTAAGGCGGGTCACACACATCGTGAAACTATTTAGACCTCTTCGGAGGCCCCCATAAGTCTGGAGCTTCTTGAGTCATCCCTCTGACTCAAGTACCTCCGGGATAGGCTCTCGCCCGCCTCGTTTGGAGCCTATTTTATTCACCCCCCGTCTATACAAATTGAAAAATAAGGGTTGATAACTCATTAGTCTTTCATAATCGATATGGCTCATAGGAGTTTGCTTCATCTAACTAACTGGATAAATAATTTCAAATGAAAACCCTAAACCAAAAATGTCTGGCAATTACTTTTAACTTGCACCCAGGCAATGGGGTTAACTTGCCTTTCTCTCGTTTCTTTGGTTCGGTTGTACCTTTCTCTCATTTCTGTGGTTATGTTGTAGGAGTGTATCATTCTATTGGTTATGTTGTAGGAGTGTATCGTTATCTTAGTTCTTCGGCAGGGGATGGTAGCGAGGAACAGGTTATCAGTAGAGATAAATTTAGGGCACAAATTATTAGAAAGGCTCTTGGAAGGTGGCTTATGTCGTGTATCTTTTCTCTTTGGTTCGTTGCTCTGAGGGTACTACTCCTACTTATAATTCATCAAATAAATAAATAAATAAATTGCCTTAAATATGATGTGGGCTATAATTAAATCACTATAAAGCCCAGCCTTTTTTAGAGCGGCTCCGCCCCTAAGTATTTATTGGGTGGGGGGCCCCTGAACTGCTTATCTGTGAATGGCTTCTGCAATCGGCTTCTGATGTCGTGCAGTGAATTAGAAATAGCTTCTGTGTGTGAATATTCTATATATGGGTGGGCTACTTGGTTACTCAACGGGGTTGGCCTTGGCTACTCCGCTCGGACCCCGGGCTCGACTGGGATACTTCGATCAGCTACCAGTTATGTATAACTGTATTCCTCCTCGTACCTAGGTCCTCATTCAGCATTATTTTAGAATAAAATTTATACTTTGGTCAACAGGCCTAAGCCTTCTTCTCATCAGACCTATGAAATGGATTTTCTATAAAAGAATACCCTTTCAGATTGTTTACCTGGGATTACCAGGTTTAGATTACTTGATTGCAGGTGGTTATTCACCTGATGCTGGGACTTAATGCCAAGGCTCAACCCAGGTATTTATACAAATGATCCTGCTTTAAATAAAGAGATATCAGAGGAAGCTATCATTTCCCCCCCCAGGAAAAAGAAGAAAAAATTGATGGTTGACAATACCCCAGTTGCTTATACACATGATAACCTCCCCGAGGTACGTACGAGGAGGAGCTGCGAAGTATCCTCGCCCCTAATTTTCCCGCCGGTGGTTGCAAGGTTGCCACACACAGGGAGGGCCTAATAAAAAGGGAAATATTACATGGAAGGAATAATCACAGGGCTGGGGCAGGGATTAGGGCAGTCACGATCCCACACCTTCCCCTTTCAATCAAGACGAATCACTGCCTACCTTCCCCCTTACACTGAACGGTACGGAACAAAGTCATACAATGAAGTGTTTCCAATAAGATAGATGTTTCCGATGATGAGGTGGAGGTTGTTTCCAATGAAGTTACACGATGATGTTATTTTTTTAGTTAGTTAAATGAGGTTCCACGACGAGGTTCAATTAGGTACAATATTTATTTGACACGATGCTGGTTCGAGGCTTTAGGGCACAATGCACGAGCATCCGCTTTAGGTTACACAATTGAGGACACGATGATGACTATATATGGATGAGGTTCCACGATTAGGTGGGTTAGTTAGGTGAGGGGCATTAACGATAATCCTTGCCCAGTTCGACGTGAACAGTTGCAGTTGTAGTTAGTGATAAGGCCTTATAGCTCTAGGCTTATGGTTAATGGTTCCCATGTAGCCACTACTCACTATGTTGCGTATGACCCAAATAAAAATGTGAATCGACATATATAACAAGCTATTGTAAATTTTTATTGGTGCCTGCTTAGGATTCTTTTGCTGGTTGTAATGCTGCTAGGCCTTATCTTTATTCTTATTACCCGGTTCAATTGCTTGGAATGCTGCTACTTTAACTGCTTATTCAAATGAGGAATTCTGCCCCTTCCAACTGCTTATGGAAATATGATCTAGGTCATTCTTGTCTTGCTTGCCCTGGTTCTAATTAAGCTGCTTTAAATGCTGGTCGGTAGTGCCACTCCAACTACTGTTGGAAAGAATCCCGGTTCAACTGTTGCTGATGGTGGTGGGGATGTTGGTCGTTCTGATGCTTCGACTGGTTGGTTATGCCGCTGGGAATGCTCTTTTTGCTTCTCTTGGGGATCCTTCAATTGATGTTGGTTCAACTGAGGCTGCTGGAAATTCTGATCCAGGTAATGCTGGTTGTGCTGCTGTTTCAAATGCTGGTAATGCTCTATTATAATGATGCTTATGCTGGTCTTTCAATTGATGTTGGTTCAACTGGTGCTGCTAGGAACGCTGCTGCTGAAAATGATCTGAAATGCCGCTCTGGGTCAAAATAAGGTCTTGTTTTTGAGTCCCTTCTCCTGCTACTGAAGTGCAGGTATTTACTAGGGTATCCTCCAAAAGGGGGGGCATGTTTCTTTTTTTAGGAGGGGGAACCCCACAGCCACTCCCCATACATGGCTGATAGAAGGGTCCTGAGATAAGGAAGGTAAGCTTCATTTTATTTTATTTTACTGATGCTTGGGACCCACCCCTAAACTTTACTGTCAAGGGTTGTGATACTATTGGGATGAATACTTGTATATATCATATATACGGTTGCAGAAAATAGGTCTGGGAGGGAGGGTTTCATGGTTGGTATTAATACTTATTATGTAGGAGCTTGGTAAACCCATTTTAAAGTATTCTTGTCCTTGTGATTAGGAGAATGTTGGATGTGTGCTTTTTGCAGAACGTTCGTTGGGATGTGTACTTGGGTTACAGGATGTATCACAGTTGTAATTATAACTTGGCTAACATTTGAGGGAATTGTTGCATGAATACTTGTCTGGGGTAGAAGTCCCACTAAAGGCTGGGGAAGGGCATTTCAATTTTATTGGCCCATGTTTTAATATTTTTAGGGTTAATACTTATTTTGTGAAATGTACACTTAGCTTGTATGGGTTGGTGTCTGAGGTAAGGTTTGTGTAGCCATTGCAGAAGCACCAACACTTTGGAAGTCCAAGGGGAAAGAGGTGGCTCATGGAGGCATCCGATACTGGTTTGGATCCTTGTTAGTGCATGGAAAGACCAACCGAGATATAGAGGGGAAGGGATCATGCCCATCGTAATACAGTTATTTCTAAAGGGGAAAGATCAGCTCACCTGAAATAAATAAGTCCTCGGGTGGGATTTCTAACTTTCTCCCTACTATGAAGCATAGGGGCTCCACCTCCTTATTACTTAATAGAGGATGGGAACCACCCAGGTAGAGGGGGCTAGGAGGCCACGAGTTATAGCCTTTTTAATGGGTCAGACCTTCAGGGAAGTCAGGTTCGGTGCCAAGAATCACACCAAACAATGAGGCTAGGAAGAGGGATCATTATAATACACATAACCTGCCATGTAAATGGTGCTAACTTGGATGGCTTCCATCATATAGAGATAGAGACCCGGGGGCTATTTCAGGGATTAACTGAGAAAATATCAAGAGAGGGAGAAAAAAAGAGGAAGTATAAAGGGAAAGGGAACCCCAAGTAGGTATAAGAGGAGTTACTATTTATTAGCCAATGGGAGATTTATCTGCATGAACCGCTGGTAATCCAGCAGCATGGGGCCTTCACTATAAAAAGGTAATGTTTTTACTTCAAATTGGTTGAACCGGCCTTATAATTCCCAGGAGCAGTTCCAGGATCTCCGCTAAAGGTTCTGGCTTGAGTTCTTTATTAAATCCGGGACAGTGAAAAATATATTCAACCCACGTGCCTTAATAAAGTAGGCGTAGGCGGCTCACTAAACTAAATAAGTAATATAAGCGATTGAACGGGGTAAGCCCACTAACCCGAAGCCCACTAAAAAGCAGTATTTGCGCATAGCACTTATATATATGAGATTATATATATGAGAGATAAATAGATAGATAGAAAGAGCGGAAGTGAAGTGGCGGAAGTGAATTAGCTTACCTCATTGCAGCCATCTCTACATGTTTCATATACAATGTCACGTATGCTATGTTTACACTCGGATTCACATATCTGCTAGTGCTAGTATATGATGTTGCTGTTCTAACTGGCTTTGATGTTGTTGTAACCCTCCACCGGAGCTCTCCATGCATGGTCGTGTTACTATATATGATCTCACCATATCTCTATGTTCTTATGGCAAGTAGTGCAGCAGGTCTAAGTGGTAGATAAAATGAAAGGCAGGTATATGCAGTTGGTTCAAATTCCTTAAGTATGGGCTCCTCGGAACAATAGTTCATAGCGGTACCCGTAAGAATTCATAAGGGAAGGGAAGGCACAGAGTGGGTGCCTAGCTCCTGTGTCTACCGGCTTCATCAATGGGCAGCACTCCATCTCTTTCCTAAGGTTAAGACTAGGTTGAAGGCAGTAGCAAGTGAAAGTCTGGTAGAACAGGTTACAGGCACTAACGTGAGCAAGTGGGAATAATACCTATCCTGTCAATGCTTGTGTTCATGAATGAAAGGTCTCTGGCTGGGTTAATTCATAAGGTAATGAGAAGAGTTATTCCGCCGGGCGCTAGCCCGGGCTGTAAGTCAATAACTTTCATAACTTATACTAAAAAATAATTATAAGGCTAATAACAAAACTACTGTGTGTCTAAGAAGGGAGTATGAAGTGATGGTGATACGTGTTGAATATTACTATAGGAAGGGTAAGGTTTGCTGGTAATCCCGTCTATCCCGAGAATATAAGTATAGTGCAGTAGCCATGAAGCAATTAATGATAGGGGTCTAGGTATAAGGCAGGTGCTAGGTCTTAAGGGTTAGTTGGTAAAGCAAGAGAAGGTATGCGGTAAATATTCTATCCTAGTGCTGCACGCTGTTGTTCCTGGCTGTTTCTGGCTAAAGCAATAGGTTCTAAGTAAGGTTGTGTCATGCCATGCCGGGTTATAGTTTTACCTACCTAAGATTCATGAATCGAGTGATATAGGATGGCTAACAGGTCTAGGTCTTCAGGTGGATACGTAGTTATGGTGTGCTCGCTTGCTGTATGTGATGAAGACACCCCTACTTACCTTTCATTTTACTGCCTGCTACCAACTACACTTGCTTCAGAGCCTGGAATCTAGGATAGGCATGCTATTCACTACCAAATAACCTTGCTTTCCAAACTACCTACCTGAATAAATAGACATGTTCGAACTATACCACTTGCTTCATGAATCACTTACTTACTTAGGACTGCCTATTATCTTATATTATAAGAACCACCTGATAAACAAAACTTACCCTTATTTCAATTACTGCTCACCATACACCACATAACACCTTAACTCCCCATACCCCCGCCCGATACGCCTTAGATTAGCTTACAGAACACGTAAGTAGGAAGGCGACCCAAGGTCCGCGAGCTGCTATTCAACTCACTCTAGCAAAACGTCTATCCATTCTCTCTTATGGTGGGTACATATCCTTTCTCTCTTATGGTGGGTACATATCCTTTCTCTCGGCCATGGATGGGGGGTCCCCTATTTTGGGTATTATATGATGCTGCACTCTATCTTTCTCGGATATTGTTTGATTGATGGTGACCTTTCCTATATCCGGTCTGGCAGTAAGTACTTCCCTATGGTCTGGCGAAAAGGCCTTCTTTCCTATATGGCGGACTTCTCTCTCATCTGGTGACACCCTGGCATAATATATATGCTGTTATGAAAAAAACCTTGCGATCTTACTCAACTTGATATGCTCAAGATGAGGCAGTATCTCCTAAAAAGAATAGTTCACCCGTCATCAAAAGCCCCCCCGCGTAGTTTAGGTTAGTAGCTAAAGGGCCAACGGGAAAAACATAGTCCACGTAGTTTTAGGTTAGGCATAGACGTCTTTGTTCAATAATGAGTTCTTTCTGGCAATGAATTGGTGCTTTTGGGGTTATGACTAGCAATTAAAACTGGCACCGACTAGGGACAATGACGAAGGACTATTACTTGAGCCTCCCGGCAATTAAAACTTACAAGCACTTCCTTCTCTCGGCTAGAACTACCAGCAAGGACAACTGGCTATCAACTTCATTCAACGACTAGGGAACTATCAGCACCTTCGGGCATATCTGATTGGCTATGATTTAATGTCACTGAACAGAGTAGAGCTTGTATCACAGAAAATAGCTTCTAGGCAACGACTGCTTCCATTCACATTTGCCATAACAGCACAAATGCATCTGTTCACATAATCCATTAAAAGAAAGCCGTTAACACAAAGAGGCCCTTTGAAGGCAGGAAGGTTGAAAGAAGACATCAGGAGGTCAAGTTCCTGAAACGGCATTCTTACTAAAATGGATTTCACATAACATCTGTATTTCATTTCAAATTGTACCAGTATAAAAGCTTGTCACTGGTTAAGCAAGAGAGAATATGGTATAAGCTAATTACAGGTAGGTATGAGCAGCATCCATGTTTCTCTGTTCTTTCATTACCCTGACAAGATATATTAATCATCTACTATGGTTCATATAAGCTTTCTACTTTTGTTTGGTTCCATGATGAGCTTTATGTTGTCTGTATAGATTTCTAGATATAGATTTTGTTTGATTGCCGATGTATTGATAGAGATGCGAGTCTCACGTAGAGATGGCGAGTGATTTTGTTCCAACTAAACTCTGGATCTTCCGCTCAGCTTCTCTCACATACTTATTCAGCTCATTTGTTGTGGTTCAATCGCTTCCGCTTCATACGCTTTCGCTTAAGGAATCAACAATATCTATTGAAAGGCTTCTGTTGAAAGGCAAAAGGCAGAAGGTTCCGGAATATGTGACAACTGAAAACGACTTGCTTTGAGTTAGTGTAGGCAGAGTTGCCCATCGTTACTTGCTTCGTTCGTTACAGGCTGGGATAAGAAAAAACAGCGAGTCGAACCCGTTATGCTAGACCGTGTGGTGGCTAGACGAGACAGCCCTGTAGGGGGGCCCCACCACCTCCTAGTTGTACCAGGGATGCTAAGCATGACACAGACATCTTGAAGTATTACCAAAGGTGTGGTGGCCAATGTAAACGAGTGTGAATGAGGTGGGTCACCAATTAAACTGAAATCCGAGAATGACATGGTGTGTTGCCAATGAGTGAACCAGAGCTTAAGTGGAAGTGGTGATGTTGCCGAAGTGAACGAGTAGTGTGAGTAACGTGGGTGGGGCACCAATTACCCTTACAAAGCTTACTACCTGGCATGATGTGTTTACAATGAATAGTATTGGCTTACTAAACGAAACTGCACTTATACATTTACCTAGAGAACTCACCTCAAGACTCATATGCCTTGGGACTCCTTGCAAACAGCAGCCTTGCGAACTTCCTTAAACTCTTCCTTGGGTCCCTATAAATGAACCTAGCTATACTCATACCTAACCTCGGTCCTACACTTGTGTTACTTTGTCACCTTTGTCCTACCGCTGTATGTTCGCCTTAGTCAGTTCGCAGCCATACGAAACAGCACTGTATGGGGGCTTTTAACCCCCCCAAGGGTAGGGCCTTATTAGCCGGAAGTGTTTGTTTTAAGTGAGAAGAAAGTAAATGTGTTTTATACAAGAGCGGATCGGAAGCGGAAGTGTGTGGTTGACAAGAGCAGATTGGAAGTCTGTTAGCAGATCGAAAGTGGGTAGCAAGCACAGGAAAGAGGAAGGAACAACCTGTCGTTGGATCGTGGCGTGGGAACTACCCTATGGATTCATTACAACCAGAACTTCAGAGATGAGCTGGGGGTAGGCACTTAGACCGGTATTAACTTTATATCCCTACAAAATTTCTCTCTGTAAGGAAGGATAGGTCACAGGTAGGCAACGGATACTTAGGCAGATCCTGAGCCAGTCGGCCAATTAGGGAGCCCGCATTACCCAGTCTTCCACAGACCCGCATACCCACCATTATCATGCATCCCCGCATCCCGGTCAATACAATTTACACATTCAATTCGCATTCTCCAATCCGCACTTGCCAACATCTTATCCAATAAAGGTGTTCACACCAAGCAATGCCCCTTATGGGGGAAACAGTAATTGATTGGGTTATATCAACTGATAAGTATTCTGATTAGGCTGGACGGGAAGGTGCTTACAAAGGCGACTGATTAGTCTTCTGTAGAGGAGGCGAGTTAATTCAATTTGATTTTAGCAACTGAAAGAAACCAGGAGCCATAAGCCTAAGTCAACGAGTATAATCAAGTACAAAAGAAGGAGTCAGCCTTGGGAGCCTTCAACCGGGAGATGAAGAGGTTGAGGAGGATTTGGATTCCCCTAAGAGACAATCGATCGATCAATAAATCAATCAATGCCAATCCCGCCCGGAATACCTTTCCTCCACGCACGCACGCGGAAGACCTATCGAGTAAATGCATGCACACCACCCATATGACTGTCCATTTTGGCTTAATACATTCAGTCTCGATCAATCAATGCCTCTCCCGGAATACCTCTCCTCCGCGCACGCAACCTCTGCAGTAAATGCCCCCACGCCACCTGTCTGTCCAATGGGGCCCTCCTTCCTTTCAGAAGCCATTCAGTATTGATCAATGAATGAGGTCAATCAAATCTAGCAATGCCAAAATCACCAATAGGGAAGACTTAATAAGAACGTATATAAGCACGCACCACCAAGCTAGCATTAAGATCGGTATTGTGTCTAATTTGGTGGGCAGGTTGTATCGCCCTCTCCCATCTAAGGTGAAAGCTTGAGTAGGGGAGTTGGGAGTTTGGAGTATTAGAGTTGGAGTTTCCATTAGTCGTTGTTGGAGTTGGATAGGAGTTGTAGGTGGGATAGGTTTGGCTGCTATGGCAAGTTCTGCTGGTAAGGTTTCCTTTCGAGTCTTTATTTGTGGGTCCAGTGGACCACCTCTCTCAGTATATGTTGCTTCATATTGGGACGTGAGATTGGGTCAGTTGGCTACGCTTTTCTCGGAATATTTTAGAAAGTGAATCAATCGAGTCAAATCAATCCATAGCAGTGAGCTCCTTTCATAGCGTATAAACGTAAGTAATGCTTGCGCATCCTCAATGGAGTTAGGGGAAGAAATAATAGGCTACACATATCGGAAGCTCTATAGGCTAACATAGGTATATTTAAAGCCCGATATTTGTAAGAGCCTATTTCAACTTTACTCTCTAAATAAGGGCCCCCACCCTTTCCTTTGCCTTTTACCCCAAGTCCATCCCACCCGAGATGGATTAAGAGGTGAGAGAAAGGCCCAGACGGTAAGGCAGGAAGTGAAGGAGGGGAAGGGTGAGATAGATTGCCAGCCAAGTAAAAAAAAGAAATAAGAAAGATCAGGCATAGCATTGAGGGCACCTTAAAATAGGATGACATATGGCATGGCAAAGTGTCAGCCGCATGCGATTCGTTGCTGGGAGGGACAGCTCCAAGGTCAGAGCTTGCTTCGTTATACTTACCTGGGATTGAATAAGAATACCTTTATTATTTCAAATTACCACCTGGATAGGTCCGATAGATCTTGCCCCCCCCTAATACAATACCCTTGCACTCTGAAATTGACCCATATATTTACATGTTCACTATCAAGATGACTAGGTACCAGGGCATATTATTACTCTTCCTATAGGCATAGGCTACCTTTCCTTCCTGAATTTTCCCGCTTCTCTGGGGCGTAAAACTTAGAAATAGGTGGCATGTCAAGATGGTATAGAGTGTTGGGAAGGAAGCTGCCATTCACTAGGGGAACCAGTAGCCATAACCCTTTCACCGGGAAGGAGCCTTTTACCTATCACTAGATGCCTTTAACCAGGAGGAACTAGAAGCCTTTACCCTTTCTTCTCGATGATGCCACAGTTTCTTTAGTTGGCACCAATAGAAGTTGAATATATATACCCAGTTAGAGTATCGGTAGGATATATAGTTCCGGATCCTAGTGAAAACACCAGTTGGAGCACCAGTTTAACCTATTGAAGCAGCACGAGTAGCAGCTTCTTTACTATCCTAGCATCCCTATTGCCTGTTCCGAGATCTTGCACTTATCAACCTGTTCCTACTTTTTGTACATCAGTAGTGTGTAGAGTTGACTGAGCACCAGCATCACCTGCACCACCGGGCTTTGACCGGCACCTGGGTTTGGTATTTCATTTATTCTGCTTGGGTTTGCAAAACTTGGAGAATTCCTTGGGATAACCTACCCAGGGAAGGACCTACTCTGGTCCTCCTAGAAGCAAGCTCCAGAGCCGGTAAAAGACGGAAGGACTCACAGAAATAACCAAGCAAGAGCTTTCACCTCAAGCCATGAAGCCGGGAAGAGGTCCTCACAGAACCAAGCATTGTTATAAGAGAAGAGGCGCCGTTAGAGAAGCGGAAAGATCATCCCATAAGCCCTGGAGCATTGGATTGGTTCAAATAGGTGGGGACTCACAGAAAGAAGCAAGTTAATTAGTTGTTACGACGGGGAGGGGATATTATGAATGAATGAGTGACGACCTTTGAAGATAAAAGGATATTTTCACTTTAGGCCTACCACCTACCTACTCTTTACCCACCTCCGGACTTCTACCTTGCCAACTTACCACTTACACCTGCCTGCTGAGAGAGATCTTGCTGCTAGAACTAAACCTCCTCGAATCACCTCACGAAACTGCCCATCCATAAACCCATCGTGGAACAGTTCCTCCGAAAGCCCACCAGTAGAACCCACCCGCTATTTATCAATGCTTGTCCGTTGAGATATTACTTACGCTAATAAGACCTAGGGATGTGAAAGAAAAAAACATCAAGTCCAAGGTTGCACCTAAGTAGCACCTACCCGTTTATACCCGCTTGAGCCTAGAGCTTACTTTCAACCCTTTCCGCGTAATACAAGCATCCGCCCAGTCCAACAAGGACAACAGATGCCATTTTAGATGTAAACCAGTAAATATAAAGCATGCTTTGTTACTTACGTTGATTCACCATGAGAGCAGCAGAGCAGAGTCCAATCAATGTTGAGGAGCTAGCTAGATGATTAGGATTCAGCCCACCGAGAGATGAGGAAGGAAGGATTTTTATGAACTGGATGAGTATTTACCAAGGAGCCGCAAACCCACAGGCAGGGAGCGGTTAAACGAACCATTAAACTTTCACCTTTCTCAGCAAGATAGAGCCTTTTGATCACCTTTTGATCTTAAGCCATGAACCATGCAGAAGCCACGAGTCATGAAACAGAAGCCTTTAATTGGTAAGAATGGAAGGAGGAGGTAACCTGTAACCTATCACCTTTTGCCTGGCACCTATAGCCTACAACTTTAGTATGTAACCAAGGGACTTCACCTTCTCTCATGTATAGTGGTAACTCGGAATGTTGTAGTTTGGTAAATGGCTCTATATGGCACCTCGTCCCCTTACTCCACTTACTCAATCTTATCTTTCCTGTAGCGATCTTCATCTCGAACTGAGCCATAGCCAGTTCCAAGCTTCAAAATTAAGTAGATCCAGGCGGTCTGTAAGTTCATTTACTCTAGCTATAAAGGGTTAATAAGGTTTTGCCAATGCTCCTGCAAAAAAAAGAAAGAAAGCCCTTACAGGAAGGATTCATAGCACAAGTTCTTGGCCTTAGATGCGAGGTCTACCGAAGGTGCTTGTATAATACGATGCGCCACTTTATGCCATTTTCCACCTAACTGGTTATACTGATTTCCGCTCATCAAACGAATACACCGAATCTAAATCTTACCGGATTTATATCGGTTTACTAAGTTACTTATTGGGTGGGGGCTTTCAAATTGTTAGCTCATTTATTCCTTTATTTCTATGCGCGTAAGTAAGCCAGTAAGTAATAGTCCTCGCATTATTACGTATATATACACAACTACCAGACTTACATAATTTCTTTAGTAACATCTCGAGTCATAGGGCATTCATTCTCATAAAAAGAAAGAAAGAAAGGTGCGTCAACGCCATCCCTAAAGGGCCCTCCCTCCTTCTTCTATTTCGCTTACCTCTTCTTCAGCTTAGTTAGGGATAAAGAGCTTAGTTAGGGATAAAGTTGATACGCTCCAGAGTCATCTATTTATGCTAGTTCAACTGGTGCTACCTTTGCTGAGTATGCTGGAAATAATCCTGGAACTGTTGCTAATAATTATGCCTCAACTGGAGCTCTGGGAACTGGTTATGCCGATGCTGCCAGGAATACTGGTTAGACTGGTGCTTCTGGAAATGCTGTAATTTAGGATGGTTCAATTGGTGCTGCTGGTCGTGAGGCTGCTTGTACTGCTGGGGATGCAGCTCATAAGGATACCGGGAATGCTCTCGCGACTGCTCTTGGAACTTATATGTTAACTGTTTCTTCAAATGCTGGGGGAATAAAGCTCCTTCAACTGGTTATTATTTTAATGATCCTGGAATTGATCCTGCTGTCCAACTGGCGCTGCTGGGGCTGGAAAAGATCCGGGAATGCTACAGCAAATGAGGCCGGGAATGAGGAAGCCAGTTCAACTGCTATTCTTGGAATTGCTCTCGGAACTGAAGCTGGTAATGCTATTCTCGGAACTACTGGGGATGTTCTTTTAACTGCTTCTTCAACTTATTCAAATAATTCCATTTCCACTTATGGTAATTATGCTCCTTCAAATGATCCAAATCTTCTGCTTTGAATGTTGGTTCAACTGGGGATGCTGGTCGTCATAGTGTCTTTGGTTCAACTGATTCTGGTAATTTTTATTGAACTGCTATAATAACTGATGCTGGAAATAATCATTATGCTGGGACTTCGTGGGCTGCCCGGGATGAGGCCGGTTCTTCCACTGGTGATGCCCGGAATGCTAGAAATGCTAGTGTACTCTTTCTTATCTCGGATCTGTTTATTGAACGGGTATCCATTGATGGAGGCCTTCTCTTTCCTTCCTATCGGCCATTGATGATGTGGGCGCCTTCCTTATTATAACTTCCTTCTCTCGGTTCTTTAGTGAAGGTTACTCAGCAGGTATGCATGAACTTGGGGCCATATCTGTTGGGTATGTTTGAATGGGTTCTTCTATCTCATCAGCTGAGAGGGGTCCATCTTATTCTTTTTTACTCTCGACCATTGATGGGGACATCATCTCTTCTCGGCCATTGATGGGGGCCTTCTACTCTCGGGTATGGGAACATGGGAGCAATGAGAAAGCAAGCAACGGTTGGCAAGTTCATAATATCCAGGTGGATAAAGAGATATACGGCAAGATCGAGACGGGGAGGTAGGAACGGCTTATGGTTGTTAACTGCTTAACTTTGGGCGCTTGCCTTATGGCTTAAGTCTCAAAGCTTCTATCTTCTGGCTTGTTAACTTGGTGTTGAAGGCCTGGGCGTGGGCTTGGCTTAGGAACCTTTACCACTACTAAAAAATTGAGAGACTATTATATTATGGTAGCTAGTCTATTTAGGCGACTTATTTACATGGGGACTTACTAAAGCACTACTTATTTACTTAGAACTAGTGCACTAGATAATACTTTACTTATTTTTATGACTCCTTTTTTCTTTACTTTATAACGCTATACCCCGGCCCCCTATGGAGGGATAATGTCAGAGCAAGAACATAGCCTATAATATGTGAGGCTAATTTTTCAGGAAAATAGACTTACAATCGAGATGCAATATTACCTGCCTCACTAGAACTAAAGTAGCCAGGTATGGCATGCTATGGAACCTCTTGGTTTACTCTTTACCTGCTAGAACTATACCAGGAGCCCTAGACCAGGAATCACTTAGAAAGGAAAGTTGGAACTGCTATGAATGGAATGATCCCTTTCTTTCTTAGAAGCAGCACCGGATTAGACTGGAAAGGATAGGAAGGATGGCTTGGTTTAGCCCTGAACTTATATAGACGCGGCACTCACTGCTTGCCATATTTATTCAATTATTGGGGTACCTTACCCTGAAACTTATGCCCTTCACTCTAAAACGATGGAATGGAGGAGTGTTCCCTGCCCTTATAGAAGAGATTTATGGCTACTCACTATAGGTCGGGTACGTGTGCCAGCCTGACCTTTTTATTTCTAACGTCACTCAGGAACACTTTTGGTAGGAAGGCTAAGAACCACCTTTGTTTCACACATTACCCAAGAACTAGCACTTGTTATACCTATAACAATCGCTTAGCCATAGCCCTTCAATTAGAAGCACCCACCGGATGGGATGAGTCGATCCAAGTGTTGATGCCAGGTTTGGATGCACTCAATCCCGGTACTACTCCATGCCAGTACTCCATGCCAGGAGTCCGTGTCTTTTTGTAAGTTATGGAACCGAGTGGAGCATGTATTCTTGGATGTATTCTTGTCTGTTTGGGAACCGATCGAGGAGGTTTCGATAGACGAGTTGATAGCCGATCATTGTAAGTAGCTCAGCCAATAGTCGATTAGGGCGATGAGGTAAGAGCCAATGGTCGACGATAGACAGTATCATTTACAGTAGGTGGTCCTTGTCGATAGCCCCAGTCAATGCCCATCATTGACAGAAGGAGGTGGTATTTTACTAGAGCTGCCAATCATAGACCTCTACCCTATAACTCTACGGAACCATATATCTTGAACTCTACCCTCTAACCCGAACTCTACCTCGACCTCTTTTTACACCGATATGGAACAATGGAATGTTACTACCTAGACTAGATCCAAAGGAATGATACCTAAACTATGCCGGGGCGGGGAAGATAAAGCGGGGAAGATAAAAAAGAAGGAGGGGATGGGGGAGCTCCACTGATGCAGGAAGGTTCTCTCTAACAACCCACCCTTGCTACAGCAGTTGTTTTAAGTTAGAAATAGAGCTAGGAGGGGTAAGTCAGGTGGGGTGGTCATTACCTATAACCTATGTGGACAAGTAGACAGCCACGATGGTGGTAGGGCTCGATGCTCTATACAAACAATAATCATAATAAGACAGTGATAGGACTGGCTGGCTTGCGGAAAAGGATAAAGCGTTTATAGGAGGGCTCGCTCGAGACATGGGCAATAATATAATGACGGTGATAGGGTTGGCTCGTTTTGGACATGGACAATACAAGAAGGATACGGTTAGAAACGACGGGCGGACCCTGAACAAGAATGAATTAATTGACTCTTGACATGAATGGAACGTAGGAAGGAAGGACGCGTAAGCTTACCTCAGGATAGTTAGAGGCATATAACATAAGAAATAATACTACCTATCCGTAATAAAAAGGATCTTAAACAACAAGGATTTGGAACAACAAGGAAGGATATGGAACAACAACACATCCGGAGAAACGCCTATACTAAACAACAACGCTTATCAACAACCGGAGAGATTCTTAGACAGCAGCCTTAATGGCCGCCTACAAATTGGGTTATCCCACCCAGCACCCTATACTCCTGCCTGGATCAGATATTCCTTCTTCTTTCTTCCTTGCAGGATTGGCAGAGCTTACCTTCATGAACAAGAAATACTACTGCTGCTTGCCTACCACCTTACCATGAGCAGAGATATTGTGCAGTGAGGCCAGGATTATTGGCAGAGAAAAAAAAAGGGATAAGCATACCTGCTCCCACAAAAATCCACTCGTCTGTCTCGTCTATGCGGGAGTTTCATTCAATCTTCCGGTTCTATCTTATGGCTCTGGGGTGTCTATCTTCTCTCAAGCGGTATCGCTCCAACCTCATGGGGGAAGGTCAATGAGTAACTGTGTTCCGTCAGTAGCAGCTTTGAGGAACAGTGATCCATAAGGTGCAGCTTGCTCTAGAAGCTCTTCCTTCTGTAGCGGGATCAAGAGGCAAGGCTGTAGTATCTATCCAAGCAACCTAAAGGTTCGATCAAGAAGCTGTCTGATCCAACCAAGCTAAAGGAGGAAAGCGGAGAATCCATCACCAATCCATAGCTTTCTCCTCGCGCTATGGTAACTGCTCAGCTCTTGGTTTCGCCCCCGTAGGGCACTCATGGGATGTGAACGCCACTAACTAACCCCACGACTAACAAGTGTATCACAACGATTTATTCCCATGGCCTCATTAATCCATCGAATCCATAATTCCAAGTACTTATGCAGTAAGTGAATTCATAACTCAACTAATTCATGCAGTAAGGTTACCAAAGCATATCCAAGGACTGAAGTTGTAAGTGAATCCCTGATCAAAGCTACTTCTATCCAGTTTAGCATTCTGCAACTAGTTCCAGGATAGAGGGGGTTACGGGGGCCCCTAGCCGTTGCAACAGTCTTTTGTTTGTGGAGCCATTGTTTCCTTACTCCCTTCCCTCCCGGGCAAGTAGCATCCATCAATACCGTTCATTGTGATAAGTTGATGTAGTAACTGTGTTCCGTATCGTTCATGGAAAGGGTAATGGGTAAATCAGTAATGTAAAAGCATGAATAGCATGATTCTCCCCTGGTCTCAGCTAGCGGCAGGTTAGCTTCCGGGTCTCTCTCAAGTAAGTGGTAGCGCTCCATCTTGATAATGCGCTTAACCTCACTAACCTCATTGTTTATTGTGTAAAGGCCTATATTGTTTCCTGAAAGCGTTATGTTTTTATGAGCTAAAAGCATCCCGAGTGGGTGAACATAAAGTGTGTCCATGCGTATCTGCTGTTGTCCACGCTCGCTATTTCCGTCGTTATTAATTGCTCATCGCCATTGCTAATTATTTCCATCGCTATACCCAACAACACCTATCAGCATCGACATATAAGTAAACATGCATGGTGAACCTCATCTCACTGACTAACTCCAAGGACTCATGCTGTATGTGTTTCGCCCACATACGTTTTTACATGCTCGTGGTACAAGGCATCCCGCCCGGAATAACTGATATGCGCTTCCTTACTGTGTGCTCCCGGGTATCGAGCGGTATCGCTCCATCCTCATCATGCACCCCGCGTAGCGTTGACTCAAGGGACTCACTCATATGTGGGCTTATAGTATAAAGGGTAGATGCATATATATATGGAGATGCATATAGGTGCGTGTGCTTCTCCTGTCACTCAGCAATGATACCGGGAATGAGTATCTATCCCCTACGGGAATCGAACCCGTGTCTTCGACATGAAAAGATGTCCTAAACA
>Ga0233336_1000060_pt1 | contig 18238 bp, 7 predicted proteins | sample GEONDECOMP225_FD_183636 | JGI IMG/M metagenome (GOLD analysis project Ga0233336, IMG submission 183636) | Leaf litter microbial communities from Shasta-Trinity National Forest, California, United States - GEON-DECOMP-225 | ecosystem: Environmental > Terrestrial > Plant litter > Unclassified...
AACTCCACTTATTTATTGTTGCCTAGGCGCCAAACCACTAACTAAATATTTCTTAGTTAATAATGAATCCTATAGCTATCAGATGGAAAACACAGGAAATGGTATAGTTTTATTAAAATAATTTTTCATTTTATATCCCCGATGGATGTATTCATATTTACCCCGAAAGATTAAGTTTGGCATAAATAAGGAAAAATGCAAAATGAGCGAAGATTTTAAATCCTTCCCAACCAACCATGGATTCATATAATTATTTTGATATTTATGTTTTTCATAACCAAAAGATTAACTTAGTACTGTCTAGAATAAGAATGTGGCTATTGGCTGACCGGCTAGCAATGGCCTGGCACTTACTCACACACTATCGGCGGATTTATTGGCATTTATGTCAACTGGGATATTTAGATTTAACTACAACTAAGCAACTCTTGGATATCCAATCTGCCTAGGTTTAAAAATAGAATTTACGCTCAGCTAAAAGCAAACGACCTCCCCGGGATGTTTGTTTGATCGGCGGGAGTATAGGTTATATTTGCCTCTCCCCGTATTAACGGGAGTAGTAGCCTAGGTAATAGAGCCAATGGGATAGTGGGATAAAACTAGTGAAATTATATCCAGATTTCTTCTTATTTTCTTTTAACAGCCCCCCCTACCCCTGATGCCCCATTGGATCACAATAGAACTAATGGAATTATAAACATATTTCTTTTTTTTATAATATATGTCAGACTGGCAGCTAGCTGTATGAGACAAAGATCCTATGAGAAACGCTTACAATGTGGATTAGAAACCACAGGCTATTAGCCTTACAATGGGTGATGATACACTGGCTATTGGCTTACCAGCTAGCAATTACCTCCTGGTTTACTATCGGACTGGCAGCTTGACTATCTTTTTTACCACCGGGACTGTGGGATGGACCTGCAACGCTCGACCTATTGTGGTGGGCGGAACCACTATTTGAACTTATTCAACTCCACTTTTTGTGCCTGGGCCAACCCAGAAGAGACTATCTATGCCTAACCATAGGTATATTAGATATTTACTATGCTTAACCAGAGCCTCTATATTTTGTTCAGAAGGAATACTAGCCTATTGGATGTGTAAATATATCCCCCAACCAAACAAGTGGTTATTTATAGGAGGGAATGGGCGCTATCACCTCAATATGAACAAGTTGACGTAGATACGTGCAGGCATATATGGGGATAACCTGAGTATATATGCAATTATCACGTAGAGATGCTAGTATCATAAGAAGTAGTTAATCGTCATCTTGTCCCAAAAGCTATTCTATCTCAAAGGATGGGTTCGATTGCGAAACCATAGCCATAGACACACTTGACGGGTTTATACCCTCATCGATCGATACACATTTAATGGGTTGACACCCTCTGCAATAGAACTCACATCACGGGTTTGAAACCCTACAGCTCAATACACTTAATGGGTTTATATCCTCATCATCTATGCTAACTATAAGGAAGGATGGGTGAGCATCGCGAACTACCATAAAACCTGGAGGCAGCTGGCTTTATGTGTGCCCAAGAGCATGCTTTAATGCCCCAATCACTAAATAGGGCCTAACTTGACCTACCTACATAGCGTGGTTACCCTATGCGGTGCGGCAGTGAACCTCCTAAGTAGTATCGCTCCATCCTCCTCATATAGAGAGGACTCTTGACAACTAACTAACTATATCGGCCTCACTATTGGCCTCACTCACCTTACCAGATTCTGAAGTCCCAGAGAATAACCTTCCTGAAATGGGGGAATTTTTATTAGAGAAGAATATATATATTTGAGATCCATGATTAAGGATCTCAATCTACGGAATTCTCGCGATTATTTATTGCTACAACGGACAATCCTCCTACCCCTCCACCCAATAAGTACTTAAGGCCCTACGGGTCGTTTCCATGGCGATAGATTATAGTAACACGTATCTATTGAGTTATGACTAGCTGTATAGCTAGGACCCTCTTTATACATAAAATATGGTTTTTCCGGTATTTTTGGGGTGCTAACTCATTTTGTAGATATGCTTATATAAAAGAGTAATATGTAGATATGAAAATACAAGTGTAAACTTTTCTACGCAATTGAAAACTGCCCATAGATTACTTTGTATACCAAGTGTATTCACAGCTACTAACCCTACAGTTACACTAAATGCCTACGCACATCTTATTCTCATTGACAAGTATATATCTTTATTGGCAGGCAGACCTCATTACCTTTCTTTAGCTTTTGTTGGCTTGCTTTCTGGTTATTCCATAAACAAAAGTTTTCCATCCAATGCCGAATTCATGCCCACCCAATAACAACAAATTGCCTAACATTAGACTGCAAATAAAGTATCCATCATAAGTCTCCTTACTGTCTACTCCCCAACAGCCCTGCACTACTAGACTCTATTTACTGCCAGTAGGATTTATACTGCCTAACAGATAAGAATGGATCTTCTATATACTCCCTATTTACTTTCCTGTTCAACTATTCCATATCACTAGGGTTGCAATAACAGAAGGATTTACCCACTTTTTCCACAGTGAAAGTAGTGCCCTGCCTTGCCTAAGCTGCTTTTTCTACCCTGCATCACCGATCCTGCATCATATCAATGTATTAGCCTTGGCTCCCAGTTAGAGAAAAAAAGCCTCATTCGCCATTTTCGTCCACTCCGTGCCTTCTTTTTGGGGTCCAAGGAAATATGATTCGGAGGTACTAAAAAGTATTTATTATTTATTAAAATCGGCATTTCATGAAGTTTCTTTATAATTACCGAGATGGATTCCTTCGCTTGGCCGGGCTCCTCGACTGGGCTCCTGGGATCGGCGGATACCGGGCTGCTGCGCTTGGATACTCGGATACTCGACTGGGCTTGGCTACCACCCAGCTGCTCAAATACGCTGGGATATTATAATACACTGGGCTTGGCTAATAATCGGCCGATAAAATCCGCTGGGCCTAATCCGCTCAAATAAAGAGCCGTTCAAAGAATCCATCACTGGGCGAAGCCATTCACTTATATCATTCACACACTGCACAACATTCACTGAAGCCATTCATTAGCCATTAATAAAATCATACAGAGCCTTCGTTCACTTCACATAGTAAGAAGGCATCGGTTTACATAAGGCATAAAAGCAAACATAGAGTCAATTACAAGAAGGGATCCACATCGGTTCCCAAACAGCAGATAAGTAATTTATTGGTTCCCAAACAGAAAGTAAACCATCCCATTTCCTTTTCCTTGCCTAACGTGCTAGGCATACTATTATCACATATGTTGGTTGTACTCGCTTGGTTACTCACTTGGTGTACTTAGTATCTAGGCCTAAGGTGAAAGGATATACCTTTACCTGTATGGCTCATGGCGATCTTTTCCACTGGTTAACCAACCTATGTAAGCTTCGTAATAGCATCCATTCAAGGTAGAACCCGGTCCATAGCGTTAAGTTAGGTAGGAACTATTGTTCCGTAGCAATAAGTGTCTTTCGTGCCGCGGGGGTATGGCCTATCATTTGGGTAAGGATTGGAAGGGAACTACATATTATCTACTTGGGTATGTAGGATCAATGGGTATCCAGTTATATGTACTTATCTTCTCTTGCGTATGGCTCGATGGGGACCTTATCCTCTCTCGGGTCTGAACTGGGGGGGTATGATTTAACTGAACGTGTATGCTTGAATTCCTATCCATGAACATCTTTATCTCGAGTATGTTGACACCTTGGCATGCATGGGCGTATCAGTTGTTAGGGTAATAGGTGCACCTCAAACTGGAATAGCTAACCGACCTGGTAAATCCGTATCTAACAAGCTGTCGTACACTTTGCTCCTGTTATGAAGTCTCGCTAACCCTTTCTTTCCGGCTGGCTAACTGGGATGCATTTGTGGGCTTGAAAGTAAATGAAAATAGGTATTTACTTTCATACGCTACCTTTATGTACCTAATTTACCATGTTTATAGGTCTTATATGTCTTGACCATGCCTTATATGTACTGAAATTACCAGTTACTCAATCCGTCCTATATTTGAGGGCTACTACCCCACTAACTAACCAACCACTTGATGGTAAAGGGGCTTTAAGCGAGCACTTACTTGAGAGAGAGCCTTTTCTTTTCCACCAAAGATAAGGACTGGCTTTTATAGAGTGACTGGTTTGATAGCTCGATAGATAGCTCGATAGATAGCTTGTTGGATAGCTTGTCTCCTCATGTCCAATCAAAACGAGCGTGAACGAGGCCTCCTTCGCATGACAGAAAAGTCCGTACTACTGGAAGGCCTCCGAACTCCCCCTCAGGACATGCCATGCATGGGGTCGGGGTAGCCCCAACTTCCACAGGTCCTTGGGTAAACCTCCTAATGGGAATTTAGGTCCTTGCGCGGGTATCTCCGCCCCTTAATTATTTGTGTCTTATTTTTATCCCTTGAGCATAGCGGCGAAGGTAGGTTAGATAATACAAATAGTTATCCCCTACTATTAGCATTGCACAAATTAGAAGTACTTTATATAGACGGACAGAATGCTGCAGAATAAAATCTTCCCTGGTCGCTTCCGTCCGGTCAACGGCCCCTCGAATTAAACCTCGAATCCAGGTTCTGAAAGCCGAAATAACTTCAGTTAGCAGCTAGCTGCCCCAATTAATGAAGGAAGGGCATCCCCCAGGAGCAGGCCCAGTTCCGGGTGTTTATTCAGCGCCAGGAGCTGTTGACCCATAATTGCCTATTTCATATCCATATTCAGTGCCTCTTTGAGAGCCAAAGTAAGTAAGGGCGGAAGCATCACCCCACTGAAGACACAGATTAAGTTCCATTCCTTAGAGATCCATAACGAGCATAGCGATCACCAAGCTTATCCTAACCCCTAATAGCTTTATTTTAAGTAGTAGCACAGACCAAGACAGAAAGGACAAAGGCACTTTACTAAGTAGTTAGAGTCTATCCTGCCCAACCCATACACAAATTGAAATGCAGATCTGGTTTCACCAATTAGCCCGCTCCGGATCCAATATATATAGAACCAGTGGACCTTGTTTACCCATTCCTTGCACCGGAGCTCCCAAAACCATATATAGGTTACCCCGTGCAAGTAACAGGAAAGCAACGAATTTTGTTACTTATAAGATGACCGACCACATTACATGCCATATAAGGAAGAAACTTCCATATCCAGCGCCCGTTGACTGAGATTGAGATCCCGCAGTAGATTCTGTTGATTTAGATCGAAACTCAGTAGCTCTTAGGAGTGCCAAGCTAGTTTTCTTAGGTAAAGCTCGCCCCGCAGTAGCATTTGATCCAGTTTCAAAGAAGTAATTTATAGGGCAATAAAAGAAAACTAAGAAATGAAACTTGAGACTCAAGGACCTGACAAGTGATATGGGTCGCTTCAAGAGGTGGCTCCTCTTTTATGATGCATGGCCCCCATGAACCCGATAATTGGTGTCCGAGATAGTAATTAGGTTGTCCTCCGACCCTAAAACCTGCATTCCCATAGAAGGGACATCCGACAGACACCTTAGGGTCTCTGCTTCTTTTCAAATTGACAGGGTGGATGGTTTCTTTTATCATCATTTTAACCGTCCAATACAGATATTGGGTACGGTTAAAATGGGTATCCCATCCACGACAGTTTCCTGGATCCTATACATGACCTTTAACTTCTTCATGGAGCTCGTTCCTCGAAAGGGTAGCGGAATCTGTAAGTTACTCGAGTTTCCATCTCCTCCACCAGTTTGCTCCCCTTGACTAACATACGGGCATGAAACTTGTTTGTACTCGGCCTTGGTTACCTCTCTTCTCACTCTTTAAATAGGTGGCAGGCCTAAGTCCATCGAGATACCCTGACGCCCACGACCAGCCCCATGATCTCAACCATGACCATGGCGACCACGTCCCCTCTCAATAGCCATAAACTATAACAGCTATAAAGGATTACGATCAGGCTTACAACAAAAGTAGGGCAACTAGAAACCAAACAGGTAGGAGAGCCTCTGAACCTCAAACCTCTCCGCCAAACTAAACTCAAGCCACCACAAACTCCAGAATTTCATGCTAAGATCATTTCTAGCTACCTAGCCTAGCATATAATCCAAAGCTTTCAAAGGAATAGGGTAAGGAGATAGAGGGAGCAGAGCCATCCTCTATCTCTGTGGATTTATTTACAATAGCTGCATACCTCCCACAGCTTCCCACACAGAGCGGATCTCCACTAGTTGACTGTCCCCACCTTTGGAAATACCACCTCACGTCTGACACTCCCACCTAGCATTGATACCACACATGGTGGAGGGATAAGTAACACATGATATAATTCCATGGCATGAAGGTGGCGTAATAACCACCGCTAGCGCAGGCGCCCAACTCAATGTCGACTGCATTAAACTCTCAGTTATTCTTGTGTATAGACACTTTCCCCGAGAGGAGAGCCTGCCGAGTTAACCCCGACCTAAGGATTGGATTCCTTCTGGATCAATATTATTCTTTTATCTACCCAATCTTCCTGGAGAGACATGAGACCGGTCCAAAACAAAGCCTTGGGTTACATTTGACCCCCCATATTGGCCAGAAAATAAACAACCTTGTTTGCGATCCTTCAAACATGCAAAGGGATTCTGGTTATATCTTGGATGAGAGTGGCCAATTTCACTAATCGAGTAGAGAGGTGCAAATTTATAGAGTTTTTATCTAAATTAATTACTACCTCATATAATTTGACTGAGGATGCCAATCAGAATCTTTGAGTCACCTTCATACCTAACGCTTCACTGTTCGTCGCTGGGAGTATTTCTATACTTATATCTCTTACTTTTTGTAGTTATACCTTGACATTCACTTGGAAAACAACTCACCTAATAATCGGGAGGAATTACAATGCTTCGTATCAGAATACACCTACTAGAAATTGTACGCCCGTGGATTGGCATAGAAGGATATAAATGAATTATGTATCCTCGGAAAGCCATCTCGAACTAGCTACCACTGGGGGGAAATACAGGGGGATGGATCTCAAACTTATTAAACGCTCACTGGGACATCCGACCCCGGACATGCAATGGGATATTTAATAGATCTCCTCCGTTCGGGAAGTATTTGCATCGATTGATTCATTGATCCGGATTGATTCGGCGAACTGCTGGGAAAACGGGAAAGAAGCAACCGGAGATAAGGTTTATTCCGGGTTAATGCACAGATGTTATTCCTATGTTATAATTTCCTCGCTCTTTTCAACTTCTTCCTTGTTCCCGCTTTATTGCACGGCTTTTCCTATTGGTTGGATTCCTACGGGTGGATATAGAAATAGAGAGGCGCGTAGCGGTTCAATACCTTCCTGTTTTTTCTCACTATCTTTAATAAAAGGTTATCCATTTTTCCTAAAAATCTGCCTTCGATTTCATCAAGTGGCGTGGACCATAAGCGAACGAACTTGATTCTACAACTAGGGGTGGCTAATGAATACGCCGCAACCCACCCCGCTACTCTTGTTGGCATGGTAGGTAAACGCGAATCAACACGCAGGGGCATAGTAGAGAGATGCAAAGGTGATAATAGCCAGCATATCCTAATCTTTTCGTGCTTTGTTACACACTCCCATAACTCCTTGCTGCTTTGTCCAGGTTCGAAGTAATGAGCCCTGCTTGTGGCTGAATGAGCTCACCATTTTGAACTCATTTTGCCAGCACTATTAGATACGTTTTCCACATTGATAGTGGAGTTCCATCTACCTTTATGTATGGCCCATCCTGACCGCTTGAAATGCTCGGTTGATCGGCGCTGACTAACTAGGGTTGGCTCCTATAGTTTAAATAAATACACTTGCTTGCCACTTTTTTTTTGTCCTAACCATACTTATTATGTTCGGAGGTCCAAAACTATTTCATATTAATTAGTGGGACTCAAGCGGCAGGTTCAATGACATTAAGAATGGGGAGGGGGGTTATTCCTTTCTTAATGCTCATTCCTTTATTTATTTATTCAAGCTACCTCTTCACCCAACCAACCTATGGAGTGCTGGCTGCTGGCCCTCCCAAAAGCAAATAAGTGAGTGACCGGGGATGCTTTGACTCTTACCCTGCAAAATAACTTTTCTAAATGGAATTATTCGTAAGCCTTTGCTCAAATATGGACAGAGTGTTTCCACTCCGTATCTGCATACCATATTGTATTCTCCATGAAGAAGCAACACTACCTCTAATGAAGGGCCCTTGTTCACTACTATGTTGTAGTGGGTCCGGTACTGGCAGGTAAGAAAATAAAAAGGCACGAAGTGAGGAGCGGAGCGGTGAGTTCACAGGCTGAACAGCTAAGGCAGGGAGCATAAGTTGTAGGCTTAGGCGGGCGATAAGCTTCCCTCTTCTAAGGCAAATGGAGCGTGCTTCTATTTTGCACTGTCAAGCTTCAATCAAAAGGATAAGGGGTTAGAGAAAAAGAAAAGTGCCAGCCAGGATTAACCTATCCTTGTGACACTGTAAGGGTCTTACGTATTGTGTGGGGGTGGGTCAAACTGCTAGCAATAATAAAGTTATCAAGAATAGTCCCCATAAAATATGAAAAGGTTCGGTAACAAGGTGAGGTGGGGTATAAATAAGAAAATACTAAAGATTCATAACGCCGAAGTGCTTAAGAATACAAAACAAAAGGTGCGCAGCAAAGAAGACAAATCTAATCCTAAGGGTGGGGGGGGTATAAATTCTATCTATTAATAAGGAGGTTCGAAGAATAAGATTCCCCCCATAAGAAGGCACCAGGTTGGGAGCTGGCTGGCACCCAGTAAGTTTGTTAGTAAGAGTGGGGTAAAAGGTTTCTAACTGTCCGGGTACGTTTCTGTCTGTCCTAAACTTTAGATATGCCTGTCTCGACCTTTTTAAACACGTTTGGCAAACAGTAATTTTTATAAAGACTCTAAAAAAGAAGGTCCGGAGGTGCTTGTCCGCATCGGGCAAGGGTGATCCCCCGGCAAAAGAGAAGCACTATCTTCACGTGGTGGTGTGGTCTGTGTGCTGCGCTGTAAGAATTCATTCTATACTAGGGCTACTACTGATGTTGTTAGTGGTGCTGCTGTATAAGCTGTTGCTTTTACTCGATCAAGCGCCTATGGATATGGAACTAGGCGAAGGGACTGGATATTCAACTGGAACAACAACAACGAAGAGGACAAAGGGAACGAGGACGAGGACAAAATAAAAGGGGAGACAACACCCCTAGCTGGCCAGTCATCACCAGCACCATCACTATCAAGGGATAGAGCGAAATAAGAGTCATGCCGCCCACCAGCAAAGAAATAATAATGGAAATATAAAGGTGCGTAGCAAGAGAGAGAGCCGCTAAGGGGTGGGGGAAGACTTGCCTGCTTGTATGCTTGGCTTGGAGAACCCTTGAGAACACAATCAATTCAGAACCCGTTAAGGGGAGGGCGACGTGTGGAATGCGAGTTGGCAGTGTCAAATATATTTAGTAGATGTTGTGAACGGTGTGTGGAACGGAGTAGCTCTCCCTTAGCAGTAGGGAGAAGAACACAAAGAAAGGATCTATATATATTATATATGTAATTACATCACTCCGTGTCGGAATCACCTTTCATTTTTACTTTCGAGTTCCGGAAATCCTTCCTATTGATTCAAATAAATTCCAATTGGGAGATCCTTACTTGTCTTAACCACTGGCTGGATACACTGCTTCACCCTCTTCTTACACGTAGCTTCGATACAGACAGCATTGCTGCACAGGCTTCAATAGAAGAGCATGGGTCACGAGCGTTCAACTACAATTGCTGAAAGAAAGATTCGTACTTGGGGACCCACTATAAATATTGTCCCGGCCGGAGACTAATGAGTAATTATAAACTACTCCATGTAAGAGCCCTAATAGCAGCCTTTACCCTTTAGTCCCTTCTATCCACCCTTTGTACCCACCCACCTTATTACCTAGACCTGCTTCTACCTATTCCTGAATTAATCGCTTGCTACCGGGACAACATGATACCACTTACCCTTCCTCTAGTAATACCCAACCTATTCCCTTCACCCAGGAACACCTCTGTATGGGGGGTTATAAACAACAACCTTTGTTACACACAAACTATTTACCCAATAACCCAATAACTATATATGTTCTCCCTATACCAAATTCTTAATTAATCTAATCTTAGTAGCTTGCCATAGCCCTGATCTTAGAAGCACCGGATGGGAGAGATGGGGTCTAAAATAGCCCAGCAGGACTTTTCCTAGCTTACCATGCTCCCCCGATTCTGGATGGTTGGTTGAGTAGCCAATTCGCACAACCCCTTTGAAAAGTGCTTCCTGAATCAAACCATAATACCACTCCGTTCCTTGCTTTTAGGGGAGAAGACCCGGCTGGGGAAGCCTACACAATTCCATTGATGAGGATAGTAGGTAAAGGGCGTAGGGGTAACTCTAAATAGTAGTACTCCCGCATAATAAAGCACAAGTGTTCTGGAAGCAGGTGAATGATGTCTGAAGCCGGTAAACCCACCGGATGCTCTATGTTGAAGCCCGTAAACGGATACTCTCTGTATGTGAAGTGAAGCCAGCCCTTCCATCCAATCAAATGCTAGTAAGTAAGGCAGTAATAAAGTAAAGGATAAGGGTTGGTTGATCCGGTTCCTCCCATCCCGGATAAAGAAATAGCTGTACCTCCGATGAATTAATAAAGATAGGGCAGGTCTAATAATTGCAGGTGGGTAACTAGAAGGTGGAAACATTAAAATAAAGGTAGTTCTATTCATTCCTAGTAAGTGGGTGCCCGCAAATTCCTGATTGACTGAATCGTATGGGCTCCTCGGAAAACTAGTTAATAGCGATACCCAGCATGAGGTCCTATTTTGACCTATCCTATAAGAATTAATAAGGTAAAGTATAGTAAAGGGTAAATATCCTAGTGCCTATCCTATCCGACAAGGTATTCCTTTCCTGGCATAAGCTCTAGGTGGGTGGGTAAAGAAGGTAGGTTGGTAGCACCAAATGAAAAGCAGATAAGGTAGGTCTATTCATAACCAGTGGGTGCTCGCTAATTAATCAATCGGGGCAACGCTCGGCCGGAACAATAGGGAATAGTGGTCCCATAATAATTCATAAGGCAAAGGCCATACCTGCCTACTATAGTTTTCCTGGCTGGCTGGACATCATATCCTCTCAATGTCTGAAGCTCGTCCCCATCCAAGGAGGCTGCTCTGATGGACTATAATCCCATCCACAAGCCAAGCCATCCGGAAGTAAAACTCTCTAAGCTGAAGGTAAACCCTACCCTATTGGCTAATGGGCAATCCATCTTGTGTTTCTAAGAGAAGTTCTCTAGTGGTACGTATCTCCCTCCCAAGCCAAGCGCTTCATTCAGTAAGTGATATAGGTTCTATTAGGTATTCTATAGGTGGGTAGGTGGAGGTGCCCTAGTTAGCAGGTCCTAAAGTAAATAAGTCTGTCTCTTCCTATCCTAACCATGGGGTTATAATTCCTGAATCATATGGGCTTCTAACTAAGCAAGACCAATAGGTAATACGTGGTACCGTTCATCATAGTGTTACCCATAAGATCCTACCTATTGTTACAAAGGTTGGTGTACTTGGATTTATTCTAGGGGCTTTTGGGCCCCTCCCTCTCCAAAGGTATAATCATTGGCACAAGCCGACGGCCTGTGGTATGTCTGCAACTTTAAGTAAACGACTTATGAGGGCATAACTCTTGGACTGTCCTTATAGAGCGACGTTCAGTCAATCGCATGAATAGTTGTATAATGTAACGTGCACTCCTCCTCCAACTATAAGAGGCCTTGACTCCTAGGAGCCCCTCGTAGTAATAATTCAGAGATCTCAGAGAGATTTACTTTCTTCCAGCTCCCGTTTGACCGATGTCGATGCTGATGAACCTAAGAACCGCGAATAAGGGGAGTGTGATTCCAAATACCCCGTGTATGGAAGGGAAGCATTCCGTAAGATATAAGGCCAACAGGCCCTTACTGGCTCTTCTATCTGCTCTAGTTTTTCGGCTATTTTCGGGATAGAAAACGACCACGTTTCTTGGGCCATTCCGGACCAGAGTAAATGTTAAACCTCATCACCTGAGGTCTGTCCTCCTTCCTACTTTTTGGCAAAGTTAGCTGTGTTAACCACTTTGGGAATCCGTTAAACGGCTGCCCTTTGCTCATTAGGGACCGAACGCCTGGCACCTATAACCTAAGTAGTCGAAGTTATTTTGTAACCATAGGATTCTGCTACTCCTGCGATGCATTAATGGCAAAGGAATGAATGACTTGTGCGGCTCAAAGGGTGGCGTATGAAGTTGGTTCAAGATCCCATCTCATGAATGTGTATATGGTCTTTTGGCCTCTCAAAGGTCTCGTCAAGCACATGAAAGCCCATTAGTGGATGAGGAGCATTCACATTGAAGTTGGTTTATCATTGGAGCTTAATTTTTGGTTATAATTGAAGGTCATAGAGCTTAATTATTAAGAAGGAAAACATGACAAGGTTATGCTATAGGAATGGAACTCGGAGACCATTGTTATTACTCTTTCTTCCAGCGAATAATTGGCAGACTTTGCACCTCCTTACGTATGCATGTTTATCTCTGAACAAAGTGGGCCAATAATATCCAGCTCTTATAATCTTGTTTTCGGTAGTGTCGCCTCCAAAATGACCTCCTGAAGGACCATCATGTAGTTATTGCAAAATTTTATAAGCATCATCTCTTTCCAAACATCGCAGTAGAACACCGTCGTAGTTCTGTCGGAAAAGGATGTTTTGATCAACTTGTACCGGGCTAACTGTAATCTTAAAGTTTTTCGTTGTTTTGCATCCAAATAGGTAGGACATTAACCATGAACCCAAGAGTACTTCATTTGGTTGTACCAAGAATACGTAATAAAAGGGACAAACTTACAAATATCTTCGTGTGACATATCGTTCTCATTTTCCCAGCCTGATTATTCTTCCTTTTATTTCTTGATTTCGTTCTTGGTATCGAAATACTCAGCTGCTAACTTACACAAGCCCTGACCCTTTACAATCTTTGCTGGCTTTATTTCCAGGTCATATTCTTGCAACGCGGTTACCTAGTTTCCCCTTCGGTCTCCAATCTATTTCTGTACCAGTAATGATCTTACCGACGGGTAAAGAGTTGAAAGGAAAATAAATCTCTATTTTAAGAATGAGCAGGTATGGGAAGACGATGAGTTCGGCATCTTTCTGGGCATACGCAATTTGGGGATGCCGTGGTTGGCACACCTAAAAGAGAAGGAGGGTCCATTATTGCTACAATTAGAATGATAAAAGAGATAAGATAACTTGCTTGTACACCTTCTTTTATAATGGACTAACGGAAGCAAAGTGAAAGTGGACAATAAGTGGTAAAGATAAAGATAGAAACGGGTAAAAAGGGTGAGGTCCGATGCATAGGTCCCGAGACATATTGTTCAAAGTAGTCCCAGGTATATGATTCTTAGGTTCCAAGGTCTATTCAAAAGTCTGAATTTAAAGACAGCATAGTTTTTCCAAGAGTCCCACCCAAGGCTGTATTTCAGGCAGTTCCAAGGGAGTCTAAGTTCTTCCCAAGGCGTAGTTCTGATGCATAGTTTAAAGGATAGTCAAAAATAATAAGTTCTCAAGGAGTAGGTATTATTCTATAGGTGCAAAAGAGTGTCAGTCTGGTCCCACCAAGGTGTAAGATCCTGCCGGCGCCCCTCCACCCAAATAAAAACTTAAGTTCCCAAGGTGTAGGGTATAAGCAGTAGGTTCTAGGGATGAGTTTTCAAAGTCTGTCTCAAATGATAGCATTACCAGATCTAATAACGACCCACCATATTACACACAAAGCACCCGTTCACAAATGTTTTTACTGGTTATTTTCATTTGTCTGCGGTAATGCCTCTCCTGTAAGAGGTAAGGTTCATTTTTTTGGGTTGCATTATAGACGTGATTATACAAAAATGTGCTTTTTTTGGCTTATAAAAAAAAAGTGCCATCATAAGATCATGCATTGGTTCCAAGAAGACGTGCTCCATTGTTTTCCAAAACATCCAAACATCGGTTAAAAGAAAGAAAAGAAGACTCCATACATAATGGATGGGTACGTGAGATGGGTAATTATGGGTATGTTATAAAAGATCAAGTAATATAGCTAATAAATCTGGATGGGCTGGATGGGAATGATGGGGACACTTTTGTGGAAAGATGTTGGCGCGGATTGAACGGCAAACAGAAAGCGGACTGTGGGGATTTACCTGAATATGCGGTAATGGACTGAATGCGGAGTGCTTAAAGCGAACTGAATGGGTAATGCGTTGAATACGTACTGTTCCTTGGTTGATGTGGATTTTGCAGGCAGCAGTTGTCGTTGGGCATAAGGTCGATGTATAAAGAAAAGGTCTAGTTGTTGTAAGTTCATCCCTTCGTTGGCAAGGCGCTAAATAAGCATTGTTCAGTTCGCAATTTATATCTCTGTAGGTAGGTGTGACACAAAGTGTCAATCATTCCGTCTACCCCGTCCCGGGGTCAACATGGGAACTCAATTCATCATATGGTGGAAACTTGAACTCAATATTTTGTATCGTGGCAATATGGGAAATCACTATTCCATATCGTGTGAACATGGGAGAACTAAATCAATCTCTTTCCGTGACACCATGGGGAAAAAAAATATATATCGTTTCGTGTATCGATGGGGGGGGGGAACTCCAATTGCTGCTTCCTAGGAGAATACACTCCTGTTTAGCCCAAGAAATAACGGCGGGATCCAATAAATAAATAAATGGCAGATTGGAAGAATAAATGAAACTGGCTGGTCAAATAACCACGGGCTTGGGGGAGTAACCCGGCTGCTGCTGGCGGCTAGTTGAATAAACGGGCTGCTGCTGGCTCAGATTACCGGATAGCTGGTTGGGGAAAAAATATGATGGGCTGGCTAAAAACTCCCCGCTGCTGCGGGCTAGTCCAATAAATAAAAAAGAAAAAAACCTTTTTACTTTAAAGACGATAAAGGTGTATTTATTATGGCTTTACTGGGGCAAAGTTTAACCATTCCCTTGTACCTTATAAAAGGCCCTTTGGGTCGTTGATATGCAATATTGGTGGCTGTATGGGCAAGGGAACCCACCCTATGAACTGGCTGCTAGCAATGTAACCTTCTGGGCACTCGCTGACATGGGCAGGGATTTATTGACTTATTATCCCTATACCTTTTGAACCAGGCTCCTATTTTAAAATTAACCAGTGCTCCTCTAAAGAACGTGCTGCAGTATTAACCTGGTACTACGGCCAAGAGTCGATCCAGTCGATGCAACTGGCCTTAGAGAAATAAACTACTAGTGATAACATTCTAGATTTAGACCCAAGCAGTAAGTTGTCTATGTGGACTGTACTAGCAATCCTCCCCGGTGATACTCGCATGGAGACGTTTTATTTGCCCTGACATTGAGAGACAAGTTTGTCACTTACAAAAATCTTGTGGAGACCTAATTACTTTCTCTTGCCCTATGGTTTCTTTCTTTAGTTCCATGCCTTAAGAGACTAGCCTCGTGCCTTTTAGTTCCCTTCTATAACCTCCAACCTACACACCCTACAATGGGCTAATCAAATCGCTACCGGGCTGGGCAGGATACTACTGTAAGTGCCTAGAAACTACGGTAAGTATAGATAGAGCCTAGGCGCCTGTGTACTATCCATCAAGTGAATCAATCAAGTCCAATCAATCAATGCCTATCTCGTAAGATAATGGGTCAGTTGTTGGAGTTGGGAGTTTGAGTAGTAAAGTTTTTGCGGGTGTTTACTCTGATCGGGCCGTGAGCTGGGAATGAAGGGGCCATGCAATTTATTAGCTCTTGATGGGGATATTATCCATATACTAAGCTAAGCATCGATGCATGAACACTTGGATCACTACCTGGGTTACACTTACCTGGGATCGACTCGTGGCATCATGTCCTCCAGCGATTACTAGAATGGATGGACACCTGGATCAAGTGCATCAACTAGTGGCTAAAGGGGCATCTGGTTTATATATATATTACATCGCTTTATTTATGGAATCACGCATTTTGTGTTTCTGAGGTTAGGCAGGCCTATGGGCAAAAAATGTCCACATAGGTTTAGGTGGTGGATCAACGAGGAGTCTTTTTTTTATTGGATCTGGGACCTACAGAGTGGGTGGGCAGTCTTGTTTCTACTTACAAAGTGGCAGTCCGGCGGCCAATGTTTTTTTAGGTGAGCCGGGCCAACGAACTATAGAGGTGCAACAAAAAAGAAAGAACAAGCTTTTATGCTTGCGGGGTTATTACGCTTATGGCCAATATATGGAGACAGAGTTTTTCAATTTGTATAAAAGGTGATCAATTCAGAGAGGCATCTTATGCTGCTTTCCGCGGTTTACCGCATTACCCAATCCGCCCGCATTCAGGTCCGCATTTACACTTGTGTATAATTACGTCTATAATAATAACTTTTTAGGTTTTTATTAATATACACCTTCTTATGGATATGATTCATACCATTCCTCATCTTTAGGATTTGATCGGCACCTTGAGGATTAGATGGGGAAGACTACCAGAGAATAGAAGTAAGGGTTTCTTATATCTTACAAGCATGCATTACCTCCTCGTAGACGTTCTATTCTAGGAAATTGACTAATAAAGGTTGGGCCTTGGGTGCTCTATTATATAAAGGACTAGGGTTAGGGTTTTACACAGTAAATTACTTATTATGTTGACATGCATTGTAAACCTTGGATCTATCCTATTCTATAAGGATGTAATAGGGCAAACCATTGAGAACATGCCATAGAGATTAAGAAAGCAATTGGTAGTTCACTTAGTCTTATTAGAGGGCTTCTATTAGAGAGTGGAAAACACTAGTAGAGTGATTCTGCAACTGTGTGATAGTGTGGTTTTTGAGTGAGAAGCTTGTGTGTGATACCAAGCTATGTCATTTCTCTTTTCCATAGAGAATTGCAAAGAATGTGATTGCTGCTACAGATTTATGGTATGTAGTCTTGAATTTCCATATTCATTTTGATGTAAATCTAACCATTAGTTTTCTGTTTGTTTGATCTAATATCGTGATATGTAGTGTCTACACTATCGAGTTTTCATACAATGCTTTGTTTATGCAGATATCTTGTTTTTATAGTGTTTTTTTTTCAATTTTCATTGTTAGCTAAATGGATTTCTTCTTTGAGTGCAGATTTTATTATCATGAGTTTCCAAAAGTTCAAACAATTATCTTCTAAATCCCTTAGCACTTCCAAGGTGCATCCCAAGAGTAGTTGATAGAACTCGGGGCCTACCACAATAGCACATGCTACTGGGACAGAAAAGAATAAGAAGAAGTGGTGCTCCTATAACAATAAAGTAAGTACATGTTGAAATGAATGTAGGGTCCTTCAGGACATGATTGCTACCCTCCTTGCTGAACAATAACTCCCTAAAAGGACATAAACGCCACCAGTGCAACAGATCCACACCCAGTTCTAATGGCCAAGAGCTACACAAATAGTGAGGAGGAGGATTTTGTCACCCAAAACTGCAAGATCAAGAACAAATCGGCTTCTATCACCACGAACAATGGCAACAATAAAAAATAGGGTGTCCCAACAGTGAATAGTGGACTTGTAGTTTCCAACCGTTCCTCACGCCAAGTAGTATCAACTTGAATGTGTATTCATTGTAAATAACTTTGAAAAACCACATATACACACGTTATTTAATTTATCATTGTTTACATCAATGCTAATCTCTTGTTGTGTGGACAATTGGGATTATTCAACGATTATTGCTCTCATGGACACCAATAGGAGGTTGAATGAAACATACTCAAAGAAGAGAGGATTTTAGTGCCATTTCATCGTGAAAGTAATGGTTGTTTGATCCGTAAAAGGTAGGCCTATGGTCTGTCTCACCAACACATAATATATTCATTGTAGAATTCAAGTTTATGTCTCTTCAATCACAATCAGGCTGAAATCATGCTTATCAAAATGCTACTCACCACAGGCATGGATGGCTTTGCTTTTTATTTGGTTTCAACGCTTGGATTGTTTGCTATGCATGGCCACATCATATAGTAACTAGATTGTAGTAGGTCCGGTATAGCTGGCAACATAATATATGAACTAGTAGGCCCATATTATATATGTATGAGTTATTTGGACTGGTTGTTTTTGTTCATATCAACCATATCAACTCCGGGCGGTTGTTCCTTTTTCATAGATGAGAAGAGAAGCTTTGTCACAA
>Ga0233336_1000061_pt1 | contig 18186 bp, 13 predicted proteins | sample GEONDECOMP225_FD_183636 | JGI IMG/M metagenome (GOLD analysis project Ga0233336, IMG submission 183636) | Leaf litter microbial communities from Shasta-Trinity National Forest, California, United States - GEON-DECOMP-225 | ecosystem: Environmental > Terrestrial > Plant litter > Unclassified...
TTACTAAAGCACTTACCACTACGGAACACAATTAGGAGGATGCCATTACGATTCGTTACTTACAATGCACCTTTGAGGCCAGACACGTAGCTGCATTCATGCTAGGAAGCTTGTGCTAGTAAGCGAGGCGGCTGATGCTTGTGAGTTATTTATTGCTTGATACCCCAATCTTCCGGGATAGCTATAAGAGGTGATATGAATTCAATTGCTTGTTGAGCGCCCTTTATGCTTAATGGCTTTTAGGGCTTGACGAAATCACCTAACAAAGCTGGGAGAAAGGACCCAACGAAGGAAGCTGGGCACGAGGGCTGGGAGACACATCACTCGAAGCTGGTCCGTCCAATCTGGCTGGTCAAATAACCCGGCTGCTGCGGGCTGGGAGAGGAACTGGGGATGGAGGGCTAGATTGATTGGCTTTACGAACATGGACACAGATGCTGGGAGAAGAAACCCGAGCGGGATAGGAGTAGTAAAACGAACCGGCGCGCTTACTTACTGTAATTATTACTGGATATATTTTAAACCCCCCTTTAAGATGCGGTTGGGATAATAAGCGGGCTGCTTGAATACCAGCTGGGGAAATAAAAACCCTCTCCTATTATCCCCGTTGACTCCTGGGACTAGTGCAAGTATATGGGGATTGGATAAATACCTTCCCTTGAAGAAAGTATATTGGAAACCGTACTGTTTATCCTGGTGTCCTCGTCACAAGGTCCCTATTCTTACCGTACCGTCTTTACTGTACCGTTGGGTGGCCTCGTAACGTGGTTATTATTACCCCTAATGGAGTCAAGCGTTCTTTCTTCTCCAACTATTCCATTCAGCATTCTTCCTATTAATTCGGTCTTTCCTCACACAATTATAAAAAGTCTTAGTGACCGACTTAACCATAAGCGAAGAGGTTTCCACACCTCTTCGGCAGTAGTTGTTAGCTTCGCAGTAAGTTAGCTCACCCAACTATTCGGCAGTCTTCCTAGTCATAATTAAACCAGCAGTCTAATAAACTCACCTCTTAATCGCTCACGCTCATGTTATAAATTTTTTGTATTGAAGGAACTGGGGCAAAGCATAGTTCGCTTATGCTCTTAGTTGTCTCTTAGTTGGCTCTTAGTTGGCTCTTAGTTGGCTCTTAGCAACCTTTTTGGTCTCTTAGTTCGCTTAGTGGCCTTAGTTAGCTCTTAGTTCACATTTCCTTAGTTTGCTTAGTGATCCTTTCGTGAGCTTTGTGATTCCAATTGGAAACACTATCCACTCACTCTAGCCCTTTGCTGCTCCCCTTGAAAAGGGCTATTTTAATAACCAAGATTGTTGAATTAGACTGTTTTATATTTGCCTTATTATTATCGCTGAAGAAGGTGCCGTAGGAAGAAGGTGCCGCACCTGACATAGAGAGCTCAACCGACAGAACCAGTGATAAAAAGTGTCAAATCCCCCGGTAGTTCATAAGGTACCGCGCACCCTCTAGGGAGGGCACACCCGACATTGCCAGCTCACCTTCACTACGCTTTAAGTTAAATCCGCTGATACATAATAGAAACAGTCTGGAATAGGGGCTAGGTTGAGCCATTCACGCAGATTAGGTAGTTTCATTCAAGCAGGTCCGATAGTTTAATGCTAGTCAAGTATTGGGGCGGTAGCGATTAAAAACCATGAGGTTAGCAATTTACAGGGTACCGTACAAGCCATCGCTCTCATTCCCCAACAAGGCAGCAAGTGACTAATTATTTCCCTCCCTCCCCTATGCCAACGGCCTAATGGAACATGTTGTTACTCTATATCCCAAGGACTAAAGGCAGCAAGATCATTCCCAATCAATATGGAGGCAGGCGGAAAGATAATCGATCAGCAGGTAGGTTCCACTGTTCGCTGTTAGTAACTAAGCTGTGTAACTTAGTGCTATTGGTAACAACTGGCTGTCAATAACCACTGTCCCTCAACTATGATCGACTAGCAACCCATGGAAATAACTAAGATAATCGGCAGCTATGAACCCATGCAATGTGGACCCTATGATAGATGTAGCATGCGTTGAAGGTGAACATGTATAGTGTTCTTCCGTACCTTCTTGTGTAGGGTGGAGGTTAGATAACATGGGGCGTTATATTAGCTGCCCTCGATGGGGAGATTTTAAGCTTCAAGTAGAAATAAAGCTAAGCATTAACACTTTGAAGGAAACCTGTTATCGATTCGTAGCAGCATGTATTAACAGCATAAACTCTAGAATCGACTGTTTTAACAACACCTTAAATTGACCCCTGGGATTGAGTACTGGCATCGTCACCTGACATGACTATCAACAGCGGCTGACTGGCGGCGGTGACCGTGTGGTATATGAGGGTATTATATTGGTTCCCAAAGAGAAAATAAGAATCCATCGCCACCTGTCATTGAAACCTGGCATTTACACTCGACATATGGAGTACCGGCATCTACACCTGGCCTCGACTAGTGGCTATCAGCAAGGGAGGGCTATGAGTAATGACCTTCTAGCAATGACAACTGGCTATTGGCAACCACTGTCTATGGCAACAACCTCCTGTAAATTAGACCGGGACTGGTTGGCTACAACTACTGCTGGTATGGGCTATCGGGAATGACCCTATGGTTGTGACTCACTAACTGACTCACCCGTTCCGTATCGTGTTGGGTGTATGTAACATGTGTTGAAGGTGACTCGGGTATCGTGGGGGTCTTTTTACGTTGTCTGTTGGTAAGTCTTTCTTCTCTGCGGTAAGGACTTCTCACACGTATGCTGGGTGGAATACTAATCTCTCCTGGTCACACCTTCGGACCAGCAGCATCAGCAGACGAATCAGTTCTCTATCCGTGCCTCCTGGTGGGTCAACTCAATCTCTTTCGTCGGAAACATGTAATTGAGATGCTCTATGCAAATGCAATTATCTATGGCTAAGAATGTAGCTATGCATGGCTACTGCAAGACCGGCTTGCGTTGTGGGTGGGATCCTCGGGACTGCCTTCTTTTATTAAGGAACTACTGCCTTAACGTATTAGATTTAATGGGGGAGGCACTTTTCACATTTGTATTACCTTTATATGCCTACTGAAAAAATGTTAGTGCTACAACCTATCGCTATAAAACCCACCTTGTACCTTTTTAATATGGGACTTTTACGAGCTTTTCAATATCGGGCCTTTACGTTATTTATCCATTTAAACATCGCCCTTCTTTATTTTAGGGAACGACCTATCCTCTTCCTCTTATGCCTGCCTACACGATGAAAAGAAGTGGATTGCACAGGAAAAAAAGGAACAACCTCGCCTTGGATCTCGTCAGAACTGCCCTCTTTTAGGAACTATTGCCTGAAGATCACGAGGGGTAAGCACTACTTTTAACCTTTACTATTTATCTTAAGTTTTTATTATTGGGGGGGCCTTCTATGTCGGGTATAAAGGTGAGGGTATGTGATGAAGTGAGCCTTCTTCCTTATAACTACTATGTTTGGGTATTTGCTGATGTTGAACTTATCTCTCGCTCGGGTATGTTTGTGATGGGGAACTCACTTTATTCTGGCGTTAAGCACTTATCTCTTCGTCTGGTGTAAACTTGGAATTATTGTGAAGGTATCGCTCACATGGTAGAGTAGACCCATTTGTTGTTGGTAGCCCCTCAATGTAGACCACCTATGATGCGTAGCACCTAATCGTTCGTAGCACAATACAAGCCATTCACTGCGTGCACCTACTACCTACCCCATGTCATTCAGTGCACGAAGTCATTAAAATAATCCACTAACAACACAGGAATTGCATTATATATATAAGGTTAGGTACGGAACACAGTAGCTAGGGCGTTATACCATCCAGCATGAGTCCATGGTAAGTCCATTGGGTGTTACTACATCCAGCGTGAGGCCGTGGGATATCTATATGTTGATGAAATCGGAATGAGAAACCCGTACATAATAGCTTCTCCGAGCTGCGTTTTCTAATCAAATGAAAAAATAGACTTCTTTTTCAGTCATTTTGGCACCACTTCCTAGAATGATACAATAAGGTGGTTCCTTAGGGGTCGATTCACCACAGCTAGATTGACTGAATGCATAAATCTTATACGAGCGGGGGAGGCGCGTAGGGTAAGCTTGAGGCCGTCTTAACCCATTGAGTGCTCTACCCCAATCGTAGGTAAGCACGCTCTACCACTGAAATATCTTTTGAAACACTTCATTACAATGTTTATATAATTTATTTATCCCGTCAGCCTTATCCAATTGTTATATCAGCCACCTCGTTAGTGCCAGGTTACATCATCTAAGGTCAAAAAGTTACCATAGAATGCGTTTAAACGGCAATAGAATAGATTGAACTCGGTACTCGCCTAAGCTTATTCATTGTAGCTTTCTTTTGTGTGATGGCATCCCCCCGAATGAGGACCTCTTTTCACAATGGGTAGCGGAGCCGTAAAGCGGTGGCGATAACTTAAACTAAGCAGGACCAGAACAAAAGCAATCAATCCTTGCCTCTATTTTTCACAATAGAGTGGCCTTACGGCTGAAGTTAGTGGGAATTCCAATAATTATAGTACTAGTTTCAATACTTCGAGTCGAGGTGACCAAAGGTCAGTAAGGGAAGGAAACCTTTGAATCATACATGCAGTTTTAGAAGCAGGAGTAAAGGGTCACAATCCATTTATAGTGAAGGAGGTCACTTAGCTTATAGGGTTGAAAACAAGTGAGGCGACAAGAAGACAAGTTTCGGGTCCGGGATAAAACTATTATATGGTACTGCTCTTGCTTTCATAGCTGGCTGGCTGGTAGGGTGGCTGGGTGCTGGCCAGACATATTCTATTTCCTTGGGCTCCATACCCTCCCGAACCTGCTAAAAGGAGTTTACCCCCGCCTACTACTAAGTGCCCTCTTTCTAACTCCCTAACACACACTCTTAAAGGTAGGTCAAACAGGCAGGCAAAAAAACTTTTTATAAAAGCTAGCTCTTCTATCTATCTATTGAAATGACAGCAAAGTGAATAGTAGTGCCGGGCTTAGGCAACAGCGGATTGACCTAATGGCTTCACCTCTGTCTTGTTGCTGCTAGAACCAGTGAGTTATTCTTTGTGCCTCCTTGCCCCCCCTTAATTAGAAGGAATCACCTAAAATGCATGAATTAATCAATTTGAATATAGATAAATCAAATTGTCGACTGGGAAATTTGCTAGTAAAAAAGCGTGGGTAGATCCAACAGCAGCCGGGAGAGAAGCAGCAGCAGTGCTAGAAGAGAGAGAGGCAGGCCAGTTAGAGGCCTAGGCAGGGGAAGAATAAATCAGTTTGATCTACATTTTCACGCGCTGGAAACACTCTTTCTGATCTACCCCATTATCTTAACATCCAAAGTGACTTGTTAGTAATTAATAATGGCATTTAAAAATGTTTATTACTATTGCTGCTACGATGCTTGCTTGGTTAGACTTACTTGGGAAGGAAAAGCTAGGATTGCTGCAATTGCTGCTGGGAGCCGGGATGGGAGAATAAATAAAACGGAGCGGGGCGAACCCGTGAGGCTACAGCGTGTAGTGGCTAGACCCGTGAGGCGAAAATAACACGAGGCTGGTCGAACTGGCTAAAAAGAACGTGTAGCTTAACGTGAGGCAAGGAAGGCAACGGCTAGATTAACCCAACGACTCCTAAGTAAACCCTGGTACGAGGCGGTATGATCAACACTGTGAGTCACACCTATCTATTGTGAGCGATACCGTCACACCAATAAAATTGACAAAAGGCTTGTTACGAATATATACCATTTGAGGAGCATAGCGCAACATGATTATAATGGTGCAACTTGATTAGTTACTAACCGTTTCGGAGTTTAAAAGAGCAAGCGCCTCCTAAAAAAGGCTTGTTTTCACCAGTCTCAGCATTGCTAGCAAAAAAAGCACTATGACCACCATCATTGCCATCAGCAATTGAAGCAACAGCATTCCCGTCAGAACAAGGAGTCCTAGCAGCATTACCAGCCTTATTCCCAGCATAAGTTGAAACGGGATTACCAGCCTCAGTTCCCGTATCAGTTTCAATATAATTGAAATCAGCAGTTTAAAGAGATCCCCAATAGGAGCATTTCTAGCAGCAGAACGACCAGTTCCAGGGTCAAAAGTACTGGGACAAACAGGAAAAGCATTTCCATAAGCTGTTAAGGGAGCGTCTTTCCTAACAGACTCAATTGAACCAGTCGAACCAAGATCATTTCCAGCAGCTGTTGAAGGAGCAGGATTTTCATAAGCAGTTGAAGAAGAAGCAATCCCAGCAGGATCAGTTCCAGCAGCCTCATCATTCTTCCCAGCAGCCCAATAAATACTAGTAGAACCGGGTTTATGCTTAACGAATATTCTATTTTCTGGGCATTTATAATAATCTAAAGTATTATTACTATTTTGGCATTTATCATTTCCGGAGTTTGAGCCCCCCGATTAGTGAAGGACCATAAAAGCTCTATAGTTATGAATCGGATATATAACCCATGGGGGATAAGCTAATTTAAGACAGTCAGATTTTTAATAAGCTATATCTGAAGCTTGTAGTCTTGCTGCACTATCTTGTATGAATAATTATAAACAAAGACAGCTTAAAGTAGGAAGGGGGATACCACTATAAGAAGCAAGCGAAGGGTAACTTGTTGCTTCGCAAAATAATAATATCTTTCATGCTAGCCATACTTATAGTGGAGAGGGATGGGAACTTGTTCTGAGGAAGCTAAGCTCTAAGCGAAGCAAGCAAGAAGCTATAACTGATAGCACCAAGAAAGGAAGTGTTTAAGTATGTATTTTCAGAAACATAGCCTGCTGCCATGGAGTGCTTATCCGGTATTCCAGAAAGAATTGAATAACCTTATGTTCCCATACCTTACCAAAGCAAGGCAGACTTAACCCAACCTAATCACGAGAACTATTTACCCGAAGCAAGTGATCAAGGACGAGGCTCTGCTGGTTCTGAGTCAATAGTAATATTTTCTTTATCAACTAGAAAATATGCCATTTCTATAAACAAAAAGCCTAGCAACTTGTTGCACTCACAGAATGAGCCTCCACTGCTGCTTATACTATAAGTAAGCTAGTTTTTATGCTATTGTATGCATGTAAGCGAGCAAGCTCTCCTCCTATATTAAAGCACCCAGGAAGACAAGCATACCTCTAATTAAGTATTCCATCCAGAAGCCAGAAGCGAGCAAAGCAAGGAGATCAGAATTGGTATGAACTACCCAACCAAGGGAGCTATTACAATGATTTGTTTATTGATGAACTAGCCAAAGCAAGGAAGCCAGGAAGAGGTGCGTTAAGCCGCTCGACCATATGGAAGAGGTTTTCTGAATCTGACCCACCAAGACTTACTTAGTGCCTGCTCCGAACCAGGTATTACATTGGATGAATCACTATCTGGGCAACACCGACCCACTTCCCTGACTGGCATTAGCAGACTAGCGTGACTTAAACCATATATGTCTGTCAATGATCCGGAGGTGCGTGCATTGTAAGTAATGCCTGGTAGATCCAGTTGAAGTAGGAACTCCTGTTCTTTAGCGGTAAGTTAATTATAGTTCTATGTGAGGTTTCTAGGTGGAGTTTTAGGTAGAGTTTTAGGTCCACGAAGGCGAGCGATCCCCAGCTAATTTAAAGGAGGTTGCGTAGCCTGCAGTTGTCCTGCCTTTTGGGCTTAACCATTATTATTATTATTATTGCTCTCCATAATTGTTTAAGTACTTATTATTTATATAACTGCCCTGGCTTTGCGTTCTTTATAAGGGGCGAAAGGCTTGCCCCGCCGCACACCTCGTCTACGAGCTTTATAAACTTATAGCCTTTAGGTCGTTGCTAGAAGCTCCTCCGCCGTAGCCAGTCATAGCCCGTAAGCAACAGTATAGCCAGGCAGTGCGATAACTCTTACCAGTGCCAGACAAAGTATAATCTTGGGAAGCTCTACTCAGTAAGTGCAAAAACTCTATTTTCATTGCTAGAAGGTCATTGCGGGGTCATAGTCCGATCATTGTAAGCCACTCATAGATGAGCTTGGCTACTCCACTTGGATACCCAACTACTAAACTGCGCTACTCCAGGCTACTCAGCTACTTGACTCGGCTTGGTTACTCAGCTAGGTTATTTGATACCCGCATATATTGTTTTACTTGTCAATGTTATAGCCTATTATATAGACAAGCCTTAGCTTAAAGCTTTAGCTTTATCTCTGTAGTCTCTAGTTGCCTTAGTCCAAGGTTTAACTTTTTGCATCCATACGTCCTTTAACCAATAAGGTTAAATGAGCTTTCTTTCTTTAAAACCTTTAGCTGCAGCTTAGCGTAGTGAATCTATCTCACATAAAACTTCTAAATTGGAGGATACTTGTTCTGTCCTTCTTCTGCGCTATGCGCACACTATCTGTTGGTTTATTAGCAGATTCACTTTAAAGCTCATCTTTCTGCCTTATTAAACTCTCTCTCTAATGGAAGTTTATTATGCACGCACGGTGTTTGGGATAAAAACATTATATATAATAACAATCATTGGGACTCTTTGAAACCTCATACCTATGGCCCCTCCAGTCTATGCACTCCTGCCTGAAAATACTTTGGTGAGGCTAGCCTAGGTAACCTATGCTTCATACCTCTACTACTTGGGACCCTCAGAGTACCTTAAGAATCATATATGGGAATAGGCTTTTTAACCTATAGTAGTTCTTATAGAAAGCTAATAGTAGTACTTACAACACAGCTTATGAACTACAGCTATGCTACAGACATACTTTGGTACGAACATCTGAGACTCGCATCGAGGCGTTTAACTTGTCTATTAAAAAGAGAAACTAGTTACCTTCCTTCTTCTTTAATTTATCGCTTTTATCTAGTGAAGAAGCTTGCCAGGTTGTGCCCGTGTAGTTCCAAAAAGAATGAGACACTTCTCTAATTGAGTTAAGTGAAATTCTTCCACAATGATACTATTTTTTGATCCGCCACCCGTAAACACTTGCTATATATATATATATAAACTGTGTCTCCCTGCTTTGTTATTGGTCTGTGTACCCCGTTTATTGTAACCCTCCTATACATAATATATCTCTTTGTCTGGTGGACAATGCCCTCCCGCACACGGAAACCATCTAGCCCGGAAGGAAGCACGTTAAGTAAGCGCGCCTTTTATATATTGTATTTTATATGGTTTATTATCATGTATATATGCATAGATAATAGTATTTTTAGTATGTCTGTGTGTATATGTGTGGGTATCAAGTATTTGTTAATTGAGTATGGGTTTCGTCCTCTCTCCGGGGTATTGGCTAGTGGTAGCGGTATTCGGGACCTCCTGTGTTGGGTGGATGTGGATTTGGTATATGTTCTTGTTGCCTGTGGGAACGCCTATTTAAGTAGATTTGTGCTATAAAATCAATCAATCAAAGCCTTTATGTAAACATGTCTGTTGTTGGCTGCCATTCTTTTGAGAAAGCCCAAAGATAAAGACATCTAGTTCATGAAGAAACACATCTCATTCAACCTTGTTATTTTATGCCAATCCCGAAATCAACCACCTTTGCTCGGACTTAACAGCTAGGTTCAGTTCCCTTCTGTCTCTTTCTGTGTGTTTTTTCTAGATGCATACCTCTCCTCCTCGATCTATCTGTTCCTGTTCCAATGTCACCCCTACCAGGTGCTTTGATGCCAATGTAACCAAACAGGGTGCATTGATAAGTTCTCTTTCGTGTGGATGGTTCCTCGATTCCTCGATCTATCTGTTTGCTCGACCGTTTGTTTAGCCTTTCCCAAGGGGTCACATTCCGAACACTGGTGGGCTTCAATTGATTCTAACGTCATAGACTGACTATACTAAATGCATAGAATAAGAATGAGCGAATGGAATTATCCCAGCGGACTTCTATGTACCAAAAGTGGATTGCCTAGGGGTTTCAAGTTTCAAGGCATCTGTGGGACTGCCATCTGTGGTACTTGGTTAGGCTGAAGGTGACTGTTTACAGGCTGATTCCTTCCGTTGGACCTACCTGTTAGACTTGGCAAAAGGTTACAGGTTCAAGGCTTCTTTCAATGTCAGAAAGAGCCAATCATAATCAGTCGGGTGAAGACAGACATTGGTGTGGAGCCTATCTACCCCAATTATACATAAAGCGGCCAGCGTACTGAAAGCAGACTGGGTCTTGGGTGCCTTGGAGTGGTAGGATTGAGTAGGAGAGTTAGGAGTAATAGAGTTGGGAATGATTGGTACGTGAGATGGGGAATGCTGGGGAATGTAACTTAGCCTTTGATGTGTACGTTATATTGTTAATAATGGGGCCTTTATATATTTTTATTTATCTATTCCCACCCAACCGAATGAAGGGAACACTATTAAGTGAATGAATTTTTATTACTGAATTTACCACTCCTTTCATTGCTTTTCACTAGCAAATTGATCACTGGTTATACCTAATTTAATTATTGGCGGCCTGGGCACCATAATGTGAAAGGAAAGGGTTGGAACTTAAAAACGCTTCCAAACACGGGGCTTAGTAAGGAGCCCACTCACTATTCATATGGTGAGGCTTTTTATTGACCCTGCCTGTCTCCCTCAACCAATTTATTTGCTGCCTTTGCTCCGATGTCGATATAAACTTATTAAAGGTGTGAGAGGTAGTAGCCCGTTTAAGTATAGGACGGATATATAAACGGGTAATTTAACTACTGAAAGGTCTATGTTGAGGGGGATTAAGTCAGACAGTGAGCAAGTGCGGATCCAACTGAACTTAGAAAATGACGAACCGGAGGCGACTTTACCAAAGTACGCCCCTTCCCCTACCCAAGTAAGTATTTTGGGGCATGCATGACGCAAAACAAAGTGCTACGTTTCATCTTTTTAGCTACCCATCCATGGCTATATCTTATTTATATCCTTAGGCGGTGGCAGCAGTGGGAGGAACTAATACCTTGGCCGTTACAACTCGATGATTACATGGCGCTGCGATATAAGGGAGGTTTGTTTTCTCTGCAATGCAATGTTTGGCGTAACTTCGATCTTCAATTGCTCTGGGCTTAGAATTAATGACCTTCGCTTGCGGCTCTATATATCCCTTACATGGGGGCCTGAAGCCCTCGGCCTCGGCTTCATCTTATTCTATTTTTATCCTAACTACGTGAATCACTCGTTTTTGAGTCAATTTTAGGTCATTGTTCCTTTCTTATTTGCGACCTAACGCTATTTGATGTAATAACACTTTGGATAATTTTCATAGGGTTTTGAAGCGCGTAATAGCAAAGGTGGACCCAAGTGCCAGTTCAAGCAAGTCCTTCAAGATCGAAGGTGGGGTATAAAGACTTTGTATAATAACGCCACTCATCTAAAATACGATTCCTAATGGGAAGTAGGTTGCCCAACAGATGGATCACATGAATGCCAGGAGTCAACGCCTATAGCCAGTCCACAGAAAGGATTCTCTCACCTTGAACCTTCCAACCTCTAGCCAGGAGCCAGGAGCCTGTAACCTTTTATCTTGAACCTTCGGACTTAGCCTTTCCACCTCTTTTTAAAAGAATGGAGACTATGGCTAGTACCTTTAACTAAGTATATTACACCATTCCAATTCTATCTAATTCCCCATTGAAGGGAATAAGGGATCCTTTTGGTTCAACCTTTGCTTTTTTTAACCTGTCACCTTTCACCAAGGGAACAACCCGTGTAACCTTCTGCCTTAGTCCTATAAAAACTATCACCTATAGCCTGGCCAAAGTCAATAAGTCCAGCAAGAGCTAGACGTTAGCCATTCAATTTAATACATGCTGTTACTTACGTCGATTCATCATTCATCGTTTGAGGAGCATAGTCCAATCGATGTTGAGTCTTCCCCAAAGAGCCAACTCGACGAAGAGTTGGAGGGAGCTGAATGAATGAATGAGTTCACATACCAGAGACAGTCTTCTGCGAAGGGCGATATAAATAAAGTTAGTCTTCGAGGGGCTAGAGCCTTCAGCCTTTTGCCTCTTACCTTAAGCCTTCACCACCACACTAGCATCTAACCCACCAAAAAGCCATAACGCCAATAGCGACAACATATTGTTACTTTTGGATAGACAATTATAGGAGCATAGTCAGTCCGATTGATGTTTAGGATTAGTTGGAGGAGGACGAGGATTAGGATTACCAAAACTAAAACAGCGAACACACCACCGGGAACTAAGGACGTTCACCGAAAGCTATTTAAACCTGCCTTCTCTTCTCTCTTTGATCTCGAGACCTACCTGGGATCTTCGATCTTGCTACCCATATCTATTCTTCTTTCCACCCGATTAAAATGAACTTTACGGAGATTGCTTGTCTGCGTGTGTCTCCCTATCTTGCCTCCAGAGGGGGCGGCGGGTGTCCGGTTTCCAGATGTCCAGCTGTTTTCGGATTTTCCGGGCTGGAGTGGGGAGGGAAGGAGGGTATCCCAATCCTAGTTATGGTATTACAATTTTGGTTCTATTTATCCAAGGCCTATGCTTTTCGTCGGTGTGATATATCGAGAGGGGGTTATCCCACTTATGATTAGTTTATAAGAGGGGGTTAGGTACGAAGCTCGACCGGACCTCAGGAGGGTGAGGGGGCGAAGGGTCCTCAATTTCATCTCATGCTCTTATATATTATATAATCCATAGTAGAACTGATGCCTGTCTGCCCTTTAAGGCATTTGTGCTTCGGCCATGTCTGCCTACCCTATCATAATTCCTTTTTTATGAGTGAGGTGGGCTGCAGGTCATTATATATATATATGTAATAACGCTTTAGCAATATCTACATAATCTATAAATATATTTTTATACCTTTCATATGTCTCGACCATGATCTAGAGTATAACCTCCTAATTGGATGAAACCTAGCTTAATGCCATGGTTGTCCACCCACGAGGTCCAGTCCAGGCTGGAATAGCTTTATCTAAGAAGCCAGTCGCTAAGGCTTATAAAGTTCCAGGCAAGTAATAAGGGAAGGAAGGTATAACCTGTTATAAAAGAAAGCTCCTATCTGTCCTTCCCCACCCTCCTGATCGAACAATTGCTAAATATAGCAGATCCAGCTGTCTAGCCTGCCATCCAAGATTAATCTTTCCTTATTTATATGAATCCCACCAAAGCCTATTATCCCCGCCCATCCAAATAAAGCATCCAGGTAAGTCTATAGAAACATAATGAAATGCTAATATTGAGTAAGAATAAATATATTTGAGTGCCCTCGATAAAGACACTTATTGGCCCAGCTCAAGAAGCTATTTTATTAGGCGAAAAAGGCTAATGAGGCAGTTTTTTAATATCTGCTGTAGTACCCTAAATTGTGTCCTGGTTTTATAATATGTGAAGCGAGTGTGCAAGGCCAAGCTAAAAAGGATTCAACGCTAATGGATAAAGTTACTTGCCCAATAGTGAATAAGCGGCTACGCTCCTCTCCTTTTATAGGTAAAGTGGTTCATATTAAAACACATCATTTAAGAATATTGTATAAAAATATTTATCAAATTATATTTGTAATTACGCTTATTACTGCTCTGACTGCCTTCCTGTCTGCTTGCTTGCCTCTGTTTGCGCCTGACTGACTACCTCATAACGCCCTTTTAGTTATCAAATTAAGTAATATATTGGGTGGCTGGCATAGGCAACAGAATTTACCATCGGCTTACTAAGCAATTCCAGCCCCGTGCCCTTCAAGTTCATAGTTCCAGCGTGAGAGTGCCTGCTCGTGCTTGTTTTGGAGGCTTCGGCTCTTATTATCTTGCTTGCTTGTTCGTGTGGTCCTATCTTGCGCTGGTATGATTGAACGGTAAACGCAACCTTTGCACTACAAAATCTACCCATCCCCGCTCCCTCTTCATCGGAAGAAGAAACCAAACCAGTTTCCTTTCATTTTACGAAACAGAAAAAACCCCAGCCGGAATCAAATGGACCCCGCCCCAGCAGACGAAGCGATACATACCTACTCATAAGTGGAAACCACCATCCCCATCGGGATAGACGGACTGCGCCTCATAAGCAGTGATAGACGCCTCAGAAAAGACGGATCATCCAGTACTACATTAATTATATGATGAGTACTTCCGGGGCCATAAATGTAAAGAACAAAAGTGATTTCAAATAAGATATGAATGCTCCAACCCCTCCTGAGGACAACATTCCAGAATCACCCTTGTTGGAGGAGCCCGATGACAATACTTTAGCATAATAAAAACCGGAAGCTCAGCCGGAGGAACCCCTAATTTATCTTTATGCACTAGCCTTAACTGATGCAGGGAACAATGCTTAGGCTGATACTTACACTGCTCTTGGAAATGCTCCGGGAACTACTGGAAATGATCCTTATTCAAATGATGGTAATTATGCTTCTTCAACTGTGATGCTGGGAATAATGAAAATTAGAATGGTTAACTGGTGCCCCGGGAACTGAGGAAGCTGGGAATCCCGATTCAACTTGGAATTATCCTGGTTATGCTAATTATGCTACTTGGAATGATGCCGTTGGGAATCCCGTTTCAACTTATGCTTATATGAATTACCCCGGGAATGATGCTTGTTTTGATGCTTGTGCTGGTAATCCTTGTTCTGCTGGTTCTAATGAAGGGGATGCTGATAAATGGTACATTCAGTCGTCTAGCGCTTCCTATACTAGCTTCAATACTTTAGCAATGGACTTTTTAACGCATTTTAATACCTATCCACGAGATTGGAACCGACCTTATGACATCCCTGTGCCAAAAAACCGCAACACATATATCTGATCATATTCATGAATGGAGGCGGAGGTGGCGTCTTGTAAAAGCTAGCATTCCAGACCAATTAGGATTGGTTTATAAATAATTGTTACCTCCTATTGATCGCGCGCGATGTTGCTATGGCCGAGGCCGTAACTGAAGAGCAAGCCATACGTCGTGCCTAACATTTTCTTTTCTTATTTTTTATTCACAATCCACTTTATAACACATTATACCGCATGCTCCTCGATCGTCAACCAATCCCTCAAGGCTTACCCCATGAACACATGCTGATGGCCCCGTTGGTTCTATTTCTACTACTAGTTGAGTGGGCTTCATCAACTTAACATTGCCAATACTCCCACTTATACTGCTATAGTAAAACCATCTTCGGTTCCTGCTCAGACCTCCGAGGTTAATTTGGTGCAGTCATTGTAACCAAATAAATATGAACAAGTGGGGTTCCATGCCCGAGAGAGGTGGGTGCCCTTTCACGTAAGACCCGAGAGAATAAAGATTTGAAGAAAGGGCAAAACCTATTGAGTAAGCATTCGTAAAAGTATGCATAACCAACTCCATTATTATGCCTCGTTCCATCGCTTGGATGCTTATCCTCGTTCGGTTGTTAAAGCTTCGATCTTCAAAGTCTTTTAAACCATTATTACATATAATAACCAGACTCCTGCCATGCCACTCGCATAGCTATTCACCCAGATGACATGCCCAGTAGCCCTACCAGCCATATGCCAGCTATGAAAGAAGCCATGCGCATAGCCATTACCAGCTATGAAGCCACTCGCGTAGCCTTTACCAGACTTCAGCCAGCTCAGAAAGATGCCAGCTCAGAAGCTGCATAGCCACTCACCAGACTTGGCACCTCTGGACATAATATAAAATGGCTTTAACCTGCTAAAAGTATCTTGATTGGCAGCTTGCTAGTGCTTGTTGCAGCGGATAACTACTTACTAGTGTTCGTTGGTTTGATCGAATACCACCAATAGTAGCAGATTATTCAGTTGCATATCCATTTGCCTCCAACTTATCTACGCTCATTAGTACGATCTCGCTTGAACGCCTATCGAAGTGATGTTAGAACGCCTTGCTTTCATCCCATATCTTATCCAAACTTATCCTAAGCAATTTTTTATTATCGACTCAGCAGGATGTAACACTCGACTCAGCAGAACGTAACACCTTGGGCTCGTAGCTAGAAACATCAGTGGTCCTACTTGGTGGGAGAGCACCTTGCTTGGTGGAGATCAATAGATTCCTACCGTTACGTTCCATAGCAACGAACTCCCAAAGTGTACACGCTTTTTGCTAGGATAAAGCTAGGAGAACTAGCGGGTCGAGCTGTTTTCCTTGATGGAGATCAGAAGATTACTGGTTTTGTTATACCCCCGTAATGTAGTGACCGAAGTCGAGGCCAGGGGATACACCCAATATGTTCTGTCTCCCGAAATATCCACTTAAGTAATGAGCTGACACCATTCGTTTCTATCTATGATCTCTCTATGAGAATCAGTAATTGGATAAATCGCTATAATATATGATGCACTCTCGAATGAGCTGCTATCAATCTCGTAAGCTAGGTGCGGTGAGCGAGACTTGAACTCGCGCCTCTAGTGTTCCTCTTGTCCAAGTCCAAATGTTGAGCTATGGAAGTGTTGGTTAAAGCAGTAGGGTTTTTAACTTTAGCAGGAGATCTTTATATTCTACTGATCGATATAGCTGTGGGGTTTACCTAAATAAAAGACCTCCCAGATACGGATACCTACCAGATACCGAGAGAGGCAATTAGACACATCAGATTGGAAATTAAGAACTCGAGCCAAAACCTTAACACTGGAAAACGGATGGAGGGGCGGTCACCCAAACAGAACCCTTCCTCGCCTTCCTACCTCGGGCGAGCCATCCTTCCTAGCTATATTTTCCAGAATATGTATTTTGGTATTGCTATCCATACCCTTTTTCACAACTGTTTGTTCACCAGACTACTTGGATAATACTTTTTCCAAGTTAGCATCATCTTTCGCTAGCCTTTGGGCATTGCTAATGGTATCCTCAAATCTTCTCACATTGATTGCCATACTTGGTTAGTAAATGTGCATTCCATAATAGGTGTTTTGTTGTTACTTCTGCAATCAAATAGAGGGAACATCTTATGGGCCCGTGAATCCCTTGCTTCCTTAGATTCTATGCTATTAGTATTTTTTTATAAATAATATAATAAGCCAACAGAAGAATTGGATTTTAGGGAGATAGTATCCTCCCCACAGCTAACTCCAGATTGCTGATTTGGGTGGGATATATTGGGTTGCTAGCCTAGATTTGTATCCCTTTCTCACCGAGTATGCTTCTCCATTTATCCCCCACCCCGTGTTATCCTTTCAGTCTTGATGTATTAGAGCTGCCCCGCGGAGTAGGGAGAATAAATGTTAGAGATGTTCTGCTAATATGCTGGTGGACAAAGGGGTTTCCAACTGACCCACTTTCTCTCATCCCTCTGATCTCATCTAGATATGTCATAGAATTATAGTAGCTTTCTGGCTTGGCTTGGGCTTGCTGGCTATCTGGACCTGGTCCTGCCTCTCTAGTATTTGCTTTAGGTGCTGCTCTAGGCGCTGCTTCAATGGATGGATCATATACTAATCCCTTAACTCGTCATAACTGATCAATGCCTGAACTATCCTTATCCCTTAACTATCCCTTAACTTGATGACTTAAAGATGATGAAGTGCATTAAGGAACTTAAAGTGCTTTGACAAGATTACAAGATGAATGCATTGACAAGATGCATTCAAAAGTGCATTCAAGATCTTGCGGATTCTCTATGCTTTTTTTCACAGAATGGAGACCCAGTGACAACAATAGACAAGGTAACCTTTTATACGGCAATATAATATATGAACATTTACCAGATTCATGGCAATGACCAAGGTGGTTATATTGTAGAGCAACACTATGTAGGCACCACCCCAAGTAGAGTAAACAGAGTCTCTGAGCCTAGCTCTGGCCATCGGCCGGCACCAGACAATCAATGTGGATCGACAGCATCAACTAATTGATCTAGTAGTTGATTAACAAGAATATCCATTTTATATATCCGATGGCCCTAGTTCCATTGGGACCCATTAAAAAGAGGGTTTGACACAGGCAAAATGTGCAATTAGGAGGTTTCGCAAATTATGTGTTCCAGCTAAACAACGCTAGAGCTAAAGGTAAACAGTAAATATGCAACATCATGTATGAACACTATAGTAGAGAGATCTAGAGAAAAGGCAGTGTCTCCGGCCAAAAACAACCCGGTTGGGTTGCAAGTAGAAGAGAGCAAGCCCATTTCTTTCTTCGCAGAAGGAGTGGAAATTGAAGTTGTTGTTCATAGAAAGATAATCTTAAATCTAGGGACAAGTGAAACATATATATATTGCTATATCATATATTAACATGTATTTATGTGAGTCCAACCAAGCGGAAACACTTCTCCATGGCT
>Ga0233336_1000063_pt1 | contig 17802 bp, 5 predicted proteins | sample GEONDECOMP225_FD_183636 | JGI IMG/M metagenome (GOLD analysis project Ga0233336, IMG submission 183636) | Leaf litter microbial communities from Shasta-Trinity National Forest, California, United States - GEON-DECOMP-225 | ecosystem: Environmental > Terrestrial > Plant litter > Unclassified...
GACGGAGTCGCTCGACCAAAGGGAGAGGGCTGCTCATTCTTTATATATGTAATTACGCGCGCTCTTTTCATCGATTGCTTCCAGTCACAACTGCCATTCGTGGGATATATCTATCTATCTATCATCCTATCTCGAAGGACTTCGTCGATTGATAGAAAGTATTTTTATCGTCTTGCTGGAGGTGGGCGGGCTAGCTGGGATGGATGGTAGACTGGATCCGATGCATCGCTGGCTTGCGATCGCTGGCTATTTATATCGACCTGTAAGGGCATCTGGATCACGCTCATCTGCGTGGGGGCATGGAAAAGCTAGGATTGCTAAGATTGCTAGGATTGATTGCTGGGCCGGGATAGTGAAGAACCACCTGCGATTAGGAGTTGGATCGTTGGAACTGCTTGGATTGATGATTCTCTAAAGCAAGCACTTCAGAGACACGGCTGGATGATCGATTCGACGAGCGAGGACCTTTTGTAGCTTCCCTTGCTCCCCGTGCTTTCACGATTGCGGGATGACATGGCGGCTGGATGATGGTCAATCAGAGAGCATTTTTGGACGGATTTAAATAAAACCTTATAAAATTATTGAGGTAGACAAGGAAGGCACTCTTACTATTTCTGAGTGAAAAGGTGACATATTAAACGAAATGCCACGAACTGCTAATGTCTCCTGACCCTGGCTTTTCTTCTGATAACTGGTAAATTCCCTAACCAAACTGGGCGTCTCCAAACGATAGGTAATGCTAACGTGGTCCATCCAGATGGGATTTGAAGAAAGAAAACTGGGCATATTGTTGACAAGCTCAAGCTCCTTCCCTTCATTGCTGCTCCTCAGGGACCCATACTTATGTTTACTTACTCTATTTACCCACTCTCACTAACCTCTAGTTACTTACTTACCCAACTTAGAAATCCCCAACTATTGATGAAGCCAGGAAGACTTAGTGGGTGGGATCATTGGAGGAACTGTCCCGGATAGATTATCAACAGCCGCCAGAACTTCAGAGACATGGCTGGCTGGATTATGAGATGTATAGTAAAACTTGTACATGTTCCTGCGGGGGTGATGGTCCCGAGAGGCTTTCCCTTTAAGCAGAGATCGATCATTTAACTGTCGGATGACTCGGATTCATTACAGCAAGAAAGAAAAACTTCAGCTTATTTTGTTGAACAACTGCCAGATGACTTCTTATGGTCGGTCCATCAGAAAGCAAGCCTCGTTGGATGGAGGACAGGCAAGCTTCAGACTCTAGGAGATGCCCAAACAAAGCCAGCCAGGATATGCTTTGATAACACTTGCCTTTAAGATAATGGATGCTTTTTTGTATTACTATGACTATTCCGGTCAGCTGAGCGTAGCATTGGTTGCCCAGAATAGATGATTCATAATTACCTATTCAGACGAAAAGCCTTTACTTTTATGTTTATGTTTCCTTTTAATCTAATACCTTCTAAGCAGCCGTTGGTAATCCTTGTTTGGAGGTTCTAAGTGTGTGTGCTTAGAACGGGTTTGGATTGACAAAGCTGGGTGCCCAGTCGGTGCTTGCTCTTAGTATCGCGGTTATTACATATATATAATATCGAATGTTATACCAGTACAGCAGACATAATTATAGCAGCCGGAATTAGTAGGGACTTACCAGGTTGGGTCCTTCTTGCTAACCTATCAGTAAAGCCCGAGTTTGGAAGAGAGCCGCCTGAAAAACAGGGTTCTCTCCCACCATTAGGATAGTTCGTTGTATAGTTCCTCACACAGCGAGAGCATACAACCATGTTAGTCGTAGTACGCGCCAGCATGCTTCCTAATGTGCCTCGACACCCATTATATACTCATTTTTTTTTATTATATGTTGCATAGTTTTATACAACATACTTCTTGTAATTAATCATCTGAATAGCATAGTTAGTTTCTTACTAATTATATTTATTTTGACACTTATTACTATAAGGATCGTCATCCCGATATGGACGATCCCAAAGGACACTAATAAAGCTCTTGAGAAGGTGACTCATCACGCCTTCCATACTTCTAAGGCGACCCATCCTCGCGCTGCAACTGCAACTAATAATGATCATCCTGCTTGTTTTAATAAACTAATATGCCTAATCACAGACAACATTATGATATTTATAATTATGAGCTCGCTGGTTGATGAACCGAGGGATGGGAAGTTAGAGAGCTCGCCGGAATCATTTTTTATTTGTGGGGTTTCCAATCCAAATATTATTATGAAAGAAAGCTTTAGAGAGAAAAGCTAGAGGTAGATTATGCACATTTATATATGCACGTAATAATGCTATCATAAAAATAGTGTCAGTGAGGTGCCACAACCTTGCAACTTATGCATTATCTGCTGCAACTAACAACCGAAAAGAAAAAGATCTGAAACCATGGCAGGATAGATGGTTGGTTCAAGCAGACACATAATGTTCCAACCTATTATTGATATACTCTCACTCTAGACCCTCCATCCTATTACCTCCTCATCCTTACTGCCTTGGGAAAGCCCTTGGACCCTAAGAATCATACCTCCTTGGGACCTGAAACTCCTTACTGCTGCCTTAGCCCTCATAAGTCCCACTATTTTTTAGTCTAAGTTATCAAATGAATGACAGAACTCTGTGCTGATTTGCAGCGAGTTCAGAAGCTAACTCCTAGTAGCTCTACGGAGCTGTGCTTTGCCAGAGCTGTTGTGTTATAATGACTAGTTGTTCAATCTTAAACTAATTAGTAATTCAACTTGGTGTTCTTGCTCTTAGCTGAGCTAAGCATCGTGAACTAAATCTCTTTCGTTTTTACTCGGGCGGGGAGGTTCGATGCTGAATTACGCTACTCAATAGTATAAGATACAAGTATTGATCCCCAGCATGACGGTAATAAAGTACACACAGTACACGTAAACAGCCTGATAAAGTACCAAGTCCACCAAGTCCGCCAGATGATAAAAGAAATGTACCCGTTCAATAAGGAAACCGTTCAATACAGAACCTATAAAAGGTAGGTCCCCATCGTTCACACCTTTAGACATTACCAGAGACTAAGAGTTATAAAACAAACGATAGAAGTCAGCCAAGGAAGGATCCCATCTAATTGATAGACCTAATAGGTAATACACCTAGGCTAGGGTGGGGAAACTTTTGGAAGCTGGTCCATCATAGAGCCATGTTATTTACTTACGAGCATATCGATTTATTTAAATGGATTGGATATTTATGATAACTTATTCTCCTCCTTATAATGCTGATGGCCAGTAAACCCCCCCGAAGGTGGTTGAATAAACTACATGGGCTAGGAGTAGGATAAAATAGAACCGGTGGGGCATCATGTTTTACTAAGCGAAATCAATTAATTAATGCATTTAAAGTAACCCTCCTTCCATCCGATCCAACGCTTGCAGTAAGTTTGGGTAAGGCGGCAGTTCAACAAGTAAATAGAAAGGTTGGTATAGGCTAGTCGCACTTAAGTAAAGAGCAATTAGGCAGCCGACCCCTATACTCCTGATTTATGGCAAAAGTTTTCCTTACTAAAAGAGGGAAGTTATGACGATCCAACAACGGGTGGTTACTGTGCGACTGAAAGTAATATAGTAAGTAGATTGATAAATTTCATACAAATGTTCTAAGTGCCACCCCAAGCCCAAAGTAGTAGGGCTGTAGTTACTAAATCCATGCAGTTCCGACGCCACGATCCAACGATGGTAGCTCGACATAAATTAATCAAGTAGGCTTTCCCAATCCGTCCGTCCTTCCAATCAGGGTATATCATGGCACCTATATGGTTTTATAGGGGTGGGTATGCTATAACAATAAAGTTATGAAGGATAAAGAGTCCCCGCTGCATAAGAAAGGGTGAAATTACAAAGTGAGTTGGGAATAAATAATAAAGTCCTAAAGATTGGGTGGGCTGCCCAAAAATAGGAAACTAAAATGAGGTATAGAATGATCAAATCCTAAAAGTTAGGTGGGTAGCTAAATAAGATAAAAAGAAAGTGCTGCCATATTAATGCATCTCAATAATGTACCATCTGTATATTATGAATAGACATATTTTTTTTATCCATCTGGGTTAAAGAGCTCTATTTTTTTTTTCTTTTTTCATTTCAATAGGTAACTCGCGCCTACTTACAAATTTTCGGGGCTACCTCTGTATGAAGGCACCCCGGGTTGCTGGCTGTCTTAATAATAAATCATATTTTACCAAGTGAAGCCCCGTCTCAAGAAGAGAAGTCTAGTGCAGTATAGCAACAAAGCATAACTCCGACCAGTAAACCCAAATAACATTAATACACATATTCCTTCAGGGCTCTAAGGCTGCTATGGGATCTTCCAATGTAACTGAGCGGGCTTATTCCGGAACTTAAGACTTTAACAAGGCGGCTCCAAGGCTTAATGATCACCAGGGCTAATAATCTTTCAAGATTGAAATGAATAGCAAACACCTAGGTGCCTTTACTATAGTACAGTATTTAAGTCTATTTCAGTCTGTTTGCACGCGTATAATAAAGCTAATAAGATAATTCATCAGGTTGGGTAGATGGGAATAGGTAGTGTAGTAAATAAAACGGGTAGTCGGGTAAATAAGGTGGGTCGTCTTTCTTTCTTATTTAGGCGACGTGGAAAAAGAGGAAGTCGTCAGAAGGTTCAAGAAGCAGGACTTTGTCAAATGAAGGTTTTTAAAGAGAAGTAGGCTTAGCTCAAGCATAAGTAGTTGGTTGGTTATGTTACAAGGTCCGGTTCGTCTTAGTTACTAATTTTATATCGCAAGGAAGTAGGTTCCTATTTGGTTGGTCCGTCGAACGCTGGGCAATAATAATATATTATCTCCAAAAAAAGTAATAGTGGCATACCTACAAAGCATTCCTTACTGAAGCAAAGGGCATACAGCACTCCACAAAGTTGGGTGAAGCATTAAGGATGGTAAACACAGAAAACAACAGGGAATTCAAAAATTATAATCAATGCATGTTTTTATAAATAAATACTTGTTTGAAAGGGGTCCTGGGCTCCGCTCCTCCATCTGGGTTCAATAACTCAAATTTTGGCTTGCTTGAACTCGCTCGATTCATTTGTAATTGTTACTGCGGCTTGGGCCTGGGTGCCTTTTTAGGCCTGCCTGGGCGTCTGAATCCGTGTCAAGGGTTGTAACTTCGCTCTCTCCCCAAACGCATTTAAAGAAGAGGCACAAAGTGGTGTATCCAGTAGTAGTGGGCTCGGTAGAAAGTAGGTAAAAGTAGGTAAAGGCAAGCGAACATTGTGCTTAAAGCATACCATTGAAAAGTACGGGGAAGTTAGGGTGTATCCTAAAAGGAAAAGGAAAAAGATTCGGGAAACGAAGACGAGCTGAGTATTTACTCTTTATTTATCTATTCCCACCCAACCAGGGGGCCGTTTTGGTCCTTCCCTAATTGTAAGGATTCATTATACGTAAAGCCTTCAAAGCGAGCGAGCACTAAGGTGCTCAAGCTGAAAAGCAATCGACGTGATCCTGCCTGTCATTTATTCCTCCAGCCGTGTGACAATCAATCCATAAGCCTAAAGGCGCTAAAGCTAAAAGCAATTGACTCCTGCCTGTCATAGGTACCCTAAAAAGGCATGGTTAATTAAGAATAAAATTTACTTTCGTCCCTTAGGAGTAATTCCCCCCAAGAAAAGCAATTATATTATACTAAAATATTGAATGAGGACGTTTTCTAGAACCGGTAGCCAAACCAAGTAGCCTACCCAGCTCAATTATTTCAGTCAAATAGGGCAGCCATCCTAGTTGGCCACAGCAGCCACATTTTTATTAGCCAAGGGGGGTATCCCAGCGCAGCAGCCCATGATCCAAGCCGAGGAGCCCAGCTATGAGACGACTTGACTAACTATGACCGGTTGGCACAATGATTGGCTATCAAATGACTGACCCTAGGGCAATTACATCATGGCATCAGCTAGGTATGACTAGCGTATGAACACCTACATTTTGTGAATTAACGCGTATGTAACGCATCCTTATTCCTCACAGGGTTACCGTTCAGTGCTGTAGGAACATTCCAGTGCTTCGTAGCGTTAAGTGATATGTTATGTGATCTTTCTATCTCGGAATATGTGGACTGCCATTCGTCCGTCCGTTGGACACCTCTATCTCTCACCCACCTTGGCTATCAATTAAAAACTAAATCACTATCTGTGTGGCCTAATTAAAAAAAAAGGGTAAGCAGAATACTCATAATCCAGCTCCTCAACCTCAATTGTAACTTTATCCTCAAAATTGATTGGACTCAATGCTCCCCACCTGAATGTTGAATCAACGTAAGTAACACACATATTCTATCAACTGGCTTCCGTGAAATGGCTGCTTTCTGTTGGGTTTGGTGGTGAAGGCGGGGGCTGGTGGCCGGCTCTAGCCTCTGGTGGAGGTTATAGTGCTGTATATATATATATATTGTTGTACTTGGTGATATAGTTCTAGGCCTAAGGTGAAAGGCTCGTGTAGCCGCCACTGGTGTAGGCTTGAATGGTATAATTACGTATGTAACAAGCTGTTGTAAATCTATCTTGGTGTGATGCGCTCACATGTGACTTGGAGTTCCCGATTTGATATTTCGTAATTGTTCATTTTTAGATATTTTCTAATTGATTAAGCCAAGAATCCAGTATAAGCACTATCTTCTATTGGTAGAGTCGGACTGAATCTCCTGCTGATACCAGTGATAAATTACTTTACTTATTACGTTTTACCAACTTAAAACCAACCGTATCCATTTTATATGTCTACCCCATTACAGCTATTCCTGCTGCAAGAGCCGTACCTTACCGGGCGCCCAAAAGCTAGAAGCTATGCTGCTACCTCCCTGATTTAATTAAGGAATCACTTGAACTGCATGAAATCTTATATTTGATACATAAAATGCAAGTTATCAACCCATGATGAAATATGTCTCTCCATCCGAGCGAGAGTTTGCTTTAGACAAAAACGCATTTGATTAGTTTTTAGTAATTAGCGAACCAACCCCAGCAGCGGGGCCCGCTCCCAACCTGGCTGGTAGGTGGGTGTTTGCTTCGGGGATATTATAATGAAGCTGAGCCGCTTTGTATCTTTTATTTCATGCGGTTCCAAAACCACCTACGAGAAGACATCTCCAAACCCTACAATAAAACCATCCTCTTCTAATTGGTTACAAACAGACAATAGAAGACATCTACATATGGCATTGATTGTATTAACTCTTGAATCAGTTCTTGGGGCATTGAGCGCATTGACTACCGGCATCGAAAGCGTCTATCAGCAATGATCTACGGCGATGATGGTATCCCGGCAAAGAGTTTCATTCCTGTACTGAGAAGAGTTGTAGCACTGACCGTAGCTTCTAGGCACAGAAAGCTTCCCGCCCATTCTCGAGTAAGCAAGCTAAGTAAATTAGTATAGTGAAATAGCGCAGCAGCCATCCAATCCAATTAGCCAATCCAATTAGCCAATCCAATTAGGCAAGCCAATTAGCCAATCCAATTAGGCAAGCCACAGTCTAGTAAGTCGCCCAGTTGAGTAGCCCAGGAGCCTATTCCATGATCCCAGCCCAGCTATGAGCAATAACCTCCTGGTCTATCGACAATGATCACTGACGTTCCATAGCGTTTAGTGAGTTAAAGGTCTACTATGGTTTCGTTTAGATCTAGGGGGGTGTTCCAGTTATGGAGTACATCTCTCTCTGCTCTCATATGCTGGTGGAGACTCGGAGGTAGAGTAAGGAGTTCGGGGAATGGTGCACCTCCCGCTGGGCACTACCTTACTACCACCTCACCCGTGCCCTATGTCCGCGCTTTCCCGGCCAGCAGCCTCATAAGAAGATTATGTTCTCAATCCACCAATCCGTGGAACTCAATCTCACTCGTCAGTTGTAATTAACATTACTCAATATGCTCGTAAGTAAATAAGCGTGCATGGCTCAACCTCTTCAGTTGGTAAATGAGGATCCTCTTGGGTATATTGATATCATGTATGGGCCTTGTCTCAACTTATTTCTGCCGGGTATTCTTATCCCAGCAAGCAGCGCAAACAAACCGTGGTGAGTTACTATTTTATCCAGGGATAGCAAGAGATCGACGGCAGCAATTGAGATAGACGACGTATAGCAAGAGAAAATAGATCAGTAGGTATAATAGAGAGGTAAGGCAAGCAGCAAGTTATTCAATCGATGATAGGTTCGTTCTTCCACTGTGGGCTTTAGGTATGAGTAGTGCAATCTTAGTTCTAATTAGCAGTGTTCATAACTGGTTTAACTGGGTTAAAAGTAAGTTATTTTGGTGCTACCACCCCTTTGATAACTGGTCGGGGGTGTATGCTACTAATCTTATCGTTTTGCCACTTACTATCGCAAGTTCTTTGAACCAAGCCAGTTGTTTAAATTGCCTTGAGGTCTAAAGTTCATACTACCCCAACTGTATTAAATTAGTATATAGGTTGTCTCATTCATTCATGCATGCATGCATGCAGGCAGGTCCACCAGTTTTAGGTGTACCCACCCTAGCTCCTTCCTCCAAAGCACAGTACATGCTATAGTATTTCCCTTTTTGAACTTCCAAGGCCACCTCCATCGCCGATGATTTGGCTGGCCGGTAAGGAGTGGCCAAAGGGGACTGAGAAGCTTAGGCAGGTTAGGTCAAAATATATTCTAAGTCCATTGAACAGCGAGTTGGGTCTTTTGTAATGGTTCCGCTCGATCTCCGGCTTCGCCAACTTTATAAATAAAATATGTGTGTGTGGACAAAGTCAGAGGCATAATGGGCCACTGGGGTTGAGAACTAAAATTTTGATTTAGCCAACTTTATTATTCCTATTTATCTATTCCCACCCAACCGCATTTCAGTGTTTTTCCTTTAAAGAGCGCTAAAATTACCATATAATTTATTGATGGACCCCCGCCTAAACTTCTAACTGCTCTGCCTAAGCTTCACCTCTTATTCCTCCTTCCTTCCCAGCTGGCTCTTGCTTCCCAGCTGCTCTGGCATGAATGAATGGCACGTGGCCTTTCCTTATTTATCTCCATGTTTATGCTCGGTGTCAGTGATCCGTATATTCTTGGATGGGTCCGCGGGGCAGTCTCCACTTCTTCGTTGGCGTGTATTACTTATTCATTTGCTTAGGCTGAGTGTTCCTCTCCTCAGGGGCTTGGCGGTGAGCGAAAGAACTGTATCCGTAGCTATGACTGACTGATTTAACTAACATTCTGTATCACTAAGCGGTGCTTAGCTTTTCTTGTGTTTTATATGCGCGTATATAACGCTATCATTGCTTGTGCTGTAGGTAAATGGCAGGCAAATTTTACTAGATAGCAGGTGGTTCGTTCGAAAGCAGACACGTTACGTTCAAGCCATTCCAGCCATGGGAAAGAAAGACGTTCAGTGAATAAGTACTGATAAGCTAGTCTCTTTATGTGAAAATACCCCATCCCGAAGAGTGGAGTGAGGTGGGTACAACAAACCAATACATTGGTGCAACCCACAACTAGAAAGATTTGAAACAATGACAGGATAAGAAGGAAGGAGTTGGCAGTACGCATCCTCGGGGAACTACTCCTTTGGGCCTGAAACTACATACTGACTTTGGAACGCCTCCTCTGGACCTTAAACTCTGTTTTACTTGGTACACTCATACCTACAGCCTACTGCCTTAGACCTACGCCTTGGGACCTGAAAATGAGCCTTTGGCCTATGGAAACCTCATCCTCATACCTCCGCCTTGCGACCTTACACTCAGTCTTACTGCTTCAGCCTTTGGACTATTGAACCTCTGCCTCTTACTTACTTGGTTGGGTAGGACTAGCCTTTTTAAACACCACTTATTTGGGTGGCACTTTACTTGGGAACCTCCGCCTCAGCCCTCATACAGACTTTTGAAAAACTCCATGCATAATCCTCAGAACAAACCTTGCCGGTCTACACTTTCCCTTGACTACACTTTATGGATACTTGCATTACTTACCTTTCATGCCTTGCCGAACTACACCTTCCCTATGACAGCCGCAGTTCGACAACATAAGCTTTCTGTTCGTTCAACATAGTAGGAAGTTCCCCATTTTAAGTCCCCCTTATGCCTGCTGCACCATAACTGCACGGGAAGTTACCCTTTACCCACTCTATACCCCTATATCCTGGAATAGTACCAGAATGCTAAACACTATATCAACATGACGAAGGACGGATTAAGCCGTGTGAGGTATAGACCAATAGAGGGAAAAATAGAATGTGTTGATTGCCGGGTTATAACTGCATATACCTATTGCTATCGTTACACCTTTTATACCAATAAGCTGTACCCTCTCATCTGATCACTAAAACCGGCCAGCAGCGTAACCGGCAAGCAGATAAGATACTTTGTCTCTATCAGTGCACCTCATCACACTGCTACATTATCCGTCCATTGTTGCCGTATCCGTATCCGTATCCGCAGCCATATCTGTTTGTCATTGTAGTTGCTGTAGCCGTTGGCGTTGTCGTATCCATTATTCCTACGGGCATACTTAGTTCATTTTCCTTTCATGAGATATTCATGTTTAAATATTTTCATTATTTGAACCATCAATACACCCTTACATATAATACTTGCATAGAGACGTCCTCGCCATTATAATAATTTGTAATCTATGCAATCTGAATCTGACTCTATTCTGTGAATAAATTCAGAGTAGAGTGAAAGCCCCTATACGTGTAAATAGTAAAAATAAAGTCTCCATTCGTTTCAAAAGAAAGATAAGAAAGAGGCCGGTCTCCATCAGAAGCTATCCATAGGGTATGGTAAGTTCCATAAAAGGTGCCTAGGCCAAGTGAACGAGACTAAAATAAGTCCCCCTACTTTTCCTTGAGAAACTATGCTATAATACACAACCTGTAGAATCCATGTTTGTTTGGGATTTCAAAAACATTATCATTTGGCTTTTTGCTTTTGTAACAACCTCATTTTTCTGGTGGGTTCAATGAAAACCAACTAACTCATCGGGGCACAGAAATAGATGATTTTATTCTTACTGAACTATGCCCTTTCATTTCATTTACTTAGGGGCAGGATGCTGTCGATTGCTTTTAGGTTTAAGGGAAGGAAGGTATAGCCAAAAGATTCGGACCAGCCCCCAAGTTTATGGGTGACGTCATGTACAAAACCTTCTTGTTAAATATATGACTAGGATGCCATCGATTTGAAGTCCGCTAATAAATCCGCGTAAGGAACCCGCGCAGTCAACCCACATACCAGAGTGTGTGCGTGAGGTGCGATACTGCTGATTTGATAATTCAGCTTACTTTTTTGGCTTCTGCTGCGGAAGCGGAAGTTCAGTTCAACAGAGATGAAAGCAGAGTGAACAACAACCAATGCTATTTTGGTCTAAACTCGCATCTCTACGTTTACCTTTTCTTTTCCATTTTCCTAGGTGATCCTTAGTTAGCACCCATTCTATAAAGAAACAACCGATGGCGGCCTTTTGGTCGAGCGGCTCCGCCCGTAGAATCCATGTTTGTTTTGTTGGGACATATTTGAAAAACATTAAGTGAAATGAAATCAATAAGTGTATAGTAGCTAAACTTTGAGTCCCGATAGTGGAAATAAGGAGAAATTCGCTTTTTTCTTTACCAATATCAGTGAGTAAGAGCATTTACTTCCACTTGTGCCCTCTGAGCTGCTCTCTAGCAAATAAGCTTGCCAGGTTGTGTCCATTCTTGTTCAAAAGAAAGAGAAGAATAAAGATAGAGTGCTTTAAGCAGTAAGTTCCATTGAGTTGTTCAAGCCTTAGAGTGAAAGCCAGTTGTCTTTCTACATACGTACTTAGAGTGAAAGCGTAATAGAAGCGCCCCTTAAGTAGTCGTCTCCATTCTTTTCAAAATATAAAGATAGAGGGTAAACCAGTCTGCCATGGGACTAAAGCTAAGAACTAATAAGTTTGAAAATAATGGTACAACAAGTCTATACATATGAGACTCGCATCTCTACGTCCTTGCCATTGTAATAATTTGTAATCTATGCAACCTGACAACTAGCTAGAGCCTTGTTATAAAAGGATATAAGATATAAATTATTTTTAATAAACTTGAAAATAAAGAAAGTAGAGAAAGTAGGAAAAGCCATATTGTAGATTTAGCTTACACTAGTGTGAGGTGCACCAACTTGACAACTTCTCCATGCATGACAAGGTGCAACAAACAATCTGCATAGAAATCTCTCAATCCAAGTTTGTTACCATTAGTGAGGCACTTTGGGTCTACACCGCCTTCTGGTTGTGTTGATGCCAGCTTCTGGAGGTGGGTCAACCAATGCGCAAGTGTAAAAAGTGGTAAGTCCATCCAGTTTTCAATGCACTCTTAGACTCTTAGTAGATAAACTCTAGTTCAAATTAGTGCAAGTAGTTCCCGAAAGAGAAATTCTTTGGCACTTTAAACAGTTCTCCTTGGAGTTAAAGCAGTTAGCAGCAGCTTAAGAAGCCTTGTTAGAAAGGAGATAATAGATAAAAATTCGTCATGTTTAAAAAGTAAATAAAGCAGGAAAAGCCATCCATGTAGATATAGATCTATATATATAAGCCATATTGTATAAAACTGCTATATAGTTTATTTAGCTAACGCTTTATATAGATATTAATTTCCAGTGTAAGGTGCCTTTATAACTTATCCCAGCATGACAAGACAAGGTGCAACAAATAATATATAGTATCCCTACCTGCTTCCTGAGATTTCAATTATTCCCACCTGCCGGATTCGCATATATAGTGTAACCCTTTTTTCACTTCAAATTGAAATCTGAATATGCACAACAATCTGAAGCCGAAAGGAAGGAGAAGATAAGTTCCTCCCCGTCTCAACCTGAAGACAGACATTGGAGCCACGTAGGATGGTTGTGCCCGTGTCAGGAAAATGGGTGGTGATGCCTCCCCAGAGAGTGATTGATTGCCCACATATTTGAGGGGCGCGGTGCAACGGATGCCACATCGAACTCTACCTATATAAAATATTATCTACCTCTCTATCTACCTCTCTATCTACCTCTATTCTCTACCTCCAACCTAGGCCCTATAACCTTTAGCCCTACCCTACAGGGAACAACTTCGTCACCTACCGAACAGGAGTGGCAATTTGATTGAGAATGCCTTACTTATGATGCACCTGCTTACGACAATCATTAACAAACCACCTGTTGTGCTATTGATACTTGCATATCTACGTTTCACTTTGCCATCTCTACGTCCTTGCCTAATAATTTGTAATCTATGCAATCTGATGATTAATAATAATATGAAATGGGACATTAAACATTGTTGAGTTGCAAACTGACAAAAACCTTTTTTATCCTTCTAGTTCTAGGGTTCCGGACCAAGAAGGAGTTGCAACAACAGGAGGGAAATTATCACTAGATCGCTGATAATGCCCAGTAAGCGCAGGTGGTTATTATAAGTGTGCTCTGTTCTTATATTTCTATCAAAAATCAATACATCCGCTAAGTGAAATTAAATCAATCAAATAAGTGTAGTAGCTCGACTCTGAGTCCCGTGGAAATAAAGAGAAATGAAATTAGTGGCATTTTCAACTTGCCTTTCTCTAAATCAAGTAAGTAGTGCAGCAGTAGTTTTCAATCTATATGCTTGCTGTAGTGCACACTCTCTCAATTCTGTATGCTGTAGTTCTGAAAGGTCTCCATTCTGTGAATAAAGAGGATAAGAAAGAGGCCGCGGTCTCCATCAGAAAGAAGCGCTCTCCCTCCCCATAGGGGGTAAGTTAAGTTCCATAAAAGGTGCCCAGGCCATAGAGTGAAAGAGAATAAAAAAAGAAGTCCCCTTCCTTAACTATACCCTTTCAGAATGCGGAATGTTTATCTCTTATAGCCAGGATGCCCTTTTCACTCCATGCTGGTAGGTGATCCAAGAGTAAATGCCAGCCAGGTGTCAATGCCAGGTGTTGCTCTCCAAGTTCCAAGTGTTGATGCACTACTCAATTAAATGTTATGAATAAGGCCTATTTCAACAGCGAACAACCAATGCTGCTATTTTGCAGGTCTAAACTTGCATATCTACGTTTCACTTTTCCATTTGAAAAAGAGAAAAATCCATACTCCACGGAACTAAATTGCATGGACTGAGATAGTAGTCTCTTAAGGCTGCTAATTGCCATGGAACTACTAAGTGCATAGAAGACTAAGCTTTAATTTCTCTTATGTAGTGCGAGTTCAAAAGGTCTCCATTCTGTGAAAAAAGAGAAAGCCGTGAAGGTATTGTCTTAAGCTTACCGCGTACTAACTACTAGTTGTTTCCGTGCTTTATTGCCGTCCAACTACTACCTTAGAGTAAGTCCCATGTTCTCTAAAACCTCCAACAACTTCTACAAAAGCATATACACATTGTCCAGTGTAAATGCCAGGTGGTTTCTATGCACTTAATCCCAAGAGGCCATACAAAATTAGGTAGTTCAATTTTAGTTCAAATTAATTGATCCACAATAAGAATGAGATTGTTTATTTTGTTTCCACCTTCCTCCTTCTCATTTCTGCTGGTATCCTCCTCTTCCAAATACCCTCCCTTTGGTCTTTAGATAATAAGAATTCTATGTATCAGTGTTTGAGAGTCACTTTGAGAGCCAGCAACAGATTCATTAAAGATGCGTAGCTATATGTTGCCTTAACAAGCACTGGTCACAGGTATTGAGAAAACCCTGGTAATCCCACTCAGGCGCACCTAACCGATGGGCGGAAGAAACCTACCCTTGTAGTACTGATGCTAGTTTTACTCATGCATTAAACCCATTAAACTACTTAGGTCTGTACGTATTGGGTTCTTTCCAGCGGGCAAGCAAGCCGGGGAATGTACCAAAAGTTAGAACTCCCCTGGCCTATTTTGAAACACATTCATAAGGGCGTGGGATCAGAGTGCAAGAAGTCAGAACAGGCTGGGATGCTGGGCAAAGATGCCTACTTGGATGCTGGTGGCTTTGCTACTGTCTATTATGCTAGTCATGCTGAGACTTAATATGCTTTTTGTTAACAGGATAAAGGTCCGGAGGGCTTGTCCTTTTGAGGGCAAGGACCCGGAGGTCCGACGGAAGGAGGTCTCGACTAAAAGGAGAGGATTTGGTAGAGTCAATTATACCTTTTACCTTAGTGAATGTAGATGTAATGACTAGCTTGGGCTCTTGGTTTGCTTCAGTGTGTAAAAACTGTATAATAGTAGGTGGATCAATTGGGTTGATGGATACATCAATAAAAAGAGGAGCAACTCGAAATAAAGTTTGGGGTGTTAGATCAGTCAATTACACGAGAAACACATTTAGCAACCCCGAGGTCTGACGAAAGGAAGGTTAAACCTCCGAAGAGGGGATGGTATTGATCTATCTATTATAGACTAGAGGAATAACACAATAATAATACAAGATAGGTTTACTAGGTATAATGTAGACTCTACCTTGGAAGGTTAACTATACTTGTTATAATAGAGTAGAAGGGATCACACATATGTAATGGATCTAAGGATGTATAGGTTATAGGATAAGGGTTTCTCTATAATAAAAATAATGTACTGAGGGCCAACAATGAAAGCCACATGATCATATGAGTGTAAACTAGACTAAAAAAGTAAGTAATAATATGATAAAAGCAATGTTTACTAATAAAGGAACTAGGAACTAATGGTTATCAATACTAATGGAAGGAACGACTAATGGACTAATGGTTATAAAGATAGATTTCTTACTGGACAACCCCCTGAACTTATTGCCTTAGACCTAGGATTCAATAGAATACCTTTCCAACCCATTCTGTCAGCCTCAAAAGGAAGGACACGAGGAATAGCAATAGGGGGCAGGGCGAGGAATCAATAAGTACTCAAGCTACTCAAGGCCCCAAAAGTAAGTGGAGGAAGAAAGGCACGAGGGGAAGGAACGAAGTCGCTTGTCCGCATCGGGCAAGGCCATTTACTGGCAGTAACGGGTATAAGGCGGGATAGCTGTACGGGATTTTGAATCGCTTCATGATAAGACCTTAGAAAGACCGGGTTGATGGTATGGAGCAACTTACCAGGAAGGAATGCCAGGAAGGAATGAGACCCATAATATCAGGACCTGTGGGCTACTTTTTAAGAAGGCCCCTTACCTTGTGAATACTATCCACCTGCCAAAATCTTCACAGCCCTAGCTATATGCTGAACAGGGAATTCTTGCTATAAGACTTTAGGAGTACCAGATCTCGTTGGATCGGAATCGGAATAAACCAAGCCCACCCAGTACAACCCTATGTAGACCTGCCATAGCCATGAATCTTAGTTAAGCCCTTACCCTTAATATTAATACTGCCCAGAAACCTTACCTTGCAAATACTACCCAACTGCTAGACAGACTCCCTATGGAGGAGAGGGAGCTGCCCTAGAACTTAAGGTCCCAGTTACCTTTTACAGGCACACTCTTAGAAGACCGAAGATGCAGCCACAGATTAGGGGTAGGGCATTGAGTCGCTAGAAGCCAAGAACACTTCTTTTGCTATCAGCTATTGCTTCTATTTACATACCCTTTCACTCTTTCACCTGCCAGAAAAGCCAAAATCTGTACCTGCCCTAGAACTTTAGGTCTTCCCAGCTACCAGTTACAGGCACCCATATCAGACTTAATAAAACTCCCGTTCATTGCATTTATTTCTCTTTTGGCATGGAGGAAGAAATGCGTGGACATTAGAGCATCAGCCTTACCCTTTCATTTGCTCGGAACCCTAGGAGCATTAATGGGGTGGGTGGGGTGCTGCCCAACAACCCTTTCATTTGGATTAAGCCAGCCAACTACACCAGAGTGGCTTACCATACCTTATACTCTCAGCCTTACAACTTGACGTATACTTACCAGTTAGAGCTACCAATATCAGACCTTACTAGCCCCGGGTTCTTTGCATGGATTAGCGCCTTACTCTTCACTGCCGTAACCCTATAACCGTGGGTGGGATGTTGTTTCCTTGCAGCAGCCCTATATAATTAGGTCTTTGGAGGGACAGCTATCAGACGAGACGCTCACCCACCTCCCAGACAGATATTTGATGGAGCAGTCCTATATCATTAGGTGCCTTGGAGCTACCGCTATCAGAAACTTACCTTGCTCACGACCATACCTTCTATCGAGCCGAGCAACTACCAATCTCGTGAAGTATTAACAGGAGAGGAGGCCCTATTGAGGTCTTCCCAGTTCACCTTTTTCTTTTACCAATTAGAGCCACTTCTATCAGACCTTTGGAGATACCACTAGAAACTACCCTAGAACCAGCACCGGGTTATACAGGATTTAGTCTCTATCAGCCAGGAACACACTAGTTGCTGGAAGGTTTTGCTTATATTTAAGACCCTTTCACTCTTTCACCTGCTAGAAATACAGTCTATGTTTCAGCCCTAGAACATGAGGTAAGTTCCCAGTTTCAAGTTCCCAGTTAGACGCACCCCTATAAGTGGAAAATAAGCATGTTTCCCAGATATATCTACCTAACCCTAGGACCGATTGAGTTATGCTCCTCATCAAGCCAGGAATAAATATAAGTAGAGTACTGTGATCAGACCTTCTTATCGCCCACTGACAATACCTTCTATTGAGCAGCCCCATATCATGAAGTCTTACCAGTTTCCAGTTACCAGTTACAGGCACCAATATCAGACCTTACAAGCCCCCGGTTCAATCGAGGGATAAAAAGAAAGTGAAATGTGGGAAGCCCCGGGAGGGAATGTTTTACCTAACTTTAATGCTGAATTGCCCATGAAGAGTTGAATTGCCCATGCTTTCTGCTAGCTCTCCTCACTGGTGAAGATAGAAAGTTTGCTCTCCTCGTGCCATC
>Ga0233336_1000064_pt1 | contig 17682 bp, 7 predicted proteins | sample GEONDECOMP225_FD_183636 | JGI IMG/M metagenome (GOLD analysis project Ga0233336, IMG submission 183636) | Leaf litter microbial communities from Shasta-Trinity National Forest, California, United States - GEON-DECOMP-225 | ecosystem: Environmental > Terrestrial > Plant litter > Unclassified...
TATTTCACCTGCTAGAATGACCTTTCTCTATGCCCTAGAACTTTGAGGTTAGCTTTTGAGTTCACGTCAGCTGCTCCAGAGTAGCCTTGTAGCTCCACTTGATTCTAATAATTAAATAAGTGGCTCTGAAAAAAAGAAGTGAAACCTGTTACACACCAACCTACCCGACTGGGCAGCAGATCATTGTTTCGACAGAGCCATGCTGCTCGACACATGGGAAAGAAAATATAGCACCCTCTGCTTTGACTGCTGGTCGTGCGGAAATGCCATGGGAATATAATGCCGGTCTGGGAATGCTCTTGGGAATAATAAAATATGCTGAAATTACGCCAGTTTGAGTGCTGATGGGAAAAAGAAATAAGAAAATAATAAAGATCCCGGTGGGAATGCTTTAAATAATCCTATTGGGACTGCTACTCTTGGAACCGCTCTGTAAACTGCTGGTTGTGCTGGTGATGCTCGGGCGGCTCCATATTCAATTTATGTAGGTGCAATTGGTTATGCTAGAAATTCAACTGGTTATGCCGGAACTTATCCTGGAAATGAGGAGGCTGGGAATAATACTAATAATGTTGGTTCAACTGGTTAAAATGATAGAAATGCTATTGGAAATGATCCTAGGAATTAAGCTCCTTCAGCTGCTTGCTCTTGGGGATAATGCTGCCAGGAATTATTAATATGTGAATCTTATTATTAAAATGTTTACGCTTCTTCTGATTTCAATGTTGGTTCAACTCGAGTCACCGCTTGCTTCTCCATGCATTACAATGAGAGCTATTGTCTTAAGCTTACCGTGTGTCAGAACTACTAGTTGTTTCCGTAAGGTAAGAAATAAATGTTATTTTTGACTCTCTCTTCTTAGTTTCTTAGCTGTAGTCCCATGCCCTAAGGCTTCAATACAAGTGGAAGCCCCCAACCAGGTGTTGTTTTCTGTGAAAAAGAGAAAATAAGAAAATAGGTTCTCCTAAGCTCTTTTGGTAAGATAAGTTCCATCAATAAAGTATAAAAAAGCAAGTCTCACCAAAGTAGAGTCTCCATCTAGTGCATTAGTTCTAAGTCAATAAGTTCTTAGTAGGTCCCCATCCATGTAATAAGCAGCCTAAATATAGCCTATCCCAATTTTTTAGTGTAAATTAGTGGTAAGAGGGCGTCTCTGTCTGTTAGTGTAAGTTCCAAAAGGTGCGTGTAGTACACATATTGGTGTCTAAGAGAACGAACTCTATCTCTCTAGTGCCTTACTTAGCTTGAGTTCATAAGCTAACTCCTAGCTCTCTCTACTATCTGTGCTTAGCCAGAGCTGTAGTGTGTGCCATGACTATTAGTTCAATAAGACTCTTTATCTTAACCCTTTATCTTCAGTAATCAGCAGGTTCGGTTGAAATCAATTTTATTTACTCTCCTACTAGGGCAAATAAGCTTAGTGTCCCATGTTAGTGTTCCCAGCTCAGGTAGCGAGATCAAAGAGCTCCAGGCCCAGAAGAGATTTCTTTCCCCAGTAAGTTTTCACTGATCCTTCAATCTTACACTGACTCCCTGCTTCCCTGATAACACCACCTGCCTGCTTTTACCGCCTGATTTACCACTTCTCTCTATACCTTGCTAACTTACCGCGCTTCGACCCTTGCTGAATGAATCCTGATCTTTCTACACCTACTGGATCTCTACCCTGCACCCTTCATCTCAGCAAGAGAGACAACGTATAGGATAAGGACACCAGGCAGGTTTACATGCCCGCAGAGCATTAAAAGAAAGAGAAGGACTTACAGAGTAAGGATATAGAGCACTTTGCATAATATAATATATATTCTATATAGTAAAGTTATCAAATACAGAGGCCTCATTCAACACTTATCTTTGTTTTAGGACTCTACTACTAAACGGTACGCTACCTTTTCAATCTCAAATTTACCACAATGGAACAAAGTACTCTACCGAGGCACGACCCCCACCCAATAAATACTTAAGAGTTTGTGTGGACCCAAATAAGGAAAGATAAGGGATTGTAAATAGGGGTTACCCTAAAAAGCAGTCCTGGCTGATGATGCATAAGTAAGGTCTTCTATAGGTGGATAGATAGGTGTAGTGGGTCCTAAAATGATTAAATAAGTAGGGCTGGCATTTCCTATAACACAGTTCTAATGGATTCACCCTATCCGCCTTGGCCAAAACTAATAGGTAATAGTTTGTGGTACCATCTGTAAGCAAGCGTGATTCCTGTGAATGCTGTCAGTAAAAGTTGGTGTACAAGCTAGCTCTCTGGGAAGTTGGTGAACGCTGTTTTGGGCATAACTAAGTAGGGTGAGGTATTATCCATAACCATAAGTGGAAAATAGAATAGGTGTGAGGCACAGAGTCAAAAGCAAATGGGATCTCCTAGCAATGCTGGTTGTATTAATAAATTTATCAATTGTATTCTGCGGGTTCAGCTCGTCCTCTCAATCAGATCAATAGTAATATATACTAATAAGATTTATGGGAGTAAAAGATTGTTGGGTGAAGAGGCAGTAAGTAAAGAGTAAAGGGTAAGGGATCAAATAGACTGGTCGTCAAAGTGCCTAAGCAAGCAGCCGGTCTGTCCAATCAATAAGCCCCACCCCGTGGATATAGATGGAGAGTTCAATAGATATGTTGATTTTTATTGTTGGCGTTGGCGATGACGATGTTGATTTGATTGCTTCCAGTTGATTATCCATTGGATATCATGGGAACCACTATGATAAAATACCTATAGATGACCCAAAAAGGTAATAGAGCGCGCCTTGCCCGATGCGGACAAGCGACTCTCGTTTATTTTAATAAGTAGCGAGGTACGGAGCCAATCAACCATTGGGAGAAGGGTTATGGGAGTCTGCCAACAACTAAAAATATTGATCTCGGTTGAGCTGCTGGGCCGGGAAGGAGCCAATTTATAAGGAGACCAAACAAGTTGGTTGAAGCAGTTTAAACTGATGCTTTTATATCTTTTTGTATACAATCTTAATAGGCCCTTACTAAAAATAATAGGGAAAAGATCTATGAGGCTGGCACGGTCAGTCAGGTTGACGAGAGAGAAATGTTGTTTTATATGGTTACAGCAGAGAGATACCAATGCCCAACACTAATTGGAAGGCGGGAGCGGGAGCTTTAATAAACAGATTCGTTCTGGTCCCACCCAACCCTCTTATTTGCAAGGCATGCAGGTTAGTCACGAATTCATTCATCCAGGCCGACGAGACCCCTAGAAGCAAATAATAATAAAAAAGTATACTTGGGTGTCTTCGTACGATGGAAGGATGGACTAACAAGTTACAGTCCGAACTACTCCCATTAACTATTACCCTGCCTACCACGTTTACTTTCTATATGGCTACCTTATTACCAGGGTTAAAGATAGATAGTGTCTTTCTTGTCTTGCCGCTTTATTGGGGTATCTCACGCCTACCTTCTCTCGCCCTCCCTTTAACGGGTTCTGAATTGATTGTGTTATCAAGGCGCCGTAGGCCCAAGCCAAGCATACAGGCAGGCAAGTCTTTCCCCCCCCCCTGCCCTCCATCCATCCGTCGGGGTTAAATCAGTTCTCCATCTGTGGGACCGGACCGCCCCACTGCTTTCAAAAGACTGGCGATCAATAAAATAAATTAATAAATAATGGGTGGTCATTTATTACTGAATGTAGATCGTAGTTGATAATAGTAATATAATAGGGGAAAGGGAGCGGCCTACAAACAATCGGTCGACGCTTAAATAAAAACGATGGAAATCTAAATGGTCAAAACAAATTTTCCACTTGCCACGCGACCAGGCGCATTAGCACAGCAGGGGGAAACCGAAGTCTTCTATTATAAGTACTATGCTCCCTCGATAGGGAAAGATCGCCTCGAATCAATATTCACTCACTCCTCCTTTTATTCGATCCGATCTAAACTATTTCATTTAATGAAGGGTCGATGAACGAACCAGAGCTAGTAGTAGGTCGCATCCTTTCACACGGGGATTGAGGAAAGCACATCAGTCCAGCCTTGTTCAAGTAGCAACCTATATAAGTAGTGGGTACTTCATACTCTAGTAGAGCTGCGAGTAGATTTTGGGTGTTAATAAATATATAAAAGTATAATCTTAATCAATATATAATCTTAATCAAAATTGAAAATGAAATATCTGCAATCGACTCAGGAAAGCGACTTATGTCCGGCGAAATCCATCAAATTGCTTTCCAATTTCATTTGGATACGACCTTTAACGTTGTGATATCAGCAGGGTCAACCCGGTGGATAAATTCAATTCCGGATAATTCGAGTACGAAACAGAAAGAGATGTTCCACAGTGCCGGAAAAGGTTGGGCTCATCCGTATCGCTCAGAGGCGTATGCTGTGTCGAAGGATGTTCAAATAATAATGTTTAAATCCATCGTAAAAAGTGAAGGATAACGTGGAAATTGTGTAGTTTCGCGTTCGTTCCCCTTCCAAATCATTAGCCCCACCAATCCAGGTTAGTGAAGGGAAGGTTATACCCTTTCTACTTATTGATCTCGTATCCTGTAACCTATATATACGTAACCATTTTGGATCGGGTATTGATCCATCGGCAAGTGTCCGTGCCCTCACTATAAACTATTGCCCTTCCTATATCTATATACGTTCTAAAACCACCATGCCCCTTCGTACCCTGATTGCAATCTCTGATTTTGCCCACCCTGATTATGAAGTTCAATCCCTGCTTTTACAACCCAACATCCCGGTACTATTTCTCTTCTAACCAATTGCTTTCAACTTACTTCATAAATAGGCGCCCTGGCTTATAATATGAATGCCCCGATCCCTTTGATAAGGAATGCCTCGGACTCCGACCCCTCCCTTTATAAGGCTGGGGTTAATGCGAAACATTAAATTATATAGGGTGTATTGATCAAAGATAGAAGCAAGCGTAATACCATAATAAAATCAATACAGATAAAGTCCTATTTATAATATTGTATGTTCACACTATCCAATCAAGAGCTAACTGCGTATCAATCGAGTGGTTCCGCACCTGAGGCGATGTGTGAAGGGCGGAGAGCGACGGACGGAGCAGCACACATGAGGAGGTGGTGTTGGATTCCCTGAATCGATATCCAAGCAATGAACTCACCAAGAGTGAGTCTTTAATTTCAATCAACAGACGTGTCAACTTACTCAACAGGACAGTTCATATCAGTCATTTCCACCAATTAACCTACCAGCTAATTCGGATTTGGTTTCGATCGCCGGCCAGCTCTCAGTTGATTAAATAATGGCACAATCTATCAACAGAGTTGGGCTTCGACCCGCCTCAATTAGACCAGCGAATTCACTATATCCGGTTGCGGGCGGCTTATAAATATATCTACCAGCTGATATTCCGAGGGTTTATATTCTCCATCTTCGACATGCACTTACAAGCATATAACTACCTAGGAACTGGAATGAATGATTGCTGGATTAAAAAAAGCTAAGGGGCCTTTCACCTCGAAATAACTGGAATGCTCGTGTATGCGTTGCCCACGAACAACTGGAATGAGCGTGGGGACATTAACCTCCAAATGAATGGGATTAACTTTGCAAAAGATACCACGAACACAAATGATTGATACAACAGTGGAAGGACTAAGAAAGAGAGAAAGGAGAGCATCGCGCTAATAAGAGAAGAGAAGAAAAGAGCGTTATAAGAGCTTTAGCTAATTCGGTTGGTTGAATAGATACAACAGCTTGCCCCCTTGATTGTTCCCGCTACAGAATAGTTCCCCTTGCAATTAACCCGCTTAATCAGGATAGAAGCATCGAACCTTGAGGCTTTAAGAGCCCGATTCCCTCCGGGGGCGAACAAACAGCCGAAAGCAAAAAAAAAGAGAAGAGAATAGTCAACAGTTAATCGATAACGCTCATGGTTGATTGATTGCTAACGCTTGCCTTTCCGTTCTATACCCATTCCCTTCAATCCGTACACATTCAGTTACCCACGCTTTCTTTACTTCTTTCTCTCTTTATGCCTGACTTTATGTCGGCTTGATTTAGGCTTTATTTATGATGACGTTCCATACGCAATACAAGATGATTTCAGAACAGACACTAAACCCCAGCACACGAGTTGAACCACCAACAGCTCAGTTACCTACTGCTCACGGGTCTCTACCTGTTATCTCTTCACCCAGCCCAGTTGAGCCTTGCTTTTCTCCTTACGGCCATACACATCCAGTTCTCTTCACGCCCAGTCCCTACAGCCCTCAGTTCCACCTACCTTATGTGATTTATCTATCTTCCCGCTCTATCTACTACCTTCCCATCGAACCAGCACCGACAAACCCTGCCTTACTTTTATGTGTTACCATAAACCTATCACCTGCTAGAACTATACCTATTAGTTAGCATTATACTTTAGGGAATCGCTTCATTAGGACAGCTAGTACCTTCTTGATTATGGCTATGATTTACACCCCACCCTTATTCCCAACAAACTTGGTGCCAGCCACCCTTGTGCGCTTATCTCAAACTCTCTCCAGACCAGGTGGGTCCCATCAGCAGTCAGTATACCCCTTCGTCAGCCTAGTGACGCGAACAACCTAATTGTCCCATTATGCAACGCGCGAAAGCATAGATGGGAAGGAATAATATCCTATCTCTGGGTAGTGCCCATCGAATCGCAATTCAGATAATATTATATACGAGTCGGTCGATTAGAACCTTTTCGAATTCATCTCTTTATATACGAGTCTATTGATTAGAAACTTTTATACCTCATTTCGTTATTCAATTTCTATTTTCTTGAGGCCGCGACTAAGGTAAATCCCTATCGGTAAGGTAGAGAGATAGGGCAAAAGTAAGGTAAGGTAGGGGTGGGGAGGCATGATTGAGATTCTTCCATTTTTATAGGTTGAATCAAAAGGAAATAAATCCATTTTTATAGGTTGAATCAAGTAAATAAAGGTCCTTTTATCTGCCTAAAGGGGGGGCCGGTCGGGTCGTGTATCGATCGATTCGGTCGTTCGAATCAATTTGGAGTTCAAAGTCGAGCTCATATCCGAGAGAGAATAGGGGGGGAGGCGAGTAGGCATCTCATCGCGCTTTCTGAGCAACGAAATCAACTTGGTACGAAGCTTGCTAGCTCTTGGGCTGGCTGATACGTCTCGTCTCTAGCTGGAATAGCCGGCTTAATGGGGTGAACAGATGAGACGGCTGGTGCAGTTAGGCAGCTCTGACGAGATCAAAACTATGGGAGCAAAAATCGCTCTGCTCGCTTCAATTCTAAATTGGGATCCGAACTATCATCGGGGGTCAAAAACTCTATTTATTTGTTAGGCAACTTCATGAATTATGGCATTTATCTGACTCATCCGATTCCTCAAGTGGGGAGGTGGTCGTTCAAGATAGTACCCGTCCACCCACAGCCGTCCCATACCTGCTCGGGATAGTAACTAGGGATAATGGGAGAGCCTTCATCGTAGTAGGGAGTTGATACCCAACCCACCCGGATCATGAGCCTTCATTTTATAACTAAGCGATAGGTTTCATGGGATGGATCATGGTACAATCTGCTTTATCATAGATGGTCCAATACGCGAAGCGGCAGGTTTCATGGTACCCCCCACCCCACCTACACCTGTTGCAGATCAGGGCACACACAGCAAGGTCCCTTAGCTCGACTTTGATCCTCCGTAACCTTCCTTTTGACCTATCAGAGTTAAGGCCCCATTTATCCTCTGTAAACTTCATTTTTCCCTATCGGAGTTGTAGCTCAGGATAGAGAAGAAATTTGGCGAAGCATATAGAAGTAAGGGCGGGTTCGGTAGTAAGTAGATACAGGCAAGATACAATGGACTTGTACAATCGAACATAAAGCGTAAGGGAAGGTGTATCCTAAAAGGTAACTAACCTGAATCAAAGGGGGAAACGAAGATGAGCTGAGTACTTATTGGGTGGGGGGCCTTTTTCTCTAGCCGGGAGGCGAGCGTAGTACTTAAGTATTTTTGGCTTGTGTTATCCCGAATAGAACCAGCATTCAGTCGAGTGTGTGGCCAAATGGAAAAGAATCAGGTAAGTAAGCTGCATGAAGGGTTCTCTAATAGATAGGAAGGATAGGGATATATAACCCGAATTTTTGAATTGAAACCAGGAGGCAAGGCATGACGCAAAACAAAGCGCCAGTCAGACTTTATTTTGAGCTTCCCCATGGCTACATCTTCTTTGTATTCTTGGACGGTGAAAGCAGTGGGTGTAACTCGTATCTTTTTTACAATAGAATCAATTTCGTTTGAGTCAGAAGATCCTATGAATCATAATATTAATTATTTTACTTTTACCATCAAGCACCCGTCACCCACTTAACTCTGTTCACTTCCACCCAGGATCACTTGGCCGGGCTCACCTAACTTGGCTTGGAAAGAAAGAATAGGGCCACGACCTCACCATGAAGGAAGCCTTTTAGTCTCGACCTAACCCATTGAGGGGGCATTATTATAGCTTCTTGTTTCGACCTACAAAAGGACACCTCCAAACAGCAATACGCCATAGTCCAGCAGATATGGCTTGCTTTCCAAATAGTAGCGCACCCATGAGCCAGAGACAGGAGGTTTGGTTAGTGCCCACTAGTTTCAATGAACCTATCTATATAGTGGCATAAACTAGACTTCCCCAATAGTTGTAGTGGAGCCTCGTGAAAGCTCCCCCTATGGACACTTGCCTGAGTCTTAGGTCCATGGCCTATAGCCTAAATAAACTCTATTAGTTAGTCCATTGCCTTAGTTCGGCCTCCTATAGCTACTTTATTAGTCCATGCATGAAAGCTTCATGTCAAATAGCCTTTCTACACTATCTGATCCCACAACGCACTTAGTTCCATGGAGTTAAAAAGCCAGTGAAAGCCTTTGGAACTGTTTGTAGAAGGAGCCGGGTTAATGGGTGCACAACAAAAGTTACTTGGGCACTCAAAAAGCAAGAAACAAAGTGATAGTTTTCTATGGGTCAAAAAAACCTTTGCTAAATACGTATTCAATAAAGATAAGATGGATGTTTGCGGATTCGAAGTCTATTATCATATGGCTTATAAAATTATTCTATTTTCGTAGGGACAACCCCATTCATTCTGTCCACCCCACTATTTCCACTATTGGGTCTATCCGTTTTACTACCCATCTCAATAGGTGTAGTAGTCTTGCCTTAGTTCCTATAGAAACAAATACGGAAACAGATGAAGTAAGACTAAGCTTAGATACCTAAAGACAGCAGTGAGTTCGTAGGGTGGTTCAGACTTACTGCTTGGACCAATAATACTAAAGCAGGTGGTGTTTGGGCACCAGGCGGAACTAACAGGACTGACTAATAATAATAAGCTATTCTCTTTAGGCTTTCACACTCGAGGCTCTTGTTCAAATAAAGAATGGAGCTATCCCGAAGAGTACAGAGACCGCCTGACGCTCCTCTTGAGCTGACCGCAATGCCATCACTTTTTTTCCAATTCTTTGTTTCCAAATATTTAGAATATCATTTGCCTCTAGCGTGGTCTCCTGGAGAAGGAGGAAAACTTGGTTTTCTGTAGGACTATATCCTTAAACACTGCTTATTTCACTTTGTTACTCATGCCTCAGCAATTCCAAGAGACTACAATCATTATTTATTTATTTAGGGTTTGGATCCCTCACTCTGCGGAGGTCCATGAGTTCTAATGGTTTTGGGATTGCTGTGTTTATTTAAAGTGCTCATTACTTTTGCAATGGTTTTCAAAGTTCCTAACAGTTTGTATTCGTTGGCTAATTATTCCCATTTCTCTTTGGCGGGTTTCCTTCCCACTTTCTTATAGGGTTGTTCTTACTAAACCTCATATTCTTTGTTGGCCTCCTCTGACTGTTTGTTGTAAAACTTTATTACTTGTTGTGACTCCATACATCTACACATGCTTGTCTAAAATGTATATTTATATTGTAGGTCCAAGACTATATCGTAACCTAATAGAGAGAAGGGTTATTCGAGGGATCAAAAAGTGATGCAGATCGAGGATTGGATTAATTAATAGGAGGGGGTTTTTTTAGTTTTAATGGCCACTATTCTAATGAGCTTCTCCACCAAAAAGGGTTCATTTTGCAAAAGCAATTTAAAGCGATTGGAGATATGTGGGCTTTTAAGAAGACTACGAGGAGGGTAACCCCGCCGCAGTGCCTCTGCAAAGGATGTGGGGAGGTTTGGGTTTGTTTGTGGTGGTGAATTGGGGAGGCTTGGCGAAGACTTCGAGCTTTAGGGAGCAGTTGGGTCGGCCTTGAGGAGGCAAATAGAAGGTGGAAGGAGTCAGCTGAGTAGATCCAAAGTGTTACTGTCCACCCGTTAGCTTTTGTTTTTTTTTATTACATTTAATTGGTATTTATTGTTTGTAGCTACTGCATTGGGGCTTTTATTAATTTTTGCAATTTTTGGCAACCGGTTGAGCCATTATAACGCTAACAACACACCCTGGATAATTAGGGGATGGTTTTATACCAACCCCAAAAACCTTCACCTCCTACCAACCCCGAAAAGAAATTGTTACCCTAGCAATCCACCCCGCATCAGAGCTAGTCCAATTATACTAAATCTTTACTCCCCCCTTAAGCTTTGAGCGCACTGGTTGAATAGGACTAATGAACAACGAACGTGTGGTTAGGACACAAAAACACAACACAGATAAAAAGCAGGCAGGGCATACGCACCCATTCCCCTTAAGCTGGTTCAATTGACCCTTGAGCCACATACCTTACCCCTTTGCGATATACCTTTGATCGAAATCGCTTGACCCTTCAGCCTTGGACCGCATGAATATTAGGTACCCACCTGATAGAAGTTTCGAAACAGATAAGGGACGTCCAATAAATCCCGGATCAGTGCCAATACGTGGGGCCCTTTCTCCATATTTTGGAATGAAAGCAATAAATAGTGCCAGTTCAAATGCTTATTGGAATTACCTTCGGAGTCCTTTTTTAACTTGGCTACTCTCTTAAGTAGATTGTATGGGGAGAAAGATGCACACCACTTCAAAGAGAAATTTGGATACCAGTGATGTACATAGTGGTTAAGCATGGATCGGTATTATACTGGGCTGCTATTCTCTTGCTAGCTCTAGGCCAAGCGATTGAAAAGGAACAAAAAAAACACACACTCCTACGTCCTCAGCAGAATTCTACATGCCCTCTTACATCCTGGACATACTTTGTGCGAGTAATGCTTTTCCGGGTATAGGATGGCAATGGAATATTGGGGAGCCTCCTGTGCATGTATACTGTAAATACCTATGGGATCACCACCATATGAGGCAGTATGGTCTCAATGTGATGACTTTTTCGTACATTTGTATCAACTTCTTTTCTGCAGGCCACCACCCAGGCTATCAGAAGAAGCAATTCAAAATATAGAGGCCATTGGAATTTAGTATATAAATGAACATAGTACCTACATTTGGATTGCCGGAGCCACCAGAAGCCCGCATTTATTGCCTAAAATTGTCCCTTACAGGTTGGCCATAAGGGAGATAGCTTACCAGACATGGATTTAATGCCACTTTATGAAGTAAAAGAAGAAGCTTTGCCCCAGTCTTCCAATCTACATTGGCAGTTATGTCCTTACCACTTCACCACTGGCCGGGGCTAAAGCAGAGATAATTGAGGGATACCACTTTGGAGAGGTATTATTTATAAGAAATGATCCCCATAATCACTCCATGTTACAGAAGTAGGGTAACACTGCAGAGGTAGTACATTACTACTTTTACACGGTAAACACTCACCATACAAAGTACTACTGTGCATTTTCCATGCTCACTAAGATATTGTAGAAGAATCTGTTCATAGTCAAGTCCATTGGGGACAGGAACAGAGGCCAGGGTAAGAACCAAGACAATTGAGCACTGCTAAACAATGCAAATCGACCACCACGGTGTTACAACTGTAATGAGGCGGGAAACCTCGCATTAAACTGTCCACAACCCCATCAGCATCGTTGTGGGCATTGTAATAAGACCCATTATAATATAAAAAATATTATCCTACTTTGAAAGACCTTTGCTTGCTCTCCCACTCTGCGGGGGAGCCCTAGGTAACGGATAGAAGGGCACAAAAATGACGTAAAAAAGAATCGCAAAGTCTCGTCGTACTTGACACAACTCCCTAGCCTGGGCGGTGCTGCCTCTGAATGTACGGGCGAGGTTACGAGCCGCTCTATTCTTTTACTTATATTATCTATTTATTTACTTATATTATCTATTTCCACCCAACGGAAGGTCCAATTCTTTTGAACCGTTCAAACCAATGGCTGGCTGAAGATCTCGATAAGCACCTAGATTTTGAACCTTGGCCGTGTTAAAAGCAGTCAATTTGCTAGGTTTAATGCTAATTGTCTAGTTGGAATGCTGCTAATTCAATGGCCCAAGCAAACTTAGTATCTGCGATGCACAGCCCCACTTTAACCCTTTTGTAGGCGCTTCCTTGCCCTCAAAAGGACAAGCCCTCCGGACCTTAGGTGAACTCCGAAAGGTTTATTAGGGCAACTCCGAATCCCTGAGGTCATATCTGAATGAAACTTGGACTGTGACTTACTCAAATGTAGATTGGACATTTAGGCAATAAATGATATCGGTGGAAATCAATGTTAGAAAGCATGTTAAGGCTCTTATTGAAACCCAGACTCCACGGAAGATGTGGAAAAAAGGCCCGGTGTATTCTAGTATGCCAATATATTCAACCTTAAAGAGGAAGGAGGTCTCACCCGAGGCATGTCTTATTATTATTATTGTCATTTCATGAATGTGTAGAGTAGTGGGAAGTGGTGGAGGTGCATATTCAATTAGTTCACTTTTAATAAAATTCATTCAAATAGGAAGGAAACCAATCATGTACAGAAAAGAAAATAATATAGATATCATCCACATAGCATACAATAAAAAAGATATATGCCGAACATCTCTGTAACTCATTGTATTAAAAGAAAATGGATTACGTATAGGCTTCAGCTTTACAACAGACTATCAGATCACAGAACTTGACGAAGTAGACACCATCACCTAACCGGAAACAGAACTAACAATAAATGAGCACCAACACCAATCGTTACAATATAAGTAGAACCCATATGTATAGCCTGGGTTAAATGGTTGTAGAAGATTCTAAATGAATCTAGAATTGAAACCTATATTCCACTATTATGAAAGGCCTCTGCTCGTTTCATCTTAATGCGTAGAGGCTTCTGGGTTGGTGGAACTGTGGTTGATCCAATGCTTTCCCTTGTTGTCTTCATACTAAGGCTTCTGCGGATCAGTGTCTTATGCGGATCATCCTACTCTGTCGAACTCGGATATTCGTATCTGCTCCTTGGTAAAAGAATAGCCCCCACAGTTCCCTGACCACTTTGTCGAACTCATTCCAAGTTGGTTACGGTGTTGACCTCTTCAAACATGGGCTCTAACTTTGGAATGTCCCAGATTGATGCATATTGAAACAGTGAAAAAGCCGACCACTTCCATCTTTTTTATAGCGTTATGTCTCTGATGGACGAAGTCGGCATGTGTATCCTTTGTATTAGTATCTTCTGTCAGACCCTTCTCTAGACAGGGTATTACCTGAGCCTAAGCTCTCTAATGTCTATCATAGAGAAAACTAACTGTTCTGAAGCTTTCCACTCAAGTTATCCGGTCATGTTCCGCAGAAAGTTCTATTTATCTTCCATGCCATCTTGCCGTATTAAAAGCTTCCTAGTTTCATCCATTTTATCTGTGCTATCGATGGTTACAGTCTCCATGTATGCATGGTTATATTTCTCGTGGTATCTCTCTAGCTAGTCATCGATTCTCTTTTTTAGCTTTGCTATAATCTTATTTTGGTTTTCAATTCTGCCCATAGAGTATGACTCTTAATGCACAACAGATCTAACCATCCAAATTGGGTATTGGCTTCATCAATTGTAGGGTCCCTAGTAAGTCCATTCTTTTCCTTCTGTCTTTGTCCTCTACTTTCTGTTGATCTCCTTCTTTTGCGGCTGCGATCGCTCCTTGTCTTTCTTTCTTTGTCCGTGGTCTCTGAATGTTGTAGCCCTCTGAATGTCTCCACTACTTGACGCAGCACAGTAGTTAGTTACTTTGGTGACCATTTTGCATGGCTTCTTGGCCACGTAAAATGCTTATGGGAGGAACGGGAATACTTTCTAAATAAGAGCAATCAGCTCCTGTTCCACCTTGGTAGCCTTATAATGGACTGCAGCCTTTCCTTTCTAGGCATCCCACACCTGCTTTCTCAATTGTTCCTGTCCTGCAATGGATTGGTCATCTTACGCCTTCCACTGGGTTTCCTGCTCGCGAGCTTGGTTATAGGTAGTGTGTAGGGACTCGCTTTGTACAATATGCTTCTCCACTTTTTATTGTAATTGAGTATTTTAGGCTTTTAGTTGCTCTAAATATTGGTCATTGTTTCGCAGCCTTGAGTGAAAATCCCCTCTGGAGTTAATCACAATTACATCCAATTCAGTTATTTCCTGCTTCTACAGGTCCACTTCCTTTAACTCTACAGAGGCATATGCCTACGACGATATCTATAAATGCTTAGCCCTTCCCTCCAGTCTGGCCAGCTGAGTCTATCATGGATTACTTTTGGCCGATGGTGAATCCAAACTCAAATAAGACCTTGTTCCCTGAAGGGTTGTGGTGAGATTGCAGACTCCTCCTGACATTGGTTAATAGATTACCGATTCCAGAACTAAGTTGACCTACTTTATGACGAGCATAGTTCCAGGATGAGCCCGCATATATTCATCTATGATGGCCTCTTAATTGGACTAATTAATAACTACAGACCAGCCAAATCTATTCCCTAGCAAGGAACTAAGGTTCTAGGCTTCCTACGCATTCATATCCTGCGCCACTTATGTAGCCTTATCTCTCGGGCTTACTTGCGTCTTTTTTGATCTTTCAATTAGACTCTGCGGGGTTGATAGGGGCATCTAAGTCTGCATTTCTTTTACTGGGACTTCAGCATAAGTCTCCTTCGTTAGGTTCTCCTATTGGGACAATGAAATGTACAAGATGTCCAATGGCAGTTCCACGGTCTTGCCGGTTTCTAGTGCTTTTAGCTCTCTGCGAAAGTCATCAGAATGTGAATCTCTCATGATCTCTTGCACCTCAATAAACACAGCTGTGGTAAAATGTGGCATGGAGGGAATAAAAAAAACCCTCTTGGTTGCAGAGATTCGACGGGATATTCTTAGGTACCTTGCATCTTTCGACCACATTATCCTACGACTTGCAGTTGGAGAGACTGCTGCAGTTTCAATATTGATGACTTCGTCTGCCCACTTTGCTGGACTAAAGCATTGACTTCTGCTATTACTGTTTAAGTATTGGTCTGAGGCGAGGCAGTGACACTATGAGGCATTCTGCTACTAGAGGCATCTAAAGTTGCAGGATGACCCGACAGAACTATTCCTATCTTGTTATAGAAATTCTGGCTCTCAACGATGATAGGTGCCACCGCTCCTTCCCTTGCCAAGGTACTATACTTACCTGATTCTTTATCTTCTTCTTCCTTCTCAATGGTCCACAGCTTATTACCTCAGGTAACTGCGGGGTTATATTCTGCGATGTTGCCAAATAGTGTCTTCTGCTTTTACGGGACCACTAGAGAAGTATCAAGATGTTGTCTCCTTTTTCCACTTATTATCCCTCCTTAGGCCATCGTGTGAGGTTCTGTTTAACAAGCTCGGGGATTAGCATGAAGTAAAAGGTGTCAAATTCTTCATATTGATTCGCACTTAATCACTGAGCCGCTGGCGTATGTAACAATAAGGGAAACTAACTTCAAATGTGTACCGGCCTCCATATGTGTTGATCACCACCTTTTGGGATCTTGGAGGACTTTTGTACTGCCTCATACATAGCGCGGAGTTGTCTCTGTCAAAGAAGAAATCGATAACAGTCTTATTAGGCTTTTGGGGGTTGCAGATTAGCTCTTCATCTCGTGGTACCAATAACTTAGTTGTAGGGTTTCTTGGTTATCAAGCCAAATCTACCAGTTCTCCTCATTGCGTGAAGGTCATAAACATAATCAACGTTTTTCAAAGGTTGCTTGCCCGACAAAGGAGGGGAAGGTCTAAATAACCTGTGCTCCTCTGTTGCCGAATAGAATATATATATGGCGTCGGACGCATAAGTGCCCTTTGGGGTCTGTAAGACACTCGACCGTTAGGATTTTTATACACTAAAATAAGTATTTAGTAGAGGGCCGCCATCACCAAGCATACAAACATCATATATGAAGGATGGATAAAACACCGGTAACAATGGATCGATCACCGGGCATCTTATATATGATGGATGGATCAATGGATGAATCGGTAAAAAACTATAACTATATGATCGAGATCAACCGATCAACGAACATATCCCATTACGACCACCATATCTACCGGATGGGTCGACGCCCGTGGATGGACCAAGAACATATCCAATTACGATCACCATTAACGTGGATGGACCAATGAGCGTGAATGGATCGACGAGCGCGAGCGGACCGATGAGCGTGGATGGGCCGATGGATGATTAGTCTCGTCTGCCAATAACTGCGTGAAGACTGCCCTTGCCCGATGCGGACAAGCGACTTCGTACCACCAACCACTTGAAAAAGGATTTCTATTAATTGGGATTGTCCAGAGGATTGACTTGATCCTTCATCATTTTGACAGTCAATTTCATTTCTAAACGGCCTAATCTATCTGGGTACTCTACTGATAGGGGCCAGAAGGCACTCGACTATGTTAAGGCACTTCTCTACTAGACTCATCTTTAATGAGGAATTTGAGTCACTTACATACCTCACCTTCCTCATTAAAGACACTACTAGGTTAAGTGTTGTAGGTTCCGATGGGGCTGGGGTAAATAAAAGCAAATCTTCCAATGGTTTTGCCGCGTTGATCAATGAATATATAAAGTAATAACTCGGATTCATGCTTGGTCAATTGGCACTATTAGTTTGCTTTTAAAACAAGGAAAGACCACTACCTAGCCTAGTTTTTTTCACGATGAATTGGGTAATGCTATAGGCAAACACAACCCATTTGGCATATTGGCAACCCATAAGTATGTAATTTAAGGATCCGTTCTCTAGACTAATTGGTGAAAAGCGGTATCAATAGAAATATTGGGCAGAAACTATACTTATAGCACTTGCAGCCAGCTCATATTTCGGTAGCAGGCTCAATATGCGAGCAGGGATTGCTCATCCACCTGGGATGTGCCGTCGTGGGTGCTGCTGTTCCAGTTGTTGGTTCTGTTCGTGTTAGTGATGGTAGCGGCGTAGGCGGCTTGTATAACTTCCTTCCTGGAGAGCTCTTTCTTGGATGGTCGTTACGAGGTTCGAATCCTCGGTGCCGCGCAAGAATCTATTATGGCGGTTATCCTGTATATACATATATAAAAGGACCTTATACGAAGACTATCATATACCTTTGACGACTTAGATCATATACGGAAGTAACTAAGTGGATAGTTCAAAAGGAATAGTGTACTTGCCCGTTAGATAAATGAATTCGGAGGCAACTTCCTTCCCCTCCTTTGTCGGGAAAGAGCTCCGCACCTTACAAGAATTAAGATCTTAAGAGGTTCATCCTCTGCCATCGGGTCGTCTGTTATGTAAACTGGCTGGCCAATATTAAAGAATAGGTCTTCCTGCACCCCAAAGGTGAAACTCAGGCC
>Ga0233336_1000065_pt1 | contig 17648 bp, 12 predicted proteins | sample GEONDECOMP225_FD_183636 | JGI IMG/M metagenome (GOLD analysis project Ga0233336, IMG submission 183636) | Leaf litter microbial communities from Shasta-Trinity National Forest, California, United States - GEON-DECOMP-225 | ecosystem: Environmental > Terrestrial > Plant litter > Unclassified...
CTTGGGGATGATTAAATATCTGGTGGTAAGGATGGTGCAGATACCAAGGAAGTTTGTTATTATGGATGTGGTTATTCCAGATGTTCCTCCCACCCATGGCATGCTATTATTCAGACATTGGGGTACTTCTGTGGGGACTGAGGTCAGGAGAGAAGGTTGGTTCCTAATCCTCCAGCTCCTCAACATCATCATCTCTCGGGTATGTCTGTATGGCAATGACTGGCTATGATCAGCTCTTATTGGCTATTATGGCTGATGCTTATGGGCTATGAGTGTTGTATGATACTCAATCAGGTGCATCATATATAAAAAGCTTCGGTTTCTAACCCTTTATTTTGGGCAAGTGACTTGGGAGTCTCCTAGGTTAGCTGGTACTCCTCTACAAGCCTTCAGGAAAGTAAGGAACAACCTATCATAGGATCATACTACCCTTTGATTCAATCGTGCTTGGGTAGGACTTTCAGCATTTGTATTGACTTATTCGAAGCCTACTCAATAAATGTAAGTGCAACAACCTCTTGCTATCAACCCCACCTATCCTGTTAATGACTCTTAAACTTACCTTATCAAACTGAAATTCACTTACTATGGCAGGCAAGATCCATTACGAGATGCATGAATCCATTGCCATTGCAAGATGCTACCTTTTTGGTAACACAATAGCCCCGAGCTCTAATTAACTATTGCAGGATCCATCTCTTACTGAAAGAGGTGTGTCCAAAAAGAGATATGTGTGCCCCTCATACCTACCCCCTCCCCTCCCTTCCCATACTGGCACTATCGGAATCGGAGACTATTATCACTATGTGTCTGTTTGTCACATGATCGATCCTCAAAAGGTGATCGTGTAAGCATTTCCATTCATTTCATAATGGTTACCTATGATTGACAGGTTTCAATGACGGGACTCGATGACAAGTGTTTAGACCCAGTAAGGAGGTCCTTTTTATGCTTGGTTGACTATACCCTGTTGCTTATACCCGCAAGACCCTCATATTACCCAGCAGACCTGTCGGTTGACAAAAGGAGGGGGCCTACTCGAAAGGGAATCATCACAGGGGCTGGGGCAAGGGCAGTCACTCCTACCTTACCCTTTCAAATCAACGGACGGAACAGGGGGGCCTCGCTTTTACCTCTGAATGCGTGGTGCTGATTCTAAGTGCGGGAACTTTCTCTGTATCACGTGCCTTTTTTGTGAGGTGAGTGAGTCAGTTAGTTAAGTAGGCCCGATAGCCCGCGATCTGGATTATGGTGGTATACGTACCCGTTCTCAATCCCCCGTGCCCTTGAATGAGGTAGGTGGTGGGTTATCCTACGTGTGTTACCAGTTCGGCGTTAACTGGAGCTTATTAGGGTTTTTTACCGCTTAGATAGACGTGAACAGTTTCTAAGTCATCATTCCCAAGAGGTCTCGATTATAGTAGATACATCCAGTTTCCAATGGGAGAACATACCCCTCCACAGGAGGTTGCCACAGCGAGGGGAAGAAAAGGGAATCCTCACAGGGAAGCGGCCTAATCCACAGGGAGGGAGGAAACTAATCACAGGGCCTAATCCAGGGAGGAATCCACAGGGAAGGGGCAGGGTTAGCTATACCTCAAACAATAAAGAGCGAGGTGAAAGCTTGTTTATTTACGATTCAACTTTTTGGTTAGGTTAATTCAATTCGCCCAGGACATTAAAAAAAAGTAAAAATACACCCCCGTTACCTACTGACGACGAGAGAACGAATCAACCCTGGAATTGAAGGCCCAGTCGGAAGGAAGGATTATACCACCCAAGCCACGTATTTAAAGCAAGGCGAGATACACAGGACATTCCAAGTTTGCCATAACTGGAACATATATTTACTTAAAACCTATACCGCGTGAAGTCTATATACGTAAAAACATACCTCATAAAAATAAAAATCGTGTGAGAGCTTGGCACGTGATTAGCCTTTTCATTTTTTGTGTTTATACATATATAATGCAATAAATAAGTTGTGCTAGTGACGGTTACCAAATAAATAATACTACCTGGCATGATTTGTTACCCATGAATGAATGGGTCACGGCGATTACCGGTAAAACCTTAATCTAGAATTATCTTACTAATACATAAACTCTCCATACTACCTCAGCCTTTTTACTTTTTAACCTATGCCCTGGACCCTCGATATAGAACTACACCTAGATTTGAATACTGGAAACAAGATAGAGGACATTAGTACGAGTCGGGAATACTACAGTACTACGCTTCACTCCTGGTGATTAGCCAACCAAGGGGTGAGCTCGTATTCGTTTCCCTTATAGTCGGGTTACCTAGACCTCAGGACGGAACACAGATGAGATCCAAGGAAGGAGTGGTTCATCGATCAACAGAATTAATTGAGGAGGATGTCACAGGCTTGGAATCAATTGACGGTATGATATCCAGTAAGTAGTGGAGTGGATACCCCAGCATGCAGGTTTGGTAGGTGAACATTCAAACATTACCGCTTTGAGGAGCACGACGCATTATACACCTTTAAACTAGGCAGCACACAGCCATGAAAGAAGACACGGTCTTGGCAGGTTAGGTCTTATCTACGGTCTTATCCACTACGTACGGTCTTATCCAGTGAGGTGAGTCAGGACAGAGAGTCAGGCAGACGGGTATGGACATGGCTTGCTTTTTCCACCTTACCATGAGTGCCCTCCAGGGGAATGAACACAGTAAGTTATTGGCCTTGGAAAGGGAAGTGGCCTTGGACCAGGGCCTTGCAAAGGGTAGGGTCTTGGAAGTAGCTGTTGAAGTGGCCTTGGACAGCGCTGTTGAAGTGGCAGTAGCAACGGTGTTATACGGCAGAGCAAGAGGATACCCCTTGACCTTGGTTGGTTCATACTGCCCGGGATGGAGGAACGGCCGGCTGATTGGCAGGAATGCTTCGACCCTTGCCCCCATGATGGAGACTGTAGCGCCGCTTGGTTAAACAGAGCCCACCTTCCCTGACCTTACCTTGACGGAACCTCTAGTTCCTACAGAGCCTGACGGAACCTAGTTTCTACAGCACTTTACGGAACAAACACAGTTGTTCCTCAGAGCTTTACGGAACTCTTTACTCTTAGACCTTCATGAGCTCAATTTATTTGATAACCTTCTCCCCTTGCATAACGCTACGGAACGGGTCCTACCTGCTTGCTTTGAGAGCCTACCCATACCGCTTCTGCTTGGTGGATACAGCTCCAGGGAATAATAAGAAAGAAAGATACCGAGTGGAGCATTACACCAACAAGAAGCCGAGTGAACAAGAAGTGGTACTAATAGTAGTCCTAAATAGTGGTCTTGAATAGTGCTCTTCACACACGTACGCTTTATGTTACTTACATATGCATACCCCTTTTACTCTCTTTTACTCTCTCTTACCAAGCTAGACCCTAGGCATACAGATAGATAAACAGGCTTATATTTAATTATGAACCTACGCCCTAAGAGAAGTTATGGTCCCTACTAATTACCTTATATATGAGATAAGACCGCCATACACTTACTATTACATCTGCTTAGTTAGTTACATTGATACTCTCTTTTGTTCAACAGAATACCTTTCATTACCAAATTTTCCACTTCTCTCCAACAGGCCCAGGAAGGAGGTTTTCTACGTGTGTTACCACTTCGACGTAAACAGAAAGAAAAGGAGGCAGTTCCAAGAAAATAGAGTTTTTTCTTTCAATATAAAACATACCCTCTACCGTTAGGGAGACCGGCTCCTATATTATCCCCCTTATAGAGCTTTTCTCTCGGAGAACCAGTATTTCGCCAAGCTTTTATGCCAAGCGTTGTAGTCCTTGCCTTTCGACCCAATACCCAAGAGGATAGGTGAGTAGCTCAAGAGCCAAATGGATTATAATGTAGCAGTGTTAGGTGCTACAATTGAAAAGAACAGGTATCTGCTTGTCGGGTTCTTCTGTTTGCCGGTAGATGTCGCCAGAGATATTGTCCGCAAAGGTGTAACGATTTAAGAATATTACTTGTAGTGGGGTCGCTGGGCCGGGAGATGATGGCCCCAGAGGTGTTGTCTTCGAAGGTGGACCAACAAAGAAAGAAAGGTTGTTCATACTTGCCGGGTTTACCACTTGGTTTGGTGCGTGCTTGATACCTTACGCTTGCCAGAAAAGGCATCATATTAGGGTCCGCTACAGAAGAGCTTGCCCCCTTCCATTAAGCAGTTGATCGCTATCGCTTGTCCAAAAAAAAACGATACAGCTCATGGATACGCCCCACATTCCCCGGCATACCTGGATAGGCAAAGGCAACATTCTTTATTCCAACGGATTTCTTTAAACCTACTCATTCTTTGAGCGGAGCCGCTCTCCTGAGGTACGCCCCCCCACCCAATAAGCTAAACTTAGGTTTCTTTTTAATAAAGCGCTATTTCAAGGTGTCCTTTAATACTACATCTGGCTTTCAAACTGGATTTTGAAATAGAAACTATATACTTTCAGAGCATTTCTATCTTTGATAACTTCTATTTCCAAAGCTTTTATGCCAAGCTTGCATAGTCTTTGCCTTATTGATTCTATGTTGTGAACGGGCTTCTACATTGCTTCTTTGAATGGCTTTGTGCAGGCAGTTAAGGGTGGATTCTTAGTTTGTGAACCGATGATGGATGCCTTCTTTAAATTGGCTTCTATATTTTTTTATGCCACGTGCCCAGGAATGAGGTGGTGGTTCATCCCGATGAATTGATGTTAGTTCTTTTGGAGGCTTTTTATGTTACGAGGTATATTCACTTTTTCGGAAAAATATGAGGGAATGAGCGAGATTGGTTTTTTTCGCTTCGATTTTAAGGTTCATTACCTTCAATAGAGAATGTTCTTGACAATGACCTGGATCTCCCTTCTTATTATTCCCACCCATAAGTTGTTAATATGTCTATTATAGAAAACTGAAAATTCCCCATTGATAACTCAATTACGGGGGAAGCAGGAGCAAGAATCCCCAGGCTTTATTCCTATTTATTGGGAGCAAGCTTATAGATTGATTTCATCGTTCCAACCTGATTATTCCACCCATTGTTGCGGAGAGACTTTGGCCATGTGGGAGCGAATCAGCGGAACTAGCAACTAGTACAGAATGTGAATTCGTCCCATTAGCCTTTTCGGGCTGAACAACGCTGAAAGCGCTTACTGGACTGCGAAGCCGGGCTCGAACCGGATCTCGGGTAGGAGTATTTGGGATAGATAAAAGGGCTTCTCTTAATATCGAATCGATCCTGGAATTGACTCAACTGCTTGGAGTTTGCCGTCTCTTTCGTCTCCTACATAGCTAGGGGCATTCCCCACGGCGACCAACTCGCGCTTTCATTATTGATTCATTTAATGGGTTTCCATCTCCCCCTTTGCTTAAGGGGAGAGTCCAGTTTATTGCTTTAGCTATGAACTGGGAAGGGCAGTTGTTCGTAGGGTTCCACTGAGTCAATAGATGGCCTTCCAAACACCTACAGTTAGAAATTGATAAGATTGTAGGTAGTCACCCTATGGAGCTGGTAAATTGAGTAAGCAAAGCGGGCATCTCCATTAGATAGAATGCTTTTCACTAGCTTATTTGGAGCGGGAATTTGAGAAAGCTTTGTGGACGTAGAATCCATATTTTGAATTGACAGGGAGGGGTAGCAAAAGCAAAGCAAGCAGCATACCTAGTAATATATCCAGTGGCACCCACTATCAAGGTAAAAGCTGTAGCTTTTCCAGCAGCAGTGGATTTAGTTGATACGTACGAAAGACCAGGTTTTCACTTTAGGATTGATCAGTCGGCATAATCAAAATCCTCCAGCTCCTCAACATCAATAGAACTCACTCTGTTCCTCAAACGCTCAATCAACGTATGTAACGCATCAGCGCATTCCTCCCATCCACTCGAGGTAAAAACATTTCCCAAGATTCTGTAGCGGTATAGGGGTTGCTCTAAGCAATGACAACTGGGGTATCCGTGTAAATGACCTTTTGGCGCTCTCCCGGGTTCCTCCACTCTCCCATCCACAAGTGGCGAAAGCAATTGGTGGCATCCTGCCTAATAACATATATAAACAGAATAAAGGGGGTTCGTCCTCCGGTTGAGCGGCTCAGAATATCGCCCCTATGATTGCCAGGTGGTATCCAATTACTTCATTGTGCTTTTGCTGCTGAGGTTGCACAACCGCATAGGTTATAATAAATAGGGTATAGTGAGTGGAATATCTCACCAACTATGTATGCTTCGCTTTGCTATGTTTCAACCTTTCAACTGGAAAATGTCTCCTGACCCTGGTCTTCCTTACTTTAATCTTATTTGTACCCTCTATTTCATTTTCGGCCCCTACGCGAGCGCCTATAGAGGGGGGGTCAGATGGCGTAGTTTTTCTGCCTCATCTGGATATTCTGGTCCTCCGTCTACTTTTTGATAAGTTTAAACACATGGGTAACATAAGTAGACTTACTGACAAATGAAAAGCCCTCACAGAACTGGCTTTGCAAAACCTTCCAGCTCCTTGTCTGCCTCCGAGTCTATTCATGCACGTATCAAGCTTTAAGAACCGGTCCCAACGAATTAAAAATCAATGAACCCACAGCTGAGGGGGTAACTACTTCTTATCTTACCATGTATAAAGCAGGGACTCTTTGTTCCTCCGTGACTGTCTGCTCCATAGTGCTCAATAAAACGTTCACATCCGATATTCCATCATACACAGGTGGGTTGCCCAATAAGAATAAAGAAGAGAGGGGAGTTAGGGGGAGGTACCAGACATAAAGAGAAGGTGGCGAGAGATACCGGTGCATTATTACTCAGTTAAGGCCTTGTTGGGCACTAAGTTACTTATTGAGTAAGGGGCTTAGGCAAGCAAAGATAAAATGCTCAAGCGCAAGTAAGAAAAAGACCTATCTTTTTCTGGTATGAGTAGGGGGGGGGCGGCAAATTACCAAGACCCTTTTCAATCCATATTTGGTTTTACCTTCCGGTTCCACTGGGGGTAAATCCACTTCCAATATTGCACCCATCAGTTTTTATTGTCTCTTCGCCGACCGGAAACCATTGGATGCTCCTTCTGTATAAAGTAGAAGTCGAAGGTAGCGGGTGCGGGGCGTCATAACTAGGTTCCGTACCGGAAAGGCCTGGGGGCAGGGTTTCTCTATCCTTCAACTACAAGCGATAGTGATCAAGCCCAAGAGCGAATTACTACAGCTTTTTATTGAAGATTCACCCTTTGGGGATCATACGCAAGGGATGGGTCCTTCCTTCCAACTTGATACGGTCCAATTTATGCTCTTCAATTCCTTGAGTAGGTAACAGAGTTGATTTGGTAACTGTTTGATTATATAACGGGCAGCTGGTAACAGGGCTATTGGCGGAATTGAGTGCTATTGGAAACAACTGGGTGTAAGAACTGGAGGTGAACGTTGTGTCTCGTTCATTGTCAACATGGGGGTGAGGTATCCACAAGTTATCCTATCTCTGTTCACCCGACCTTAGATAACTTCGTTGGAGCAGAAGGAAGTGTGAGATCTGGGTCATAACGATCCGATTTGGGGCTTTTCCAAAGAATAATGCTATTTTAAATGACAAAATAATGCTCCCCAGCACGGGACGAGGTGTGTCCAAAAAGAGATATGTGTGCCCCTCATACCTACATTTATTGGTATATCAATAAATAGAAAAATTATATCAAAAATATATGACGCTACAAAGGCACTTCACACCCTACCCAAAGATGTCCCAGACTTATTGGTAATCAGAGATATAGCTAGCTTATAAAACTATTCGCTTTGGGTTCAATGAAGCTTTGGCCTTGAAACAGAATAAAGGCTGCCCAGCTTCTCCTCTTGTTATAGGAGTATACAGCCCGCCAAACTCCGTCTATGCACTAACAGAAGCAGAAAAGAGAGACCAAATTCCAATGAAGAATACCCAGAGGAAGAAGTAAAAATAAGGACACAATGCCTAAGTAGGACACATCCCCATGCCAGCATCAATCTGGTTCAACCTTGTGGGGATTTATATATGGATTGCTCAAGGTTGCCCCAACAGCAGAGCCAGCCAGGCTTTCATTTTACAAAACCAGGCTTCCAACTCCCTCAACAACAACCGAACAAAGGGAAGCAGAAGAAGGGTAAGAGTAATGGTAAAAACAATTCCAATGACCAGAACCAGACTCAGGGACAAGGGCGCAACCAACCTAGTTAACCAAACAATGTTGTGGGCAACAACAACCAATATAAGCAGGAAAACAACACTCATTGCGCCCTTTGTGGGTTTTATGAACATTATAAGCATTATTATAGATTTATGGGAAAAAAAAATCTCTCCTAAAGTTAGTTGATGGGCTCAAAAACCCTCCAAGCTCAAGATAGATAGCATAGCTAGGATGAAAGGGCTTGCACGTTCCAATGTATCCGGATAGAGAAGAGAGAAAAATCATTATATATGATTCACTTCGTTAAAGCAAAAGGGATATTCTTATTCAAGAAGGAGTTACCACCTCTCAAGTTAAAGAGGGATAATAAAATGTATAACGCTTACATGACTAAGATAAGATATAAGGCCTCCCCTCTGGCGGGCAGAACCTAAGGAAGGAAGCCCCTTTAAGGGCCCATAACCTATAATTAATTGAAATAAATATCCTGGTAAACCCACCAAGGAAGGTCATTTTACCTTCCTTGGGTTCAAGTGAAAATAGTAGGGCGGGAGGCAATGGAACCATATTTTCCCGATTGATCTCTTGGCATCTATCTGATTTGTTTTTTGCTTTTCAAGGCCAAGCCCCCCCTAATGAAATAAGTAATAGCTCCGCAGGACAAAAAATGGTCAGGGTGACCACCCCTTGAATCTTATCATGACTGTGTTTCCTGGGCATCTTTCATAACTTTCAAAACTATAGCTAGGTTGACCCTTATTGCCCTGGATACATAAGCATTCGGCCAGGTGTCCACTCAATAAAGAAGCCCTGGGATCCTATAAGCTCAGATGGGCAGAGCTTCCTTGCTACAATGTAGGGGGTTATAAACCCTAGTCAGGGGAATAAGTAGCGCTCCTAGTTATAATAGGCCAGACCACCGCAGGGCGCATACTTACCCTTTAGCTTGGGTGAATTTTAGAGATGAGGGGACCAACACATTATAAGGTAAATTGTTTCTATTGATTTCTCAATTCTATGAATGTTACCTATCCTATATTCCCAGGTGAAAGAAGCACAGGTGAGTCTCCTCCTGCTGCCCTACTCTACAACGAACGTCTTTCTTTCCTTAGGTCTCCTATAACAAAATGACGAAAGCCGGATCAACACAGATGGTTTCCTTGGGTTTTTGTGGCTTTCAAACGCCTTAAAATGGTGGTTCCATTTTAGTGAACAAAGACTTACTCGCCTTGCTGGTTGACTAGCCCAGGCAATCCAACTTCCTCGCCCTCCCTGTAGGCGCTTGATTAGGTTAAAAACTCCGAGGAGAGAGAAAGAAAGGCCAGTTCTAGAGTAGAAATCAGCTCAAAAGTCCGAAGCCCTTTTCCACAGTAGGGGCAGTTACTGGTTATCCATTTCGGAGCTGTCGGAGCTGAGTCGGAGAAGTTGAATAAGTTATTAGGGGTACCCTCTTTTAGCAACTACATTTTATTCAATCTAATAAGGATAAATTGACCAGGCTTAGGCCGGGTTCACTATCTAACTATCCATAATCTGGAGACACCCACTTCGCTTAGTCAATTTTCCACCTTCCTTCATTGGGCCAGGTTCATGTAGGAGAACTCGCACAAATAGAGATCAGAGTATCCAATATTAAAGAGCTATAGACAAAAAATACTGAGCTATTGGGTAAGGGGGGGTTAAGCCAATAGTAGAAGAGGATAAGAGTGGGCCGGGTTCACTATTCAAGCTGAAATAATAGGGAACTAGGTGTCCAGGTCCAATAGGCGCTAAGACTGCTTTAACTCGCTTAAGACTAAAGCTAGTGACTAAAGCTAGTGGTTGTCCCCATAGGGGTCCAGTAAGCGCTGACTCTTACTCTCTGAAACTTTCAAAGAGGTAAGCCTAAGGCAAGAAATAAAGCTCGAATTGAAAAGAAAGAATAGTGAAAACAATCTATAAGCATTTATTTAGACCCCTTTAAATACCAAATAGCAACATCGAGAAGCTCTCCTCAACCTTCGGATTTATACTTTGCGAGACTATGAATGGGACAAGCATAACTTACTATCCAGGATTGATTTCCTAGATGACTTCAACTCAGCCATCTGGAAGAAGGACAAGCTCATAGCTGGACTAGGGGTTTTGCTGATCTTGTCAGAGCTAAGCTTGGGAACATTAATATAACCGAAGCAACGTATGGGTAAGTCCTTCCCCCATATATACCAAATTATTGGATAATGTTGCCCCTACATGGCAAAAAGGGAAAAGGCTTCTTCACGATGTCCACCTTGATGGTCGATCCTTCCAGATCCATCCCTCGATCGGATGGTCCATATCAACCTTTGCTTGAAGGTCCACCCATCAATCAAAACAACTACCTTCGGTCCATGGTCAGTGATCCTTTCTTTTGAGTCAATCCTTTCAGGACCCGAGATCGTAAGCTTTCTTTAAGTAATCTTCTCCAGATACGAAAACATAGTTTTAGCGTCGCAGTTCAGGAGGCATAAACACACTTTTAAGTCACTAAAGCCGCAGCTGCTATCAATCATTGAGCAAGCTGAGGATTATCCTTTCACTCATTACTTCTAAGCTTCATAGATCTACGAAATGGAAAGAAGCATCTGTTTGATATCGCGCTAGATATAAAACACTCTATTCTTTGGCTTTGTCTATCACTATTTGTTCCTTCTGTCTAATACACCTTATCAATCATTTGGACTACTCATTGATTGGTTGAATTGAAATGTTAGAAGCTAGCTAAAATTGTGAAACGAAGCTCTGTAGGAGTAACCCCCTCTGTATGATTATTCCAATTGATTCCATCCCATGGGCTTATTCCCATTGGATCACTGTAGGATTATTGCCATCACCATGGATTATTCCCGTTGGATCATCGGATTAGCTTCCCCCACAAGTTGAATATAGTATTCAAGTCGAGTAGGCCATTGTATTAGCGTAGCGATTATAGTGCCCATTTAGTATTTCCACTCTCTTATTCCCATTGATTAGACCCTCCCATTGAGTATTCCATTGAATAGTCCCTTGTAGTAGGCCATTGAGTAGGCCCATTGAATATTTCCCCCTGTCGTGAGAAGGTCCCTTCCTGTGGAACCTCCTGGTCCGGTGGGTCGGGTCCAGTTTCTATCTCTATGAAAGTTAGTGAATAGTTATAGCCCCCGACGGAGTTCCTAGTTCCTCTCTCTGCTTTGAGAACCGTGTGAACGGAGAGTGGGCAGAAGGGAAGGAGGTCCTCATACGGAGTAGCACACTTACTTGAGCGGTGCGGGAGACTGGGGAAAGGTTCGAGTAAACTCCCCCGGGGCCGGAAAAAGAATAGACTAAGCTTTACTTATATAGGGCTTTTATTTTATTGGTATTTCTTTTCTATTAGTGATTGGAAAGGAGGGCGCCTGGCACGGTATCCTTATGTGTACGAGGTGCTGACTTGTATGCGTTGCGTAATAGACTCGGGCAATTGAAACTGGCCTTCTGGTGGAACTGAAACCGCGGCTACCGGGTCTCGAGATGGGAACTATTCATCCCCTTCACCTTATTCCCATCAATTGCTTCTGGCTCTCTATCATCGGGACTGGGAACTCCGCAATAGGCTCTGCCCCAGCAGCTTCGGGGTATAAACCTGAAAGGGATGTAAAGTGAAATGGTGGTTATAAGGCACCAAGAGTAAAGGTACAAGCATTCACTCCAGAAGATGTTTTTTTGTGAGACGAAACTTGTATCTGGAAAGCGGTGTAATGTGGAAGCCAGGGATTTTTGCATTGTCAGGGTCAAGCATTATTAACTGAGACTCAATAGGATTGAAAGCTCCGATAGCCAACAGCAATACTCTCCTTTGCGTAGGATAGCTTTGGAGAACTTCTAAGGCATACATTGTGCACGGGGTCTGGGCCAGATCTTATTCTACAATGAAGTGAGTAAGAAAGCAGTACCCAGTTTAGGTATTCAGGTGGGTAAAGAGGGTGTTTGGAAACACTTAAGTAAAGGGAAGGGTTGTATCATGCCGTCCCAATAAGGTATAATGCAATAGCCAGCCACTAAGCCTTCATGAAGCGAGTGGTATAAGGAGAGGGATACCAGGTCTAGTGATTCAGGTGGGTAGGTTGTTTGGACTGAAGGTCAATAATTTATTTATTAATATAGTTCTCATCTTCAACTGCTCTTGGAACTGATGGAACTGCTCCTGGGAATGCTACGGCAAATTAGGCTGGGAATCATGTTGATGAAACTGGTGCTGATTGGGCTGCTAGTGCTTGTGCTACTCGTTAGAATGCTGGGAATTAAACTGGTTAAACTGCTCATTTAAATTGGTTAAACTGCTCATTTAAATGCTGGTTCAATTGGTGTTGATGGGACTGCTGGGAAGAATGATCCTGGTCATGCTGGGAATTATTCTGCTTTGGCCCAGTTATTCTTGTTCTAATGCAGATGGTAATTATGCGGGTTCAACTGATTATGCTGGGGATGATTATGAAACTGGTGCTGCTGATCGTCATGCTGGTGCTGGTCATCCTTATGCTCCTGGGGATAATGATGATGGGAATTTTTATGATAATGCCGGTGATACTGGTTATGCTGGGAATTATACTAGGAATTTGGCTGCTTATGCTAGGAATTATGCTCCTGAAACTGGTTATGCTGGTCATTCTTTATATATATGTAATTACGCTGAGGTTTGAGTGGGAAGGCTGCTGGGAATTTTACTAGTTAAAGGGGGAAGCGAGGTAATGCTGGGTAAGCTTGCTCATATGCTGATGGTGGAGATCGTGGTGAATAAGCTATATATACTACTTAATTGACTGGTTCAACTGCTGGTCATGCTGATTAAATTGGTGCTGCTAGGAACGCTGCTGCTGGAAATGCTCTTGGAACTGCTGATCGTGATGCTCCTGGTTATGCCGCTTTTACTAGTCGTTCCGATGCTTCAACTGCTGCTCTTGGTACTGCTTGCCCTGGAAATCCATGTGCTCCTGGTTGTGATGCTTGAACCGGGAATGCTGGTTAGATTGGTGTTGTTGCTAGAAATGATCCTGGTAAGAATTATGATATAATGTTGATTAAACTAGTTATGCTTCAACCGCTTCTGGGAATGACCCTGGGATTGCTGCTCTGGGAATTAAGGAAGCTGGGAATGCTGCTCTTGGAAATGCTCTTACTGGTGCTGCTTTAAATGCTGGTCGTAGTGAAGCTCTAACTGCTTCTGGTTCTGCTTATTAAGCTTCTTCTTCAATTGATGTTAATTCAATTGGTGCTGGGAATATAGCTCCCTTCTACTGGTGTTGATGGGGCTCCATATTCTATTGATTATGTTGGTTCTACTGGTTCTGCTTATAATTCCGTTTCAAATGCTGCCGAGACCACTTACTACTTTTCTGGGCTTCCTTTTGCTGTTGAAATGATCGTAATGCTGTTTTACTACTGGTGGTCATTATGCTGCTTCGACTGCTATTGGTTATTTTTCTTTCAATATGATGATGCCCGGTCCACCACCAAATAAAGATATGGCAATAATACTGGGACTTGTGCTTATGCTGCCTTATTCTATCCCTTGATGTTTGTTCAAATGGTGATCTTGTTCTGGTAACTTAGGCGCTGGGAATTTGCTCTAACTATACTGGTTCCATTGGTTCGGAAGCTACCTTCTGTCTGGCCTTTTAGGCCGTTCTAACGCTCATACGTAATAATACAAATGAGACTGGGTCGTTCTGGAATAAGCCAGTCTATATAATATATGAAAAACCACCATAATAGGTGGCCCTTCCTCTCCTTTGCTGTTGGTTCAACTAATGCTTATGGGAATTCTATTGGAACTTCTAGTCATAATGCCAGGAGGAATTATATAAATGTGAATCTTATGGTTCAACTTCTTTTTGCTAGTCAGCCTTTTGCTTCTGGAAATAATTCATAGTACTAGGGGTGCTATCTGGTGGAACTCCTTATGTTGTGACGAGTAGTTTTCTTCTGTCGTTGTTTGAATGAATAAGCCCACCAAATAATTACCCTTAGTCTTCCAATAAAATCCTAGTCCATTAGTGGTTTATAAGACCGTAGTGACTAGGTCCGGTTACCCCTTTTTGTAGTAAGTGTATTCTTAATATATATTATGCGCGTCATTCTAACAATTGATTCAAATGACTCTGATACAACTCCCTTCAACTACTGCTAGAAATGCTCTTGGGAATTAAAAAGCCAGTTAAACTGGTGTTTATAAAGCTGCAGGGATGCGCTTATACGGCTGCTCCTTCAATTGCTTATGGCAATGATCTTGGTTCAACTGGTGTTGATGGGTCCACTGGTTGTTCTGCTTTGCCTCTTAGGTTTCGGCTTTGCTGTCGGTCCAATTTGTTATGTTATCTCCTTTTTTTAATGGGACTAATAATAATATATAAGAGTTTTACAACTAAGCCTCAGTAGTCATAGTAGCCTTACTATAATATAATTAGCATAATACATTGAATCCGAGCTTTGTCGTGGTTCAACGGGAATAATGACGCCGGGACTTAGATGGTATGGAATTCCGCTGCTGGAAATAATACTGTAAATGCCTCGAAAACTGGTGATGCCGGAAATCCCGTGACTACTGCTTCTTTAAATGATCCTGGAAATGCTATTGTAACTGCTCATGGGGATGTGCTGCCCCTTCCAACTTATGCTGGGAATTCTGTTGGTTCAAACGCTGCTTTTGTTTGCTGCTTGGGCTGGGAATAAAGCTCCTTCAATTGGTTCTGCTGGGAATCCCGGTAATGCTGGTAACACTGATACGGCTGCTCATTCAAATGATCCTAGAACTGAGGCTGGTTCAACAACTGGTGCTGTTGGTGCTACTCTACTATATGGTTACGATCCTAGTTCAAATAATGCTATTGGAACTTATTCAGCTTTTCCGGGAATGCTAATGGAACTGCTACGGGAACTGAGGCTGTAAATCCCCTCACCCTCGTACCTCAGGTGAGCCCCCTACGGGTCGTTTCAACTTATGATGGAACTTCCTGGAAATCCTCCAATTGATGTTGGTTCAATGGATCCTGCTATAAATTATGATACTAGTGCTTTTATTTATACTGGTAATGCTGCTCTTTAAACTGCTTGTCCCGGGCCTCCTTGTGTTGTTGGTATTGGAAATTCTGATGCCGGTTCTACTGATGCTTATGGGGATCTGCTGTGCTGGTGTTACTATGCTTGCTGGGATTTATGCTTGTACTGCTGCTACTGGGAATGAGAAAGCTGGCTAAACTGGGCTGTAAGAATCCTGTTTAAACTGCTGATGATGATAATTATGCCTCCACAGGTTCTGTTGATTCAACTGTTGGGACTGATCCTGGTAATGAGGCTGGGCCTCCTGGTCATTCTGCTGCTTTTGCTTCTGAGCCTGGCTCATATGGTTCTAATGAAGCTGGGGATGCTTGCTGTTTGCTTTTCTTACTTAATTATGACTTGCTGATTATATCATTACTGCTGGCGGCTGGTCCAAGAAGAAACCAACGGCGCGCAGAATTACTTATGTGCTTCCTGAATGAATAGATTTAAGGCAGGTCCTAGGTCTTGGTGGTCGTAAGTTCGCAAGGTATATAAGGCGGGTCGAAAGGTAGGTATAGTGGGTAAGTAGGTGGTGGGGATGTTTCGTGAGGTGGAAAGTTCGAGAAGGTCGAGATATAATAAATAGGGTCTAAGAATCAGCAGCTATCCTATCCTATTGGGCAGTTCTTAATTTATAATCGGGTGTATCTGTGTCTTCCATCAGTCTCCTTTCCACCTGGCTCCCCCGAATCGGGGGATATATCGTAGCATGCATGCCCTATTTCAATTATTCGCTGGCTTATTCATGAATGGGTTGGGCAGCACTCCATTTCCTAGGCTCCTAGGATGATAAGGTAAGTAAGGGTAAGGTGAAGGTTAAACATGTGGGATAGTAAAGGGGGTAAAGGCCATAGCATCTAATGCATCCTGACATAAGTAAGCGTGGTTGGGCAGCATAATATTATTATCTTCTAGGCTTTCGACATAAGTTAAAGTCTCTAACCATATGCTCATAAGTAAAGGTCTTAGAAATGCCCCGTACTTCCTAAGCATTCAAGTGAGATAGGTCAGGTCTAGGCTAGGTGATGGGTAAAGAGTTTGGAAACAGGGTAATGTAGGGGTTAAATAGTATGCCTAGCGTCGTCTTCCTGGTTGAATAAATAAGTTTGGATAGCGCTCGATCTCCTCTCCTAGGTTGAGGGATTGATCTTAAAGGTAAATAGCATTCTGCCCAAGCAAGGCAAGCCCTAAGATTGTTTGGCTGTATTAACTAAATAAAAGGGCAGTTAAACAATCTCAGCTGCTTCAGTGCTTAGCTGTAGAGATAGAATCAGAGGCAGTCAATCTCTACTGAAGTTACCAGGATCTCCATCCTGGCTTAAAGAATAAATCCGGCAATTCCGACGATTCAACAACCGATCAGTCAACCTAACATAAATAAGGCAATAGTGGAATGGTCACCAAGCCCCCGAAGACATCCACGGTAAACAATGCAGTAGATTATAAGAAATAGCCGTGGATCATTTCTGCTGCGTCCATCAAACAGATCATTCGGAGAAAACATGTCCAGAGTTTATAAACGTAATTGATCATATCTTTAATGAAGGCACACAGCAAATTGAAACCACCGAATAAGTTGTAGAAGAAGTTGAAGAGGAGAATAAATTTTCATTGGCAATGGTATTATTGTATTGTATATTTTGCCTAATTACGGAACAGATATAGAAGTAGAATAAAAATCTAAAGTGGTAGAAGGAAGGGAAGGTCGCCATTCATTAGGGCACTGTAGGCAGTCGTTCGTCCTTTGGACGCGCCACCACCCACCCCACATCTGTAGGTCGTAAATAAAAAGAACTCTCTGTCTAGTGAGGCATCGTTTTATGGCCGCAAGATATAGATCAGCATGAAGTGCCGCCAGGGGGCGAGGGAGAGGTCTATGGTTCCCTAGAGTTAGAGGGTCGAGGTAGAGTTTGTGGAGTTAGAGGTTGAGGTTCGAGTTTCGAGGGCCCTTGTTCCGTATCAGTGGAGAGAAAGTGAAAAGGTATAGTGGTGCAAACAGGATAAATTGAAAGGTCTAGGGATATGGCTGCTTTAGGCAAGGACTCCCCATACTCCCTACTCATACCCCACGCTTCCTACCAGCCCCTACTGCTGCTGATCCTGCTGCCCTTAATAAAAAGAATTGTTATGAACCATTTCCGTATATAGGGTGGGTAAAGCGGTGCTTGCCCCTAGCTTCCCCTATTATGTGGTCCCTCAGAGTGCTGCCTATATTGGCGGTTGTAGAACCTCATCAATGGAACTCACATTATGGGTTTTCAACCCTACAGCTGGAAGTAAGGAAGGAGGTTTGATTTCGAACCATCCATCAGGGTTGTTGGCAGGTTGGGTGCCCTATCATGGTGGTCTGTCCAACCAATCATCCTATTGGTTGTGAACCACCACCTCATAAGGTTTATGCAACCAACCACTAGGTAAAGATCATGAAATGGTCATGTTAATA
>Ga0233336_1000066_pt1 | contig 17530 bp, 6 predicted proteins | sample GEONDECOMP225_FD_183636 | JGI IMG/M metagenome (GOLD analysis project Ga0233336, IMG submission 183636) | Leaf litter microbial communities from Shasta-Trinity National Forest, California, United States - GEON-DECOMP-225 | ecosystem: Environmental > Terrestrial > Plant litter > Unclassified...
TGCTCCTAGATACCATACCACCTGACCTCCACCCAGTCGTCTCAGCGATGATGGATTATGGGGGATACTGGGTATCTGGTAGATACTAGTTACAAGCTGAAGCCGCCTTTTAGGTCCTGGAGTATGACCTAAAACTGCTTCTTATTGGTGAAAAGCTCCTCTTCCTTGGACGTAAGGAAACAGGTTACCCAAGACCCAGAGGCATCTGGCAGGAGTGGAAGTCTGCCCCCTTATTCCCCCCCTCTATCTAGTTTCAGTGAGGTAAAGGTGCCCTATAGTCCTCTATTTTTAGGGGATATATTCGCTAGCTATGTTACTGGATCAAGAGGAATATATTCGCTTTGTAATTTGATACGTTGCTGGCTCTCGAGCTGCTCCCAACTATGCTCAAGCCGCTATTGAACCTGCTATTTTAACCCGCTGCACCATTACATCAAAGAGATCCATTATCTGAGGCAGGCCGGGAGCTAATAAAGATTCCGGTTATTCATTCGGTGAGGCCTAATTAAACCAGCAACTATAAAGCAAAGCAGCCTTATACAGACTAGGTTTGAACTACTTCCAAATTCAACTAGGTTAGACAACTAGGCAACTTATTATTTCCCCGTCTCTCCGATGCTAACATTTTCCCAAATGACTTAACTCGTGCAAGCAACTGGGTTCACTTCTCCATTACCAATTACTCCGATGTTGACTATTTATTGAACCCATCCAGAACGAGAAATACTTTTTTTCCACCCTTTTATCGCTTTTGAAAGATTGGTACCGACTCAATAAATGAAATTGACTTTCTTAGGAGGAGGTTTCGCAGGATCCAGAGCTACTAGCCAGAAGCCTCTTTCCTTCTACGCCTACAGCTAGTTGTTAATACATATATAATAGACTCGACCCTCTCTCTTTTTAAGCAAGGCAAAATCGGAGCTCTTCTTATTTCTTTTTAAGCAAGGCAGAGTGTAGCCGTTACTCCATTGATTTTAGGGCTAACCATTTTCAAAGGCCCTGTTCAAACTATGAACCTAATCCTTAATAGTAGGCTCATCAATCTACCTTTTGGTTTACACATTACCTCAATGCAGAGAGACTGTTGCCTTACCCATAATTTCCATGTGTTCCACCCCTGCCTTCACTATGTTCAGGCCAGTTGTAACGTTACAAGTTGGGCAAAGCTAACCAAACCTCGAATATATATATATATATATATTCCGCACCGATCACATCCTTAGCTACCGCCCCAATATCCCCCAACGAGAGGGAAGGCGGCTCCTAACACCGCGCCAGAGAAATGATTTTCTTGTTTGCTGGCCGGGAAGAGCTATTCCCATAAGGTCGGTCCGGTCATTGAGTAGTTGCTTGCTTTCGGGTGGGTCTGCAGCTCTGCTTTGTTCATTCAGCTTGCTGGGGTGCGCGGCTGTACGTACCAGGCGTGGGTAGGGCCATTATGATAGGTCCGCTACTAATGAGTGGGTAGGGTATTAACTCGACTTCCTTGTTGTTCCGCCCGAACCCGCTGTCTCGTGCGAAGGCTATTCAATCAGCTACGGGCTACAGGAGACCGCTAGGTAGCCCTAGGTGCTTACCATCTGCACTAGAGTGTTCATGCTGTCCGTTGATGGGGCGAGATACCTTTCCCCAAGTATGAGCTCAGCAGCGCAGACCACCACATATCAGATTAGGCGGTAGACTAAAAGTGGTAAGAGACATCTCATGATGTCATCCCAAGTATATGTTTAATAATGAGATAGGGTTATCGGAGTGGGTGGGCAGATGTACGTCTTGTTTTTCTCTTTAGACAGGAAAGGATACAAAACGGATAGTGGTTACATATTCTCATGAGATTAGCAGGGTCGGGTGTAGGGTGAAAACTAGCCCTAACGAAGGGAAAAGTTTGAATTTTACAGGTAGTGGGTACGCGTTCTAGCCAACAAAACCAAAATGAGCATATCATCTGGAGTATAATGTCCGGCCCGTGTCGATCAATCGGTTCATTCTGATACTAACTAGTAAGGGGTGGGTGCTCAAGCAATCAAGGCAAGTTAAAGCAAGCACTTCAAGCAAGCTGAAGCAAGTAAGTTCAAGCAAGCTAATATGGAGTTATTAATTCTTTGTTTTTATAAGCTTATGCCCGCTTCGTTGTTATTGGTCCCTTTATTCGATCCTTTCAATACAGGTTATTTGATTCGGTCCCTTTCATACGGACCTAGTCATACGTACCACCTAGTCTATTTGTTCCTTCCTTGGACGTCTGTAAAGTTAGTGTTCATTCAGTAAGAGCTCCGTTCTAAGCGCCAATTGTCACAGTGGTTGTTGGTCCATGTCTATCTCTATCGCACCCTGAAATCCTGATTCGTGTGTTCGTATCGTGGATGGATCATATGTATCGGTGTCCGGTTAAAAAGCAAGCAAGTTCAAGGGAAGCAAGAAGCGGTGGTAATGCGGTTTTATTCGGTCCCTTCCTTTAATCCTTTCTTACTTTAATCAATACAGGTCTCTTTATGTCTCTATTCGGTTCCAGCCCTCCTTTGGTGGTTTTTGGACGGGACTGGCTGGCACGGATTGATTGAATTGCCTTGCGATATGTCGTGTTCAACGTAGAACCGGTGGCACCTCCTGGGATGCCAGTAGTTGGATGGCAAGAAGCATGTCCCTGGCTAGTAACATAACCACATAGTAGGCACCAGACCAAGTAGTATAGTTACCAAGAGCGGATTATATTAGCCCAGCTCGAGCATCGGGGCACCTGCTACTAGTGGCAGGCTTTCTTAGGCAGATTAAACGTCTGTATGGCAACATCGTATAGGAACACGTCTATATAGGGCCATATCCTATTTTAACATGCAAGTTCAGGTGTCATGGAGAGAGAGCTCTGGCCGGAGACCCAGTGGTGGTTACAGCAGCAGAGCCAGCTAGTAGGGACCTTGTCAACGTAGAAAGGAATGGATACTAGTATTGTATATGAACACGTATCTTTGGCCATATCGTATATGAGCAGCTATTAAGATCCAAGCAATGACTACTGGAGACATCATATATTATGAACGATTTGTTGTTTATGGCTTACAAGCAAGTAAGTCTCTATGTGACATCGTGCCAGGACTGGAGAGCCATGGCAACATCATATAGGAACACGTACGTAGGCACCAGACCCAAGACCCAGTAGAGTAAGCGGAGTCTATGAACCCAGCTCTGGAGCCGGCACCAGGCCTTAGCCGTCGTGAATCTCCAGATCTTGCTCTAGGTTTTTTCAAGGGAGCCAAGTAGAGCCAGCCAAGGTAGAGAGTGGAACTAGATTATAGATAGGAGGAGCCAAGTAGATATGAAATATAATATAGTAATAAGTTGTAGTAGTAGGCCCAGCTGCTATGGGCGGAGGCTGCTTCTGAACCAATAGGGAATTCCCTCATGTTTTTACCTTCTCTTGCTAGCTTAGAGAAAACAAGGAGCGGTGCCTCATCAGTGAGCCTAGAACCTTCATTGAGGCCTACACAGTTGAGATTCTTCCATGTCCCCCTGATTCACCAAAGTAGTGGAAATAAGTAGTGGATATTCTTGCTAGTTCTAAACCGAAAAAAAGCGCTCCAAATTTGCCAAAATTATCCTTAATTATCCTAACAAGATAGAATTCGTGTGATACCCATCCAAAGTGTAGCATCAAAATCGTGGTCACCCGGTTCTTACTTGTTCAATAGCTATAAAAAGTAGATAGGTCTGAGCCCCCTTCGTCTGTAAAGGTCGGTCCAAGGTTACAATCTCCAAGATCGGGGACAGCATCGGGGGCCAACCACCCACCGGTCGCGAGCTTTGCCCCCAACAAATAAATAGCCCTATTTGAAATGATATATAAAATCCCTGCACACGTAGCTTTCAAACGAAATAAAGTATCTGGTCAACCACACGAATGACATGACCATGTGGCTACTATGCTTTGTCAGTCTCTTTAGGATTAGCCGCACAGAAGTGATCCCGGTTAACTAAGAGAAATCCCATGTTAACAGGGTGCCTCGCTATCTGGACCCCAAACCCTGATTAGACAGGCCGGCGCTCTTCTCTCCAAAAGAAGTAACCGAGGAAATCACATGCCGTAGAACCCACATATTGATGCAAGGAAAGGAACCAGATAAACCACAGCCATCTACTAGAAAGCAGTTGAGTTCTCAAAAGGCATCGCAGGCTACCCAGGGAAGCTCTGAACAGGGAAAGCAGACCCTAACCCCTACATACCGCAAAAACCACAGGAGACCATGCATCTAAGGAAATTACCTAAGAGCTCCCTAAGACAATCCGGTTCCAAAATGGTTATTATTTGCGCGGACCAATAAAAGTAGGCCGAACCTGGTGGAACCTTTTGGGTTTAATAGGACGACCTATGAAGTAGGCACTATTAATTAGATTAGGGTGGCGACCCTATGTTTAGTATTAGGGTAGCCCTATTAGTTTAAGTACCGTACAAAGCTTGGCACAATGAATTTATGAGATTGGACTCCTTGAACCCTGGTTGGTCGCCAGCCACCACCTTTTTCTTCTTTCTTGGGTCATAGCCCGCCATATACAATTTCTTTCAGAGCTCAACCCGAGCAAGCCACTAGGGTTTTCTTCTCTATAAACCCAATAAAAGCAGCAAGGGATCAAACACAAAGCAACTAGGTTTTGTTCTTTCTTAGATACTGTCACTTGCCTTTATAACAATGTGAATGTAAACCACCCTAGACAACATGGAATGCTAATCATTATGTTCATGGAAACTACACTACAACAGGCCTTACTTCTGTAATTAGTAAACGGGGGAGCACTAGGATTTGATATTGCAAACGTTAGGTGGTACTTGGATTCTATAGAGCAAGTTAGGCAAGATCAGTTCAGGAGCAAGTTGTTTATATTGCTAGTTTAGTTAAGCAGAAAGTTAGCAGCGAGTCAACAAAGAGGAAGAAGAATTAAGGTTATTTAGAGTGTTGTTCCTTGTAGCTTGGTACCTCATCAAGATAGGGAAGGCTCTTGATCCTCCCGTAGGTTGGCCTTCCGAATAAATCACAACTGCCCTTGAATCTTATTTATGCGTACTAAGAAAGATACCTAGATACTCAGATTACAAACTCAGCAGGCTAGAGACTTAGAGACGGGATACGAATCACCTAACAAAGAGATTATTTGTTACATAGCTAGCATAGAGGCACAACAAGAGACCAATGAAGATAGTGACTATATACAAGCAATAAGACCAATGAAGAGAGTTCTTAGAGATATGAAACAAACAGGAAGACCAACCATTGAATCGCGTAAAAACACTAATCATTCATATTCGCAGGTTAGGAAAAGTGAAGGGGCGCAGCGTCTCAACCGAACCGGTATCGGAGCTTGTACCTTATGTTTCATTTTTTGTAGCTTGGCTTGTACCCTAAAAGAAGTAGGTGGGTTCCTCAGGTTGGGTTGGTTGAAGTGGCGCCTGAGGAATTAAAGCTTGATACTTAACAAAGACAACCGGTACTTGTTCTTTGTTATTAGTGTAAGTTTTTGGTTTCAAAACACTGACTAATCTCTATTGTCTTATTCGTATCGTTAGCTTTCAAAAAAAAAACATATTGGTGGTTTAGTCGTCCTATTGGTTTCTGGGAGGTTCCATGGTCCTATCTTTAAATGACAAGTATATAAAGAAATCAATCCAGGTTTAAACTGGTATGCCAAATAAAAGAGAAGTCCAGTTGGTGCTGTTGGTGTTTATAGGTCATAGTGATTGGTCTAGTGTTTCCAACCATGTGAAGGAATACATAAAGAATATTCGTGGTAGTATAGGAGTTAGTAAGTAAAGGTTTGTCTAATTGGAGGTATTAGTAAGCTTAGAAAGAGCTCTTTCCTAACTATCTATCATAAGGAAAACTACCCCTCATCACATATGGTAGGAAGGTATTCTTTTTGACCTTTAGTATCGATATATTCTCCTTAATATCTTATGTGAATAGTATCCAGGAATTCTATATAGCTTATATTCTTTATAGTCCCTTAATAAGGAAAGATCGGCAAGTAGAGTAGTAGTCTTAGACAAATCTATTTTGTAGGTATTATATCTATTACTTTAAGTTGAGCTTACCTTTAGGAATTAACCCATCTATCCGGTAGTCTTAGTCTTGTATTCTGATTAGACCATATAGCATTTTCATTCTTTCATAACAATAAGTCTTGTTTCATAAAATTAGACTATTGTTGAATTACAAGGATCTTATACTTATTAGACTTTACTCAAAACCATAGGATCGGAATAGAACTTCTAAGTATGTTGACACTAATGCTACTGAAGCTAGATCTTGGCCTATGTAGCCTTTCTCACCTATCCTGCTGCGGGAAACAGCCTTTCAAGGTAAGTGCCTTTCCATCGAATTTTCTATAAATACCCAGCCAGTAGCCGTAGCAAATCCAGATTTAGTTCTGCGGTAGCACAAAAGAAAGCATGGGCAAAGGCGGGAAAGACAGGAGTATCACCACCAGCTAAGGTAGAGGCATATCCTATAATTGCAAAGCAAAAAGGAGCAGAGCCACCGATAGCATGGGAAGAAGCAAAGGTAGGACCACCCCGTCCTAATCCTTTCCAGGTTGAGATCCCGAAGCTGTTTACCCAGCAATAGCTCGAGTCGGAGATTCCTATTAAGTTGATGCATCATTTTAAGCAAGATCAGCACCAGTAGCGGATTAACTTGCAATCAAGTAAGCAGCATTCGAGCCAGCATCTCGCCCCCCTCTCCCTCACCCATATGATGGATGAGCGTTTCACCCTTCCCTTTTGAGATCTGTATACCTAGCCAGTTTACCCGATTGCTGCAGTAAAAGAAGCAGATCCACATAGAAAGCTAGTTTTATTTTTTACAATTTTATCAGAGCATGTGAGTGTTTCCATATAGGGCTCCTTATTATAAGTGGTTGCTCTGCCATTGCGAGAGGAGATCCGGCCATTGCAAAAATAGAATAATCCATTGAATACGTACAGGAAAGGTCCACCACGGGCTGGCTACCGAGATAATTTTTTGGCAAGCGTACTAGAATTGCTGTAAGCGAACTAGTACTAGAAAAGTCCATTACTTCAGGCGTACAATAAAGGTATATAGTGGGCATACTGATAATGCCTTCATAGCACGCGGATAAAAAGCAGCTGGTGGTTGGTAGTCTATGTATCGTTAGTATTTTAGCGCCGATAAGATATACAGATCTAAGCGCATAACGCATTAATTGAATATAGATCACAACGTCCAGATCGGAGCTGGAATTGGATCCGCCCAAACAGGAACTCAATATAAATCTCCAACAGGCCCTGGAACAGGTTTACCAATGAATGGATCAGAATCTGCCACCCCTAATGCTTTTAGACAAACAAGGTAAATAAAATCTATGCTCGGAACTGGAACAGCTGCTTCGGGTGTTGCTTCCACTGATAGCTTTATAACAGGGGCTGGCTCAATCTCGAGCTCGCTTTCTCACCCTCTGCTCCAATTGTTAGGTACACTTAGTAAACCAACCAGCTTAGTTACCTTAGCTACACTGATGATTAGGGTAAACTACTGAGTAAACTGAGTAAGCTGTAAGTTATAGTGCCTCTGATTTGACCGGGTAAAAGAAGGTAAATTGCTTTCGTGAACTGGTCAATATAACGGGGAACAGTAAATAAGGTATAAGTGGATATTATGTAATCTCCACCAACAGATATATAATGAGTACCCAAACATAAAGAGCAGCAACCTGTAACTACTGGTACTCCTCTATCTATAGCTTTTAGTACTCATTTACTCCGTAATCTCTGTCCGTCATTCAGCCACCAGCCCTATCTTTTTCGTGCATAGAGCCCAGGGTATGGATATCTTACTACCCAGCCCGGTTAGAGGGGAATGGAAGCACCCAATATATATAGGCCTTTAACATGAACCAGCGGGCGAAAGCCAAACTGAATGACAGCTAAGTATCTAACCGAGCTAGTGGTTTCTTCACCACCGGAATCTAAGCGAGCAGCATCCATCGGTGTAGATAAAATCTCCACTTATACCTCGATCCCAAATACGATATATACTTATGGGCCCTATGCCCCACATGCCTACATTATTGCTATGCTTATAATGCCTACCCTTTTTATATGATAGTAGCAACATTAATAATGTAGAGGAAGTGATAGCTATACCCGGGCCGCCGGAAAAGCCTTGGTGAAAGGAATTAAGTACCAAAACCAGTGGGTGCAAAGTATACTGATGCTCCCTCAACGTATTCCTTTTTAAGTCCCTTGATTACTTGTTGGAATTAAGGGAACCGAAAGAAATTATATTACTATAAAAGATGAACGCGATTTTAGATTTTAGGAAGAGAAGCAATTGAACATAGAAGATCATATTGTGTAGTGAAATATTGTGTAGGATTTATACAATGAATAAATATATAATTGGTTCGTGGGTGCATCGTAGATAGAGTAGAAGTAAATTTCCCTTCCTCTCATAGCCAGTAAGAAAATGAGAAATGTTTTTATGTCGTGGAAGAAAGTAAAGTGCATTTTTTATCCTGGTTCTAATGGAAGTGCTAAAAAGTCCTTATTGCGTAGTATACAGATATGCGTGCTTTCCCATTGAATCAATGGTTGCATGCCATCCATATTTCACATTGAAAAGGCGAAGAATCCAATTTTCAAAATTAAACCGTAACGACGGAAACGAGCAACCGACGGAGTTAACGGTGTGGGGATTTGCTCAGCAGCTACTTCATCATGTTACTGAAAGACAGCATACTGTATGTAACTTTACTTCATGTAACTAAGTTCATCAAGCATCCAATTAGTCAAAGAGTGAGAGATATAGTAGTTTAATAGTGAAAGGTACCGAAAAAAACATGGATTGGCTAACCTACTGATTCATTCTCTTCAACAAGACAGCAGCAACAACCTATCATGTCATTTCATGACTCCATGTAATAACTTATAGGAAGCAGCAACCAATGAGTTCATTTCTCTTTCTAAACTATTGCTGGTGGACACAACTATAGCTTACTCATCAACTATAGCTACTTCTTCCTAAACTATACTACTGAACATGACATGCTGGCTACTGATACTACTTGCTACTACATCTTGCCTTTACTTGACTAACTGGACTTGATTACTTAACTTGACATTACATGCTTTTTACTACTTGCTACTTATTAACATGACTGAAAGAAAGCACTAGAGCCCAACCCCCCACACCCCTTTGGGCGGCGAAGTGGAACCAGAGAAGAGGGTCAATTATATCCTAGAGTAAAAAGGGTAACGAGTGAAACGCTGCGACTCCGAGGAGCTAAGTGTTACATAAATACGAAGTGCAGACGAGCGAGTAACGAGCGTAGTGAGCGAACAACAATTTCACGTAGTCACATAATGTGGGGACCAGGGGGAAGTTTAGGAATTAAACTAGTCATGCATAATATATCACACTCAACCTCTAGACCACATTGGTTGAACCTAATACCACTAGTCCTCAAAACCCACTAAATGAAAGCGATCTGAGCAAAACTCCTATATAGTAGAGTGTAAAATAAATCTTTCTCAATTAGGGCTCATTATTCTATTTTAAACCAATTAGACTTTTGAATACACACACGGTAAAACTCTAAAAGATAATTCCTTATTACAAGGACGTCATTTAGAAGTGAAGCTTATTTATATTCTCTTAAGGACTAAACATATGTTTTACTAGTCTAGCTCTTATTAAGAAGGTAAGTTATAGCTACCTCTTCACTTAAGTGACCTGATTGTTCCTACTACATAAGAGACAAAGACTTAACGTTGTTCTATTTAAACTAAATTAGAAAGTGAAATAGTGATGTAAGGATGCAATCTTCTCCACCAACTAATGGCCTAATAAATAGATAATAAAGGAGATAATATCCTACTTTCAAAATCCTATCATATTACTATATTAGAGACTATGTTACCATGAAAACCTAGTAATGATGTAACCTCCTTAAACATATATCATAAGCAGTATCATACTAGCTTTAAAATGCTAAACTAAGGTAAGGAATATAAGAGATCCACATAAGATAAAAATGTAGATCACTATACTGATTTCATTGTCTTACCCATTGTTGTTTTGATTCTTCCCTTCCTTCACTTCACGTTAGTTTAGCGAGGGAGACTACTTTGATAAGGGATACCAGCAGGCAAAAAGAAGTAGGGAAGGAAGCGTTAGCGATCGATCCAGAAGCCATAGAGTGAGAGTTCTAGTTCTGATCTTCCCTCCTGATCCATAAGCAAAGGAATACAAACATACCTCTTTATTCAATCCAGAAAGAAGCCTATGGGGGCGAGCTCTGTCAGGCTCCACTCGAACTTCAAGCCTGCGAAGCTTATGACTGACAACTGTAGCCGCCATTAACTGCGGGAGTAATTCTATAGTATGCATTATGATAAATATAGTCCTTAGGGAGGCAGCCTACTTGATGACTTTAACCAAGGCAGTTCGGATCCGGTAGGCAAGGAAGGGAATAAATAGAGTCTAATAGCTCATTCATGCTCGCAAGCAAGAACACAGTAAGCTCCTTAATTCCCGCAACCAAGCAAGAGGGCAGCTTATTGCACTCACCTGATCTATTTTATAATAAAGATAAGCACAATCTCTCTGGTTAAGAAAGGAGATAGAAGCAAGAAAGATGCTATCACTTAAATGAAAGAAAGCAATAAGACTGTAAGCTCATTCCAAGCGTCGGGGTTGGGTATTAGGTGTGGTTAAAGAAGAGAAATAAAGCCCTACTGGAAGCAAACTTATAGTGGTTCATTAACCAGAAAGCAAGCAAGCAAAGAGGGAAACGTCAGTTCGAGTGTCTTAATGCGTTTTCTTATTATCCTGTATTCAATCAAGAAGCAAAGGAGTAACAGTATGCATGTTAATAAGAAAGACTGTCCTAACCCACTAAGCAAGGTAGATGAGCGAGGGAGACCCATTGGGAGAGGAAGTTTTCAATAGCTAAAAAAAGGCAGAGGAAGCTTTGCATTGCATTGAAGTCAGGCTGGCTCCCTTGGCTTGCTATTACCGATAGCTTGCTCTTACACCAGCCAGGGAGCTTGTCTTTCCTGTATTCCATTCAGAAGCCTATGGGGGCGAGCTCAGCGAAGGCTAGCGTTATGCTTAACACATGCTTCTAAAACCCGAGATCTCGTCTCTTCCAATAATGAGCTTCACACTCGATCTTGTGATTGAACGGAGAGGTATGCTTTTCTTCCTAGCATTGGATTCAGTAGGCGAGTACCGGTTGCCATCGCCATCGATAGCAGCAAGGTCAGATGGAAGATTCAGTGCGTGTAAAGAGAGTAGTTTTCGGCCGGAGGAAAAGGTTCAGGTCAGTAAAGCTACATGAGAGGTAGACAGAGATGATTCTCAAAGACTGGACTAGGTGTTTAAGGGAAAATGCACGTTTTAGTAGCAAGAATGGGCCTTCAATCACACATAAAGTACCCTAAACTGAGCTTAATGCACGCTATAAAGGTCAATCCGGTTCAATGATCGATCGAACCAGCGAACGAGTAGTGAGCTTATTCAACTTAGTGAGTTCAGTTCAGGTCGATGGATAAGGGGAGTTTGTTTCAATGGAGCAGTTAAAGCCCGGAGGCAATGGTATTATGGTAAGCCTTGTGATTTGGATACCGTTCAGCTAAGTGATCTTTTTGAAGGACCTATAGTTTAACGATCATGGAAGAAGAACGAGCGGAACGAAGAACTTCGTCGCTTCGGTCTTCTCTGTAAATGTTTTTATCTGGTAACCTTCAGAGGTCTTGATTGGCGACCACCTATATTTTCGTCCATTGAGATAGCCTTTCCAGGCTGGATCCTTGGAGGAATTACTGGTAAATATTTTATTACGGCTCCGGTCTCCTTTGATCGGGAGATGGTAATAAACCAATAGGTAACTCAAGTCAACACAAATAAAGAAAATCCAAAGCAATTCACCTTTAGCTTTCATCAGATGGGGTAGGGGCGTCCAGTTCTTTATGGTTTGGGAAGTCTTCTATCAGGGAAAAGCAAGCCCACTTATTATAAGAGGAAGGGCTTTTTGTTTTCAAGTTGTTATCGGTGAAGGCTGATATTACCTTGTCATGTCGTTTTTTCTCGCATAAAAATCCCAGGTTTATTAAGGGGCATATGTCTGCCCGATGCAATTCAAATTCTTAGTCATTCGCTCCCAAAATAGGGTACTTCCCCGCCCCTCCTTCCCTATTTATTTGGTATTGCTACCGCACCTGTGAGAAGAAAGCAGCTAGTAGTAGACAGACTGACTTACCACTTACTAAGAAAGCAGCTAAGATTCATAGTTTATGTCGCCGAGGAGTTTGGTACGATTGGTCCCGATGAATCAAAGAAAGAGCACTCCTATAGTCGAAAAGAAAGAATCACTCACCTCACGAGGACGTTGGCCGGGTGGAATCTAAGAGAAATTCTAATCAAATACGAACGTATTCTTAAAATAAATTCCCAGGGAATCTCCGCAAGAACTAGTCGGGAGCCTTCTCCTTCTAGGATCAAGATTCAGTGTCAAGATGAAGGGCGGTATCACATTCACTTGCTTGCCACCCCTTTTCTCCTTTCTCCCCCCTCCGGTCGCCTCGTTACCTTTTTTGCTTTATCACATTGACTTCTTTTCTGCTTTTTCACTTCTTTTCCTTTGATCCAGCTGTATTATTAGCTGATGATTCCTTTTTTCCAAGTATGTCCGATTGGTATCACTCGCATAAGACTTTAGTGAAAGGGCTGTCTTCATTAATAAATTGTATCTGGAAGCTGCTCGTCCCTCCGACAATCTTGAAAATACTACCTCCGCATGTCTTGTCTCAAGCAAGTGTTGTTGAACGCTCGTGTAAAGCTCTATCTAAGTTGAAGTAGCCGGTCTATCCAGGTTGGGGTAAATATATACTATAATGATGGGGGGGGGAGAGGATAAACAAAAAGTTTTTGGGAGGAGAGTGAAGGGATATACATAAGTCCTATCTCCTCTGAAAGAGGAATAGACATTTATTGCATGGAAGGAGATAATTGGTAGGATTTTTATAGTTTGTGGTAATAGGCAGGATCATGTAAGAGGATATGACAGAGCTCTTTATGTTATGATTTGCATTCTTCATCGTACCATCAGTTCATTGGGATGGATTGGATTTAAGGGAGCGAGAGGGCGCGCTGGTAGTGTGGGGATAGTGGCTAAGTGTTGCTTCCCAGATACCCAAAGAGAGGAGGGACTCTTTGGAGGAGACTAACTCAAGTGAGAATAAATGAGAGAGCGGGGGGGCATCTGGTGGAGATGGGTAGAATAGGTATAAACATCCCCTTCAGCGAACAAATGGTTATATGTGGGGCCCCCTTCTTAGGGGTTGGGAACCGCCAATGGTTTGAAAGCCCTAAAAAAGACCATTTTGTCACGCTTCAGAAATAAATGGATTAGGCACTTCTTATATCACCAGCAAGCCTGTAAGCCTACCCACCAGTCAGCTAGCTCTACTTTTATCCTCCGTAACCTTACTTTTTCCCTTACGGAGTTCAGGCCCCTCCTTCCCTCAGTAAACTCGATTTTTACCTATCGGAGTTAAGATCCCAAAGCTCTATATAGTTAGGCTCTGAGTAAACTCTTTCTGAACCGACTGCCTGCTCTATTAGGGGCTTGCGTAGGGAAACTACGTGTTTGAAACCTGACTACAAATTGAAAGCTTTGTCATATATGTATAACATATAGTTGAATTTAACGGAGATGATACTAAGCAACTCCGTGTTTTAAATAGGGTACAAATCATAAGCACGGAAAGCACCCCTATTTGAATGACTCTTTGAAAAGAAAATCCTTCATATGAGTGAGTAGGCTCCAGATTAACTAGGAAGGCCAGGACCCGGTGAAGCAACGCCAAGAATTAGTAAATTTCCTATATTGATAGGCCAGGTTCATTCACACTGTCTATCATCTTTATCATATCGATATGCCCACTTCGCTTTCTAAAATTCCTACTTATTGAAAGGACTGCCAGGAAGAAAGAAGGAATAACCTTGTTTGTATATGACCTATAAATAAGAAATCTGCCTGCCCGAGTCGGTTTATCCAGGCTAAAGTGGGACAAATTCCAATGGCTAGCCTTGCTTCTGGCCTTACAAAGATGGGAAATTCCCTCATGACCAGTATTCTTTCGCAGTGTCAGTGAGAGAAGCGGTATAGAAGCTAAGCTGCTCATTGCGCGAATTAGCGTGCTTTATGATTACAGGTTTCTCAGGACCTTACTGGGTGGGCAAGACCTACTACTGGTCATACCTTTGCGTCAGGGGTTAAAGGCAAGGATCTCTTTTTTATACTTATACTTACTTATATTGCCCTCCTTTTCCTTAGCGATCGAGGAACTTACCTCAAGCTCTCACACTGGAACTCAGTTGCTGGAATCCTTCCAATAGCTTGAGTCCGAGCATGAACACACAAATCTTCATGCATTAACACGCAATGTATCAAGGCAAGAACGCTCCTCCGGAGTCTCCTTCCAATAAAAAAATATCCTTCCTCTCCCTTTGGGCTATTACTACTATCCTTATGGCCTGCTTGCGTATCCTCATAAATCACCTTGGCGATAAGGTCCTGCTCATAACAAGGTCCTTATCCTTACTAGCTCAGTCTTTTAGGGGAATAAAGAAATAGAGGGTTGTACCACCGCTCAGTTCAGTCAGGTTATCACCTCGATGGGTTATCCCTTACCACCTTCCTTCTAGCTTTGCGGAGTGCTTCTCCTTCCTGCTCTTAAGGACTTGAATGAACCGGGGTATAGGAGCTTTTTACCCTTACAGGTTGTTAAAGCCCTTCTTTCCCCAAAAGGCAGCCGGATTCACCACAACCATAGCTCAACCCCTCCGTGGGCTCGATTTCATCGCCTGCCTTCGATATAAATTATGAAAATGGAACAATCACATATATAGAATAAATTATAAGTGTAAAGGTGTCTCCCGGCCCCGTAGTAATAAGAAGCAATATCTGAGTGTGGTTGTGTCGTCTGTGTGCTGTCTTTCTTAATTAATCAAAAGTCTCCCGGGCGAACGAAGGAAGCCCGGCACAACAAAAAGTGAAATGGAAAAACCAATAAGTAAGTATGAATCGTGCAAGTGGTTGGTTTCCAAACCCGTCCAATTTTCATGTGTAGTCTGGCTGTAATCAATCCAAGAAGGAAGTTCCGACGATCCCACATCACTACAACAACTGAGATGTCCAACCAAGGATGGGGAATGATAATGCGTCCGTGCCATGCCATGCTACCATCCAGCATGATAATTGTTCTAAAGGGAAAACCGCCTATTGTCGAATCGACCAGCCAGTCGGTCTGCCATCCAGCAATCGGGGGAGCAAGGGTAGCCTACAAAAGGTCCTCGGCTATTGGACCATCCAGCTGTGTTTCATAAGTTCAGGCTTTACTAAATAAAAGAGGGCAGTTCCGACGATCCAACCAACAGAGCTTATAAGATAAGTTCTATAGCAATATGTACATACAGAAAAAATACTTTCACAATAACAGAGCTCCATTAAACCAGCATACAATGATAGATTCTCATAAACCAACAAGCTACAGGTAACTATCATATTACAACCAAACACAGCAACAACTATGCATCTAATTAATAGCTAGTAACCCTATCTTCTTGGCCTCGAGGGCTCTTTATAAAGATACTGCATCTTGACCATGTCAAGGCAGTTACAAAGCGACTCAAAGTGGTTTTTTGCCATCATGTCAATACAACTATGGACGGTAGTGGCGATTGTACTCTAACTGCCGCATTGATTGCAAAAAAACTCCATCTTTCCTGGCCTGCGTTTACACTTCACAATCTTCCTTTTGCGCGTCTTCTATTCTTCACCTGCGTGTTGGATTTTGTTTGTTGATCTCTTACGCGATTATTGTTCGTCGCATTTCACTTTCCTTGGTAGAATGAGGAGTTCACCAAATAGAATAAGTCATGGCAGGAAAATAAAAAGGAATAAGAACTCTGGATAAGACTTGAAATAACTAAGTCATAATATAGATACAGGAAAAGCGCGCTTGCTCTTATATACGATGCATTATTTGCATTATTCCCCTTAATTGTTGGTTTCTGTTCTATTTCTATCGGTAAAGGTAGGGCATAGGTGGCGAGGGCAAAGCAGCTAGAACAACGGGAAAGGTAGCTAGGGCGAAGCCAGCAGAGACATCATAGTAAAGGCAAAGATAGCGGCGGGATAGGCAGGAATAGGACCAGAGACGAAGCAATAAGACATACATCGACCACCTGTGGGCTATTCACTGAAGGGCATCATGGAAGGTTACAAAAGCAAGCAATCTTTCTTGGTACTGAGGTTGACTCCCGGACTGTCGGACTCAAAATTGGCCTCACTAACCTGACCTCAAAAGACAATACTTTAGGCCAGGTCCTCATGGAGCCAAGTGATAGACCCTCTTTATTCTGTCGAAGCCCTCAAATGAAATCCTGTTGAAAGCTGCTTCAACCCTTTTTAGCACCCAAGACAAGTTGCAGTAAATAGGGGTTTGAGGGGGCCCCTATCCAAGTGTAGCGTGACCTAAGCCGAGGGTAGGCTGCAAGCGTCAGGAACAAGGGGTGCTAGCAATAAGGGGTAAGTTCCAATCTATCAAAGCAATCTCAAAGATCGATGTTTAGTCTATTTTCAGTGGGCTAATGGCAAGGGGAACTATTCATCCGGTAACAGGTTCAAGGGGCAAGCGATAGCGATCAACCACGGGTATTGGGTCTTGAAGGCAAGGCCTACGCAAGCTGATTGGAGCATGCTTGTCAAAATAAGAAATCAGAAAGATAAACTCTATAAGGGTATAGTTTATAGCGAAGAAAATCCAGTTGTATGATCTGATGATGGATTATGCCTCGTCCGCACCCCAAAAGCATTTTAACTAAAAAAAGCCTCCCCCTCGTACCTCAGGAGAGCGCCTTTGGTCCAAGAATGAGTAGGTTTTTAAAATATGTTGTATATTTTTAATTGAAGTTTACATTTCTAATTCCGATCCGGTTCTGGCAGGGAAGGGCGTATAATGAGTATCAATCCCTTCCTTTTGACTCGGGCGTAAGCGATCCATCCTCCTTCCTAGTGGTGTCCATCCTCCTTCCAAGCGGTATAAATCAATCCTAATAAAACCAAGGTTTCTTTCTCTTTTCTTTGTTGCACGCTCTGCGCCATGACTGGTCTGCTCAGCTCATTGTGCAGCTCGCCCCGGTAGGGGATCCCATGGGAAGGTAACCGCAAGCAATGTTCTGATGAACCCCGTCGTCTGCCTCACAATCGGCCTGACTCACCAGCTCTCTCTGACAAGAGCGTCCCTTCCCTGACAAGAGGTACCTTAAACCTGACCGACCAGATGGTGTATCCATCTTCCACTGGGCTATCGGGGCCATACCACTGTTTCGTGGTAACCTGGTTCATCCTAAAGTATGCAAGCGTAAGTGTCATGGGTTGGGTTGTGTATGGATGAAGCGATAGCGTTAACTCTCCTCCTAATGGGGGTGATACGCACCTCCCGAACAAAAGGATG
>Ga0233336_1000067_pt1 | contig 17451 bp, 8 predicted proteins | sample GEONDECOMP225_FD_183636 | JGI IMG/M metagenome (GOLD analysis project Ga0233336, IMG submission 183636) | Leaf litter microbial communities from Shasta-Trinity National Forest, California, United States - GEON-DECOMP-225 | ecosystem: Environmental > Terrestrial > Plant litter > Unclassified...
ATAAGTAGGTTTTGAACCCAGATTCAAATCATATGACTTGGACCTAACCTCCCCCCAAGCAATCAAGGAAAAAGCGTAACTACATCTATAATGAATCTATCTTTCTTTGTATACAATGTTATTCAATCATGCTTCGAATAACTAAAATGTTCTTTCCTAAGTATTTATTGGGTGGTGGGGCCCTCCATGTTTGTCTCCTTCCCATCCTATCAGGTAACACCCGTTTAAACCCGGCGTGCCCTAAAACCAGGGAAAGTATAAAGAAAGCCATCCACCAAATCCATTTATTACCCCACAATTGCATAGTCAACTCACTCTAGCAACACGTCTCAGCATTCTCTTGTATGTTGCACGGAGTATACATATCCTTTCTATTGGCCATTGAATAAATTATTCTCTCTTATCTGTTGGCAACTAGTAATGGGTTAGGAAGGAGCTATTAGGTTAATGGGTACCTAAACACCAGCGTTAAAGAAACAACCTAACAAGCATGAAATACATATTTATATGACAATTGTGACGGGCTCGTACCTTGACCCCTCTTCCCGGGGTCGTCTAATGGCTCAACCTCCCTGGCCTGAATGGCTCTAGCCCCTCCCTCTTGGTGGTTTAGCCAATTTGAAAGCACACAAAGCCAGCTTCTTCCCCTACCAGCGAGGATAAAGGCGCTCAACCTCCAGATTACATCCCGCCAATCCTAGTTAAACGCCGTAAAATGCCAAAATTATGAAAAATAAGATCACTTTAAACCGTAAGGTTGGGCCAATCTTATTCATCCCCCCGGCTGGCAGAAGACATTACACGGGGATATAATATACATAAATTATTGGCTTCATGCAGTGAGTGAACAACTTAACAACGGCTTTAGGAAATGGCTTTATTTTAGCACTGGTGCTTGTTCGTGTAGTGAACGATTAGGTGCTACGGGGGGCTACTTCGCCACTTGGCTTGGATACTTTAATTGACTGGGATGCACTAATTTACTGATTGACTCCACTACTCCACTGTGGCTTCGACCGTGGCTGCTGCGCTATTAAACTACGCTACTCGACTGCACTAATTTAGACTGGGATTATGGCTCCCACTATTCAACTGTGCACTAATTGGCCTAGCTAATTGCCTAGCGGGCTTGGCTTTATATTTACTAGAAGAAAAGCTATGTAAAGTGATAGAACTCTTGTCAGTTAAACCACTCACTCCACCACAAACCAGACAGGTCAAGAAGAAGGAAAGACAACTGGTTGGGAGTGGAGACTACTGTATCCTGGCTACTTAACAACAACCAAATAAACAAACAAACTGGGTTCAATTCAAATTGTTGTGTACTACAGGAATGGGTGGGTGCTAAGGATCACCTAATAAAATGGAAAGTGAAACTCACCCGAGGAGGTACGAGGAGGGTGAGGCCCTTTGGGTCGTAGAGGCGAGTCCAATAGCTAATGATTGGCGCAGTTTGTTTAACAACAACCACCCCAGAATCTATGCGAGTGGAAAAACAACAAGTATATTCAACTTCTTCAACAAGGATTTTTTCTTATTTGGAAGTGATATCTAACCTATGAATAAGCCCTACTGAGTAGTTGTTGGGGAGGTTAACAAACCTTGTTCAGTTCATCAGTGTTCAGGTTAAGGTTAAATGATAGACAAACAAGTCAATTTTTATTTGCATATCGTTGAACTTGTGATGTTTCCAATGCTTTTGAGGGCAAGTCAATTTCTTCTAGTTCCAGTCCAATGGGCGACATGTTTAACTAAGACTAAGACTATGGAACACTGCTTAATACTACAGCTAATAGTCTTTACTATATGGCTAGTAACCTACTCTACAGACTACTACAACAGCAAGTCTAAGAACTGAAAGCATAATGTGTAATGTGTGGGCTGTATATAATTGGTAACAGAAGGCGGCCTACCTAATGAGTGTATAAACAGAAAGCCTAAATAACATAAAGTAATAGTAAACAGAAGGCTTAATGGTGGAACTGAAAGCGTAATGGGATAATGGCATAAGGTAGTACGCTGACTGACCTCATGCAAGACTGCGGGCGTATTGTTTCCTTCCTGCCTAGTAGATTCAGATGATGTCTGTATACCGCTGCCATATCATTATGCCATACTAGGTATAGGGTAAAAGGAAGTATTAGGTCAAACGAAGTTGAGTGAACCCCCATCAGTAAAGAGCCAGGGGTAAACGTAGACTGAAGTATTTACCGTCTCGGGCTTTCCCATGTCTCTTGTATTCCGGTTGAGTTGTATTTATATATAGGTTCAAGGGTATAGGTTCATTATGTTGAAATAATGTTATTCATTCTGTTACTAGTCCAGTATATAGGGGGGTAAAGGGTAACCTGAAGGTCTGTGGCAGCATAATGGGTACAGAGAGGTTCGTTCAGAGTTCATAGGGAGTCAGTAAGTATGAGGTAAGGTCCCAAGGAGGCATTTCAAGTTCCAAGGAGGTTTCCAAGGGATATATTTACAAGTCTGAATTCCCAAGGAGGGATGAGGTTCCCAATAATCCAACCCAAGGCGTAATAGCAGAGGGTCAAAAGAGTCGTCAGGCTGTAGGGTTGTAGGTTAAGGATAGGTATAGGGTTGTCGGTGTATAGGGTCTAGAGCATAGGTTAAGGCTAATCCAACCCAAGGGGTAGGTATGAATCCGAGGATCCAAAGAGTTTAAGTACCAAGGGGAGTGTATCTATCTGTCCAGGTCCGGTCAGCTCAGCAGGAAGCCATTAGTGGTCTGTAAATTGGTAAAACATGATGCATCGGTGGTTCAGTTAAATGATGCACCTAACTAACACTATCCGTTCATTGGCTGTTGTCCGTCTGTATGTTGAACCGCCTCATCTCACCTCACACTCACTCGCTGTTCGTCCGCCAGCATGCCCACTATGGAGGTAAAAATAAGACTGCCCACTGAGGAAGATCGCTAGCGCTTGCTGGAATAAGTGCTGGTTGTTTTTGATCGCTATTGCTTTCCCCCTGTCACCACCTGGCACTGCACGGTACGGAACCTTGTTCCTACTTGTTGGCCTTCTTGGCACTGCACAGTACGGAACAGAGTTCCTACACTGCCTCCATTAAGCGGGTGATTGCTGTAACCTGTCAACAAACGTCAACCTTCAACTCTCACCTGTCACCACCTGTCACTCAACGGTACCGGAACATAGTTACTACTGCTTTGTTCAGCTTGGCCCGGAAACACATGCTTGCTTATAAATCAAAAGATGGGGCGGGTTATACATCTAGAAAAACACAGCGTTGATTAGAAGACGACTGGAGAGAAGAGATAAACAGAGCGGGATTATGTTGAGGAGTCGGCCCAGAGCACAAGAGATACATAACGGGATATAGACCGGGATCCAGGGATAGATGAAAGATGGATAAATATCCAGGGATGGAAACACAAGATAGCTGGCAGATGTGACACGAGGAGAGATAAAGAGAGATAAAAAGACCAGCTATAAGCATATACACATTACTTCTGTTAAACCTTTAAAGCTTACGGGCCCAATACGCTATTAGTTCCCCAATACCTTGACTCTCTGGTTACCATTATTCAACCCACCCATAATAGCAGCCCACCCTACGCCTTTCTATTCTTACACTAATTAGGCCTTCTGGAAAACATAGAGGCTTTGGGTTATAGAAGAGCTTACACTTGACACGACGGGACACACAACGAAAGAGCACGACGACGGCAGCAACTACAACGGTGGATACAGCAACTACGGACAACTGCCAACGTAGTAGTGTGAGGTGCACCAATAATAGAGAGGTTTTATTATATGCTTGCCAGGTTATTACACTGCTGGCCGCGCCCAAGGAGGTTGTCTTTGGCTAGAGCTGCCTTACACATCTCTCTTTACCCTCTATGAAACCATAGCCCTTAAACTGCACAAGATGGAGGTATAGGTACGCAGTTCGGGTAAATGGCGGATAGCCGGATGGATCCATACGCCTAGGAACCCGTATAAACAAAAATTATATATATTCTAAAGTTTCTATAGTAGTGGGTGAGATGGATCCAATTACTTAGTCATTGTTCGCATGTAGTTTGCATCCATCATCTTGTACTTAGTTTTTCACGAAGTTCCACTACCTGGAATGTTCAACAATTGCTAAACACCCAATCAATCAACTAACTTATTGTGAGCCATCTTCGAGTAGATAAAAATATATGAACATGGGGTTATTATATAATAGAAAACTTTTTAAAGTATAGCCTAAGGTAAAAAAAATACACCTTTTAGCACACAATCCCAGATGAAAGTCGCTAACTAAAGATTAAATTGAATCCGTGTATTTATGCCAAAGGTATTGAACCGGAAGGTATCTGTGTCCTCCCGATAATCCATCCTATAATCCATCCTTGCCGGTACTAGAGGCAAAGGTCTTTTATAACCCAACAGATTGGATAAGCCATAGAACATATTGGAATAGAAGAAGGGAGTATAAGCCCTAACTATATAATTTGAAATAAGCCATAGGTATTTTAACAGCCCGAAGGGTACTTCATGCCCGACAAAAGAGGGGATATTTATAAGCTAGAATTAGGCAAGTAATAAGGCACGAGAACAATAGAATAAGTCCCCATACCATATAAAGTATATAGGCTTTACCACTAGTGGAGGCATCTGAGCAAGCATCCTTTCCCGTGCCATATATAGAGGCAAAGTCGTAAAGCCAGCCATCAGCATAAAAGGCATAGACAGCTAGGACAGAGCCCATGGTTTCAGTTCCATGTCCAGTTCCAGGTCCAGATTATTAAGTGTATAAGGCACATACAAGCACTTACTTTACATGGCACAGTCATTTATATGGATAGAAGGTAATCACCAAGGTTTTGATTTGAAACCCAATCCTCGAGAGATATAGTCACTCGATACAGTAAATTCTTCATATATGTAATTACGCTTTCTTTAAGAAGGGGGAAGGTTTTGGTGATAAAGGTTTTTATTTATAATATAGGACTATCTTAATTTCGTCTCGTGCTTTTTATATCACTAGCTAGTAAGCCGGTCATCTCTCGCTAGCTCTTAGGCTGGTAAATTATATATTGCTTCACGCTAACTACTCCTTAGTGGGAGGAACTCCAAAGACTACTCCATGAGTTCACTTTTTTGTGTAGCAAACCCCAAAACCTGAACACTGAACACTCTCTCCTAGCTGTCTTACACTCTATGGTGAGGTTCACTTTCCTTACTAAAAGGTGAGGTTGCTTGGAGGTAGGTTTATTCCCAGTAATAGTATCAGTCCCAGTAAGTAGCAGCACTAGGGAAGGATTTTTCCCAGCTCAACGCTTAGTAGCCCACCAGTTAGCAAAAATTACGAGGGTTCCCTGTTTCAGAACGAGATAAAGACCCAGCGGACTCCATTACAGTTATAAGTACAGACCACTCAACAATAGCAATTTACCAAATTTCCCCACCAACAGCATTGAAATTAACAGTATCAAGAGCAGTACCAGCGGTTGAACCAGCTTCATTCCTGGCAGTACCAAGATAAGTTCCCGTAGCAGTTCCAAGAGCAGTACCACCATAAGCATAATTCTTATTATTCCCAGCATAGTTCCCGTAGCAGTTCCAAGAGCATTCCAAGCATTCTCAGGATCATTCCAATAAGCGCCAGTTTAATGAGCATTTAAATCAGCCGTTAAAGGAGCAGCAATCCCAGGATCATTTCAATAAGCTGAACCAAAAGCAGCATCAGTGAAAGCATCACATTATTAGAACCAACAGCACCAGTTGAAGAAGCATCAATTGAATAAGGAGCCGCCTTACCAGCATAACCAGTTAAAGGAGCATTATTCCCAATGGCATTACCAGGATCATAAGAAGCAGCAGAATTCCCATCATTCCCAAGAGCATTTCCAGCAGCTGTTAAAGAAGCAGCATTTGAATAAGCAGTTTCAGGAGCAGCCTTAGTATAAGCAGCCTAAGAAAAGGGAAATATACCTAGAGAACATTATTCATTAAACTCTAAAAGTGCCAATTTATCTATATATAATTATCCATTTGCCTAATAAACGTCCAACATCCTCAGCTTTATTAGAACCAGCAGCTCTAGCATCATTCCTAGCATTGGTCGAAGCAGCAGCATGACCAGCATTACCTGGATTAGTACGAGCAGTTCCATAAGCAGGAGTTTCATACTTCCAAAAGATACTAGTTTACCGCCTTCTTGCTCATTCAGAGCCTCTATCGTTAATCACAGCCTCCTCTAGACCCCTGATCAATGTCACCACGAGCCCTTAAAAACACATCTAGAGAGCCTTCAGAGCTATTCTAGTGCCAAACAGCCTTCTAGCTCATTAATATCCTTATCGTTCATCACAGCATTCTTCCGATCGTATGGGCTCATTAAGAGCACCTTTCGATCAACACAGCCCTCTCTAGAGCCCTTATAGAGTTAACCACGAGCACCTCAAAGCCATCTAGAGAGACTTCTGATCCATTCTATATCCCCAAAGCCATCTAGTGGCCCCCTCCCAATCCATTTTGCCAGAACTCTTCAACCTTTAGCCTTCATCATCAGCCTCACCAAGTCCAACAGAAGCCTTCAGCCTTTTGCCTTTAACCTTTAGCCTTGTGCTATTAGGTTGAGTGGGCTTCTTGAGTTGGCTGGTCATATGTTTCATATTCACACGGTCACATATACACAGGTAAGAAGTCTCTATACCAGGATTAATGAGAATGTAATAAGCATAGGTTCTAATTCCATAGAGCATGTGTAGCAATCAAGACTTAGCGGTGATAGGTGCCATTATGGCTACTACTATACAAATGAGAACTTGATGATTTAGCATTGGCAGCCCCATCGATACAAAACAGGGGTTATACAGCTACTACTCAATGGGCTTACTCAATGGGAGGTTTCTAGGGTTCTAATCAATGAACCTATACTTCGTGCATGACCTATACTACTCCGTGCTTGAAGCTCCAGTATGTAACCCATAGGACGTGTACATATAGTTATATACAATGGCACTTCTATAAATAGCACTTCTAGAGCTAGAATTAGAATAGTGACATAGAGAGAGCGTAAGGCTTTCACTATCTACCGTGTCTCCGTCATAGCCAGTTTACATTGCTTATAGTCCCTTGGCATCCCCCCTAGTAAAAGGTACCCCAGTCATATTGATGATTCAACAGACATAGCCATAAGCAAAGTAAGTGCCCGATGCCCGGGAGACCCTCATAGTAAATTACTAGCATCTCTACGTTTTAACATATGATGATAATACTTGCATATCTACATTTTACCTTTTCTTTACGTCCTTTCCAGTAGTCTGATGTTATTTTCAATTTCCATTATAATAAATCTATACAAGCTCTCCGTAGGTTGAATAATGTGCCAAGGCTTCCCCTGCCGTTCAATCCAAGTGCTAGCCTTGTTAAAGCCGGATAAACAGGTTTCAATCGCATATCTACGACCCGGAGGGACTCGACCAAAAGGAGAAGTCCTTCCTTGCCTAATAAATTTGAATCTATGCGGCCTAACCTTGAACCTTTTGCCTTTACCCTTTATCTTTTACCTTTTACCTTTTTTTCTTAGTCCAACTCTTAGGTTGAAGTGAAATAGTAGTTCCCGCTCTTTAAATGCCTTAGGTATATCTAGTGCATCCGAGAGATAGAGTAAATCCCCAGTTGGGTAACTAACACTAGTTGATGCTGTTGATCCACACGTTGGTTGCCTGGTTCCGGCCAATGCCAGAGCTGGGCGGGATAATCCGCTGGTGGATCTACCTAATATAACTACCTAGATTTTGCATATCCGCATGGTTACAACTTTGGGTGGTCTCTACGTGGGTTCATATATGATGTCGCCGCCTTACCTGGCTGGCCATGAACATCAAAGAGCAATAGATCTATTTCACATAGGAGCTATTACTAGAGCTGCTGTATAGCTCTACACTACTCTACTGTAACCGGGTCTCTATCCATGGGTTAACCTGCATGTGCCATTGAACCTTGTGAAAGCCAGATTAATATACCTAGATGCCACATATCTACTTGTTGTTTATAGACTATGTTTCCATGTCTACATTGACACTTGGATTATCTCTACGTTGCTCTCCAGATCTCATTCCACTAATACTACAAGAGAGCTAGGCTCCTCAGAGACTCCAACTTGAGGTTACTCTACTTGGTATGGTGTTTACGTGTGCATATAAAATGTAACATAGCTATGTTTACACTTGTACTTGCATATCTACCACCTTGCATCCTAGCCAGAAGTCTGGGGCCGATCAACAAATAAATATGTTGATATACAATGTTGTCATAGAGAAGTGGTCATTGCATAGTTAGTTGGAGAAGAAGAATCCTCTGTGTGATGCCTCTTCTTTTCTGGTTCATAGAGTGAGAATTATCCATTTACTTATAAAAAGTCCAATTAAGTTGTTATTACATATATAAAGAATGATGAATCAACCCATTTTATTAATAAACGTCCAAGCCATTTTATGTATAAACGTCCAATTAAGCTTTTATTACATATATAAAGAATGATGAATCAACCCATTTTATTAAGCCCAATATACCCATTTCAATAATAAATGTAGAATCTGCCTAGCCATTTACTTCTAAAAAGGATAATAAATAGATATAACATTAGCCATTTCAATCCTAAAGTGCCAATTTATAGGGAGATATTAGCCTTTTAACTCATAAACGTCCAATGAATAGAGATAGAATTGGCCATTTACCTAATAAACGTCCAATCTACCTAGGAGGATCCCACCCACCTAATATAATAAGTTCAGGCAGTATTCTGACTAAATAAAAGGAAAGTTCCCACGCCACGATCCAACTGCTGCTACTGGTTGGTTCCTGTGCCACTTCCATAAGCATCTCAAGTTCCTAGAATTTATGGAGTCTGAATTCATCATATCTGTAGCCTGTCCCGAGATACAAAATAGTGGTGACCAGAAAGATTCCTGCCTGAAGCACAGACTAGATTGGGGCAGCATAAGAGGCTGGGGTAGCCACCTTTTAATTATAGGCCATCTTTCAGTAGTGAAATTACCATTTTGCACAAGGGTGAGGCAAGATCCTTTCAGACAGACTCAAGTCAGGCAGGAAGGAGACCCTAAGAGGCAGACTCAGATAAGGTGGTAGGTAGTTTCAGGTGAGGCAGACTCGGATGAGACAAGTTCGGGTCAGGCAAGCTCAGGTGAGATGAGGTAGATTCAGGTAGGCACCAAAAGAAAAAAGAACATATATCTTTTACTGGCGACTGGATCTCTTGCTGAATAGGATGGATTACTGGGAAAGAAAGTAGTAGCTTTCTGGCTTCACTTGCTGGTCTTACTAATTAATAAGGGGCGAGGTACGTGAAGTGTCTAACTAACCCCTAAAAAGGGCGAGGTACGAGCGAATACTCTGTTGGAAATAGAATAGTTATAAGGTGGCGAGCTTTACTGAATGGATTTCTTTGTTTGATTGGAACTACCTTTACATAGAGAACTACTACTTCACGCGTTGGAAGCGTTGGAAGCTTTCCGGTAACAAAATATCTCTTCAAGGAGGGAAAGGCTTGCTTGACCAAAGGGAGAGCAAGGTTTCGGGCCCATCAATCTTTCTTCGGGGAAGGAGCGAAAAGCCCTCTCTTTTACATTAAACTGGTTACTTTTCATGCTCTATTTTGACCACTTTGCAACAATCATGCAATTTTGAACATTTTATAGGGCCGGGTATGCACCTTATGCATGGACCTCGTAAAAGGATATTTTATGCTTTCCTCTCCCTTTGGTCTCGCCTGCTTGCACACCGCATGAGGATGGTATATTCTCCTCTGAGAACCTGGCCCCCACTTCAAGGAAACCACTTAGCCATTCATCAAACACAGAAGGAAAACCACATCTTCATAAAATGCTTCAAACCACATTTACCCTTTACCAAATAAAGCTACAGCCACCTCAAACCACAAAACACTCTGACAAACTACCTGCTTTACTAACCACCTATAGATAATGCCCCTCACCTAACCTTTTTTATTCCCCAACCGCTTGCTTCAGGCAGGAAGACTTTGTCGTAGCAGCACTATCCTCTCTTTTCGGGCCGGGCTTAAACCCCAGATACGCATTGATGAATTAAAACAGCATTGCTAGGATAGGACCTTTATATGCTGCTTACTTGTTTTACTTTAGTTTACCTACTTACTCTACCAAACCACCCTTGCTCTTTACCAACCTCTATTCCATACCTCACTTACCCAACTTACTTATGCCCCAACATAGTCCCTTTATGAATCTTAGGGGGTATGGCTGCTATTTATACTCTGCCTACTCACCTTCACTGTTACCACTATCAAACCACCTGCTTTACCCACCTATATAACCCTATTTACTTACTTATTACCTATTGCTTTATTTAACACTCGAACCCTTGGAATAGTGCGAATGGACTCTTGCATATTATCGGGAATCATTGTTGCCGAACGAGGTGAACAACCTCCTAAACAAGTTACTTGGCTGAGATAATCTTTGAAGCTTATATAATTTTTAGCTGTAACTCCTGCTGCTATTGGGGTTAAAAACCTACTAAGCGCTGGGCTAGCTAGTTCTTGGGCGGGTAAGCCTGCATACCCACATAGCTGCTCATTGATACCCACCTGCTCATTGCGCTTGTTCCTCTACGCTAGCTAGGTGAAACAAACAAAGGAAGGTATTGACCGTGACCGAACCATGGGAGACTATGTTACTGACGATGCTAGGCGGCGTATCGGAATGAAAGGGTAGGGCACGTAGCGAATATTAATTGTGAGGAGATGAACCTACCTATTTTATTTCCGCATTGTAGCCCGATGTATGAAAGGCGTAAGGTATTGAGAGCCCGTGAGTTGGGTCGTGCACTGGGCTGGCTGGGGTCGAAGAAGGAAGGGTTCGGCTTTCATATTTATTCCCCTCAAACCAGAATCAAGGAGTTTAAAGACAGGCACAATGATAAAATGCAAAGTTTCAGTAACCCTATGGCCTTCCCCTCTATATTGTATCGCCTTCTCAACCAACCTCAAATGATACGAAGTTTTAATCTTCTTCTGGTCCAACCAAACCAACCAATAAATGGAAACTCTAGTTCTTATTATTCTCTTTTGTTGTTAGGAAGGACGTATCAATGCGATATCGTATAGTAGTACCGGAAGTGGATAACCACCTAACCTACCTGGCTACCTGGGTATCCTATCAGCATAGTTAGTATATTTATTTGATCAGAATCATAACATATATATATAATAGATATGCAAAATATCGTATATTATTGATAGACACACACTATGTATCACACCCCTTGTAAGTTTGTATAGTAGGCTTTTCTATAGCATTACTCTTATTGGACAATGCAACTACCCTATTTGTTGGTGAATGCAACCTATGAATATAGTAGTCCCAAGGCTGGGGGATGAGGAGGCTGAGGGATTAGGATCGAGAGATGAGGATTGCTAGGCGAGGTATGAGGGTAAGGCTTAAGGGATTAAGAATAATATTTGGATTGAACGACTATACAGTAAGTCTTGAGAGTAAGTATGCCCGTTGTTCACTTGCCGAAGCCTTAAGCCATAGAGTGAAAGCCTCATGAACTGCTGCCTCTTGCCCTATGGTTTCTTTCTTTAGTCCCTAGTCTTAGCCTTATTAGTCCAAGCATTAATAAGCTGCATGGACTTGCCCTATGGACTGTGTAGAGAGTTCAAGCCTTAAGGTTAATAGCTTTCTTTCAACTTGCCTTTCTCTATTCTCTAACTGATAGAGTTTCAATATCCCAGTTGTTCAACTTCTTGAGTCCCGATAGTAAAGTTCCAACTCTAACTACTTATAACTAAAACTCTAACGACACTAAAGAGACACTGACTTACGGTTGTCTACATCCGAACTTAGAGTGAAAGCTACTATAGCAGCCTTCTGCTGGCCATAAAGACTGCCTTAAGGACACTTGCTGTAAGTCTGTAGAGTAAGTACTACTTGCTTAGTCCATTGAGTAGGTTCCCATGGGCACTGTACTTTCTTTATTTCACCAGAGTAGTAAGGAGCTTCTCGATAGATGCCAATAACCTTTCTTTCTTTTGCCAAGTCCGCTGAGTAAACCTTCCACCAAACAAGTTAGTTTGTCACCATACGTGATAAAAAGTTGCCTAGCATATTAGGAAAGGATTATAGCGCTGAGATATAGACCATCGAAAGGACCACATGGATACCCTTAAATATTACCCCGCCCGTTTAGTCATACCCGACAGAGATAGTTCACCCATGTTCCCGCCTGAATAGAGTCCATGTATGCTGTTTACTTACAAGCATATTTACGATATTCAGCCATGTTACCTACAGATGATAAAAAAGAAGTTCGCCAAGTAAGTATGCCCAGCCCAAGTAAGGCACCCAACAAGGAAGGGCACCAAGTCAGTTAACCCCCCATATGCTAGAGAGTGTGACTATGCAATTGAAGCAAGGAAAAGGAAGTTTTCAGAGCAGATATTTATTCAGGTGTACGGGTAGTTCGTAAACACATCCATAAGGGGGGGGTAAGGGTTGTATCATGCCTGCTATGCTATTCATTTGGTTCGGTTCTATAGCTTAGTTGTACCGTCGTACTTGGTGCTTCATTCATCCAACAATGGGGTATAGGGGTAGTTAGTCAATACAGAAGTAAAGGAACGTAGCGGGTAAGGTAAATGCCCTTATAAGAGAAGGCATATGGCAGATTAAATAAGTGATGGGTATAGATCTAAGGGAAGGGATAAACCCACACCCAATCCGGTGTTTATAAGGGAAGTAAGTAGGAGTACCAACTAACTAAGCAAGCGCTTCATTAATAATAAAGTGATATAGGGCATCCAAAGGTGGGTAAGGTTGTGACAAAGATGGAAGACGGGTAAGGGATCGATCCATCTGTTCCTGATAAGAGAAGGGTAATGAAATGGGTTTGGCAGGCAGCACTCCAACCATAAAAAAAGGGTTGTTGGTTTAAAATGAAGATCTGGTAGAACAGGTGTAGCATGCACGTAATTAAAGGGTTCATAGCATGCCATACCCTACGGATATTCCTGGCATAAGCACTACGACAAAGCATTCAAAGCAGAAGCATTTTAATCATTCCAAGCATTCCCAGGATCTTTTCCATCTTAAGTTGAAAGAGCATTTGAAGGAACAGCATTCCCAGTTGTTGAACCAACAGCATCTCCACTTTGGCATTTCTCCAATTATTCTCCGCAGAGGTACTCCCCTCGATAGAAGTGATTATTATCCGCAGATTTGCAGGATTATACATATTTTATCAAAAAGAAATGGTTGTTTCCAAGAGCTTTTGATACATCTTCTAATCATCAAATATATAGCACTCATTTATTGGCAACCTCACCTTAACTCCCTTAAAAGTAGCCCTTTACCTATAATTGGGCATAATATTTAATCGCCGTGGAGAGAAGCCTAGGGGAAAAAGAGGCCTCATCGCCGGAAGGTAATCTACCACCTTACCACCCTTTACTTACTGCGAGAGAAAAGTAGCCCTTTAAGAAATAAACGTACAATTAAGATAAATATAATTAGCCCTTTACTTATAAAAAGGATAATAAAGATAGAGAGAATGAGCCATTGAACTAATAAACTTACAATTAAGATATATAAAATTGGTTATTTACTTATAAAAAGGATAATGAATAAATATAAAATTAGCCATTTACTCTTGTCCAATCTACCTCTATATAGCTCTCTACAAATAAATATATAAAATATCTATATCTACTTTAACTCTACGAACTAACTACACGAACTCTATATCTATATACCTCGAACTCACTTACCGCTATGGAACACACATAAATGGTTCCTGGTGGGCTGGACTGCACGGTTTGGCTGCTCGGCTTGGATAAGAGGCGAAAGGGCTTGGATACTCGACTGTGGCTGCTGCGCTATTCGACTGGACTAATTGAATGGGCTAATCGGCTTGGCTAATCAGTTTTTAGCTACCGCGCTGGGCTGGATACGGACAGTCAGTGCCTATAAACTACGGTCAGTTATAGCTCTACTCAGTCCAGCTATGAATATGGTCAGTGCAGGAATAAGCTCTAGTAATGGAAGCTATACTCAGTGCATGAACCTAAAGAATAAAGTTCAACGTATATTTCACAGCATAAAACACGGGACTAGTCATTGTTGTTGCAGCAGCCTCCGCCCCACCCGCAAACCTCGGATTAGACTATATTATCTTTAGACAAGGACACATCGAGCATTAAGTGAACACATCAATCAAATTATAAATTAAGGAGGTGAAGACAGCAAGTCAATCAATGAAATAAATATTTTTTTCTATCAATCAAGAAGCCTGTAAGTCCTTTTAAAGACAATCATCAGTTAATTAAAACACATTCTCATTAGAGAGGAGGAACATTAACTCCTAAGGACCATTAGCTCATTAGGTTGCGACCACTGCCCCACTTATAAACCCTGGGATAATGTATTCTTTAAGTCAATCAATGATGGATATTTCATTGTGGATTAACCATGAAGAGCAAAGTGAGCGAGAGGAGGAGGCAAGCGCCTATCGGTGCGTACCAGACAATCCCTTCCTTACACGTGCAATGCCCGCATTTTTATTTCCACCATAAAGGGTTCCATAAACGCCTGTCAATCTGTCTTAAATGTGTTATGCAGCTGTTCTCTTTGCCTCTTACTATGTGAGTCTTCTCCAACTTGGAGTAGGTCGCGTAAGAGGGAATCCAATAGGAGGACTAATAAACGGGAGTTGCAGCCAGTACTTTAGTAAAAACCTAAAATTTCACCATAAAAGAGAAAGGCTTAGCGATCCACTTATCATTTCATTTCCCACCCTTTGTACTACAACCTCCCAGAGATATCGAAGTGAAGAAGCCTGGGAGGTAAAAAGGATTCCTAAAAACTTGAAGATATAGCCCCGTAGGATCCAGGACTAGTTTTTGAAAGGCCAACTAGTAAGGTATGGGTCGTTGGTTCTGCCTGTAACATTGCGCCTTAGCCCATTAGATATTAAACCCCAAAGCCACACAAAACGTGTCCATACACTCCATGGTATGAACCCAATAAGTCTGATCCTCGAGAATCGTAAGGAAGGAACCATTAGCAAAATGCCCGTTAACTTGTTGTCCGGTCTCAGGTTTAGGGATAGTAATTCATCAAATCAGGCCTAGGTTTACTTTAGAACACAGTAGATAGCTAAGGGCTTCAATGACCAAGACATATAATGCTGGCCCCAGGGGGAAGCCTTGTTTCATAGACCGAAAAATTCCCACTCACTAAGATTTTACTCTATTAATGGAAAGACAGGCGGAAGCATTTGTAAAAAGGGTTTCAACAAATTATTTGTGGCTATATAAAGTGCGCTATTATTTGTGGCTATATAAAGTGCTTATTGTTTCAGGCTATGTAACTATATTTGAGGTTCAGTAGGAACCGTTGTTCCGTGCGTCTAACCCCGTGGGGTCCATCTCAGTCGGGTAAGTACATAAATTTGCTATATATTTCTCTTGTTCGGTGGGAATTAGGCCAGCAAGCGGAAAGAAAGAGAGATAGAGAAGGCAGGTAGGCATGACTGTGTCCATTCGGTGTTCACATCCCTAGTTTCAATGTATAGGAAGTAAGCAAAATATCTACCTTTGGCAAGCAGCGGGAAGTATTATAAAAGAGCATGTGCTAATATAACAGTGTGCCTCATTTGGTGCCATATTGTGTCATGAGGGGTATGGCCTCTGATTAAGGTAAGTATTGAGAGGGTTCTTTTCCTCTGTTGTCTGCCGGTAAGGGCTTATTTTTTATATGTGTTAAGGATTTTTCTGTATCTCAGGTATGGTGTAAACTAGTAAATGGGGTTTTTTACTAGTAGTGGTATTGTAACAGGTGGGCACTAACAACTTCCTGTGCACGGATTATAGTTTCATGCACGAAGTATAGGTTGGCCAATGAGTATAGCTTAGATGAATAAAGGTAGCGTGTAGTGTAGGCTCCCATGGAGCATATTTATTCTATCACTGCTACTAGTTCTATCGCTGACCGGCTATTATACTTTTTATGAAAGGAATAGTTCAGTAAGAAAGTAAATCACTTTCATGTCCCGATGATGGGATATTATTTTTCCCGGACCTACAAGGTAGAGTAAGGCTCCTTCTTGCCTTAGTTAAGCCCAGAGTGAAAGCCAGAGAGTGCTGTTCCTTAGTCCATGTTGTCAATTAGCTTCTGTTGAATCATCAAAATGACGGCGGGGTACTCCGACTAGGTACTATGCCAAGGGACTATCAGCCTTGCCAAGAGTTCCTGCGCTTACAAGAGCTTCTATAGCTATAGTATTATCTTTCCGTATTCCCATTGCATATTCAGATTACGAATTAAAATGGATAGTTTATTAAAAAACGTAAATATGCCATATCATATTATATTAATTTATCTTAATGTGGAAAAGGTACAAATGTGGATGAGGTATACTAGTACTATTGTGGGTACTATTGTGGCTGACCGGCTAGCCACCTCCTGGGCACTCACTTCCCCCTCCCATTGGATTGATTGGTAGTCCCTGTAACCTACCCTGTGAGTAGGCCCCCTCCTTGTGGCAACGACTTATTCTTCTCTTTCTCATGGCAAGGACGTCTCCATGCGATATCATCATATATAATTGATATTGAATTAATCCCATTGGGTTATTCCCACTATTAACAACCGGTAATTGGCACCACCCACCTCCTGGGGATCTACCCATTGGCTGACAGTGACCGTGAAATGTGAAATGAGGAAGGTTTAAGATGTACAAACCAAACTAACAGGGGGGGTGGAATTTTATTCTATTCATAAAGTGGTGTACCTATAGGGGAAAGGGTGCTAGGATCACCTCAAATGCACATTGAAATCGAAGCGTTTTTCGGATCGATCGGAACAACTTCTTGAGCCACCCCACCTTCACTTTAACAAATAGGTTTTACATCACTCGTATATGCCTCGCGTTATGCTGCTCCCCCTCTGATTTAATGGATTAATGAATGGATGGAAAGGGCTTTTTGGGGTTAGCACTTCATTTTATATTTACTTTAGAAGCTAAGCTGCTATATTGTTGGATTAATTGAAGTTTGAAGTGGGTGGAGGGCACAGAAAAGAAACAAACAGTAGGAATTGGAGCGTAGCGTGCGTGGGAACGATTCAGTCAGAACTGATGAGACACGGCTGGATGATCGATTCAACGAGGAACAGAGTAGCTAGCTTCCCTTGCTACCCATGATAAATTGCCGGATGGTCAAGTAGTTGACTAGGACTTTACCGGTTGACTAGGGTAGGGCGGGGGCTTAGGACCATGAGGTTATGATGCTTACCCGGACACCATCCATTCATCCCAGCCAGACAGCAATTCAATACCAAGTAAAGAAGGAAAGAAGGATAACAACACCCCCTTAACAAGAAGGATTTAAGGAAGAAGAAGTTCCTCAAGGAGTAGTACCTCA
>Ga0233336_1000069_pt1 | contig 17169 bp, 8 predicted proteins | sample GEONDECOMP225_FD_183636 | JGI IMG/M metagenome (GOLD analysis project Ga0233336, IMG submission 183636) | Leaf litter microbial communities from Shasta-Trinity National Forest, California, United States - GEON-DECOMP-225 | ecosystem: Environmental > Terrestrial > Plant litter > Unclassified...
CATTCATAGGCCTGGAATCACCACTTGCTGACAGATGCTGGTACCACTCTATTCCGGCCGAGCCTTCCCCAGGATACACTTTAGGAATTATTCTGCTGGATACCACTATTACCTATTGGTACGGCCGAGCCTTGCCGATATACGATTCAGTGATTAGAAACAACTACATTGCTAGGAACTTTAGATGCTGCAAGGATTCATGTTTTGCCATGCTACTAACCACCTGCCTTTACCCCATATGGAATAAATCCATAGGTTAGGGAGGGACTTTTCTATGGTAGAGTCTCCAGAGGCAAGTACGCGTAGAGGCAAGTCAAGAAGAGAGCTAGCTGATAGCCCCCACCAAATAAGGTTTTCTTTATTAAAAAACGCATTTCAGAAGGTTTTTAACGCTACGCCCCTTTACTTTCGCGGATGAAAGCGCCCAAGCCCAAGCTGGAGGGAACTAGGAAATGAATTCAGTTTACTAGAACCAACTTTGAGTTCTTGAACCACTATTAACTTCTGGGTACCACTTGTGACTTATTACACCGAATGAGCCTTGCCAATATGATTCAGGATTACCTACTGCTTCAGACGAAGAGCTCTTACCTTTTAGAACCCATTATACCAACCTACCTATACACCTAGAGACACCCAACCTTACTTATCACCTATTGCTTCAACCAGGCAGTATCTGAATTGTAGGGCCGGGACGGGATTAACCATATGATTTATGAATGAAGACAGCCAGGTTGATTATGAAGGCCCGATCTAAAGCGGCACGGAGTCAAAGATCCTCATCTGAAACAGGCACTAGGTGGGTGAGTGGGTGCCCGGTGTGGAACCAAGGTAGGGAGTTTTCATAATGCCGACCCTACTGAGCATTCCTGGCTTAATCAATGGGTGCCTGGTTGGGCAGCACTTCCACCTCATCAACTAGGGTGAAGACAGTAATCAAGGTAAGGGTTAGCCCCGTACCTCCTAAGATTCCTATGTTTGTTATAAAAGGGCATCTCCTCTCCTGTCTGGCTGTCTGGGCATCATATCCTTCCTATCAATGATGTATCCCGTCCGGCTTCTCTTCTCTGATGGACCATAGCTATCCGGCATTAAAACGATATCTGCTAAAGATAAACTCTCTCTCGGGGACCATCCATCCGGTGCTGCTGATAAGAGAAAGTAGGCAAGTGAAGGAGCGTAGCGTAAAGGCGGCTCTAAGTGTTGTACCCAAGTCCAATAACATAAGTAAGGAAGGGTGGTAAAGGGGTGGTTAACACTACAGGTGAGGCGCGCAGCGGTGAGGTAAAAACTTATTCAAGAGTCCATTCCCCAAACAGTGAGTTTCTAATTGGTAGGGTTGTGGGTTCGGTCCAGTCGATCTAAGAAGCGTCTAAAATGCGATTTTGTATAAATAAAACCCGTGGGGGGGTGTCCAAGCGCTCCATATGGGTCGATAACTAACATTTGTCTATAGTAAACTTTATTCATTAGTAATTGTCCCTCCGGCGGCTTGGGCTTGGATGCCTGGAAACAGAGTCCCTACCTCCATGACACTTACCGCTACGGAAAAAGGGTCCCTACTCAGCCTTACACCCCCGTTCACTTACCGATACAGAACCAGAGCTCCTACCTGGTGGCTTGATGGAAGGACTGACAATGATTACATGCATTAATTCACAAGAGGCAGGCGCGGAGCGGTCAGTCAGAGCCGATAATTTACAGAGGAGCATTGCATGGCTTATTCAATCCTGATTACCCAGTTGCTTCCAATTCACTTGTTGAGAACGATTTAGTACCTTTTTACTACCGATTACTTGGTGAGCCCGATTGCGGTGTGACCTATTCTCTAGTTGTTACCGATTACCTTCTTGAGGACAATTACCTTGGTGAGCCCTATTACATAGTTGAGCCCGATTGCCCCGGTTCTTTGATGTCGATTCACTTGTTCAGCCTTATTCACTTGTTGTGACCGATTGCCTTGGCGAGCCCGATTCAATTGTTGATACCGATTACCTAGTCGTGACCGATTGACTTGATCAGCCCGATTCAATTGTTGAGCCCTAGTACTCCCGATTCCAATAGAACCAGTACCTTTTTGAGCCCGATTCCAATAGCCCAAGTCCCCTGGTTAGCACGATCCCGATAGCCCCAGTGATAGCCCCATTCACTAGTTGAGTCCGAGTACCTACCCGATAAGACACTTACTGCCTTCGAATAGGAAGGAGGTCTTAATGCCGCTTAAACGAAATGATACCCACTTGGGATGGGGATGGGCGCAGGGTTCGATCAATTCAATTTGGATTTGGATAGTTATGGCTGTAGAGTTCGATGTAGATGTTGATTGGCTTGGCGATGACGATGTTGATTTGATTGCTTGATACTGATTTGATTGCTTGATACTGATTGATTGCTTGATCAATACTGATTGTCTTCTGAGAGAAGGGCCGGCCAAAATGGAACAGTCTTACGGGTTGGTGCGTTTACAGGAAAAGTATTCCCGGATTGGCATTGATTGATTGATTGGACCTGACTTGATTGCTGCTTTCGAGAAAGGCGTTCCCAACGGAAACAGGATACTTATTCACAAATTGATAGGCGGGTTCCACGGACAAACGATTCACTTCCCACCAACACCTGCCAAGTCCGCGTAAGGATACTGCCCAGGTAAATCACCCAAGACACAGTATGCATTCTACAGTCAGCCCGCATTATCGCTTTCTGTTCAATCCGCAACTGCCAACATATTTGGGAGGGCGCTACAAGGCTTGGCTTGATAGGGAGTTATTGATTCACTTTATGGATAACATAGTTTGGAGGTTAGGTGGTCACCGGACGACGGGCATAAAACAGATAGATTTATTACTTATAAGGAGGAGGAGGGACTGCTATAGAAGACCCGGGAGGGGAGGGATAGCATGATACAGCAGCCTTCTTACCCTTTATACCTTACTTATGTGTTTACTTATTATCCTAGATACCTAGACTATATCACTTGGATGAATGAAGTGCTCGCTTAGCCGATAGTGAGTTGGTACTCCTACTTACCTTCTCTTATAAGCACCAGATGGATGGACGAAGAACCTTAAATGCTCTGCATAATCGACTTGCCAAAAGATAAATGTGACGTCTCGACCCGGATGGACAATATGCCTACAAACCTGTACAAACCCACTTCATGCCTTTAGAAAATATGCCACAAGGCTTTTTGCGGATCAACCCAATCAACCCGACCTGGGTTACTTCATACGGAGGGAGGGAGCCCGGAATAATAAATGACTGAATAGGCTGATCGGGCTTTTAGTTCCGCCTTTACTGCCTACTATTAGATTCTTCTGTAAACTTACTTAATTCATGAGAAAATAAATAGACACTGGTATCAGATATTGACGGATATGGAAATCCTCAAGTTCAGTAAAGACAAACACAATTTATGATACTCGATGATAGATTATGACTCGCACCCCCCCAAATGATGGGTTATACTATTGAAAAACATTCATTTTAGCAAAACGTGGAAATTGACAATAGGTCCAATCGGCATGGCTGGTCGTCGGATTGCTTGATCGGACGAGGGAGGGACGGACTGCTGCCCAACTCAGTTTTGAAGCCAGGAACAACACCTTTTAGGGGAGGCATGCTATTTAACCGCTACGCCCCTTACTTTTACTAAAGTGTTTTAATACAACCTACCCACTATATGACCTAGACATGTTCGATCTATACCACCCGAACGGGATAAAACACTCCCCTTTACTATTCCCTTCACCCAACGGAGGGAGCACACTGCCTGCACCTAATAACACTTACTTAATTAATATTTTGGATGGGTACCACTAAACTATCCCGCTTAGGAGCCTTGCCCCATCCTATTCAGAAATTAGAACCTACTCCCTAGAAATAGGAATTGACTGAACCCTACCCGCCTTTCAGTTAATGCCTGCTAATTCTTTTAGTAGTTACCCAGCCAGACCTGTTAGCTCTAGAACACTGACTGAATGAATGCTTAGGATAAGAGGTACAGCTATTAACTTATCGCGGGACATTAATTCGAGGTTGTCCAAAGGGGCCAACTAAATAATATATAGCCGTAGAAGGTAAGGTTATTCAGAATAGTCTCGTGGCATATGAAATTAAAGGTTCAGTGTAAAGGTTTCAAGTGGGTCGGGTCGAAAGCACGCTAAAATGGCTTACTAAGAGCAGAGGGTTTCACCCGTCACCTTTATTATTCAATGGATGAAGGAAGAATATGAAAAGATGCCTAGCCCTTGAAGGGAGGTCCTCAACCTTCGATCCCACTATATTTGGTCACCTTTACCTAGATCGGATATATCTAGATTGATAACATCTTTCTTTTTCGGTGCTCTTGTCAGACAAAGGCACCAAGAGGCAGACGACGGCTCTTCATCCATCAGTGGTTAGATCGGATAGGACCAGTCCAATCCGGTCTCAGTTAGTGAAGCCTTTATGGGCGCATAAGATCCCGGGATAGCCTATGTAGCACAGGTAAACAAATAATTTTCTCCATATCTTGTTGGCATAGGCCTATCTCATCAAGACTGCGATACATTTATCAAATCAGCTCTTCCAAGTTATTGGACCAGTCTTTCATTACGAGTTTATTCTCTTCAGCCTAGGATGTTAGGAGTTAGAGCTGCAGTGGAGGGGGTGGCTTATAAGTGCCCCCCTAAGGTGAAACATCTTCACTCCCCACTATAGGATTCATTCTTGGTTTCCTCTCATTCTTGGTTTCCTCTCATTCTTGGTTTCCTCTGTAGTACTTGCATGCTTTCAGTATATCTGATTTGCTCTTGAGTTTCATTGTATCATACTACATATCTTCTATAGTATAGCATAGTTTATATTAGCTTTATTCATTATTTTATTGCTTTATATATTTTAATAGGAGTAGCTTTTGTGCTTCCACTTTATATTTTCAATTGAAGCCGCTTTTATTGATTCAATACAGCAGACTCCTCATAAGCTTACTGGATTGGATGAATGGAAGTGAGTGGTTGGTTGGCACAGTAAAGGAAGGAAGGGAAGAATGCGGACCCTCACCCCACCCATTAGGTGATTCCTCCAGGTCTAGGGTTCTATCTCTAGTTGGCGGCAGGTAAAGGCAAAGGTAGTGTGTGATAGCATGTCCCTGACCCTTAGGTCTTGTTCCAAGGAACTTCTAGGTTTGGAGGTGACTCCTAAGGCCATCCATCGCAACGGGTTATTTATCCTGATGTACCAACCAAAATCCCTTCCAGCCAAGCCAAGCCAAGCCATCGATCCATATTTAACCTTCGAGCTGGGCTTCTTGAGACTCCGAATCTGGTGCTTTGTTACCCACCCCTGAAAGAAAGTCGAGCTGGCTTATTGGGTTTCAAAACTCTTAGATCCTGTACCATTGGTGGAATTAGAAGAATTGACAGACATTTGCTGTGCTTCCCCTTGAGGAGAAGAGCTGGTTTATTCAAACAATGATGAACCCGCCCGAGTATTGACCGAGAATCAACTGCCCGAAAACCTAAGTAAGGCAGGCGCATTGGCTCGAGCTGCTGCTTTATTCGAACTAATAACTCGAACCAGCAGGCACTTTCAACTCCCCGAGAAGAGAACTGCCCAAACTGTTCGCCGAGCAAGGAGAGCCTCACTACGATAGGACAGAAACCAACCAGGATCTAAATATATATCTCTGTTAGCATATTCGGACGGACATGAGCCAGAACCTCCAGTAGTACCCTATTGTTTTGTTACTCGTCCAATAGGCGCTTAGGCACCCGAACATCGCATCGGGCCTATAACTCCCCCAAGGCGCCCCAGTCAGAGCATAGTTCAATAAATTCGAACTTTGAATCGGTCATCCTAGGCCTGTGCCCCACGTTAAGCGGGTGATCCCAATCACAGAGGTTACACGCGGCACTGGAGTAGTCCCGTTCCTAGAATAGCTCACGTCGCTAGGGTGGAACACCCCATTGCAAAGGTATACAGTAGGTCCAGTCGGCCAGGGAAACACTGTTCGCGTTCGCAGTCAGATAGGAAGGTAACATATTCCGACATGCAGGTCAGCTAGAGTTTCCTTCACGCTGATCTGGTAGTTTCCATTTATGCTACTAGTCAGATAGTTTATTTAAGGCAGGTCAGGTTGTGCCAGTCTGAGGTGCATTCCCCTAGTAGCTCCTTACTACACCCATTCAAAGTTGAAAACAGACAATATAGAAGGCTCCCCCTCAATGGCCGAGAGAATAAGGCCTCCATGTTCTCTACCCTATACCCTCATCCTATAACCTTTACCTCGAACTCACTTACGGATACGGAACATAGGGTTCCTACCTGAATGGATGGAAGGAGTTACAATGCTTACTTATGTTGATTCAGCATTTGAAGAGCAGAGTCCAATTGATGTTGAGGAGCTGGAAGATTAGTAGGATTCTTCCAACCGATAAAATAACCAAGAGCCACACGAGTCACCTTTAGCTTGTCACCTTCTGCCTTCATCACCAAGTCTACCAGAAGCATTTAGCCTTTTGCCTTAGCCTTAAGCCTTTTGCCTTGAACCTTAAGCCGTTAGACAGAAGCCAAGTCCAACAATTTCTTTTACTATTGATTTATCAACGGACTACCTGGTTCGGTCCAGGCGCTACTATAGCACGGTATATTAATAATAATAAATATTAGCAAGTGTAATAATAAAAGCGAGAATATATATCTACGTATATAACACTCCTCAGCTCTGTGTAATTGGATATGGCTAATTGTGTAAGCTCAACTGTGTAACTCCAAGTACTCATGCTGGAAGTCTAAAAACTATTTTCCAGGACTCAAGGTTAACAACTAAAACAACTACAGTAAGAAGTCTCATTTCTTTTGGAACTACACGGACACAACCTTTTTATTCGCTAGGGACACATACAACTCAACTAAAGATTGTTTGTTGCACCTTGCATGGAATGGAAAAGGTAATGGAATAAGGGGGTTACCTCCTCTCCTTTTAGTCGAGACCTCCTTCCTAAGGGCGGAGCTCTTTCCCGACAAAGGAGGGGAAGGACCTCAAAAGGCAAAGTGAAATGTAGAGATGCACCCATATATTTGGATTATTTCCCTTAGTAAGTATATTAATTCTCCTTCCTACCGGCTTCAGATTATTGCTATTCCTTCAGATTACAATTTCAAGTGGACAAGGTAAACGTATCTAAGCAATATCATCATATTCAGAAAGAAAGGTGCAAGGACGTCTCGATGCGATTCTCGCGTAGATACAAGCAAGGTGTAAGGGGATATGTTCCCCAATGGTGTATATGGGAAAATATCCTAAACCAACAAGAGGTTGCATTGCTCCCTCAAATGATACGAAGTTTTAATCATCTTCTGGTCCAACCAACCAAACATGGATTCCACTGGTTTTTTCTTTAGTAGGGAATGGGAAGGATCACCTCAAATAGCAAAGGTAATTGTAGATATGCAATATCGTATTATTGTACAACCACGTGCAACAAAATCGAATTAGAAGAATAAGTTTATATAGAACTAGAACTTGAATAGAGGCCTGGCCATATACCCCATATAAGTGGAACATATACGTGGTCGTTATTACCTACCGTAGGGTGAGGTATAGCTAGAGATAGGTTATTAGATTAGAGGGAGGCCTATTTAAAATGCTTGCCCTTCCCTAGGTCCTATTTAAACTATGCTATGGGTAAAGCCTATTTTCCCAACTGGTACAGACTATTGTCACTGTTGGGGCAGACTATTCTAGTTGTACAAAGCTGCTGGTCCTATGTCTACTGCTAGTCCTCTCAAACTGGTAAATCCAATGCTGGCTGTTAGGGTGATTGAAACGTGCGTGGGCTAGGCTTCGCTGTGCTTCGTGGGTGGGGTAAAGCTTTGTTTTAAAAAGTGCTAGCCGCTGTTCGGTGGCTCTCGCATAGGGTGGCTTCGCGAGCATTAACAAATTATGTATAAGCTTTTATTCTGTGAATAAGTATCTTAACTATGCGTCTCACTCAGAGCAAAAGCAACCAACCCCCACAAGAAGGCATATGCTTTTGGTAGGGAGTAAAGGGCCAGGCTATAGCTAAGCTCTATTGTACCGCATCCATCGTAAAGTCATTGTTGGTACAGAAAGAATTAGGAGACCGGAAAGGAAACTGGATGACAGCTCTCCAAGAATATGACCTCGAGAGAGAGCCAGCTCAAATTGTTAGAGGTCAAGGATTGTGTAAGCTTGCTGCTGAAGCTAGAGATAAGGAGAAGAGAGGAGAAAGACACAATTATTTGAGAGAGTTCTTTTATAAAGAGAAGAGTTATAGACTCAGGCTGAATAGAAGAAGGGTTGCGGCAAGGAGAAGCAAGGAGAGATTTATTGTGTGGAGGATTGGGACTGAGTTCTATGTTCCAAGTATGCTGTAAGATTCTCTGTGAGCCATAATAAAAACACTGTTGCTGGTTTTTCGGGGTTTCCAGGGTAAAAGCTTGTTTACTTTGATTGATCTCTTGTTTATTTTCCGCTGCATATGAGTTAGAATTCTAGTGTGTTTACAATTATTATTTAAGCAGTTTCTAATTGTTGGGGATAAAAAGAATTGAATGTGTAAATCAGATCTGATATTTGAAAACTAACACCTATTAAGCACAATGCATCCAGGCAGGCTTTTCTAAAAGGATCATACAAAAAAAAGTGCCGCTCACCATCCCGGATACGGTGTTCATTATCTTATTACCTAGTCTCCCTCCCGTTCCGACACCCTCTTACTAAAAGTGGTATAGATTTCCTTGCCCTCGGAAGGACAAGCGCTACGCACCTTCAAAATTCCTACAAGCATTTTCCGATAATTTACTTTGACTCCCTCGTGCATGCTGGGGTTAGGGCTGTGTAATCGTTCCCACCCGTGTTCTCATATCCGTCCCGTAGCTGCCGAAGGGAAGGTGAAGATCAAGGAGGCCTGGGAAGGACGTAATCGAGTCTCCGTGAAGAGGTAAGGTTATTTTGGTGAGCTGACGCTCTTCTTTTTGTTACCGTTCTTCTATCAAATAAAAACTCGAACTCAAAGGAAAGATCAGAGAGCTTCCCATCCTTTAATTAAATCCCCTGAGCTCTGCCTCATGTTTGCTAGCCAGTGTTCATCCCTCGGTTGAAGCCTGAATCCCCTGTTGGGGCTATGGTAATTGGTCCAACCGCTCTTCTTTTTGAATTTCATCGATAGAAAGCCTTTTCGGGCAACCGCTTCAATCTCTTCGCCACGATTAGGTTCGTGAAGTTACCTACTTAAGAGGTTACATTAATGTACTTCCCGTATGGAGTGACTTGCACAATCTGCTTATAGCTTATAGTATACTGGTCCCAGCTCTTGCTTCAGGAACTCATGGTTACATGGTATCGTCCGCTATTCGACAGTGCTCTCATAACGAATTGATAGGTAACGATCACGGGAAGACATTTTATTCTTGCTTGCCTAATCAGTTGAACCCGGGTGATCTTTATCAATCCATTGCCTATTGTCTTGTCCCCCGGAAGAAGCCGCTCCACTTTGGTGCGCAGCGCTCGCTCCTGAGGGAACCAAAGATTCATGGGGTCGTTTATAAGAGAGAGAAGAGCTAGAAAGATGGTCCCGTTAGATCAGTGTTTAGTAATTGGAGCTGGTTGGCTCATTTTATCACGCACACGGGATTTTCCGATCTCACTGCTGAATGACATCATTTTATATTCCTAACTCTCTCCCACTTGAGTTACCTTAGCCCCAGTCCACGCAAAACCTAAGAGAACTAGACGCGGAGATGCCGAAATTACTAGTCTTGTTAGGCTCCCCAGAATGGAATGACCGAAGTCGCGAAGAGGGGGTGCACACAAGATGTTCTTTCTCGTGCAGTCCCCACTCAGTGATGAGCTTACACCATTATTTATGTTCTCGCTGCCTCTGATCCATAAGCAAGGAACGGGAATGAATAAATGAAGAAAAAGGTGCAGAGGAAAAGGATTACCGCAAGACGTGCTGACCGCCGGGCTTTATTGGTAGGGGGGTATTAAATCAGTTGAGAATCAAGTTGATTCGTGCAGCTCGGCTACCCAGGACTGCAATGCCTCGGAGTTTGTTGACGGAGACCAAGCGGATTCTGAGGATGTAACGGTTGCTGATGGGGTTACTTTCATCAACGGGGTGGCAGTCTCGGACACAAATCATGAAAAGAAGGGCGGGGGGCATGGTTTCATTCACGCTAGGAAGGTTGTGACAGTCATAGATGGGAGGTTAGTGGATGCCCGGATACGGATTTATTGCCCACATCTACAGATACAGGGCGGGGTGGCACAACGGACGGCAAACTATGGCACATGGCTAACAACTACAGCATTAGCACACAGTATCGCACTAGAGAGGAAATAATTAAAGCATACATACACGTGCTAAGCCAGGGGAAGACTTCTTAGCGGGGTATCATGAAAGCATTGGCTCAAAAGACCCAACCAGGGGAAAGCGGTAGGATCATCATCACCAAACCATGGCTTTCTCTTTCTTCCACGCTCGCTATGCGCCATAATTGCTCTGCTCTTGGTTCGCCCCCATAAGGAACTCTCATGGGATGTGAACGCCGCCACTAACTAACCAACCCCACAGCCTCAAGTTGGAAGTGTACGAAATCTATTTTCTACGGACTCACACAGCAAGTTACAAACGACTTCCCACGTATATTCCAGGCCTCTATAGGTTCCCCCAGAAGAGGCAAGTCCAGGGGTAACAAGCGCAAGGGTACTACCTACCGTAAGAACCCGAGTCAGTAAGTGCAGGTAATTAGTTTAATATGTTATATTGGCATCAAGACGTTGCTCTCCTAGTAATGAATGCTCCTATAATATAGTTTCACTGGGGCCTATTTTAACTGGGCTGGGACGACTCTCTGTAGGCTCCTCCTATACCACCTAAAATAGTTGATACCGGGAAGGCATCAACATAGGAGGATGTTGCTGCCATCTCTACAGTAACCAATAAATCTCATTGACCTAGGCTACAATGGGTTAGTGGTTGTTAGTGCAGATTCATTCCACAAGCCATACCAGGCAGGAGGTTAATTTATACCAATTTTTGGGAGGGGCCTTATTCACAGGGTAGGTTCACAGGGACAGGGCAAACTCCACAGGAATAATAGCCGTGCCTGTTCAATCCATAGAGGTGATCCTCCTTACTATTGCTTTATATAGTATATCGCCATCTATAAAAGTGTTGCCATAGCGCCTAGCAAAAGGGTCCTCTGTCCGTGTTACTAAATAAATTAGATAAGAACTTCAACCAGTCAGTCTCACTCTTTTATATGAGATCGACATCCATACGTTGACAAGGCAATTCAAGGCGAGGGGGGGAGGAGGGGAGCTTCACTACTTTGTATAGTTTATAGCAGAATGGTGCATCAATGGTGATCTCGTCCATACAGCAGGTTCCTTCCCTGCTCCCGGGTCTATCTCTAGCGGTATTGCTCCATACTCATGGTAAGTAGCTGCTGCTCTCCAACCAACACTTAGGGGGGGAAACCCCCGTGCGTGCCTGGTTAAAAAACTATAAAATCCATCCAGTCCCGGATGATGTTAGGTCAAGTTAATAATGTATCCATGCATGCGCCACCTTAATCAGGTTGGTGCCTGGACATACCCCACCATCATAGGACAACTTAGGTAAAGGTAAACATATATAATATCGTGAGTACATCATGGACAACCAAGATAGTCAGAGAGTATATATGCTCTGTTGCGTATATCATGTATAGAATTAACACAGGTGTTGTATACGTGTGGAAGACTGTTGGAAAGTGCATACTGCCTGAATGGGGATATATTGGTCCGGCTTTCATACGCCCACTTTGCTTTCTGAATTTATCACCTTTGTTGGGCCAGGCCCACATCTGCACTATCTATCATCTGGATATGCCCACTTTTGTTACCGAAATTCCCACTTCAATCAAGGCTAGTAAGAAGACAAGGGATAATTTTTAGGCCAGGTTCTTTCATGCCCTATTATAGAGATCCTTGGTTATTTGAATAAGCGAAACCAGCCAAAGCAGCACAACCAGCATTTTAAGCATCATTCTTTCTAGAGATCATTATAACCAGCATCCCCAGTATCAGTTGAAACGGTATTCCCATAAGCATCATAAAATAGTTATTTGGTCATTCCCAGCAGCAAAAGCATAATTTGTTGAACCACCAGTAGAATCAGCCTCCTCATTCCTATAAACACCAGTATAACCAGTCTTCTTAGTACCACAAGCAGTTGAAGCAGCTTTATTCCTAGGGTCATTTCCATAAACAGAAGGAGCAGCCATATCAGCATTCCCGGCCTCATTTGCCATAGCAATTCCAAAAGCACTACAACCAGCCGTTCCAGTGGGCATCCCCATGAGCAGTTGCACCAGTATTAGTATTATTCCCAGTCTCATTTCCAGCAGCAGCCTCATCATTCTGACCAGCATCACCAGTTCAAGCAGCATTATTCCCAACAGCAGTTTAACCCGCAGATTCATATATTATATAATTCCTGGCAGCATCATGAATCTTTCTTTGTTAAATGGGTTTGACTCTAAAAGGGCTCCTATCTCCTATAATGGGGGGTGTAGGCATGCCTAGTAAGAGGGGGCTAGTATGAATCCTTCTTGCTTCGTGCCTCAAACCATCAAGATATAGGGAAAGTTACTGAAAAGCTCAAATTTTATATATATATATATAAATAATTACTTGTAACCCCGGTATGATTTTATTCTTTAATAGTTAAAATAGAATTGTTAATAATAAATATGAAAATAAATAGTTTTTTCAATTCGTGAGTATATTAAAGTTGTGTCCCGCACCGAAGTAGTAAGAAGTATTCAATGGGTAACCCAATATCTTAACTTATCTGAACTCTATTATTTAGGTTTCACTATATATGAGCTTATATAGTAATGTGGTTCACCCACTCCCCCCTAACGGAAAGGTTTCTTTACCTATAAATGGGGTAATGATAATATTTTGAAAGATGCTGTTCAACAAATACTTTGTGCCTGTTCCAAACGGTGGTGCTTCAGATGGTAGCCATAAGCGGATCCACTTGAATTAGGCTCTTTTAAGATGTGCATTAACTTGGATTCTATAAGAGATTACCCGAATGATACATATTTGGCAAGTACATTTTTATTCTTTCGGGTATGTAACCTAAATATCCCTGGGTTGAAAGGCAGTGACTGGTGGGACCTGGTCTATCAGATGGCGATGAGTGTCAATCGGCTCTGAACAAAATGGCTGTGCCTCACTCGGCCCCTCCCTTACCGTCCCGTATTTATCGTCCCATAGCTTCTTGGCATGTTTGATGTATGTGTCATTTGGGATATCGTGCCCGTTAGCTGGCGGGGATCCTCTCTTTTGTAAGATTGTGCTGTTGTCCATTCATGGGATCACTTTGGTAAGATGACTGTAGCCTGCCCGTGTTTCTGCCTCACCTCCAACTATGTTATTCATAAAGTAACCCAATCTAAACTGGCCGGGGTCCCCCTTCCAGGCCTTATTTAGAGAAGTCAACGTCCTTAAAAGTGCCTTATTGTCTGTAACGAAGTCTTTCGCTAGGCTCACTCTTGAAGGGAATAAAAATATGAGGAGCGTAGCGTAAGGGTTGTAGCAAGACCCCTGTATCTCGTGGGGCATGCATATAGTGGGTAAGCACCACTAGGCTTTGCTGGGATTGCTCGCTCTGGCAGTTCGTTTAGCTGTTTACTATTACTCCAGCAGGTTTAGTTGGGCAGTTCGTTGAAATAAGTTGTTGATCATGATCATACTTTGAACTTTCAAAACACCTTTCTTTGTGTTAGCTCACTAATCTTATTTCTCTACATTATGTTTAACCTTTATAACAGATCAGTTTAAAAGGCCCGATCGGGTCTATATAATAAGTAAGTCGCATAGGCAGAGCCTCATTCAAAGTTTCTATTTACTAATACTCCCTGTAATAACCCACATAACCAGACAGGCCCGGCAGAAAGATAGAAAGGAACCACACGAACGGTTTACTGGTGGTTTCCTTCTAATCTTCCTCATTTGTCCCTCCGTGGGTCCCCCATCGGTATATGTATTCTGTTGCGCGCGGGCCTATTTGGAAGATGACTGTGATCCATCTGTGGAGCACCACCTATCCCAGAAGATGTGTGCTATCAAGCAATAACTATGAAGCATCAACCTTCCTTCCTATACTTGCACTACCAGAGACTCACACATGTGTCCGGTGCATGATCCTATCTTTTCCAGGTGCAACTTATGTGCATTGACTCCAAAAACTACGAGAACACATTGACTCTTGGTTGGAGTACTAACATGTAATACCAGTATTGAGTGCGCCATGAGCACCTGGGACTATGGGTTATGGGCAATGATAAGCTATGTGGGGTGTATAGGTAAGGGGCAGAGTAGTTGTAGGTTCGAGGGTGAAGAACACCACGGGGGGCTTATATTAATCCCTCGCTCGATGGGTACGATAGATTATACCCCGTATTGGGAGTGAGAGAGATTCAAGTAGAAAGCTAAGCATTGAATTGGCACTGGGATCGAAACCTCCCTGGCATTGAAACTTGGATCGCTTCTTGTCTTTACTAGCGACTATCGAGATCTCCCGGCGACTTATATGGGCGACCACAGACTATCAACTATGATTGACTACTTGGCACAGACAAGAGCTTCATTCTAGCACCGACCGTAGCTTTTATTCTAGGCGATGAGTATAAAGAAAGCCAAGCCCGGTAGCCAAGCAGCTGAGTCTCCAAGCCGAGTAGCCTAGGCAAGCAACAACTGGCTTACAATTATTGTCTCTGTGAGGTGGCTATGTTGGGTGTCCCCTTATTCCCGTGGTGGGCGATGTGGCATGTGGTGAGGTTTAAACGTGTATGGCAATGGGTAGCGCTTTTTATAAGTCCTGCTGTCCTGTCTCTTACAGGTGGGGTTAACTGTGTCCATCTGGGTAAATGCCTTTCCAATAGGGTCCTTCCTTCCTGGTAAGTTTATTATCTCTATATATCGGGTATGTATTATATTACTGGCTGCCAATGCCCCTCCCTGTTATTAGTCCCCATTGATTCCTATTGTATTATTGGATTAGCCTCTAAAAATAGAAGTTGTATTATTGGATTAGCCTCTAAAAATATAAGCGTAATAGCCGAAAGCCAGTGTAATGGAGCCAGTGGTAAGATCATATCACAGGGATCTAGAATGGATATTCTTCTGTATTAAAAATGCCATTTACTTAAGTTTCTCTCTGGATCCAATCTCATGGGAAGGAAATAAGGGGAAATATTCAAATATCCAATATCTACTACGTTCGAACATGTATGTAGACCCCATTGGATTCAACAGCCAGCATGAGTTGGGATATGCTCTGTACATTGGTGGAAGGAACATCCTATGCTACGGACATTCAATGAATAAGGTTCACGCTGATCCATCGGCATCGTATACGATGGATAAATTCAAATGGTGAATGTGAGAAAGGGTAAAGAGCATTAAATAATGTCCGTCCGGCTCAGCTTATGGAAGAGAAAAGCTCGCCCAAGGTATAGCGGTGGCTTCTGTAAGGCCTTGTTCCCAGTCGAGTAGCGTAGCCTGCCATGAGTTGCTGCCTCGTTCTCCTATTCATGACTCTATCTAACGCGGGTGCACTCACTACTATCTTCTGCCCCGCGGGTGGGGTGATCCTTTATCGAAGACCAACCGCTTGGCATTTCATTTCATTCGATGGGGACGTAGCGAAGCGCTTACTGTAATATTATATGCACGGAAAGAAATACTATTATCTATAGCCCGTTACTCATGCTCCTACCTAGATCTCGGCACTCCAGGCTATCAGTACCAATTATCTATGGGCATCCCCGACTGAAGTCTCAACTTTCTCATTTCTAAGGAGCTAATGATAAGGTAATAAAAGATCCTCTCTCTACTTGCTGGATAACTGTGCATCCAAAAGAGTATAGAGATTAGTAGTTGTTAGAATAATGATAGGGTTTTATGTAGTTAGAGGTTTTATAGGTTGTTGTTATAGCTTCTACTATCTAAGGATTGGAATCACTTTAAATGCTCGAAGGAATCAACTTACCTACAGATAAATCACGGCAGCAATATCGATACGGACAGGAGGTAGGTATCAATCGAGATACGGCAGCAAGTTAAATATAAGGTCTCCGGTCGATGAAGGCAGGTCGTAAGTTGGAAGTTCGATGAAGGCAGCGATGTCTTCGGTGGGGGAAGGTGGCAAGGGAGAGGAGGGATATATAATATCAGGAGGGAGAGAGATATAAGGCAAGAAGTCAGACGACGACCAGCCGTGCCATGCCCTCCAGCAATCACATCATGAGTAGGGTAGCGAGGGACTATGGTTGATCCATCCATCCCTACTATGGGGGTCGTCTGCTTCCAAACCAAACCACCTTCCTCTCTCTTCTTAAGGTATGCCCATTTATAGGCCATGGTAAGGTGGGTCTTTCGGTGGCACACAGGAACACATCATAAACTAGATGCCGAGAGCCTATAGTAGTAGTTGATGCTGTCGAGCCAAGAGTTGATGCATTATTAGGAACTTCCTTACACTCTTACTTCCTCGGTAAACTCATCCCTACTTTGGTGGTACTCAGCCTTTGGAAACTAAGAATCATACCTCTGTTGAACTACTAGCCTTTAAAAAATATGCATCAGCCATCCTTCCTTACCCTATGACATGCTGCCTATGAACAAACCTCTACTTACATAAATCAATGCAACGTTTCACTTAATGTGTTCGGGATGCGCTCTCGTTCTCCCTTTCTCTTTTGTCTGCTATGGCGCTTTCTGATGCCCCACCCAAAACCCGCCTCGAAGTCTTATGGAGTGCAAGATGATGAGCCACGTAGCACAAAGGCATATTGAAACAATGAGTAGGTTCTGTCTAAGAATGTCCGGCCAGGTCCCATCCATCGTAAGTGTTTGTTTTGCGGGTAGTTCGGGATTTTTTATTAGTGTTTTGCTGACTGGAGTTTCATATCGATCGTGCCGCAGTTTCCTGTTGAATCAACGAATTCCCGTCAAGCAGTAATGGTGTGAGAATGACTAAGAGTTTCATTCCGTCCTTGTCAGTGATGTCGTTCGCTGTCCTCGTTAGCTATGGTGTTTGCTATGCTACGTGGAGTTCTTCCCGAACTATGGTAATTGAACAATGCTTAAATAATAATATA
>Ga0233336_1000071_pt1 | contig 16922 bp, 7 predicted proteins | sample GEONDECOMP225_FD_183636 | JGI IMG/M metagenome (GOLD analysis project Ga0233336, IMG submission 183636) | Leaf litter microbial communities from Shasta-Trinity National Forest, California, United States - GEON-DECOMP-225 | ecosystem: Environmental > Terrestrial > Plant litter > Unclassified...
CAAGGGAATAAAACGCCGCTTCGCGTTGGATGCTTCTTACCCCCCCCACAATGATGGCTCTGTTGTCTCCTCCCACTGGCACTGGGGGAGAGTTAATGCTTGCCTCTTCCCCAGAGTTTTCTTGGTCATCAATACGACCTGTCTCTAATAGAACCAATTTTATTATCTGAACAATCGGAATTTCGTGCTTCTGTCGGATCCTCTCTATTTCCTGATCGAGCTTGTGTAGGTAGATGTTGCCTAGTAGGGCCAATAGTAGTACACTGTGTGGGACCACCCCATAGTAGGAAGGGCGGCCACCCCTCTCACCTCCTACAAGTCGTCCGGCGGAAAAAAGTTTCTGGGTGAGGCGAAATAACTTGGGATCGTCGATCTCTTCCTTAAAGATTGAGATGAGTCGATGTCGGTCGATGGTGTGGAAACACTTTATTATGCCGAATTCCAAGATTACTTGAAACGAGGTTCCCCACTCTTTTCTAATCCGTATTAGGGCCGAGTGGCAGCCTCGACCCGGGCGGAAGTGCGATGTGTCCGGAAACTCGAGATCGTAAATGGATTCGGGTACCACTCTTATCGCCCCTTTCATGATCTTATCTATCGGTACTACTACTGTGAGCGGTCTGAATTTCAACCCCTATTTATTCATATTGGAAAGGGGAGCAAAGCCCGTTTTTTGTTCCCCCTCGATATCTGAGGCCCTCCTGCCGGGACGGATCGGATTTCTGGAAACAATCTTTATAGATTTCGCGAACTTATTCCATTTAAGGGGAGACGGGAGGGGTTAAAAATGGAGTGCTCAGGGCTGCGAATTCTTTATATATGTAATTATGCATTGATTCGGTGTGAGTCGTATTCCATTCATTCTTTATATATGTAATTACGCTTTTTCATTTTCAGTGATTCGTGATGCCGGCCGATGATTTCTTTATACATGTAATTATGCTTGCCTTATGACTTTACACTTCGTATTTAACTCACGTAAAGTATAGGACTATGTACGGGGGCCAAAAGGTTCATCAAGGTGAAGAGAGAGGTTGAGTAGTGGATGCCGTTGCAACATCGGGCAGTTACAGAAAGATCATGGAACAATGCAATTCCGCTGTTCCTTAGCCTGAGACAAATAGAATGTTACACATCAGATATTGGCTGGCATATCTTATTCTGTATCCCTGTGGCAATCTTATTGAGAGAGGAACTGATACAACTACAGGGCTTTCGGTGCTTTACGTAGGAATGGATGAATAACACATAATGCAACCGATACTCTTTATTTGTGAATCTAAATTGAATGGTGTGAGATTGGCTTTCTCAGTTGTTAATGGGATAAAGGTGTAATCAACAAGCCCAGTGCAATCTTTAGTTTCTATTTACCGGAAAAAGGGTAATGAAAAGCTATATCAGTACCGAACCAATCATGACATACTCCACTTCTCACTTCTTGTTCTCAGCGAACATTCCCATACAACGGATAATACCGGCTAACGTAGGCTGCTAATCCGTATCGGTATGACGCCACTTAAGACTGGCACAACCGAACGACATGGCTATCTTCGTTGGAGATTCATTCTGGTTCAATCAATTACTTGAGTCCGGCGCTAAGCAAGAGTGCGGCTGCCTACGTGTTCGACCATCAAAGTGCTATTCTATGTGTTAATTTGTTGAATCATGGGGGGATTTCGGTGGATAACCCCAAGAAAGAAACTACTCTAGCTATTGTAACGGCATCTAGCTCGAGCATGAACTATAGGCATTCGGTCCAGCTAGATTAGAAATTCTATTTCGTTTGGATGGATGCAAAGAGGGGGTTGAGGATGGAGAAAAAGTTAGGATGTTCCGGGGCCCTCATTGGATTGTTCGGAAGTAAGACAGATTGAGTGTGCAGACAATTCATACAATGGTTTTTTGTTGAATAGGAATCCTACTGGAGGAGTTATAGGAATCACACTAGGGGATTCACAATTTGAGAGTAAATTGAGAGTCGGTCATCATTTTCAAAATCTTTGGTTAAGTTGCTCATAAGGTAGTTATGGAGGAAAACAATAGTGAATTTCATGCAAAAAGTATAATATTATTGTTTGTTGGCTAATGCAAATAAAGTAGTTGTGAACAAGGAGGTGACAAGTTATGAAAAATCAGATTTGAATCAGGATATTTGAGCCTCGAGAATGAATGATGGTTGCTGGTTTACAGTTGAAAAGCTAGCTGGTCTGCAAAGAGAATAGGCGTAGGTGGCTGGGCAAACATCATGTGATGATGTGCAAGTTGCATGGGAGGCAGGATATGTTGAATATTTTATAGGAGAAGCAGGAAATGATGTTGGTTCAGATGGTGAAGCAGAGGTAACTGCACATCTATCTCTTTCTCTAATATGATGCTTGTGATCGAGCTGAAGAAGATCTAGTCAGTTGAGCAAAGCTAGCAGCAGCATAAGCAGCTTACCTAAGAGCATATAATATAGTAGCAGATCCATATCCATCTATATAAGCAAAGCTAGCAGCAGTACCAGTAGTTAGGCAGCAGTATAATAAGCAGTAGCATAAGCAGATGCACCAGTTGATCCAGTGGTTTATTCTGTTGACTAAGCATTGTGTTGTTTCGTTGAAGATCGTGATTGATCCAGCATTAGCACCAGTCTAATAGCTACTAGTGGACCCATCCAATAGCTTAAGAACCAGTTGAATAAGAACCATAAGCACTAGTGGACTAAGTTTATTTGGTTGTGAGTAAACTCAATTTGAAAAAAGTTACTCCAAAAGGCCAGCCATCCTATACATCCATCCAAAATAAGGACCCGGAGGTCCGGAGGGCTTGTCCTTTTGAGGGCAAGGGAGAGATAACCTAATTGCTTTGGGGTGTGTAAGAGCCACTAAAATATGAAGAGCTAGTTGGTGTCGGTCCAGCCAATTGAAACCCCTCCCCAACCAAGTGCTAACCAATCACCCAACCCTTACATTTATACTCCCTCTATCAAAATTCTATTTCACTTATCCTTAGTCGACCAGTTCCTATCCTTCCGTTACAATTTCAGCTTTCAGTTACAGGTGTAACATATGATCAATAGAAGCGCTGCATTCCTCGTCCACCCTGTTTCGTGTGTGGCTGGGGTAGTGGCCCCAACAGGGCATTCCTGGGGGGGATCAGGGGTTCCCAATACAGTGTTGCCGGGGGCCCCACCGAGGGCGTGTAAAGACGAGTGAACTGAATAACTCGGAGATACTTCTTATCTCGTCGTCTGGCGTAAACTAGAGTAAATAAATATCATGTATGTTAACAACTTGGCTCCGTAACTTCTGGTGGGTAATTTGGGAGCCCCTGTCGGCGAGTGATTTGATCCTTATCCTGTCGTTGGGTGGGAACGTGGCAATGAAAACCTCCTGTCAGCGACCACCTCCTGTCTATCGGCGACCACTGGCGAATACCACCTCCTAGCGATGATCTCCTATCGGCTATGGCCCCTCTGACAATTACTGTGTCCAGCCCAGCCGGGGAGCGTCGCCCAACCGAGCCTCTTGTAGGGTTCGATGGCAGAACAAAGCATTTCTTTCTTGAGTGTTGGCTCGGATGCAAGCATGAGATGAATGGCTGGGAGTTAGCTTTTAATGGAGCGACGGAAGAGAAGGTGTATAATGGGTCGCTGGGATGGTTTGCAATATGGGGAAAGCTCGGGGCTCAGATTTGATCCACCAAAACTAAACGCTGGCAGGAGCTAATCAAAAGGAGATAGGGTGGCTGGCCCCCGAATTAACAAGTGGCTTTACCGTATTTACATATATAAAGAATGACTGGAATAAAAAAGAAATAAAGAGCCATCAATTCAATTATTTTATCAATTCTTCAATTGCGTAATTACGCGACGTTACACTTTCTATTTCTTCCCCTCGAAGAGCTTAATTGACTGTAGAGAGATCGAGGAACTATACCATTCAAGGAGGAAATTCTATCTCTTGCCTAACTGTTTTTCTTTCTCTCTTTAACCACCCATCCCATTATTCTCTGGGCATGCTCTATCCATTAGCCCGCCGCCATTTCCTCCCTTTCGACTCGACCACGAGAACGAAAAAGGCGCGAAAGCAAGAAGTAGCTCAAAGCGGAGACCGGTCCACCTATACTAGACGTACTTCTACTGGTCTAGTTATTCTTTGCCTTTCTAGTAAAGTCTTTCCGGAATATGTATTTTCTTATCTGTAATATGTATTTTCTTATCTGTCTGTACCGAAATAACTATATATGCATGCTTGTCTTTTCTTTATCTGTGTCTTTTTTCCTGAACTCAACTACCTTCCCCCGATCTATCTGTCTGAAGGGTATAGCTGGATGGGGTGTGATTCAAAAGCTACGGGAGCAACCACCTACCTGTTGCCCACTAACTGTTTTGGGATTCTTGTAACTCCGGAACGCTCTCATTGTCTCCTCCATCATTCGCAAGCAAGTTGGGTGGATAATTGTATGTAAGGCTAAGTGAATGAGGTAAATAGCTAGGTAGCCCCCGGGTAGTAAGAACAATAATATGTCTTAAGAGTCTGGCTGGATGGCGGGATTTTCTCTAATTTCCTTCCTTCCCCCGATCTGTCATTCTAAGTGTCTGGGAGTCAGATAAGAATCGGCATTTCATGTGGTTTCCCGGCAGGTATAGGTAAAGGGTCTGGGTGGGGCAGTTAAAAAAGGCTATGCATCCAACTAGTAGGTTCTTAAGTGGGAAAGTCTATGGCTCATACCTGGCATCATACCTAAAGCGGTTAATAGAATCATCCATAATCAAGGCAACTAAACCAGCAAACTTCGGAAGGATGGCCCAATATCTAAAGGATGTCCCGGAAACACTAAATAGCTAGTGAGTGTAGAACCGATAGGCAACAGCTCAAAAAGGGTGTACTGGATGGATTGTAGATAGGTATCTTGTAAAATCGTTGGGTTGTTGGGCGACGCGGGTAGTTGGGTAAGGGAGAGGCGTATAAATAAAGGAAGTAAGGCGAGCTCCCAATTTAGCGAGCCACTCCAGCTATCAATAATTAAAGCAAGTAGCCGGTGATTACCTAAACTAGCAAGCAATAAATAAAGCCAGTATCGGGTGGGTGTATAGGTGTGTATTGTGTTGGTAATAAATTCTTTATCGAGCTACTTCCTAATGGGGCTAGTTTGTAGATAAGCTTTCCAAGTAGTGGGGTTGTTGGGCAAGCGAGAATGGGTCAGTAGCTCTTCCTCAAGTGTCCCGGGTCAACGCATCTATCTGGGTCAATACATCGGCTACTCAAAGCATCTGGTTCACTACATCGGCTACTCAAAGCATCTGGTTCACTACATCGGCTACTCCCTCCTTCTGGTTCAATAGTTCTGGGGTATACGTAAAGCAAACAACTACTAACTAATCTACCTGTTGCAATAATTCGCAAGCAAGTTGGGTGGGCAACAAAATGGGTGGAATGGGTCAGCAGCAACTCCATACTTCTAGGTAAAGACTTCTGGGTCAATACATCAGCTACTCCATTACGACCACAAGCTCTCCAGAGCAACTCCCCCTTAAATACAACATAGCGCACGACACATGCTACATAACGATCTCGTTTCATTGGAATCTCTATATCGAAAATCTAACTATCGATCACGATAATAAGAAACTGGATAACGAGCACAAAGGTCTGGGTCTCGATCTGGTGGGAATGGAAGGTACGCTAGGCGAGATGGTAGCTTTGCTGCTGGTGGTAGATCTGGTGCTGCTTCTATCTTTGCTTTTTATGCTTCTGGACTGGATTTGTATCTGTAAATGGGTCTATCTCTAGAAATACGGAATCACGACGAGCATAAGGAAGAACTGGGTTTCGCTATCGCAATTAATAATATCGATCCCGAAATCCAAAGCCCGGTGAAAGACCTAATCCCGGTGCTGGTGAAAGATAGTAAATGAAAAGGCCCGGTGGTACTGGTGCTGGATCAACAGAAGCTACTGGATCAATAGAATCACTTGCATAGTCTACAGGATCTACTGGCTTTCGATCTGTCTGTTTTCTTTGTTTGTCCTTATCCCAGGCGATCATCTCTTAAAGCGTGATAAAAATATATCTTGATGACCCTCTCCCTTACGGTCGAGCGGCTCGTACCTCGCCCCTATAATCTACCTTCTCGGGAATAACGGTCTGTTTGAGGACTTGTAACATGCCCGCCCGTATAACACGCTTGTGAAATGTCTTATAGCGGGGATGGATGGGGTGAAAAATGATCGTCGCTACCAATAGCAAGTTCAATCCTCCAATGGGGGACTAGATGCGAAACAGATAGAGACCTGGCAGGGAGATGTGAGGATCAAGTTACCAATATACAAGGAAGGACGCTGGAGCTATTCACGGAAAAAGGAATGAACTTACAAGGCGAGTCATCTCCTATAATTGTATCCGTATCGGCATCTCAATCTGGAACTATAGGATCTGAACCTGCCCCCTGTCATATTGTGCTTATACCTGTATAGAGATTCGTTTCATTCTGTGCATGCTCCTACCTTTACCACTGCACCTGCCTCTGCTCCCATTGCCTCTGGTTCTATAAAAAGAATATCAACGGCGTAATTTCCAATGTTTCCAGTGGTAATTTCCAATGTTTCCATCCGTTCGAGATGTAGTTATAGCGGTAGCTTTTATTACCCAACAAGTAGGCAGTTCCATTATAGCCCAAAAAGGAGCGATGTTTAATATTACCCAACCAGTAGGGAAGCGGTAGGGTCAAACCCCATTAGCTAAAGCTCATAACACCATCTCCTTCCCTTCCTTGGCTCATAGTCGAAGTTTCATTGGGAGCTAGTGGGACCTCATTGGGCTCTTCTTTGCTCTTTCTTTAACACTTCAGCACCATTAGCTTTCGCTCTATCAAGGTTCCCTTCCCATTGAACCATTGGTCTGGTAGTAGATGGGGATGGAAATAGTTGATTGGTGGAAATATTCTATTGTTCATATTGGTATTAGTGTATTGGGCCGTTATTAGATTGGGAAGGTCTTAGTTGATGGTCCTAGTGAAATAGTCTATGGGGAGTATATTGGGATTCAAATAGTTGATGGGATGGAACTAGTATAGTGGGATTGGAGATAGTATAGTGGTAACCGTACTTTTATAATCGTGACATGGTGGTATAAACGATATGGTATAAACGATCTATTGGTAGAAACCCCACCCCTTCCAACTTCCTCAAGGTGAGGTTGATGGGTATGATCTTTGTTTATTTCCATAGTGAAATAGTATATTGGGAATGGATTCGTCACAGTGTTCCGTTCAGTGTTAAGTCGAACCATTGGCTTCGGATCCAACCTTTCTTTTGTCCAACCAACCCATTGGCTCAAGCTCTATCTGAGAACGCTCTCCTTGTTGACCCCACCCCCGGAGGGCATTATCGGTCGGCTGTTGAACCCCCACTCCCTAACCACCCCCGCGGACTCGAGCAAGTTACGGATGGCTTTCCCGCAGCCTCATTAAGTGTAGAAACGATATCCCTTTTTCCCCACTTCCTCATGTGGTTGTATAAACAATATGGTAGAAACGCGATCTATTTCCCACGGCCTTTCTCATGGTGAAAGTGTGGAAACGATATCCAACCCCCTATATAGTCTGGGGCTTCATAAAGTGACAAATGCCTACCTTATCCCATAGTGTTTAGTCGAAGTATTCCCATAGTTCCGTACCGTTCAGTTAGCCATGAGCTAAAGCGATTAACTGGTTCAAATTAAACCATTGGCTCTCTTATTGTTCTTAGTTGATTAGTTAGTGTAGTGTTAGTTAGTGTAGTGTTAGTTCGCTTAGTTGTCTCTTAGTGATTAGCATAGTTTCCTTATTTCGATTATGGAGCATAGTGGGCTCTTCTTAGTTAGGTTAGTTTCCTTAGTTGGCATAGTTTGCATGCCTGCCTTTAGCTTTGTTAGATCCTCCTTCCAATAAGCTAGTTTAGTGAGTTTAGCGTGCTTAGTGTTAGTTCGCTTAGTTAGCAGTGAGCTTCGTTAGCTTAGGATTGCTTCCTATTGGTAACACTATTCACTCTATCCCTTTGCTTTTAGCGTTAGATAAAATAGCCCGACTAGTAAGCAATCTGTCAGTCAGTGAGTCAGTAAACCATTCCCGTTAGCTCATTAATTCATTCATTTTTGTTTTATTTATTATTATAAACGTTCTAATGTACCATTAGTTTTCTTAGTTGTATTAGTTTTTTTTATTCGTTTTCTTAGTTGGATTAGTTTACTCTAGCGCGTTATCCTTCCTTTCGCATACACTATTTAGTTAGCTTATTTGGTTCAATTATCAATGAAAACCAATAGTTTTAGAGCAACAATTATATTTCGTTCGTTCAATCAATTAGTTTCTTTCTTGGTCCTATTATCAATTAACACAAAATCTCCTCTATTAGAAAATAACACTAAACAATTGTTTTATTAGTTACTAGTTTTATATCAATTCACACTATCCACTATAGCTAGCGTTCTTTCTATATCTCTATTGGCTGTATTGTCAAAGGTAATATTTTTTTAGTAGTCCCAGTGTCCCGTACCGTTCATAGAAGGCAGGAGGTTAGCTAGTAGGATTGGAGTTCCGTACCGTTCATTGAAGGTAGGAGGTAAGTGTTAGTTAATATAGCGCAATAGGCATTTAATATAGCCCCTGTAGTTACAAAATATAAAAAAGCTTCAATTGTGTAAGCTCTAAGCAGCTTCTCTCCAGTAGTGTGTCAAGGTTCGAAGCGTCATTCCAAGTGACAAGGGTAAACGGTGTAGCTTAGTCAAAAGCGTATTACCCGGAATCCACATCAAGGTATAGGTGGTAACTCGGCATTAGATATGAGCATATATCCATTTTGTTTCTTTCTTTGTTCCCCACGTGCTTATGGTTGGAAATAGATATGTTGTTGTCTGTTGCGTGCTGAGAAGGGGCAAGGGTAGATGCGTATGTCCAGTTAACACGGGGTAAAGCATTAGAGCTTTCCCGGGCAGGAGAATGTAAGAATGTGAAAGGCATAATGTGTTTCAAGACCTCTATTCCCAGGCCTCTATCGAGCGTTAGCGGTCCTAATCCTAAGAATGTGGGCAAGCGTTAGCGATCAATCACCAAACATGTAGGCAAGCGGTATGGATCAAATATCCGGACTCATGCATGTGTAAGCCGACGTACTTCCCACGGCCTAATGCAGCAAGTGAATAATCCCTATCCCACGGCCTTATGCTAGATGTTGAAGCCTCACATAGTACTCCACGGACTCATAACTAACTGACAAACTGACTGCCTCACCTCACTGCTAGTGTAAGCTAACCTGCAGTAACCTGTTTATTATTGGTAAGCAACCTCAAGGGGATAAGCGGTACGATATTCCACCTCATGGGGCAAGCTGTAGTAGCTCTCCAACCAAGCTCAAGCAAGCGCACTCATTATTAATCAACCCGCGGTAGCGCTCCAAGGTCAAGGGGTATTTCCGTAAGCCCTTCTGAAACCTGGGGCAAGCGAAGCGGGCAGTGTATTTATCAGCGATACGCTCCTCCATCCTTCCATCCATCCTCATGGGGCAATGAATAAAAGGCCAGGTGGTTATATAAGCGAACGCTCCGCCTACCTTCATGAGCGATAGCGGGCATTGATCTTCTCTCCGTCGCTCCTTCCTCAAGGGGGCACACTAATTAAGTGTCAAATATTTCAATCCGTCCTTCGAAGCTCAAGGTGGAGGCTGGTCCAGTTGGTGGTAACATCAGTAAATCTATCATTAATTCATTCATTAATTAATTTATTGATTCAAACTTCGAACTGACTGCGGATGTCGAACTGTGGAAGTAAAGGGTAAGGGTAGGATTGCTAAGGTTATTCATAGACTTATTTTAAGTTTCCAAAGAGTAATTTGATTAGTTTCCAAAGGCTGAGTGATAGGCGGCTGGAGGGTATAGGTATGAGGTTACAAGGTTACAAAGTATATTGTTTATTTATTTATATATGCTATATTACCCCAATAGGCTAATCAACTACTTATAAAAGCAGGTGCAACGTAAGATCGTGCATAAGTTTAAGAACATCCTAAAAACGCCCTCCTCCATTGGTCCCCCCGGAAACAAGAATAAATAGGTTCAAGGGAAGACTAGGACTGACTCTGGGATATATATCCCATGCAACCTTTAAAATAAACAAGGTAAATTCCAAATCTACGAGAGAGATCGCGCGGCGTTTCACTTTTCATTTGAAGTGATCCTAGCCATATACAGATTATGTTTATCCGGTCGAAGAACCAACCGGACCTATTTTTGATGGGTTTTATGAATCCTCCTAGCCTCCTATCATCGAAGAACTAAAATGGATATTCTTATTCCTGAACTATTTCATCATTTCCTGAGCTTTCCCTAGCTAGGGTGGGAGAGCCTACCTAGTTAGTTGGTTGGTGGGATATAGACCACTCTTTCCCCTACAATAGCTGCTGATAGGAAGGAGCTGATGAGGTTGTACAACTGATAGGTTATTATATTGGTTGGATCACCATCTTATTCATAGGCCAAAAAAACAACAATAAGAATTATCTCAATATCCTATGGTTGGGGTGGGACCATACAACAACGAGATACGATTGCATGGGGAGACGTGAACTTGTCTCATTGTAACAAGTGAATCTCCATGGTTGGTTGTTTTGGTTGGGCCAGATTTTTTAACCTTCGCTCATTTAGTGTGTCTCCCTATTCGAAATTTCCTCCTTTTTCGGGTCAAAATGAATCTAGCTCATCTGGGATAAAATGAGATTATTATTAAGTAGTCAGAATTCCATTTCCTGATGTTTATCTCTGGGATATGCTCTCCCCACTTCCATATGATGGAGCGATACTACTTTTGATGAGGTTGCACAACCAATAGGGGTATATTGGTATGTTCCTACTAATATATATATATAGACCCATAAGGTCCAAGTAGGGGCAGAACTATCAATATAGTTAGATGGATAGATAGAGTCCTGGACATAAGAGTCATATAGATGAGGAGGGTGTCAAACCCGTTAAGTGTGTCAATTGATGAGGAAGTTTTAAAAGAGGAATATGATTAGGATTACCCTTAGGCACCCAATACCGATAGTTTTTAAATAGGGCCTAGAAATATACTTTCTGTATAGGAGCATAGTCCCAGCAGGTCAAGGCAGCACTCGAAAGTTTAAAGAGGTTTAAAGGCTGCTTTCAAAAGGTCCACACTTCATTGATCCAATGAGGTTTTTTTGTGTCCTCGGACCCCAGAAAATTGGAAATTCTGTTGTTCCAAAAAGAAAATGAAAAAAAAAATTATAAGGTGCATCTAAAGGTAAGAAGGTGAGTCAAGGCCAAGGCCTCAACGTACTAAATGTTTAAGGTTATTTCACCGAGGATCTGTCTGCATTCAAGCTTGTTCCCCCAAAGAGTATGCCTGTATCTCCTCTACGAACATGGGATGGGGCTATGTTAAAAAAGTAAGGGTACGGTTCTGTCTGTCCTCTTATTTGATGGCTAGTATAAAACTTTCAGGATAAGGGTATGTATCATTCCACCTTGTCCGATTCTAAGACTATGACCCGAACAGCAAGTTTGGTCTTTGGGGGGGTGGGTCCGGTCGAAACCAAAAACTTATTCAAACGCTTATTTTCTAAATAGAAGCAAGAAGAACGGCATAAAATGAGAAGGTTTCATAAGACGGGATAGGAAGGAGAATAGAGTGGGTGCAAAAGCATAAAAAACTCTCCCCTGTTTGGATTGCCTCCCGGGACCAGTAAATCCACCAATCCAACGGGTTCCCCTCCCCCGTCCGACGATGTCTGCTATGGTTTTTCACAAAAATGGGTATGTATGCGCTGAACCAGGTCTTATCTCTTCTCGACACGTTGTTCGTTCTGCAATAATCCCAGCAGCCTTGCCATGTTCTCACCCACATCGATAAGGGTACGGTCCCCACTCCCAAATGGTTCCTTCGAAGCTCTGTACCCTCGCCCTCCTAGCGTCCGATCTTTAGGCTCGTACCTTGCCCCTCCCTGTTCCAATTGGCTTTCTTCCACTTGGTCCCCTGATCTATGTTGACCCTAGCGCGAGAAAGACAAAAAGTAAGACGAAAACAAGCCATGCCCTAAAGAGAAAGACAACCATCAATCAGCTATGCCATCCATCCAGCAATTGCATCATGGGGAGCAAGGGGGATTGATCCTGGCTGGGTCGTATGCTTCCAAAACCAAAGCATCATAAGTAAAAGCATCATACAAAGAGCTACCGTTTTTAAGCTTAGGCAATGCGCCAATAGAAACAGCTTAAATTATTTTCACGCGCCGTATAAAAACTTTTTTACCTTTGATGATAACTAACCCCAACTGAAATGGAAAGTGACGTTTGATTGTGGAAGAAAGGCTTTTTATAATGTTTCACAGGGGATCGGAGGCATCATTCACTGGGGTACCTAACTCGAGTTTTTATGTAGAAAACTTAATGAATTATGGCATGTCAGGGTTATTTCATCCAACCAATATAGCCAGGCACTCATATCTATATCTAACTTTAAAGAAGCACATCACCCTCAAGAAGCACCCTTCGAAAGAAGCCCGAAAGGCGGCGGGTTATAAAAAGAGCCTCCCTCTTTTAAGGCAAATTGAGCACGCTTCTCTTCTATCCCACTGTCCAGCTTATAAGGGGTGGTTCCGGGCTTCCGGTTTCCGATTCGGCGGAGTGGGGGGGTCGTCGAGGAGCGTTGAGGGGTGGGGTCCCAATCTCAGGCTTTAAAAATTATTTAAAGCTCATATTCGCGCGCTTACGCGCTGACCTATTTACGGATCCTCAGTTTTGGGGAGTCCGAGGCATAGTACTACTACCTCATTCGGGCACTTAAAGTGAAGTTCTTTTTTTGGAATCTTTTCATTTAAAAATGTTTCTCTATATATGATTGGCGGGATGCTATCATTTGCTTTGAGGTTGGTTGGGCGGGGACCTCGCCGCTCTTGCTAGGAGAGGAACACTATTGGGCTGGGAGATGAAACAACGGCTTGCTTTTTTCTGGCTAGCGAATCTCGCTTTTTTCTGGTCGATGAACACTATTGGGCCTTAGCCTTGAGCCTGGAACCTTTAATCAAGTCCAACAAGGACAACAGATGGAAGGAAGAAGCCCTCCTTTAGCCAGTCACCTTAAACCTTCTTACTTATACTTTCAACTTGAACCTTTTGCCGGCCGGAAGCCTTTTGACAGAACCCTTTCCCAAGCACTCACCTACCTCAGGGGGGGATAACCAGGAGCCATATAAGTAAAGCCCTAGCCTACCACAGCCTACCACAGCCTACGATATACTTACGCTGATATGCAATGAGAGGAGCTGACTGCTAATGATGGTGCAACATGAGAAATAAGTTGATTATGCACAGTTGTATAATTACGTATATAATGCGAGCTTAGAGATATTATCCAGATCTTTCTTTATATATTGCCTACCAGGTTCGGCCCAGGCCAGAACTTCAGACGGTACCAAATATGGAGGAAAACCCTCTCATTTGAATGTTCGGTTTGAATACCGGACTTGGATACCGGTATCAGTTGGGCTGGAAACAGCCATTGCTATTGGTGACCACTAGCAGCCAGCGGTGAGAGCCAGTCTCATTGACAGGAAGGAGGTCGACGATAAATAGGTGGTCGCCATTGGCCCAAACCATCTCTGAGAATCTGCTGTTTCCTTTCCGCCCGTTGTATGGCCCCACCCCCAAATATGTGTGCTATCAAATGAATCAATCGAATCAATCACTGTACGCTTCCCTCTTCTGTCTGCCAATGTGTGTTGTGCCATCCTGTGTCGTCCCGTCGTGTTAGGTTGGTGGCACGTTGTGAAGGTGAAAGGTGAACGGGTATGCTGCAGGTGAACGGATAGTGAAGATTGTACCTCGATGGGGAGACCTTTATATTCTTCGATGGGGAAATTATATATTCTTCGACGGGTACGTGATCTGTTTATCAAGTAAGTGAGCTAATTAGTCGTTGCATGATGGGGACGTGCTAGGGGAAAATGGTTCAGTTGCAACGCCCCACCCCTACCCTATTATTTGAGTAAGGGCAACAGGAATAGGGCATAAGGGGAAAAGAAAGGTGTAACCATTTTATATGCATCTAGTGACTAGGGAAAGGCAGGCCGAGCAAGCAAGCTAAAAGAGATCGCATTCAGCGGTAACGAATAGCTGTCTTTACGCTCCTATAGAGTTTAGAAAGAAGGGCCCCTCCCTTTCTTCCACAGTTAGTTGGGAACAATGGATATCTCGTCCACTTTAAACAAATTGAATTGCTCGAGAGAAATGGATAGGAACGTGAGGGCGCAATAGGTCGGCTTATAACGGAAAGTCCAAAACCAATCACCATTACTAACCTAATCTCTTGGCTCTCCACTTGCTCGGTAATAGAAAGAACTCTATTCCGGAGTGTCCAAAGCGAGCGATGGAATACCGAAGGCAAGCGCATATACACCTTAAATAGCCGGTCACTAGAATGAGTTAGTGAGTCAAGCTTCCAGACATGGTGGTTTCATGCGGAGACAGATCTCGGTCAACAAGGTAAATTGGTTCGAAATAAACAGGTGCTACTACCCTTGCTTTCTAGGCTGCTTCCCCTGCCAGTGATATAGCCCCCTCTCCTGCTGCTGATTCGGATGCAGCTGTTTCAATTGCCGGGACTGGCACTTAAACTGGCTCAGATGCCTCCATTTTTGGAACACGTGCAAATGACACTCACTCATTAGTAGGAACATCATAAAATGATTAAATACCACTTGTATGTAGGAACACAAGCAAAGATCGGAACAGCACATCTAGGAGCGGGACATCACATTTGCCTCTCTTCCATTGTTCCGTCCTTTTTTTCCTTTTGTGCTCCTTCCCTTGCAATTTGAAAAGGGACCCGACGATGCCACGCCACGATTCACTACCTTACAGAACCGGGTCAACTTAATCAATCAAATGCAAATGCTTCTGGTTTCATTGCTTAAAAAGCAGGTGCTGCCTTCACACGGTCAACAGGGTAAACTAGGTGCTCAGCACAACTGCCTTTGCCTTAGCCTTTTATTCTGGGTATTGATCCCGATCAAATGACTATGGATCCCGAGCTAACAGGGGTGTTGCCAGTGTCTATGTGTCCTTTGGCTTCGATGGGTTAACTTAAAAGAGATCTCCCACATAAATAATCAAGGCAGAGGCTTCGACAGCAGCTAGAGAGATGGAAATAGAAGTGAAAGCAAAGGCAACAGGAGCAGAGCTACCGGTAGCAGATACCGTATTGGAGTTCCTAGTAACAGAGTAAGTAGACGGGGTTGATGATCCAGTAGCTAGGGTGAATTAAACACCCATTAAATAAGCAGTTTCTCTTGTTGAAGAAACAGATTCACCAGCAAAAGACCCAGGCGGGGTTCGAGCATATCGGAATCAAGCACCTGCCCCTGATTGAGATCGAGATTCAGAGCCCTTAGTTACATCCCAGTAGCTTCACCGATCGAAGTTTACCCGCCAGAAGCAGCATATAAAGTTTCCTGAGTTAACTTAACAGACCGTGAACGTGAACCAGTCACAGTCCCACCGCCAATAGCGGAGGTATCTAAGCAAACAAACAGCATGAGCATTCGAGTAAGCAGCCTCTGTACCAGTAGCTTTACCCGTTGATCCGATTGTGCCAATAACGGTTTACTATTTTAGATCGAGTAGCAGATACAGTTAATTAATCAGTTGATTATTTTGATCCATGGCCAGCAGATCTAGTCCCAAATTCATAAGATCCTCTAGTCGCAGAGCCTATTCCAGAGGAAGAACCAGTATCGGTATTAGCCGCTCAGGCGGAGGGAACAGAAAGAGAAGCCAGAGCAGATACATTTAGAGATTGAGAAGCAAAGGCAGCATCCCCACCACCAGCAGCCTCAAAAGCATCAGTTGAACTAACATAATACCCAGTATCAGTTGAAAGAGCATCATTTTCATAAGCTGTTGAAGGAGCATTATTTCCAGCAATTCCAGGATCATTCCCATCAACACCAGTTGAAGCAACATAAATTGAATAAGGAGCCGAGGGTGTTCACCGAGGGAAAATGAGGTTTAGAAGTATATTTTCCTTAAGAGCCCAGGAGATAACCGGGATTGAACCGATTAATTAAGCCCAGAAGGCCCAGCGATTCCTCTATCTATCTCCTTTTTTTTATGTGGTTCCCCTACCTCCTAATCCCTTCGATACCATTTGAAAAGCATCGAAAGGCCGAAAAAACCGAACTAATGTCAGTCTCCCCGCCCGATAGGAGATAGAATACATCCACATTAAATAAAGAGTGGGTATAAACAACGTTTATATTAAATAGGTAAAAGCCTATGCCTTTTATGGAAGTACATCGTTATAGTGGCTTCCATAATATATTAATACATCTTTTAGCCTTGCTATGTATGACTCTATTCGTTCTTTCGAACTGGTATCCGTTAGCCTTTATGGCATTTCATTTCTAAGGTAACTATCGTTACTCTCACCCTTGACTCTGGGGAGTTGGTGCCATTCCCATAAGCATCAGTTGAACCAAAAAAGGAAGGAAAGGGTATGGCGGGTTTATATATATAGGATGTATGCTTCTTCGTGTCTCTCGGGTCTTTCTTATGATGGTTTTTCATATATTATATTCCATAATATCCTTCATTAAATATAAGGAGCAGCTTTATAAAGAAGTGCATTTTAATAAGTTAAAGCATAACCAGTTGTATATTACCAGCCCTAGCAGCCCCCCAGAATAAGCACTAGCACAAAGGGGGATTATAAGCAAGCACATAATATATGTTGGAGTTGTTCAACACCTATGATGATTTTTAATATACGATGAAATATACTAATTGCTGTTTAAGCAATCATAATAGGGCGTGGCAATGGACATACCGGGCTCTGTAATAAGGGAGGACCCTATTATTCTGTCTAAATGTATGGCGGCTCTTATCAAG
>Ga0233336_1000073_pt1 | contig 16891 bp, 7 predicted proteins | sample GEONDECOMP225_FD_183636 | JGI IMG/M metagenome (GOLD analysis project Ga0233336, IMG submission 183636) | Leaf litter microbial communities from Shasta-Trinity National Forest, California, United States - GEON-DECOMP-225 | ecosystem: Environmental > Terrestrial > Plant litter > Unclassified...
TATGGACTTTCCCTCATTAGTTATCTAGTAGTTACGAGGCCTATATAAGGTTCACGAGGTTAAAAAACCTTGACATACCTTTTGCTAACATTCTTTGCACCCTCAAGGATAATTTGGTGTTGGTCTATAACTACATAAAGCAGATGGGTTTTGATCATCATTGCTTCGAACGTCACCACTTTGAAGAAGGTATTATTGCATCTCCAACCCTAGTAAGTAGATATAACTTAGGGATAAGAGCACTATCAATTTTATCCTAAGTATGGACCTATATTATTATACTAAAACAGCTCCATTGGATTACAAATTGCTCTGCCCAGCCATTCTATGCTCCACCCTATCTTTCATGTGTCATGCTTAAATAAAATGTAATGTCCAATTGCAGAGTTAAAAACTAGCCTTCTTTAATTGAATGAGGATGGTAGAAGAATAATCCTGAAGATGCAACATGGTAACCAACAGATATTTTACACCAATTTCATTTTCTCCAGCCTTGAGGACAACGCTGCTTTCTAAGGGGGATAGCATGTTAAGGTCCCACCCTAAGTCCTCTGCCAATGCTCGCTGTCATTCGTCCGTCCGTTGTACCCGCCCCTATTAGCTAATGTGGGCAATCAATTATTCACAAACCGGAGCCACTTCCGTTGACCCATCCCTCTGTAAAATAAATAACTAACTCACTGGTGACACTTCCCTTCGCTGACTGGCATTTATTTACTAGCGTGACTTAAACGATGTATGTGTCTGCTGATGAACCTAAGGTGCATTGTAAGTAACACATCATCTATCAAACTTAGGTCCCTGTGTTCCGTATTCGTAAATGAACTCGAGGGTAGAGGTTATAGGGCATAGGGCGTTTTAGTGACCACCTTACTTATCGGTTTAAAAACCGACAAGAAGACATATACTCCTGACATCGACTATTGGCTATGCTCGGCTATGATAACTGCCCTAAAAAGGATCGAGGTACAAGCCGCTTGCCTGACGACCTAAGAAGGAGGGCAAGGCATGTTTCAGCAATAATAAAATCCACTTTTATGTCCCAATGATGGTAAGTTAGTCACAGTCAGGTTCGGCGCATACACCAGCGTTGGCCCAGATCTTTCAAAATATTTTACTTTATTATACGATGCAACACCTCGCCCTTTTCCTTTATCTTATAAAGTGACTCTTTCTGAAAAAGTGGCTCCATTTCTTCCATTCGAAGCTTATTATCACACTTATTGGTAACGAAAAGAGAATAATATTGTAATCAAAGATATATAATATATTAGTATATATGTAATTATGCTTACCTTATTACTTTAAACGAAGTGTTTTACTCACGTCAAGTAATAGGCAGGCAAGGTTGCCATACTGTCCCGTTCCGGGTTTGCACATACGTAGAAGCTACTTAGTGAAGACAAGCCATTCAAAGCACAAGTCACTCACTTCACATAGAACGTTCACTGCATCACCTACTTACCTACCCCCCCCTATGTAATTCACTGCACGAAGCTATTCAAAGAATACACTAACAGCACAAAGAATCCGTTCACACACATAAGTCATTAACTATTCACTTCAAATAGTCCCTTGGGGTATATGGAAATATATTTGGGGTATGGTGGCGCAATAGGGTCCTCCTTCTCTTTTATCGGCAAGTCTGGATTGAACGATGGGGGCAATGAGAAAGCACGTAAACGTTTACAAGCTGGATAGCAAGAGATCGCTCAAGATACCTACCTTCGGGGCAAGAAGCAAGTTCAATAAATAAGTAGGATGCATGTAGGTGTTAGTCATAGTGTCTTTCATAGTGCTGTACATGTGCTGTACAGGCTCAAAAGCCCGCCATAGGCTGTCATCCGTCCGTCCGTGTAAAGTTAATAGAAATATCCGGGTCTAAAGAAGAGAGGTCATCAATATTTGGTCTCCGTTCTGTTGCTCTTGTTGAGCGGAGCATAATAATTGTTTATTGGGGTTGTCGGCAGGCCTATTTATCCGTATAATTTATTATATATATATGTAATATTAAGTCCCCACGAGGAGTCCCTTGTACCTGCTTAAAAGAAGATTTCAATAGATGAAATGCTAAATGCAATAGTTTTTGTTGATCTATTTAATTAAAACCGACTATATTGCCTGCCTCACTAAATATATTGAATCTATAGATACTGCCATTAATGAATATTTATTTCCTTCTTGCATCCAAAGTATCCTGCTGTAAAACGGAGTATTCCCGCTGAGCCAAAGAAAGCATCCCACAAAATAATATATATATATATAAGATTACTCTCGCCCTCCAGGGCGAGAGGCTTCGCACCTGAACTGGAACTTATTAGTAAAAAAGCATTTAGTACCAGCGATGAATGAGGTAATTAAAATAGATTTTTTCCTCCTCAAAAAGTTGAATGATAAGATTTACAAAACCCTGGTCTATCCGAACTTATTGCCTGCTCCAAACGGTGGTTCTTCAGATGGAAAAGTGGATCCATAAAATGAGGCTCTTTTAGGTGTGGCAACTTGCAAAATATTAATTATAGATCTAATTATTTTATCAACCATATGTAACGCTTGGTCGTTCCCTCCGTCTAGTCGGGGTAGGAACATTCCGAGATCGAGGTTCCTTAGTGTAAGTGTTATACTTTTATCTTGTTATATGTAACTGGTCTAACTCAGGTATTTTATGGATGCACTAAATATATCCAGCGGCATTCCGTAAAGACTCACTAACAATGCCTAACTAACCTCATTGTCCCATATCATTTGTTGTAGAATCTCAGTTGTAAAGCTCCATTGTTAAGCGAACATAATTTGTAACACAACACTAATTCGGAACACATACTCCATCGGCAAAAGCTCATTGTACCTCCTGGTAGAATACTATTCATCGAACAAGCATAATGAAACAAAAGCGCAAGCATCGTACCTAAAGCGGCGCACCTCCTATAGTTAAAATAAAATCCATTATATTGTAACCTCCCTAACCAGCCTCAAAGTATATGGTGTAAAGACCTTTTATTGTGAGTAAAGTCCTTTTGTAAAGGTTCTGCTTGTTGGTTGAATGAACCAGTGTCTCGTCTATGCAGCGGGGCTCCTGGGTCTCAAGCTGTATCGATCCAACAACCTAATGCAAGCAGACTATCTAACCAACATCAAGGAGTAAGTATATAAGTGCATATGTCCAGTTTTAGCGGGTTAATAGCGGAGATTGTGTATGTAGCAGGGAGCATCAAGGGGGCAAGCGTTAAGCGATCAATACAAAAAAAAGTAGTAAGCGGTAGGATCATTATAATAAACAAAGCATGGCTTTTTCTTCTGCGCTATGCGCCATGACCGTTCTGCTAATTGTTTTCCCCTGCACTAATGCAGATGTGGTGAACCCCACTCACTAACTAAGAAGCAACCCTACATACTATAAGTGTTTGTGTACAAATGCTAGTACGATCTATAAGTATTAATATAAATTGTAAGTATTTAACATAAGTATAACTATGTATATAAACGACTAAGCTAAGTGCTATTGGCTATGTTTCATTGTGTAAGCTAACTGGTTGTGTTGTAATGTCCTGACCCTGGAATTTGTGCGCGGATCGACATACTGAATGTGTGTGGGATTGTTATTAGATTACTGTTTTCAGAAAGCGTAATGGGTGTTCCTTGAGGGTGATTGTAAAGGGCACGTGATAAAAAGAACAGATAACAAAAATAGAATAAGCTCCTGTTAACGTAAAATTGTTAACACTCGTAAGAACCACCTCCTCCTCTTTCCAGACATGGGAAATTTATAAAAGCACATGGAACAATTGCTTTTGTGTACGGGGGCGACTGCTGATCACGCAAAGAAAACTCTCCTGGGCACCGACAAGAGTTTATTGCTGCAGCATCATCAATTCATGACTGAGTATAACTTCAAAAGAGTATAGGCATTGCCAATAGTCCTAGTTACTGGTAGGGAGGTGATACCCAATATAGTCGGTGTTGATTGGCGATGGAAATAGCGTCGGCAACGGCAGATACACATGGTGACGTGACTCTCTATTTTCACCTGCCCTGGAAGCGTTCTTCGAATACCCCTGTAACCAGAACATAAGCGTCACTCGCATACCCGAGAGGATAAGTACCCAGCCACGGCCGACAGAAGAGAGAGAACGACCTGTTCACCACATACCCAACGAGTCACCTTCAACACATGCCACATCCACCAAACACAGTAATAAGTACGGAACCAAGCGAGTGAGGCACTGAGTTTTTCCAATAGCTGGTAGCCTTCTGGTAGTCAATGCTGGTACTTTATACTCCTCTATGTGCTCAGTTCAATCCATAAAAAATATATTCAGTTCAGTCTACGTGAAGTCTATAGGAAAATATATCAATTTATTTTATTTATTGACTTGATTGATTGCCCACATCCGAGAGAGGGGCACAAAAATGTAAAAACCCAGAAGTACTTGCCTTAAGGTCAGTGCCAATAGCTCTAGTTGTTATAGCTGACGAGAAAGGTCAGTGCCAATAGCTCTAGTTGTTATAGCTGACGAGAGCCGGGAGTCCTTGTCGGAGTCCTTTCCGATTCATTACCAATAGCCAATACTTGAAGATAATGTCAGCTGCTGATAGTTTATACAAAGATGAGACCTCAACGGAAGGAAGATGTATGCAGGCCGAGAATCATTCATTTTAGTGGTACAGAGATTATAAACACGAAGAACGAATGAAAAGCACTTGAAGCAAGGTTCAACGAGGATAAGAAGGCACCCCCATGATGATGTTATTTGTTAATCTTACTCAATGATGGAGAAGTTGTTCAATAAGGGAGGTGCAAGAAAGAGCAAGGTGCAATGATGTTACTCGATACCGGGTGATTACCAATACTGCTTGCCCACATATTTGATGGCGCTGTATAAAGAATAGCCCTGGTTAAATAAGAGGAGCCCTAAAGAAGAGCGCTTTCTATAATAAAAATAACCCTGTTGAAAGAGTCCTAAAGAGCTTGGTTAAACAAATATGGTTACTCAAGAGATTATATTGATGACGGTGTTTGTTTATCGCTATTGCTTGCCCCCTTATTGCTACTTGCCTCCCTCATGACTTGCCGATACGGAACCAAGTTCCTACATCTCGCCCCGCCTCCAATCTCTTTGTATATGATGTGGACTTTACAAAAGGAAGTTAGTTGGACATGGATGGATGACCAATAGTGGGATATCCGATAGAGCCTGGGATATATCATGGATGGATAATAGATAGACCGATGGAGGAGCCATTGACCGATAGTAATAAAGAAAGAAGACCGATGAACGATAAGAATGAGTATTATGCCCACCAGGACTCTTATGCCGGGAGATTATGAAGTAAGTGCACTGATGACTGATTGATTTTATTAATACTGCCAGTCTTCAAGGGGGCGCTCCCACGGGCAACAGGAAACATCTACCGATAGGCATGGTCCAATGGACATACGAATAAAGACCTAAACAGCAGAACTAAAAAAGACGACTAGAACATAGCAGTATACCTCACCCTAAATATCCACCCAACCACGGCCCTCTCACTTCAACCCTCAAACTCAAGCTATACTTCGACCTACAAATATATTATTGCTGTGCAACAGGAGTTGCTTTATTGATAATGCGTTACTCACGTTGATACGCTATGAGAAGCGCTAATGAATGAGAGTGCAATATGAGAAGTTGCTGAGCTCATTTTTGTATAATTACGTATATAACGCAATAACAAATAGGATTATTGCTTCTGTTAGAAATATGCACACTTGTTTGTTTGTGTCGTATATACGGACGGGAAATAAATAAATAAAAGAAAGGAGCGGGGGAAGCTTAGGTGTAGCGCCCCCTCACTCACTCACTGCACATAGAAGCTGTTCACTGAAGCCATTCACCTATCCACAGAAAGAATCCTTTCACCTCAACAAACCTTACGACACGAGCCTGTAAACAAGGGACTCTTTCACCTCGAACCTACAGATAAATATATATTGACCCTCAACCTCGACCTTTAACTTACCCTACGGAACAGGGATTAATACCTAGATTTGATGGATGATGCTTTACTTACGATGCACCTCAGGATACTAAACATGCACATTAAGCCATAAGCCTTTCAACTGAATGAAGCCAGGTCCAACAAGGAAGGCCAACAAAATGAAGAAGCATTTTGCCATGGCAGCACCTAGCCTCACCTAACCAGGAAGTCTATCAATATAGCGAGCAAGCAAGTAAGCCCGGTTCTTTCTTTATTCGACCATCCAGCTTCCCTGTAGAATGCTTTTCTAATTTAGATCTAGGAATAATGACCGTTCAAATAAAATGGTGATGCTGAGAATGAACCTGGGATTGCTTGTCGTTATGCTGGTTGTGCCGCTGGGCACCTACTCTTATTCTCCCCTCTTACTCCTTCCTTCGCTGTTGGTTCAACTGATTATGGGAACGCTGCTTCAAATGCTCCTGGAAATGGTCCTCTTTGTGCTGCTGAAGCTGCTGGGAATCCTTCTGCTGGTAAGAATGATGATGCCGGAACTGATGATGTGAATGCTGCTCCTTAAACTGCTTGTCCTGGGAATACTTTTGCTGATGGAAATTCTACCGAGACTGGGAATGCTACTGGAACTGGTGCTTATGGAGCTGCTCATGGGAAAAAGCCAGTTAAACTGATATGCAAATGATGATCCTGGTGATGCTGATCGAACTGCTCTTAGAACTGCTGCTTATGGTGGGGATGCTGGGACGAATGCTCCTCCAACTAGGACCACTGGCTATGTCTAGCTATAAGCAATGAGAAACTGGAATGACCGGCAATGATTGGCTATCGGCTGACCGTAACCACTGGCTAAAGCTATGACTGGCAATTCCCCTATAGTAATGATCTATGGCTAAGACAACTGGCTATTCTCTCTCGTCTATGACTTATGGCAATGATCGGCTCGGCTATGACTATGACCGACTTGTGACACTGATGGGGCATATTCTCTCTCTATGGCTCTGACTGACTATGAGTACCTCTCTGCTGGTGATGACTTCTCTCCAAAGGACCTCTATCTCCTCTCTATCGTGGCGAAACCTTCTTTGCTAGGAATTCTTTTGTTGTTGGTTCAACTGCTAATGGAAATTATGTCCCTTCAACAGCTTCTAGAAGTGATCCTGGTTCAAAGGATGCTACGAGAACTGCTCTCTGGTAACTGGTTATGCCGCTTCAACTGCTTGTTCTAGTTCTCTTGGTTTTGAGGCAGGAACTGATCCGGGAACTGAGGAAGCTGGGAATGCTTATCCTATTGATTCTGTAAGGTCACTAATAAAAAGCTTGCGTATAGGTTTTAAAGGCAAGTCGGGAGTCTAGGTTTTGCGAGCTAGCCCGGAAGAAGCAAGCCTGTATAAATATTTAGGTTTCATCGTTCTCCCCATTTGCTATCGGGAACCGTGGGGATTAGGAAATAACTCCCGTTGTTTAAGGGTAATAGGTTTATCAATAAGGTGGAAAAGAAGGGTTAGCCAGGGTTAGGATTGGTAACCGACTCGTGCGGAACGCCTAATAGCAAAAGATCTGTATAAAAAGGCATATACATAGATCGAAAGACAGATAGATGAAGTGGGCCAGCGAATGAGTCCACCAGCCGTCTCTTTAGTATAAAACCCGTCTATCTAGCTTGGATAGAAGATCCAAACCCCCGAATAAGGTATGCACGCACCACTTGGGCGAGGTGGGCCCTAAGCAAACTACCAAGGGGCCGGAAACCCTCACTGAAAGTGCTTTTGAAGGCACGTCACATTAGTTGCATTCGCATTGTAACTGATTAAATACCCATGGTTAAGGTAATCCAAGTGTGTTTTTGCCGTCATACCCGCTCGATCAGTAGATATCCGCCGGTGGTTGTAAGGGTTGTCCCAAATCATTGAAGCAACTGGGCAATATAAGAAGCATCTCTCGATGCCCGTCCACTTGTCCAAAGCCTTACCGAAAAACCCGTATATATATTTGAATTCCTTGCTTCAGTAGGCCTTGCATCGCCAAACCCTGTGGTCTATAACATCTGGTTTGTTTTGTATAATACATGGCTCAATAAGTTACTGTCATATGGGGTGCATCACCCTAATGCTGTTTACTGCTGGGACGCTTCCCGTGCTCTTGCTACTGCCTGCTCCGCTTCGGGTGCTGCTTACTCTCACTAAAAAGCTGCTGCTCGAACCCAGGTAAATCTGCTCGCTCTGGTGCTGGTCAGTCTTTCTATCGTTATCGAACTGCATCTCGATATGGATCTAAAACCAATGAAACTGGGACTCAACCGCTACTATAGGTAGTGGTGAGGATGCTTCTTCGACTGCATTTGGATCATTAACTGATTCTTCAATAGATTAAGCTAGGTAACCCGCCGTATCTACTGCCTTTGCCTTTTCATCATAAATAGAAAAAAGCTCTTGTCAGAACATATGGAACTACTGGCTTTAGAACCGGAACTCCAACTGGATTAGGAATTAGAACTGGTGGGATTGCTGCTCTAGGCTATGACCGGCTCCCATTGATAGGCTGAAAATGCTTTACTATCAGCTTTTATAATCTTCTGCCTATGATCGGCTAGGACTCCCGAATAGGACTACTGGCTATTGTAAATGACCTTATGGCAGCTATGATTGTCTATGATTGTCAGCAATGCTTGACAATGAAACATGGTAATTATAGGTAACCATTGTGAAAAAGGGCCTATTTAAAAAGTAAAGAGAATCCATTTCTTAATGGGTCCAATGAGAATAATTTACCTATTGTCCCCCCAAGAAGATAAATTTTATTGTCAAAGAATATGAATGAGGATTTTTTGTAGAACTAGTAACCAAGCAAAGCCCATCCCAGCAGCTATGATCACTGTAAAAGACTCCTGGCCTTAGCAGCACTGGTGTTTGTCAATGAAGCGTCTGACCCCTAACGGGTGAGTGCATTGTAAGTAATGCATTGTGATTTTATACGATCTATCTAGGTAGGGACTATTGTTCCGTTAGAGCTATTTATTCCATGTGAGTCTACTTCATGCTGCACTACTTTATAGCTCATAGGGCCGGGTACTACGACTAGCGCCTATAACTTTGGGTGGATCGACTTGGTCATTTGGTTCTGATTCTTCATTCAATAGGCTCTGATGCCCTTGCCCTCGCTTCTGATGATTGGTGGTACCTTGAGTCTTCTGTGTATAGGCCTTACCCTTCCTTCAAAAGGTAAGCCTGTGTAAGCCTTGCCCACGCAAAAAGCTAAAGCCAAAATGGGTTTTCAGGTCTGGGTAAAATAAAGGGCAGTAGGGGTCATAACTATCAGTCTGTTTGTAAAAGCGCCTACCCCTTCCACGTGAAGCCCCACCCCAAGGTTATGGTTCTAGATAATATAAAAAATAAGGTACCTAAAGCCTGCCCGAAATTGATATAAAGGCCCGATCTCAACTAGCTTCGTGAGAAGATTTCCATATTAGGGCACCAGGTTGGAGGCTGGCAGCTGGTTGGGAAGGGTGGGGTGTAAATCATAGCCCATAAGAAAGAGGGTTATCAAGAAGAGTCCCCATCGCATATTCAAAACAAAAGGTGAGGTACGATCGATGAAAAGAAAAGCGTAATGACATATATAAAGTAATTGCTCTCAGTTAATAGTCAAATTGTGCAAGGCATAATTACATATATAAAGTATGTAATTACACTTTTTTTTTTATATTTAGTTACTGAAAGCGCTTTATTTCTTCCCCTCAAAGCCATGATCAATGGAAAAAGTATCCTGAAAGGTAAACTACCTGATCAACTGGGTCAAGTACTGATACCCTCCTTCCTTATCTCGCAGATATTCTATCAGTTTATCTAACTGTGTGAATAGTTGGCTTTTCTGGTAAGGTCAATCCTGAAACAATGCTGCTATTATACTTTATAAGAGCGCCATGTATTATATCGAGTTTCCATACACATCATACTTCCGCCGGGGTATAGGGGTGAGGTACGAACCGCTCGCCTTCTAGTCTCTGTCATAAAACGAACCCCAATCACAGGATACCCGATAGAGTTACCCCACATCACTGGCCGATAAGATAAGTTACCTATATCCCCCCGGAAACAGGGCTTACCCCCTACGAAACAATATTTATTACATTGACGGATGCAATGATGATGCTTAGTTACGTTGATTCAACATTTTACCCTCGACCTATACAAAAACCTATCCCTCTACCTAACTTACAGCTACAAAACACTTGAATGTTCCTACATCCGCTGACCAAAGAAAGCTGAACGCTACGTAACAATTCATTTTACTACCTGGACTGGGTGGGATAATAACTGGCTGGTTAGCCTGTTAGCTGGGGAGCTGGATGGGCAGCTGGATGAAAAGCTGGGTTAGCTTTTTAGCTCGGGAGCTTGTTAGCTGGCTGGCGGGTATCGCTGATTGCTGGCTGGTGAGCGAGCTAGCCGGGAGGAAGGCTTTTAAAGATACAAAGCTGGAAATCAGTAAAAAGCTAGCTCTATGGTAAGCCTCGTCCGTCCAACGCAGTAAGTTTGGGGACTAAGTGAGGGTAAGGAGTAACTAGAGGTTGGTAAGCTGGTCGGTGGTAAGATCTCAAAATGAAACTTACCTCATTACAGCAGCCATCTCTACAACTCTGTCCGGGCCCAGTCTGCTAAAGACAGAATTTTAAAATATATTTTTATGGGTCCCAATGGGAGGAACTCGGTTATTGGAGATCTAAACTGTATATTCGCTGGAAGAAACCACACCCTTTTGAATGTTTATCTCTGGCTGGGTGGGTGGAGTGTATAGAACATGGGGGCATGAGATTGTACTTTGATGGGGAGAATTCTATATGCGGTACGTGAGATGTAATCAAGTAAGATAACTAATTTTTTAGTGAAAGGCTCCGACCTATTTGGTGAGGAACGTTTAGTTATCGCCCCCAAAAGGGCGAGGAACAAAGGCTACTTTGTGAGAAGGCTCAGACACAATTGCTGTTCTTGAAAAACAAAGTATCAATCTTTCATCTTGGAGTAACAAGTCTTGGAGATTAAGATGAAAATTAAAGCTTATTGAAGTTACACCTATCACATAGCTCTCAATTTATTAAGCAAAATCCCATCTGGATATACCTGGGCTCATGCTCGTAATCCAAATGGACATGCCACCCTTTCTATCACAAATTCCCAGTTTGATATGGGTTTCCTCTTTCTTTTCTTTAGGTTATGGTGAAATGGTGGACTTCCTTCTCCTCTCAACCAGTGTGAAGTGGTCCTTCTCTCTCGCTGATGAAGCCCCAACCAATAAATAACTTAGGGCAACATCCTGTTTTCTTTAACATAATACTTCCCTAAATAGAGTGGACTTACCGTCTCCCTTTGGCTCCTCCTGGCCAACCTAATCATAAGACTAATCAGTTATAAATCCAATCCGTTGGGTGACTATTGGGCACGTAGTCTAGTTCGATGCACGAAGTCTAATTCTTTGTATAGGTCACGTAGGACTTGGCACTAACACTTCCTCCTGGGAACATAGGATCTACAACTGGTGGTCGAACCTCCTGAGACGTACAACTTGTACTGAGTAGAGGTTTATGCACCTATGTACATGACTGCGTATCGGTTCATATACTGGGTATAGATTCATGCTGCCTTTTTATTAATACTGCCGGCTCTACGACTTATGAGTGCACGTACGTACATATTTAAAATCTGTGTTTGTAGGCGTTATGTGTACTATGTGTAGCTCTACGTGTCTTCTCTAAGTGTAGCTGTGTTATTAGTTCCTTCCCTGTGGATTAGGCTCCTGTGACCTGTAGGAAGCTAAGTAGTTCATTTTTTAATTAGATTTCTAATTAGTTCTGAGCGGTAGCGAAGCAGAGATAAAAAGAAACCTTCCTTACTTCTCAGAGCTAGAGCGAGTCCCTGAGCTCCAGCGAAGAAGCTAGAGGTTGTGTCCATCCATTATTATAAAGAAATGGGCTTACTAACAATTTGAAAGAGACAAACATAGTAGTCTATATAGTAAATCCTATGGACACTAGCTCTAGTCTTAGCCGCCTTGGTCCAGCAGCAGAGAAACAAGCCTAAATAGAGTCTCCATCAGATACTAGCTTAGTCCAAGCACTTAGTTCTGTGGAGTGAAGATTGTCTTAAGCTGTTTATAAATAGGTGTGGTGAATACCGTCTTTAGCTGTATAGACACATAACTACTCTATTATACAAGTATCGTAGAGTAAGATTAAAACTAGTGGTAATACCTATAGGCAGGCCACCCTTTTTTCCATAATTTTTCATCCCAGATAGGTCCGATGATGCTGTTGATAGGTCTATTGCATAGGCCACATTTCCTTACAAAATTTTCCACCTCATGACAGTGAAGTGCCTTTTTTCCACCTTTATTCAAACCTGGACTTGGGTCTCTCACTGGGCATCCATTGCTGTGTGTAATAACAATTCATATAACTCTTTTTAAAAACTATTTAATTTCGTAACAAAAGATGGCATATGATAAGTAGTTGGTAATTAAAATTTACTGTTCTCTTTTCACCTAGCCCAGTTGAGATAATTGCTTTTCTTCTTACGGCCATACACAAGTTCTCTTCACGCCCAGTCCCTACAGACCTCAGTTATCAAATCACAATAATCAAGGGAACTGGGCGTCTCCATTAGATAGAAAGGTTTGAACTGGCCCTATTGAAGGTGGTAAATTGACTAACAAATCTGGGCGTCTACAGACGACATAAAGGTTTGAAAGGTAACACTTGAGGTTCATGAGGCAAGTAATCAATGTGAACTATCCCACCCGCACTACTGGTTCATAATGCGTATTTTTTCATTGATCCTGGGAATATATTGATTCAAAAATCATTGGATTTGAATTCATTATCCTTCTGGTTCTTTGCTTTCGCCCGCGCTTGTGGTTCTGTTGGCCCTTGCTTCTTTGTATTCAGCATGTGGCCCTAGCTTTATTTCATTTTCATATTTGCTTGCCTCTCCCCAGTAATATCTACCCGTTCTTCCTGTTCTTTCCTGTCCTTTCCTTCCCGGATTAGATCCCTCTACCTTAGTTAATCATCCTTGGCACAGCACCTTATAGCTAGGCATAGCTTGCCTTGGTTACTCAGCTTGGAGACCGCTTTCATACCGGGATACTCAACCGTGGCTGGCTGCTGCGCTATTCACAACTGGGCCACTCGACTGGGCTAATTGGCTCGGCTAATTTGCTTGGCTGAATACTAATTGCCTAGAAGCTCTGGTAAGTTCTAAAACTATTCTATGTGTCAGAAAGAAGCTCTAGTCATGGAACCTATAGTCGGTGGTGCATGAATGGAACACCTGGTAAGTTATAGAACTATTCTCTTTCAGTGCATGAATGAAGCTATAGTCAGTGCTGCCGATAGTCGCTAGTCGTTGAATGAATGAAGGTAAGGTAAGGTAAGGTTGTTTCAATAGCCAGTTGTCCGTTGTCGGTAGTACTTGCCGGTAGTACTTGCCAATCATAGTCAGTTGTCATAGCTGATAACGGCTGGTAGCCATAGCCTAAGGTAATAGCTTAGAAAAACCTTAGCTTCCTTGGTTTTTCCTTGGAAGGAGAGGTTGGTAAGTTTATCCGTGTACTATTAAGCCCCGAAGGGTAACCTATCCGTACAATCATCTAATCTAATCTAATCATTCATTCAGAGAAGCTAGAGGGAGGCAAAAGGCATACCATTAAGCTCCGAAAGGGAACCATTCAGACTCACTCTCATACATCTAGGCATAGAATAGAAGTCATTAAGTTCTACCCATTCATAGAACGTCAACTTATTTACTCACTCATTAAGGCATAGAAATAAAGGTAGAGGAAGGATAACCACTCACTTTAATAGAGTAGAACCCTCTATTTATTGAATAAGTGAGGTGATACCCATTTAGCCACTTATTTGGGTATATACCACCTGATTGATCATATCTGCCCTTGATCAGTCACTTATGCAGGGTGGTGGCCAGTTGCATGTAGGGTTTGGCAGTCTTTACTTCATGGATGTGCATGAGATTTATGTATTCAGTATATTCCAGGTCTACTGATGGATTTGGATACCCATTTGGCCCTAGTATCCATATATACAGTCAGATTGAGGAACGCCCTACCTTATTTGGCAGTTCCAGACAGAGGTGGTCCAGTGTCCGCAGTGGGCAGCAGGCAGATTTTGATGATCGTGCATGGGATTGATCTGGGTGTTCTTGGCAGAACGCTAAGGGTTAATTGGGCACCCATTTTGCCCATCTACACTCCAGGCCAGTCAGATTGCCCAACGCCCATGTATTTTTGCAGATGCCAGGGGTACTCAGTTACTTACACGTGTTAGCATATGAGCAGGTTGATGGATTATTTTGTTTCATGGACTTTGGTTTTTATCTCTCATTAGCCTAAGTTAGGTTAGTATTATAACTCACATACTCTCAGTGCACTTTCTCTTATTTTAGATGTTGAGTGGCACTTTTTCACTATTATGAGGGTTTACTAGTCTATTTTATGGTGGAGCGACTTGCTTATGCGGCGTTGTTGGCACACATGTTTAAGCATATTGGGTGGTGATTGGGCACTATGGCACATATGTTTAGGCATTTGGAGATGATTTGGCATGGATCTCACTTGGAGATTAGATTTACACCCTTGGATCTAGCTCTCTTACATTGATATCCCCCCTCATTTTTACCATGCGACCTAGCTCATGGAGGGTTTATTATTGGAGATTTTATATTATACCACTTGGGACCACCTTGGCACATATGTGGAGGCACCCTTACTTGATCCATTACTTGATCCATGCCACTAGCACCCCTATACCATTTATTTTAGCTCACACGTGTGGATCGTACCAATCTATTGGTCTAGCGCACTTGCTTCTTTGGATCGATGTTGGGTTGTTGACCACTTGGAGTCCACATTTTATGAGGAGTGGTCTCTTCTTCATTATTTTACTACTTGGAGGTGATATCTTGTACACATGGCATCTTGATATATCTATTTTCTTTGACTCCCTAAGTAAAGTCGTTGGGCTTCCTAGGGTATTATTCTATGTATATTTCACACAATTCTTGTGAGTTAGATAGATCATGGTTTTAACCCATGGTATTTGTACTCATTGTATTTCTACTCTCCTTGAGCTATAAAAGGATGATATCTCCTCGTTTGTCACTTAGTTTTGGAACGCTATGCTAATGGAATGGAATAGATCATTTTTGGAGCATTTTGTTTTTCGTCGATTTTTATTGTGGATTATTTTGGTAGTGTTCTTGGATATTGGGTTTTGCTCTCCATGGTAATCAAAGGTAAACTTCAACAATAGCTAAGGTAAGAGTTGATTATTTGTTTCATGCATAATAAATGAATAATCAATTGCTAATAAACCTATTCAACTTTTAAGTTTGCAAGGGATTGCTACTAGGATGGGGTACTTTACTCCTTAGCCCAGCAACATCTTAACATCAAAGGCACTTGGTCTCATATTCAATCTTCTCTAAGTTCCAACTCTCACCCTTTCCTATTGTATTTACTTGTCTATTTTCTATTTATTTAAAGTTACTATGCTGGTCCTAGGGGGGTGGGTTCGAGAGAGCGATATAAGGTAAAGGAGGACGAAAGCGAACGGGAAGGATGGTCCTACCTTCCTTATCGGGTTAGTGGTCTTATCCTCTTTTTCCAAACAGACATTTCGTTCCCATAAGTTCCTTTACTTTAAAAAGGATGGGCGGGGGAGTGGTAAGATTTATCACTATCCGGGTGCGTGTTTCTGGATGGCCTTTCCGTGGTGAGTATGCCTGTCCTCTCCAAACATGGCTGGCTAGGATCAAACAGTCCGGGTACGGGTATGTTGTGGGGTTACTCGGGTATGCGTTGATGGGGCTTATCCTCTTTCGGCCAGTGGTGACGGGGTACTTTTCCGGGAGCCTTCCTTCTTTCTTTCTTAATACTGAGTGGCTTGTTGGTGGGAAAAGAAGCGCCTAATCAACTTCTTTCTGAAGCGCTTCAGAAGGGTTCTACTTAGGACTTTATTCCCCACCCCTAAGAAGGATTGAAAGTGGCACTAGAACGTGCATAAATGGCGCTAGACTCAATGCTATAGATTTGGGTCACAGTAAAGATGACATTAAATCTACAGACAGTAATTGCCATAGGGTCATAGCAGCCAGCCAATCATATCCAATTGTTCATTCAGAAATAATAGAATTGGAATAGGCACTTGTCACTCATTACTTTTATCCGACATCCGACATCCAACAGGTCCGACATCCAACAGGTCCGACATTCAGGTCCGACAGGTCCGACATTCAGCTCCGACAATTAACTCCGAACTCCGACAGGTCCGACAACTCCGACATCTGAAGGCCAGGCTTTATTCTTCCCCCTGTCTCCTTCCTCCTTCCTCCTCCCCCATACCCCCTCCTCCATCAGCTCCAACCTCTGACTGCCCCAACATCTAACGCTCCATTCACTCTTTCCAGTTTGTCCCTAATCACCCAACTATCCTCTCTAGTGCCAGTCAACCCCCCCCCGGCATAGGTAGAGTGGTGGAGCTTGTGGTTGGTGGTTGGTGCCAGCGAGATAGAACCTATCTATCCAGCTAGTCATCCCAGGCCAACCCAGTGTCTCTCACTTTATCTATACCGGTGGGTCCCATCAGCAGCCCGTATACCCCTTCGTCAGCCAAGTGATCAGTGCACAATCAAATTGTCCCAGCAAGCAATGGCGAGAGCCAAACTGAGAAGTGCTGTAATCCTATCTTTGGGATAACCCATTGAATCGCTATTGTAATTACATTATATATGAGATTCTGCAATTAGGGTACGATAAACATTTGGTCATTCAATGGAGATGCATTTGAGGTGAAGAATGTGTACCTTTACAGAGGAGAAAGCAGTGGGATATTAATAAGCTGGGGTAGGGT
>Ga0233336_1000074_pt1 | contig 16668 bp, 8 predicted proteins | sample GEONDECOMP225_FD_183636 | JGI IMG/M metagenome (GOLD analysis project Ga0233336, IMG submission 183636) | Leaf litter microbial communities from Shasta-Trinity National Forest, California, United States - GEON-DECOMP-225 | ecosystem: Environmental > Terrestrial > Plant litter > Unclassified...
CACTTGTAGAGAACAGAGATAAAAAGGAGTAGTTGAAATTGTAGTTTAAATAACAAAGAGAGTATAATATTACGAATACTAATATAGCTAAGTATTTATATAAATAAAAGAATCTCCACTACGTCCTCTTACTCCTTTCTAGGCCGAGCAGCCCCGCACTTTGGCTTAATCTTCCAAAAGTGAAAATAGAGTATTCCCAGATAGTATTTATTGAAGAAGCACGACTCCCTACGAGTACCCAGCTTAAGTAGGAGCATGCTAACGAGTGAGAGATATAGATCGGTCCACATAAGCACCATAAGTAGATTAAGTAGTGATTGATGGAGGAGCAGGAGTCTAAGCATAGGTCTCATTAGCCCCTTCTAGTAGATCGAGAGGGATAATGCCAGGATCATTACCTATAAATCTTTGAGTCACAAGCAAATTTGAGGAGTTTATTAATATACCAAGAAATAAACCAAAGAAATAAGGAGTCCTAAGAGTCTTCCTTTCCTCATCCTATTGGTGGAGATGTTAAATATCCACTTAGACCTCACGCAGGAGAAATTCCCCCCATTAGTACGCCATGCTATAAAGCGATATTTTACAGCCAATACACATAGAACTATAACTTGTTGCTGAACTCGATATAAGGGAGGATGTCACTTACATACTAAGAGTTAGGATCCCTATACACAGATCTCTCACCCACAGGACGGACCTATTTTAGCTTTATTTAAAGACCACCTTTAGAAGAGATGCTTACATGATGAATGTCAGTCAGTGACACAGGAACAACCACGGGTGGGTTGGATCCTCAGAACTGCCTGATTTATTCTTTCTAGCTATAACTTATGAGAGAGACACAGCTGGATGATTGATTTAACGAGGACCTTTCATAGCTTCCCTTGCTCCCCATGCACTATTGCTGCTGGATGAAATGGCAGTCGGATGGGATGGTCGATTAGCCAATAGGGTGGTTTCCCTTCAGCAGAGATCATTGAACTGCCTGGATTCTATCTCTAAAGCAAACACTTCAGCTGAGATCCTGGGAACTGCCCGGCCCTATTTATTCGCACTAAAGCCAGAACTGATCAGATCAGAAGATTGGATGTGGTTAGGCGCTTACAACCTTACCCTCTTCAGCCCGGAATCCTAGGAGCATGGAGTGGAGTGCTGCTTAAGCTAGGAATGCTCAGTAGGTACACTATTTAACATTCCCTACTTTTGTTTCCAACCCACTCACTTGCAAGAAATATATATGCCCTAGACCACTGTACTTTAGGAATGCACTGAGTTAGGAGGAACTATTACTTACCTTCGATTATAAGCACCGGATTAGATGATACAACATCTTGATACCATCCTAGGACGATGGAGTCACTTCACTACCCTTTCTTTAAATCAGGAAGGCAAGATCAGTAGGGGACAGACAGTCTTAGAAGAACTTACCTTGGATGGACACCAGACACCTCCAAGAAATAGTAGCTAGATCTGTAGCCCTAGACCAGGAATGCACTTAGTGAGTCGGGAATACTATGATCCCTTTAGAAGCGCCAGATGGGGATGGGGATGGATTGAGCCCTTACCTTAGACCTAGAACCGTCACTCTCACTGCTTCGCACCTTCAATTATAGGGGCTTTTACTTACCCCTGTATTGCCTTCAAGGGAGTCATGCCCAACCCATTGGATGAAGCCAGGATGGAATAGAAGTCAGTAGAGTACAGCTAGAATACCCTTACCTCTTGATACCATCCATCCTAGGAGCATAACCACTCTATCAGCCAGAAATACCCAAGTAGCCAGGAGCACATGCTATAACACACTCCCTTGCCTTTTCAAACTCTTTCTTTACTTGCCAGAACTAGCTAGACCTGGAGCCCTATGCCAGGAATCACGTAGCTAGCGTAGTTAGTCAGTCAGATCTATATCCCTTACCTTACGAGCAGCTGATGGGATGGGGATTGGTTTATGAGATCTTATAAGCCCCGGGTGGATTGGATGGATGGTAAGCCAATAGGCTCTCCCTTTAGCTATTATTGAACTGCTCTGGATGGATGGCTTGGGTAGATGCGATTATGGGAATGGGATGGCATGAAAGACCCTTACCTTTGCTTTATTACCATACAATCTAACCACCTATAGACCTACTCAACTCAGTGATTCCACATCGTGCTTTACTTCAGGCAGGACTCTTTGTGAGTGGTAGCAGCACTATACCTTCTCTTGTAGGGCCAGGATGGATGGGATGGATTCACCCGGCCAGCCACCAGATACAATTGATTAATTGATACAGCCAGCATTGCTAGGAAAGGCACTTTATATGCTTACTTGTCTGAACTAAAGTTTTTACGAAGCCGCTTCGAATTAACAGGTGGTGGGACCATATATCTATGGATTGAGGGAGGAAGGGAAGAAGAAGGTAGGACTTAAACTCAACCTTAAACTTCAAACAAAGAAGCTAGGGAGGACTCCAATAGCCATAGCCCAGAAGCTAGCCCATTAAAGCCATGCCCTCTGCTACTAGCCCCCTTTAGATGATCGATACCTTCCAGTCAGCCACCTCAATAGCCAGCCTCAATAGCCATGCACCAGACTAGCCCACCTCATTCAGCCACCAGAAGCTACCTCAATAGCCAGCCACCTGACCAGCCTTTTCAATCTACCACCTGCCGAAGGCTCCAGCCATGACTCAAGACTAGCCAGCTACCAGACTCAACCATTACCAGACTCCAGCCACTAGCCCACCCCCTCTCTCCCGTCTCGTGTCAACATGTATCAATTCTTTTTGTAGTTTGGGTAATGGGTGCACCTAACCACTGGGACTACATAACGCACCTCTATGACTGGCACTACCCGACCTGCATGAATGAAACTCCCTTACAAGCGTGAATGGGCTCCTCTCCCTGACTGTCTCTATCTAGCCTCTCTCCTTGAGGTTTAGTTTGAGGCTTTTGTTGAATGGTTCAAATAGCCACTATCTGTAGCGTATGATCCTCAAATAGTGAATAAACATATGTAACGCATCGTCATTACTTCCCAGTCCAGGTAGGAACTATTGTTCCATAGCGGTAAGATTAGATATGGGGAAACTCTCTTTCTCGGATATGGATTGAACAAGTGGTATGGTTGAACGAGTGGTGAGTATGGATTTAACGGGCGGGTATGGCTGAACGGGGTGAAGATACTTTTCCAAAGCCTGACCCCAGTAGGGCGAGATATGAACCCGCACTCCCGACAAAAGAAGGGAGTGGGAGAGAGACTTGACCGAGGTACGAGGGAATGGTTTGATGTACAAATACATAATTGCATTTCACGGCGTTTTACTATGACACGCGGGATGTCCGGCTGGAAAAGCTAAGATTGTTCCAATTTATGCTTTCTCGCATTTTATGGTGGGCTTATTTACCTTTCGACCTTACTGCGAAGACCTTATACCTTCGCCTCAACCTCCCTTGCCGATACCGCCTAACTTACTGCTTTGACCGAAGACTGAAGACCTGGAAACCTTCCTTCATTGAACAAACTGCCTTCATCGACCTTCGACCGGTTATTTGCTGGCTGGTCCATTAAACTGGCTGGTACAAATGACCCCCGGCTGATAGAAAAACCGGGATTGATTCAATCTGTCCAATTAATTATAGAAAAAATTCTCCCGCGAAACTCCACTTATAAAAAACCGTAGCCCTCAACCTAGACCGATACCTCTTTCTCGAAATAAAACTCGACGTAAGAAACATAGAAACTGACCCTTGACTATGACTGAAATTCCCACTTAAAGCCAGGAGCGATAGCAAATCAATGGATTGATTGAGTGGACTGAAAGGACAATTCATTGTACATATCCTTTCCTAGAGAGAGTAATTAGACTGAAAGTGAGTTAATCATATTTTGCCTCGTACTAAAAGAGACAGCCTCGTACTTCATGGATTGATAGATTGTATAAAGGAGATTGGTAGAAGACGCGTAGCCTTACCTACCATATATATTTTCCTTTCTAGCGCCAGTGAAAAGTATGTATTTTGTTTTCCATTCGGTGCTAAAATAGGGTGAGGAACCTCTGTTCTGGTAAGGGACCAGGGGGAGAGAAATGAAGTGCTAAAAGTCGGGCTTTCCCGCCTCTTTCCTTCCTTGATGGACTGGATATCATTTATTTACTTGCCTATAATTTGATTGGTCAGGATAGTTGGGGTAATATAGATAAGACTGTACCACCGTCTCTACTCTATTTGTAAGGCCACGTTAACACTCTCTCTATCATCCGGAGATCCTTTGCTGACTGTAAATTGTTCATACATGGCAGGCACGAACACCTCACCTCACTAACTGGGCACGTGTTATCAAGAACAGGTAACACAACCTTTCTGAGAACCATGTACTGTGTGAATCCAGAAGTAAGGGTAATTGGTGCATCTAACACTGGTACTACGACCTAACTGACTTCACAGACTGACTCCCTGACCAGCGTGAATGGCTCAACCCGAACTGAATGAAATACAATACCTGATCAGATCTGAATGTATCTCTCTGTGGCGTATGAACCTCACCCACCTGTTAATCACATATATAACAAGCTGTCGTACACCTCACTCTTGTTGTGATATAATGCTAACCTGCCCCAATCACATTGTTGTCCACAGCAAATAGCCACAATGTTCAAATGCATATTGTCAAAAGCACATAGTCCGCCTTGCTCCAATCCACTATCTAGGCAGCGTAACCTCACTCTATAAATGCGTCTAAGCATTCTATTGTATGTTGCATGGTTTACATATCGTTTATATCTGCTATAGCCTTAGGCTATGACTACCAGCCAGCGGCTCTCGGCTATGTATCGGCAATGACACCTGGCAATGACTACTTGGCACAGAGTAGAGCTTCCTGCACTGACCAGAGCCTAGCAGGCACCGACGGAATAGACTTCATTCCTGCATCGACAAGAGCTTAATGCACTGACTGAGTAGAGGTTAAATGAGTAGAGATGAGTATAGCTTCCCATGGAGCAGAGCCTAGCAGGCACTGACATACAAGAGTTCTAGCACTCAGAGCTTCCAGTCTCTGGCCCCCCCATCGAACGAGGGTGTCTCAGCCGACAAACATCTTCCGGTGAGGGAACGGAGGGGCGAGGGTTTATGAAGCATTATGTCTCTCGATGATGTTTCTCAATTAGGGAGGGATATGAATACCGCTAACGAGGATTACCCACATTATGTGGCATTAGGTGAGGTGAGCGCATTAGGTTGAGCAATACTGCGTGGCCTGTGTATTTATAACGCTTGTCCCCATTAGAGGTAGGGTAGGGAGGGCGCTGTCGAAAGAGCCCTGGTGAATTATATGCCCCGGTAGGCTAGAAAGCCACTAGGTAGGTAAGAAAGAGACTGATAGATTAGAGTATATAATAGACCCGCTAGGGAAGAGAAAGAACCGGTTAATGAAATGACCCGCTAGGGAAGATACCACTAGGTTAGAGAAGACCTGGTTAAAGAGCCCTGTTAAAGAGCTTTCATGAGCCTGGTGAGTCAGAATAGCCCTGGTTGTGTTGTAGAGCGGTTCAAGAGGCGACCCAGTTAATCGCTTACGTTCATGGTTGATGTGATGACGGATCGAATCGTTACCCTTTTATCCTCACTAGGAAGGATCGCTTGTATTTTGATAGCTATGGCTAGAGTGCTGCTTTAGTAGGGCTATATTCATTAAATATTGAGTGATAGAATGATCAGTGTGCATAAAAACAGGATATCCAAGAATATAATTATTAAACTTATTAATAGCATGCACTACTGCAAGAAATTCCTTTTCAGTCACAGTGTAATTCAATTATGTAGGGGAAATATTATTGCCAGTGAAGTCAATTGCATAGGGCTTTGTTCTTCTTTTTGTCCAGATACTCCCCCACTTCTCCCTTTTATCGTTCCTTGAGTCGGTCTCTTCCAAAAACGCCCTGCTTTCTTCGACTATCTGGGAGGCAACACTTAGGCACGATCCCCATATTACCAAATCCCCTACCTGCCCCCGAAATCAGAATCCACCCACCCTAATGAACCGATGGTACAACGACGAGTGCAAAGCTCACAACAGGCAGCTCCACCACGTCTTCCTCCATAACCCCACCCACTTCTTACCACAAGTTACGGAAATCCTACCGTTATGTCCTCTGTCGCAAGGAACGCCTCCTCATCTTCAGAGTAGACAGGAATGGCGCGCTACCCTTCACCACTATTTCAAAATCTTTTGACGCATCCTAATATATATAAGTGTAAGAGCTGGCTTCTTCCCGATCTTGGAAAGAGTCGCATTTAAAGCGAAGGTGGTAGGGTCCCGTCCGACCCGTGAAACATGCATGTTCTCGAACATATAAAAAAAGGTGGGGCAATAAAGAAGTCTTTGTTAATCAAAGCTATCCCATTCATATGGGGCGGGGATAGAAGTGAGTGCCTTGCGTTGGGCTTAACCATTTCTCTGGGCCTGCTGATAGATATTATATACATCGAACCAGACTTAATATGGCCAGTCCCTATCCTATCCCTGAGTCAAACACAGTTCATTTATTGCTATTCCACGCCGATAGAGAGATGATTTTATAACTTCTAATGAATGGGCTATGGGTCCAATGCCCGCCTGAGCTGATCTTGGCGATGGTACGATTCCTCATCCTAGCTAGCGATGGAAATTCATATGGGAATGGTAAAAAAAAAGATGCGACGGTATATAAAACGCTATGACGAGTCGATACTCAGAATTGACATGGGTAGCCCAACGAAAAGCCTTATGGATTGACCTGAGTAAGCATTAGATTGAGGAAACCTTGTTTCCAACCATCTGGATGTCCATTGATAGAGATAAACTCCTATTTGATTAAGAGATCAAAAGAGATGAACTGATTCCGTTCACTTCTGACATTCTATCATCATAATAATAACATTAATGAGCGTTCATATGACCATATCTTTTCTCGTCTGGTGGGAACGTGTGGTCCTTTCTTTTCATTTCGGCCAGTAGTGCTGCGGGCCTATTTAATATTGGGTATAGTAAACGGGGTATGTTGAAGGGGTACATCTATTCTCTCGGCCATTGAAGGCTCAAAAGCTATGGTGCTTGTAAGGTCTCTTTTTAGTTGTCCCAGGACAAGTTTAACGTTTCCATGTGATATTGTAATTAATAGGTTCTAAATATCTCCCGAGACTCTCATGCTGGACGTGTTTAAATGGACTTATCACAGACTACTCATGCTGGATGTAGTAACTATAGGTTTTTTCAATAAAGCAAATAAATAACTTAGAAGGTTTTCATTATATCACAGCAGCAGTAGTAGTCCCAATGGGCCCTGTACGTTCCTACCTCTGTACCGGTCCTACCTATGGATCACAGGAGTCAACCCCATACCATATGGAGGAGTAGTTACCCCCTATTGCGGAAGTGAAACCTCGTCTCCTATCGGTTATAGAACCTCATGATGCTATCTCGGTAGTGAGTGGGAACATCCCAATAGACCCTAACGGACCTACTTCCTCATAGTGCTGCCCCTATGAGCAAGGAATTTGGTTGAACCTCCTCAATTGGATTATTACCCTTACTGACTGAGGGAGCATCCTCTCTCCTTCTTACTCTCGCCATTAGAGCAGATCCACGCTAAACCTCTAAGTAAAGGAAATATGGCTCACTCACTATTGGCTTAACTCACCTCACCTTAGAGTGGTGCCAACCCCTATCGACGATTTTGGAACCTCATCATCTGTGTTCACTAGAGTGTGTAGGAACCAACATGTGCCGTGCATAGAGTGGGTAAAGCAGTAAGGAATAGTAATTTCATCCCCATAAGAACATATATAATGAAAATAATGGATGTGTAATGAATGTCTAATTCAGGTTGAGATGGGTAATTTCTATTTTCCTTCCTATTGGCTAGGGAAGTAGGCCTGGGTCTATAGGGCATACCCCATAAACTTACTTAAATGCCCCATTGTATTGATAATAAAAGCCATTTATGTGCTCCGATGTCGTTACACCAAGCAATGGAGGATGTCCAGTTAAGAGACCCGAGCCCAGGTTTGAATAATAAAAGGGTAGAGTAGGCACTTAACTGTCAAGAGGTGGTAAATTCAGTGCATAAAGGTGGCCGGGATAATAGAGGGTGCGAACAAAAACAGATGGGAAATTCACGAATAGAAGCGCTTACAGTATAATTTTTTTTTATTCGCATAATCTCATAGAGAATTTGTTCCCCATATCTTATAAGGCCTTAGTCTGTAGCTTATGGATATATGGCATGTTAAGTAGCACCGTCGGGGACAGGAAATAACTTAGTTAGGGTAGAACTACTCTTACCAAAACTTTATTATTCAGCTTTCTTGGTCACTCATTTTAATACTTATCAGAGTAGCCCAGCAGTTGATCCAAGCAGCTGAGCATCCAAGCCTAGTATCCGAGCGTAGTTGAGTAGCTGAGTAGCCCAACCAAGCGGATGAATCCATCCTGCCAATCATATAGAAAGTGAAAGAAATGACAATCTTCAGAAAAAAAAAATCATTTTGAGTACCCACGATGGGGGGATAAATGCCTCGGCCCCCCCAAAAAAGAGGTTTTATCTATTTTATGTCTAACCAAACGTAGTGCCTGCCCTGAACAAGGTAAGCCATCTCTAAATATGAAAATAAATCATCAGTGTGTACGCTGTGTTTGTGCCAGATGAACTGTTTCACGATGGGAGACTGGGGTTGTGATGAGTGCTAGCTTCACGGCATCACCTAGCCTAAAGGGTGCTATTTGTAAAGCCAAAAAAAATCCGTGTTTCGTTGAACCACCCCCTCTCATCCCACATCTGCCATCAATCAAATCACTAAAATAATTTCTATCCGGGCAAGGTGGAATCACCAAACTAAATAACCAAACTATTTGGCTTTAAGTTGTCATCGATAAATAAATGGGTTGGCTCTGGTCTGGATAAGCGGTTGGCTCTTTGGTTGGGTAATTCTAATCATCCAGCTCCTTAAAATCCATCATCAATGGGACTCAGCAAGTTAGCTCTTTAGATTGTGACAACGTAAGTAAGATCTCTGTTGGATGTATGTAATGAGGTATCACCTTTTTCTATAAGTTCTATGATGGGTTGACTTTATATGATATGATTGGTGGAATGGCCTCAATCACATGAACTGTTCCTCCTGGTGGTTATGAGTTCTATATAGTATTAACCACATAACTAATATGAACTCTAGTTTCACAAAGCTCATATTCCGGAGAAGCGGTTCGATTCCACCAGTGATGATTCTCCATATTCTACCTAATCTATTGATCAACAACATCAATTTATAAGGGGAGTTATCATCTTGTCCAACCAAGCTTTGTGCCTGGGCCGAACCTGAGGCCATTGATAAATAAATATCGTATGGTGGTAATGTGGGTTACATAATGACATAATAGAGATTCTTGTATAGATCTGTATAGATATTTAGAGATGTAAAGAGTATTTTATAGAGATGTCGAGAATTAGGGAGATTTATCTCTCAAGAGATAAATCTACGCATATGATGGGCTGTAAGGTCTTGCTTACTTACTTGAATTAGTCTGTAGAGTATGCCCTATAGTCTTAAGCGTATGGTCTTAAGATGAAGACTATTAGCTGTAGAGTTATTAGCCTTAGTCGTCAGTAGCCTTAGTTCTAGCCTTTGAGTTCATGTAGTCTCTAGTCCAAATGGATTGTGTATTTATTGATGGGCAGGTTCCCACCCCATCCCAGGTAATAGTTATATAATAGGCCCAGGTTCCATGTTGGTGTAGTTCCGCCCGTGTTTTCCCGTGGACTTGGCTAAAGTGAAAGGCACTCATCTGTTGGACCTGGTGAGGCATCTATCTGTCTCTAACAACTATTTCTAATTAGCTGTAGTTAAACTTTTAGCTCTTAGCTTTAGTGAAGTTCTCAATTCTCTTTCTTTAGACTTACTTCTAACGACTCTTTCTAACTGGTCTCCATCCTTAAGGTCAGTTCCAAAGAGCGAAAGCGAAGAATAGGTCTTAGCCGGCCAAGGATGTATGGATTTCACTGAAGATCTGTCTTTCATTTAGATAGAAGTGCCCAACCTAAAAGCAATTGAAGCCATCCTGCCTGTCATAATTAGTATGAGACTTAGCAGCTGTATTACAATTGGACTTACTTAGTTAAAGACTCTAGTACCAGCTTCAATGAGAACTAGTTTACGTATTAACTCTAGTTTCCCAAAGCTCATATTCCGAGGAAATAAATATAAGGATAAAATGAGTTACCCATGTCAACTTGCTATAAGGTCTTAGTTAGAGAAGAGAGACTGCCAAAATTAGTTGACTTAAGACTCTCATGCATCCAGCTCCTCAAAAGTGATTGTCCTATGCTCCCCAAATGTTTAATCTAAGTATGTGCGTCTGTCTTTCTTATTGTGGCAGTAGTAAGTAGTAGTGCATAAGAAGTAGTAGCTTTATTTCTCTTTCTCTCTCTTTAGTCCAACTAGTTGCATAAGCCTTGGCCTTAGCTGATGAGCTAAGCATGGCTATCTCTAGAGCTTTTCTTTCCACTTGTGTGTGGTCCCCCGAGCTCCAGCGAAAAGAAAACTAATGATGATAGCTTTGGTATAAGGTGTGATATCCTGTACAAGCTCTATGCATATGGTTGTTAGTTTGTAGATTTCTTTTCTAGATATAGACTTTATAGAGTGATGCACGTGGAGATGCGAGTCTCATATGTATATAGATGTATATCTTTAGAGAGGTAGAGAATGGATTTCAAAGAGATAGATATCTAGATTATTGTATCAATATTTATATCTTTAGAGATTCTCGGTCTAGATGGATACATTATATATGAGATTATGCCATTCTATTTTAGAATAGGTATATCACAGCACTTATGGCCTTAAGCCATAGAGTTAAGCTGTATAGAGTGGAAGCTTTAGCCAAAGAAAGACTATTGGCTATCATTCCCCCGATTGGCAGCACAATGAAAAAGAGAAAGCCCCAAGCTGTTGTCTTAAGCTGTAGTGTCAGAAAAGAGTTTAGACTACTTGCCTTAGTCCTATAGTGTAAGTGCTAAGCCTTAAAAGAGTGCTAGCCTTTTCCGCGGTGTCTCCATTCTTTGAAAAAGAATGAAACTAGCATAAGCTGTTACCTATGGAACGCCCCTCTCATAAGACTGTCTCAATAAATAAAGAAATCAAGGCAGTGTGCCCATATCCAGCTCCTTTCCTTCCTCATATCTGGGTTTACTACTCCCGGCATAATAATCATGGTTGGCAACTACTAACGGCAGAAGACTTATCCATCGGGAATTTACTTCACACATTATACGTCGTAATAAATAGATTAATGCCAATGATACGAGTAATCAAAAGCTCGGAAAATGCGGAATTTATCTGGAAAATCCCTCTTCCTTATCAGTCGAGCGTGCTTCCGCACCGAGGTATTCTCCTCCTTGGCTCCTTTCGGAAAATGACCTACATAGTGAAGACCGGATAATATGAGTCATTCTCTTCCTTGGCTGCTCTCGGAGAAAGACAAATTATCTAGGCTCCTTATTAACTAGGAAGGTCAGTCAGGAAGAAAGAGAAGGTAAGGTTCTACTTGACGCCCAGTCTTGTTAGTCAATTTCCCATTCAGGACTGGGAATTTAAGAGAGCAAGGTGGGCGTTGGGAGATTATAGAGAGAATAATGTGAACCTGCAAGAGGCTATAAAAAAAATGAAATAAAAAAGAGGCTGGTAGTACCATAGATGAGAGAAGAGATGTACGCCCAGTAAAGTAAGGCACCTGCTCAGTACACCAAGTCCACCTAGCCCACCCAATGAAAAATAGAAAAGACGTATTAACAACGTCGGGATCGATGCACTATATATTGGAAGAGCAAATATTGGACACGTGTTTATAAATGGTATAGAATTAATGCACATTAACTCCTTCAAAATAACCCAACTATCTAGTGGCCACCTCTAGCAAGGATATTTTTGAAGCGCTACAACAAACATTTGAAATCAATCATAAAGTCGGTCAAGCCATTACTTACTATAACAGCAGTCTTAACTCAAACTTATCTATCTTCTATATAATAACTCTTGCATTTCGCCGTACTAATGAAGAGCAGGGGCGGGTGATAGGGAGAAGCAAACACATTTTACTTCTCTAGACCTCGGGTTGAACAAGATAAACTTCCATAGTACTATTACTAGCACAATACTAGTAAATGTCTGCAGAAATCCCTCTTTCCAGTGGAGACCTTGAACAAAGATAGCTTGGGGCGAGAATGAAAATTCGCAGTTCCTTACCGTTCTTTATGCCACTCCCAAAAAGGAGGGTTACTTGTTCGCCATCTCCCAATCTATCCTTCATACAGGCCGCGGAGGAGATCCCTTCAAACCCCGGCAAGGGAGTTCACCAGGAGGAAAATTGGATTCCCACTTTCTCTGATCGACCGCGTAGCAACCCTTAAGAAATAGACCTGAAGTTTTGCTCGAGCGTGGGAGGGGCTGCCGTTGGACTCGCCTTCCTTCACCCCTAATGGAATAGTAAGGCAAATGAATGAATTGTTGAATGGCCCTAACTCTTTATTAAGCAAATTATTGTTTATCGCAATTCGAAGTGCTATCGGGGGCGACCTCCTCTATAAGAGTGCCCACAATATCCCGCAATATTGGGTGTTTCACATCGAGTTGAGGGTTCTCTCCAGCATTGATTTCACCATCAGAACCGAGTCTATCTGTAATTTGAGTCCCACATTTCCGTTTATCTTAATTAAGGGTGAGTCGCTTTATCTCAATGAATTGGGCCGGGACTGAGTGCCACCTTTCAGTGACAACGAACGCTACCTTTGATTACTTAATTTACCACTCGCTCTTGAGTAGGTTCCTGCTTGTAAAACCCACCGTGATAGATATTCATACATTGAATAAATCTTAATACATCCATTGACTAAAGCTCGATACACCATATTCCCTACCCTCTTAAATAAAGTTATTCAAATATGAGGTATTGTGCTATGTTTTCCCACTTGAAGTTTTTTATGTTATTTTAGAACAACCATACCTGTGTAATTTTCATGTTTTTTACAAGTCTAGGCCACATAGCGCCATTGTTACTTTGGAATGTAGAGGAAGTGGAATTCGCCCAAACCAAATAATTGTATAATATAAAATGAATTATGCTTACTTTCAATTATATAACAACACGTGTGAAAGCCCGTCTGAGTGTTTACTATATTACTTTCCATTCTACCTTCTTACCTTCCATGCTAATTCTATCTATTAAAGGATATCTTAAAGTGAAAAGTAACGAGAATATATCCATTTCCGTTCGATGGCTCCTCACCCACGCAAGGGGAAAGGCAGCTTGTTAGGGAGGGGATAAGTGCTGCCATTTTATGGCACTTTATAAAGTAGTTTGAGAGGAAGTAGTTTGGGTTATGGGTCATGGGAGGGTAAAGGGTATTGGTTTTAGGAAGTATATGCATCATCCATGTGAGACCAGTAAATAATAAAATATAACAAGATAGGTTGAGAGGTAGCAAAATATAAGGGTAGGTGTGGGTGATTGGGTAAAACTTCGGATTAAGAAATCTATCTCTAGGCGAGGAGAAAGGACTAGATGGTACTGTTTACCCCACTTTTTGCCTGCCTTTGGATGAGAAAGAAATAAAAAACTTGGCACCAAGAATTTCCAGAGGAACGATCCAGTAAACACCATATATAAATATTGCATATAGCTAAGGTTCCATTATTATGACACCCATGAACCTGATCCTGCCTGATAAATAAGCCTATAGAAGGGCGCACTCCCTTAATAAATAAAGGTTGGGTGAAAGGAGTAGTAAGTAAGTAAAGGTTCAGTAGATAAAGGGTTAATAGGATGCTTCCCCTACGGGGTCTTCCTGGCTTAATGAAATGGGTTAGGGCAGGCAGTAAGTACTCCTCCATCTCTTAAGCTGAAAGGAGAACGGGCAGAGCTGGTGGGGGGTGGAACGCCCAATCCTGTCAGATCACGATAGCTGGGTGTGAGAGCGAGTGCTTCTTCCTTCGGTCGCTTTATCTCGTAACAATTGCTTAGCGTGCGTTACTTTCTTCTGATTTATCATATGAATCAATCCTTTTTACGACACATCTTCCTCATTACTCTTTCCCGAGTCAACTTAACTCCTCAACGGAAAGAACTCAACCCGAAGATCTGTGCCGATAGAGTAGCCAAGCTATTCAAATGTAAATCTATCTATTGTTGTTTCTACTGTCTCTTTCCACGTTGGTGGTGGGGCTGTTACCTTCGCATCTATCTCAGCACTAAGTAAGGTGGTATTAGACCATAGGCTATATAGAAGCCAAAGCTACAGCAGTTTACTTAGTAATTGATTAATTAACAGTCAGATAAACTTAAATCATATCTTTATATAATTTTTTTATCCCACCCACAACCGGACTTGACCGGGTTGATTAAAATAAATTGCATTGACTCATATAGAATATAGATCAAATATGAAAACGGTCCGACCGAGGGGCGAGAGCCGCTGCCCGGTAGTAGAAGGGAGATTTAGGTTACCACCTTGAGGTCCCTGGTTTTGGGGAAGCATATGGACCTATGTCGGGAAAAGGCTAAAAGCACAGAACCCGATCCAACCCGGTCCATTAACTCCTCCGGATCGCCTTACGCGTCGACCACCTACCTATATTATACTTTCTTTCTACCTTAAACTTCTTACCTATTTGTGCTCTACCTTCCTCTTTCACCTTTTTTCTCCTTGGGTTGAACCTGTAGGGCCGCTTTCTCGTGGGTGGAGCATCCGGCTTCAACTTGATTTGCATAAACCACCAACCTCAGACCCACCCTGAGAACCAAACTAACAACTACTCGTGCTTTAATACACTACCCGTGCGCGGGCTAGCTTTTTATTAGCTTTATTATATGTGATAATACTTGATTAGAGTTAAAATACTGGACTATAGTACAGGCGTCTACACTATGAAATGACTCCCAGAATATAAGCCCTGGAGCCGGGAAAATAAGGAAGGACTTACAGAAAGAACCAAGCCTAGTTCGAAGAGCTTAAACCTTAAGCTCAGGAGCTTCGTGAGAAGAGGTCCGAAGGAGGGGGATATGTATTGCCTTATAATGCCAACCTGGGGTGGGTGTCTGAGCTCTGCGTTGTTTATCTGTGGGAAAGAAGACAAGATGAAATAAGAATTAATTGCTCAGGCCTATCCAAATTGGTGAGTGGTTTCAGGGCCCCGAAAAGCCCATCAATATTTGCATTTTAGAGTCATTCGCTTTGGCGATTTACGGTTTTGTATTTCAGAACTTCCTAAAGGACCTGCCTCTCGGCAATTTGGATATTGTGGAAAAAAAAGGTATAAAAGCCCAATCAGTTTGAAATTGTACTGAGTAAGTCCTAGAAGAGAGCCCTCCCTCTCACAGCGGTATCCTCTGTATCCTCGTCCATTCCTCAACTGCATCTCAATCGAATTACACAATGTAGATCCAAATAAGCAATACCATATCCGCTTTTTTAGCCTCTCCCAAAAGATAGAATCCCCGGTAAACCCCCCCCCTCAATAAGGAAAAACTCTTCCTATCTTCCTCAGTTCTCCCCTCAGTTGCTTTCACATGAGAATCTCCCCGTAAACCCACCCCGCCGGTCTTGTTTTCTTATTATTTCTTCAAAAATACACCCGGTATGGGACGGGAAGAAGCTACGGCACCGGTAGAAGCTACGACACGGGACGGGAAGGGACCGAGTTAGTGAGGCACAGAACATGGGGTCATTCATTGCTGATAACAGCTGGTAGTTAATGTAGTTGATCCAAGAGTTGAGCCACTCGATGTTGCTACTCAATCAGTCGATGCCAAGAGTAGAGGCATTCTCATATGTTTGGGAAACGATCGATGCATTCTTGTAATTGCCTTGTTTGCTTTTATGACATGTGCCCCATGTTCCCACTGGAAGAGAGAAAGGCCACCACACTTACCGCTATGGAACAACCATGGATTGTTCCTACCTGGCAGGGCTAGCCGAACAATGAGAGCTTAACGCTGCGAAACAATGGTGACTAACCTGCCGTAACAACGCCAGTCGATCATAGCCAATCAAAGCTGCCTGAAGGTGCTGATAGTTGATAGTCGTGGACTCAAGGTCATTTTCAATAGAAAGTTCTCATTTCCGGTAGTACTTGCCCTATGGATCGTAGTCCCTAGTACCTTGCCCTATGGTAATAGCCGTAGTCCGTAGAGTAAGCCGTGTATTGCTTTCTTTCTTACTTGCTCTAGTCTTAGTCTTAAGTACCAGACCTATGGTCACTTGCCTATGTATGGTACAGACTTCCGGTACTTGCCCTACGGTAAGCCTTTCTTTCTCTATTAGACTTACGGTAATACCTTAAAGTAATTTTAATAGCTCTAAAGGTACCGGTACCTTGGCCTTTAGGTATCCTTTCCTAGTATTAGTCCCCTTGCCTTAAGGCCACATAGAGTAAATACTTCCGGAGTATTTGATAGAACCTCTAGTCATTGCAAGCTCTACTCAGTGCAGCTACTCAGTGCAAGGAGCTCTAGTCATTTCCAAGTAGTAAACATCCAAGTAGTAAACATAGTCCCCATACAATACAGACATAGCTTAGCATACGCCATATAGAGCTTATTTTTCATACCGAAGAAAAGAGAAAGTCCTGGGATACTCGACTGGGATGGTCTGC
>Ga0233336_1000076_pt1 | contig 16574 bp, 10 predicted proteins | sample GEONDECOMP225_FD_183636 | JGI IMG/M metagenome (GOLD analysis project Ga0233336, IMG submission 183636) | Leaf litter microbial communities from Shasta-Trinity National Forest, California, United States - GEON-DECOMP-225 | ecosystem: Environmental > Terrestrial > Plant litter > Unclassified...
GATGGAACAATTGGAAATGAAATGAAATTACATGAAATGCTATTAGTCATTTACTTGCCTCAAGAGAATCGCCTGTTACAGAGATCGGTGAAAACATTTGCCAACTACCCATGCCAACGACGCGTTTCATAGCTCTTACAATTGCTTATATTGCCGCGATATCGAACGTGCAATTCAATTAAGGCAAGTAGCTGACTGAGAGCATGTTGGGTTATTCCCCACATGGTTCCATCCGTCCGTCCCATACCCGTATACCTGAGGCTTCAAAGGTAAGGGCTACATGAACCTCATCCCTATTCTGATCATCCCATCCCCGATTGCTTCTGGAACATCCAATCGTATCCGGCTCCTGGTAATCTAGCATTCCCTGGGAAGCATGTAGCTAGGGCTGTTAATATTTTTTCTGGAAGGTGTGGATAGTATTCACAAGGTAAGGGGCCTTCTGAAACAGTAGCCTACAGGTCCTGATCTTATGGGTTTCATTCTTTCCTGGTAAGTTGCTCCATGCCATCAACCCGGTCTTTCTAAGGTCTTCTCATGAAGCGATTCAAAATCCCATGTTGATTCCAATTCCGATTCCGATTCAAGGCTGAAAGTATTCCTCTTCTAGCAGTGCCTCGAAGACCTAATGTTCTAGGGCAGGTAATATAAAGTCTGTCTAGTAGGTGTATTGTCTGAAGCAAGTAAAGGTGATAGTGAGACCATTCTCTCCAGTTAAAGAACTTCAAGGTCTAATTCCTGGGTAAGTGACTGCATTGACTAAACCCGGGACTATAAAGGTCTCCTCATGAACTGATTCCAAATGGCGATAATTCGATTCTCTATGGCCTATCTATTCCCCATCCAATCCGATCTGGGACTGGTACTGGTCTGATAGCAATCTCTTTTCAGCATGTTCTAGGGAGGTACAGATAAAGTCTTTCTGGCAGGTGAAAGAGTAAGCAAAGGTGGTAAATATAAGAAGCGATACGTTCCAGCAACTTGTGTGTTCGTGGCTTCTAGAGACGAAATCCATCCCCTGGGGCTTGTTTGTTCTAATGACCCGATGCCCTACCTATTGTCTATGATCCGGTCCTGTTCTGAAAGCATTCCCTTGGCAGCATGTTGTAGTACAGTTACAGATAAAGGTCTGTCTAGCAGGTGTTAGTATTCAAAGTAAAGTTCTAGTGAGACTGTTCCCTACAGCAATGGATCTTCGCTTCCTGGTCTCTCTAATTAATGAGTGAGTTGGTTCGTGTATTATATATGTAATAACGCGAATTCAAAAAATGACTATAAAAAGTATATATTAAGCCGGATCGGCCTGTGTAAAAAGAGATTGGTGATTCCGGGCTCTAAACCTACCTACCAGATTGGGGGCCACAAGGTTGGTTCCGTTGCAAATCTAAAAAGCTTAATATGTGCGGTTTTAGCAATATTCGACCCGTTGTTGAACTGGTTCGAGAAAGTGCCACCGTGGTGTGTAACTAGAAAGTTTTCTTAGGCAAGTAGATGGCTGAGAGCATGTTAGGTAATTCCCTTCCCACATCATTCGATCCAATTCGATCTGGTGCTCTGAAGCTCTTCTAACAGCGGCTCCAAGGCCCCTCCCTTATGTAGTAGGGCTGTAAGGTCTGTCTGAGTATGACCAAGTAAAAGTATTAAGAGAGAGCCCCCTAGTAATCTAAGATCTTGAGGTGACTAACTGAATGGTCCTAGGGTTCCGGTCTAAAGATTAAGGCTGGCACACGTACCCGTCCCGCCCTTTTTCCGTTGTTGAAAGTATAATCTATCCATTTCCTTTCCTCCCTTGCTAGGCCTTTTAAGCTTACTAGCCCAGACAACCGTTAATCATATACAATAAAAGTTCCGTATTTGCCGATATTTGCTTAAGTGAAAACAGGGAGGGTTATGCTAGTTTGGGAAGGCAGGTGTGGGCAGTGAATCGTCTGTCCGGTGGACCGCCTCTCAAACTATGTGTCTGTCAATGAGCCTAAAAAGTGAATTGCAAGTAACACATTATCTATCAAATCGAGGTAGTAACTATAGACATCAAACTCTACCTCGACCTCACTTACCGATGCCGAACACAGGGGTTCCTACATCCGCTGACCCTTACGCCTACGGAACCAACGATTCCTACAGCGATTGGTTTGAAGGGATTCATCTACATTGCTTACCCTACGATGCACCTAGAGAGGATCATGCAACAGACAGACACTTTGTGCTTGTATCCGGTAGTGCCAGAGTGCCAGTAAGTAAGGGAGGTGGTCGCGTTGGATAGTTATTTACCAATAGGCCAATCTTTCGATAGAGGTGGGTTGTACTGGCCACTACCTCGAATGCATGAAAGCAAGGAATAACGAAGCTTACATACATTGATTCGGCAGTTGAAGATAATACGCTACAAACAAGTGTAGATACAATTTTCATTCCAGAACTTTAAGCCAAGTCCATCTCCACCAAGTATACAAAATACGCCCAGTCTACCCACTCAAAGTAGGGCACCCAACAAAGAAAGGAGGAAACCAACAGGGCTGGGAGGCAAACGGCTGCTGTTTAATGCCCAGTGGTGGTGCTATAAAGAAGAGTTGCATAGCACGTGAGACAAGTAAATTGATTGCTTGCTTTTCTCTACTTTAACCCCGGTAAGTAAGGCAGCCAAGATATTTTTTAGTGGGGTTCCAACGGGCGGACTTCAACTTGTAGTTTTATTTAGTTAAACTAGTTTTATAGCCTTGGCCTTCCTCAGCTGAGCTAAGCATGGCTCTCTCTTTAGTGCACCTACCTCTTGCGATTATTTCTTATAACGATTCTAGTATCACTAGTTGGTCTAAGTTTATCAATAGAACGAATCTCTCTGTGCTTAGCCGGAGCTGTAGTGCGGGACTCCTCTATGTAATGCGAGTTAAATAAGACTCTTTATTTAACCCTTTATCTTCACCCTTATTTCTATAACGAATAATTACTTCTCTTAACCTCTTGCCTTAGTCCAACTCTGAGGTCTCTGTGATGTAGTTCCTGCTCCTGAAATGCCTTAGCTCTATCGGAACTTTAGTTCAGAATGAAATGACCCACTCCTATTTAGCTTTAGCTCAGCTTAATCTCTAGTTGCATTATTACTGGGTTTAGATCAGCTTCCTTATGCAGGTTGAACCCAAATATAGTTTGTAAGTGCAGGTTGAACCAATAGAACCAATATAAGTTAGTAAGAGCATTTCTTTCCACTTAGTCCCATGAGCGAAAGCGAAGAAGCTTTTGTATCCTTTTCAATCAGCACTAGACCCATTGTTGTTTTTCACTATATGCTATTAGTATATAACTCTTATTTCTGCCTTCTTATCTTTCTAACTATTCCCCTGAGCTCCAGCGAAGAAGAGCCTTTTCATAGCAGTAAGCTCCATAGAGTGAAAGCACTATTGCCTATAGTGAAAGCCTTAGAGTAAGCTCCATGTCAATTAGCCTTACTTTAGACTTGCTTTAGCCTTAGTAACTAGAGTAAGGTCTTAGCTCTCTCTTTAGTTCGAGTTCTTCAGCCAATATTTCTAAATTTTCCCTCTCCCTTACGGTCGAGCGGCTCGTACCTCGCCCCTAATTTCATTGATTTTATATGTATCCTCTCTCCTAGTTATTATAACGACTAACTCTCTATAACTCCTATTTAGCTTTAGCTCAGCTTGAGTATAGTTCTAGTTCTGTCCATTCTTCTCAATCAATAGGCTTACAAAGTAAAATCTATGAATCTTGATCCAATATTCTCTATGAATATGCACTTCTATGAGTAACTTGCCTTGTTTTATTTCTTAAGTTTTTTTCAAGTCATACAGTGCTTAGTACTATACTTTCTACTGCCCTAAGCCTATTAAGAACTAGACTTAGTAAGGTATTTTGCCCTAGTCCATTGCCTTAGTCCTAAGGTAATAGAGAGTAAAAGCCTTATCGTTAAGGCCAAGTAAATACTTTCTGACTTGCCTTAGTCTTAAGCTGTATAGAAATAACTACTAGACAGTCAGAACTACTAGGACTATGCCTGTTTTTTCTTTTTATTTTTATTTATTTAGCCTTAGCGAAGCTTACTCTTTCTATATTAGTGAAATCTAACTAGTTTTAATAGTGAAAGCCTGACGGAGCTCTAGAGACAAGAAATGGTCTCCATTCTATATTTCTGTCTCCATTCTTTCAAAAAGAGATTGAACTTGTCCCCTTCCTTTTCTCTCTCCCTGAGCGTAAGCGAAGAACTAATGATAGCTCTGTTCCATCAGGTAACTCTACACTAGCTTGAAAGACTGCTTGTCTGTTTCCGTAAGGTTGTCCCATAAAGTAAAGACTATTAGCTGTAGTCTGGATTAGCAATCAATACTCATACGCACATTACACCGGATTTTATTCTTACTCAACTAGGCCCTTTGATAAAGTTTCTATAGGATTTACAGGTGGTGATCCAGTCGATCCAGCTACTCAATCAATCGATCCAGGATTGCCACTAGTCGAGCCCAGAGTAGATGCAATCTATGCCAGGTTTCGATGCTGCTGGGAATCATCATGCCGGTTCGAATGCTGGGAATGCTGGGAATTCTTCCGGTTCAAATACACCAGAGCCAGGACCAGGGAAAGTCAGAAGTCAGAACCACAAAAAAGAGTCAGGACCAGACCACGTTTCATCAGGACATTGATTGCTTTTGTTACCTTCCCATTAGGGTTGATCCATAACCCTTGCTCCTTGGGCCTGGGCAGACTGGCTAGACTAGAAACCAAATAAGCATTTCCATTTGACAATGACCTCCAACCCTCTCTATAACGACACCTCTTTAGAGGAAGAAATAAAGGATGGAGGGATTGTGATTCTTGAATGGGACTGATGGGACTGACTGAGAATAGGACTGATTGAATGGAAACGAGCCTGCACCCACAGGGCTATGGGCAGTTCAGTAACAGTAACAGGGTAAGCCCTCCAACTTATTTTGGATTAAGTGACAGTCCCTACCACCGACGGATTACTTTAGTGAAAAGTCCCCTCCCGCTAGTGCAAGGACATACTATAGAAAGATCTAAATCCAACTGGGATAAATAGATGATCCACATTTATCTATCCATCATCGCATTTCCTATCCATTCCGCATTCTCCTTTCGCACTGCACCCCTGAGTAGTGTGAGGGGGGGTGGGGTCCGAACTCCATTGAGGATTTGAGAGTTTTGTTAACTTACGAGATTATTCACTCATATATTTCGTGATGATTCATACTTTCTATCACCATAGCGTGCCGGCATAGGTATATACATAGACATAGGCAGCATCAGTCGATCCAGTTGAACCAGTCGATTCTTTTGTTTAAGCTGTGGAACCGCCATTACAATATGATACTATTTATCGACCGATTGGCAAGTGCGGAGCTAAGGCGGCTGTAAGAGAAGAGATCGCTCTCTATCTGTTTCAGGACCTTTCTTTTCCTTGGAGGGGAAGGAATCTCTGAAATCACATCTATCAAGTCTGTTTATTGCTTCGTTCATCTTGAATCGGCGACCTCCATAACGAAAGTGCATTTATCCTAACAAATTTTACAATAAACTCCAAAATGCCATGACACCTTCAGTCCAATCGGTGTAGACCCTCCTAATATTACTATTCACCCTCAGATGGGAAGCGTAGATAATAAAGCTCAATAAAAACCTCAGGCGTAGCATAGGCAGCATCAGTCGATCCAGTTGAACCAGTCGATTCTTTTGTTTAAGCTGTGGACCCATATAAAGTACCATCAGCAGTAGTAGACCCTACAGTAGATCCAGTTGAACGAGCAGCTTATGTTGAACCAGAGCTAGTTGGACCAGTCGAATACGTTTACCCAGTTGGTTCATCAGTAGATCTAGCACCAGTAGGCAGGTGTTTACCCATCAGAATCTTACCTAGAAGCATACCTAGCAGCAGCATAAGTAGCAAAGGCATAGGTTGGTTTACCTAGTCTATGAGCTTGACCCAGTTGCTTATCTAGTAGTTTATCCAGCACGAGTACCAGCAACACCAGCATACCTTCCAGTATATTCTGTTGGTTCTGTCAATGATGCACCACTAGTAGTTAAAGATCCAGTACCAGCACCACCAGTATAAGTTTATCCAGCAGCATAAGCATAACCAGATGCATACCTAGCAGCATATCTATAAGTTGATGTGGTTGATCCAGTAGTTGGTCCAGTAGTTTATTCACCACTAACAGCACCATTACCAGTAGAACCATAAACAGCCATACCACCAGCATACGTATACCCAGCATCTTATCCAGTACCAGTAGATCCAGCACCCCTGGCAGATTATGCCATTGATCCTGTTGATCCATCAGTCGAAGAAACAGACTCACCAGCAAAGGAAGGAGAGGCGTCATAGTAAAAGCCAGATTCAGTAGATTCACCAGTCGTAGAGTCCCCGCCGGTAACATATCGAACTGAACATGGCCATTTACTGACGTTTTACTATTGGCAGGATGTCATTGAGGCTCAACCAATATGTAAGTTACCCATGTGAACGCCTTAAATCTCTACATATATTATATATTATATTTCACCTATACGGGAGACTCGCATATCTACGTCGTTTATTTAAATTGGCTATTTTAAGAGGTGAACCCTTTTAACCCCATACTTAAATACACAATCAGTTGAATCCATTGTTTGCTTGGATAGCCAAGCATTGACAGAAGGTAATTCCCAGTCCAGTTATTGCATCAAAGCCAGTAACGGAAGCAAGCATAAGCAGAGGCACCTCCATTAGCTCCTTAGCCAGCAGTTTAAGAAAGAGTCTGCAGTTGATCTATCTTCAGCACCAGCAAGCCAGCTAGCCACTACTACAGCTGGTCGATATCGTGCTTCTGACCTTCGTGATCGAGAGTTTGGTTCAGTTGCTGTTGGATCTACTGGTGTTGGTGCCTAGAATTGGCTCTAAAACTGGCGGCTCTAAATAGGCATCTGGAGGAGATGACATGAGCCTTGGACCTAAATATCCAATTGGATCAAATACTCGGTCTCTAGGTTGATAGGACCTGTGCTTATCAATGCAGGACTTATCAATGCAGGCTAATGCTGATGATTGTATGAGCTCCTTCTACTTTGCTCATGCTGATAGGTAAAAAAACCATCCATCATACAGTAGCAGTAGTTGAAGTTGAACCAGCAGCAGCACCACCATCAGCAGCTTTATAAGATATAGTTCCAGAATATATAAGATATAGTTCCAGAAGCAGAGACAGTAACATAGCTAGAAGTGGATCTAGCAGCATCGTATATAGTATCCGAACCAGATGCACCAGTAGCAATAGCTAGGTCAAAGGTAGCTAGAGCAGCCCCTGTACCTGTTTCATATCCTACAGCAGCAGAGCCAAAGAAAGTACTAGATACAACAGCATAGGCTATTGTTTAATATCCTCCAGGAGCACAGGTAGTAGAGGCGCAATTGACCCAGCAGTAACCGATCCAGTAGTACATTCTGTTGAAGCTTCACGAGCAGTTAAAGATGCACTTTCAGTAGTAGATCCAGTTCTGTATCCTCCAATAGCAGCAGCTATAAAGGGTCTTATACAGAGTACCTTCCACCCGATCGTATCCCTAAGGCGTAATGAGGAGCGCTGCAACAACCAAAAGTAATGAGGTATCCCAACCGTCTGACCCCTTCCCTATGGCGTATGTAGTTTCTGCAGCTAACGATGGGTATAACGTATATAACTAGGCTGTTATTACATATATAAAGAGTATAAGATCTACCACCAATAAAGTATTGGGGAGTGCATTCGTTGATACCAAACTAACTAATATATAAAAGAAAAAATTGCGTTCTGGTGCTACCAGCTCTCGAAGACAAGCTCTGTAAGACCTGCTCTCTACTCTCTAATCTGGCTAGAGGACAAACTTGAATCTGTTGGACCATAAAATATCTTGGACCATAAAATATGACCTGCTGTAATCTCTTCGACCATGTATAATCTGGCTTTTCGACCAGCTCTGTAATTTCAATAAGAGATTGTGCTGCCTGCTGGATTATCTATCTACAAGCCAAGCGAGGTCGATCGTGAAATATGTCCCAACCAAACAAGTGGTTACTTAGATGTAGATATTTATTAGAGATTTGGATTTCACATAACATCGTAATGGCAAGGACATATAGATGCGAGTTTGGCCGAGCCTTACCCAGGTAAGGTAGGGTAAAGAGTCAATATCCTTCCTAGTCCAGTGCTGTATCCCCAATTTCTGGCTGAAAAAAGAGGTGAGTAAGTAGGGTAAGGTCTATTGGGTAAATAAAGGTGTGTTTGGAAACAGTTCAGTAAAGGGAAGGGTAAGATTGTGTCATGCCTCCCGCCCGTATAAGTCTGTAGCTTTACTTCCTAAGATTCCTAAAGGCAAGTGTGATAAAAGGCATCTCCTAGCAATGGTGTCTTGTTGGGGATATTCTCTCAAAGCTGACTGGAATTCATTTCTCAATGGTATCTGGCTGGCCAGGGTAAGCTAAGCTAGAACAAAAGCAATAGTACCTGCCGTAGTACCCACTCCACCGAGGAGTCATTCAGTAAGTGGTTGGTTTGGAAGCCAGCCTGTTAATATAAAAGTTCAGGTCTGTAAGCCTATCTATGCAAGGGTAGGTGGTTTGGTTCCACACTCCGTTCCGTGCCTGCATTTTCAGGTTCTATCCATCTATTGTCCGTCGTTCCCTCACTCAATTGCTCTCGCGCCTTTGGTCTCGGCTGCTTTGCTTGCGCATATCCCAATTGACTGCTTTGGTGGGGGGGCTATAAACTAGCTCTCTGTACTTACCTCTATGCGTACCTGCTTCTTAAGACTAAACTCTCTTCTGTACGAGTCAAAGGGTTTAAACAAAGCCAGCTAAATTTCCCGCATCGGTAATTACGTATATAAATTAAGATCCATCCGTAAGAACCACATTTTAAAGCATTCGAATTAGCTGATCGATTCATAATTAAAAGGTAGAACTCTCAATTTCCAATTCTGTTGGCAGTCTTCCCAGCCGCACTCGAACTGACATCATCATAATTCTTCCCAGGATAACAAGGATTACCAGCAAAAGCAGAACAACCAGCCTTCTTATAAGCACCAACAGCAGAACAATCATCAGCAGTTGAGACGTCCTAATGTGAAGCATTTCCAGCAGTTGAACCATAAGCAGTTCCTTCATAAGAAGGATAAGCATTCCAAGCAATCGAACCGGAAGTAGTTCCAACACCAGTTGAAATGGAATTCTTTTAATCAGTTGAAGGAGCAGCCATATCAGCATTCTCAGCTTCTTCCTCAGTTCCAGGGGCATAACAAGAATAATTCCCAACAGTTCCAGGATAATTTACATAAGCAAAAGGAGCATCACTACGACTAGCATTTAAAGCAGCAGCCAATCAATAAGCAGCAGTTGAACAGGCAGTTGAAGAAGCAGTATTAGAACCAACAGCATTTCGATCAGCAGTTGAAAGAGCAGTACCAACAGTTGAACCAGCCTCATTCCTGGCAGCACAAGAATATTCCAAGACCAGCTACAATCGAACCAGCATCAGCATTATTCCCAGGGTAATTTGAATAAGCAGAACCAGGCTAAGCAGGAAAAGCAGCAAAAGAATTATTCCCAGTACGAGCAGCACAAGCACAGTTACCGGGGCAATACCAAGAGCAGTTCAAGGATAATCATTCCCAGCAGGAACACAAGGATTACCAGTACAAGCAGTATAACTACAAGCATTCCAAAAGTCCGGGTGACTCTTATCAAGGTGATTTTAATCCATCCGGCTGGTTAAAGAAGCCGAAGGTAACAGAATAGGGACGATAGCATCGCTGCTTGAGGGGGTGAGATACGAACCCGAATAACAACCTTCTGTTGATATCCTTCCTTACCTTCCTTACCCCATTTATGTGTGAACAGCGAATAGGTGGTGCGGCGGGTGAGCCACTGAATGGATAGGCCCTACCACGGTCGATAGCCTACTGCTTTTGTCTATGCAAAAACTGGTGACGGAAATGCTATAGCTGCTCCGGGAACTGGAGAGGCTGGTAATGCTGGGAATGAGGCCGGTTCTAATACTAATGGTAACGCTGCTGGTTCAATTGGTGCTTCTGGGAACGATCCTAATTACGCTGGTGGGACTGCTGGAAAGAATGATTATGCCAAGAATAATAATGCCAAACTGGTGATGCTGATCGTTCTGCTATCACCTATCACTATTCTCGAAAGCTAACTCCCATACCCCCATTGATAACCGTCACTGCTACTACTGCTATCCGCTTCCACTGGAACTACCCCTTCCAATCTTCCAATCCTACCTACGCTACTATGCTTCCTATCGCTCCTCAGGTTGATCTCCCATCTCTGGAATATAGCCATAACCCGTTCTACGACCCCTACAGAGCCTGAAGCTCAACGATAGCACATCGAGTGGTACCTTCCCTATCAACTGGATGTGAAGAAGGATGGAATCACTATCAACTGGCTATCTCTCCTTCCTCTTGCTCCACTGAATCCTCTTCCCTTCCTCGTCTAGGTTATCCCTTTTCTTTCTTCCTGTACTTCCTTCTGAAACTGGGAAATTGAGTAACAAATCTGGGCGTCTCTGGATGATAGGGAAAGCTTATGTGGCCTATCAAGAGTGGGAAATTGAGTAACAAATCTGGGCTTAGATTTTATGTGAACCCGGCCCAAGCCCGGTCATAGATTTTGTTAAATGCAGTAAGGCCACTAAAAGAAGGTACCCCTAAGAACATATCCAACATATCCAACATATCCGACTTCTCCGATCAGCCGTTAAAAAGACTTCTCCTCCTTCTCCATGAGTTATATCGTCGTTGGTTGCGGTGAAAACTACGAACCTGAATGGGCTAGCACTGATACCGGACTCCCCAGCCATCCCAATTCCAATCCCATCAGCAGCTTTTAAGGTCTAGCAACATGGTAAACTAACAAAACATTCCATGCATTCTTGTTTTAGGGCTAAAGATCTACAAGTTAAGGTAGGTGGGAAAAAGAGTAAAGCAGAGAGACAGGTATTCCATCCTGGCTTCTTCAAAAGAGGTAAGGTAAACTCCCTCCATGCCATCGTCCTAGCCTAGGTTTCCAAAATAAGAAATCTAAGGGTAAGGCGATAATCCATCCATCCCCTAAACCCGGGGCTTTTAAGGTCTAATCAACCAATCCCAATCCCAATTTTCTCCCACGCCCGATCAAATGATTCCATCCATCATCTATCCCCGCAGGAGCATGCTTATAAGTCAAGGGTACGGTAGGCTAATCAAGTAAATATGATTGGTATGCCTAAGCAAGCAGCCCAGCCGGTTCGGTTCAATAACTAAGTTTTGTCGGTAAAGAGAAATATGTAACAGGATCCATCCACTAAGCGATTAATTCAAGTGGTATTAGTAGGTATAAGGCAGGTCTATTTCTTCAGGTAGGTAGTTCTATTCTATTCTTACTTGCAGTAGTTTGTTCTAAAAGTATAAGTAGGGCTCAAACTCTCAAGCAGTTGGAAAAAAATGAAGAGTATCCTGGTCAACCAAGGGAGGGTATAACCTCAAATATGCTTAGAGGAAAAAAATATATATATAAAGAATAACTCTGCCTACCAGACCCACCACGCCTAGCAAACACTAACTCAAGCACAAATAAAGATTAGGGATGCCTGGTAGAACCGAAGGGGTTGCAATTACTCTCTATTTTAGGGAGAGCTCTTCTCTCTTAAAAAAACAACGGATAGATAGCGTTCTTTTTTTCATTCACTCTTGTATTTGCGTGTCCCCTGAAGCTAGTTGTTCATTCTCCCCTTTGTCCCCCTTCGGGTGGGCTTCCATTATTTTTTGAGTAATATGAATCGACACCGAACAGGGACGAACTCACTCTTAAGACCGAGAGAGGGGCTGGTTGGAAACACTTTGAATGGGTTCCCAAGCGTGGTTGAGATCGAATCAAAAGCCTGGGGAATGGACTATACTTCTGAGTGCATCTTGATCTAGCAAATGAAAAATAGAAACTTGAGAGATGATGCTCACTCATGTGGATGGAAGGGACTCCACAGTATCTCACGTATAATAGATGAAACCGGCGGCAAATTCTAATAAAAAAACTCGATTCGAGGATCCACTCATCTTGAGTTTCCATCTCGGTTGTTCCTATCTACAAGTGAATAATGGGTCCGCACATCTTATCTTGTGCTGGTATGTAGATTACTCCGAATGCCAGTCCATGGGAACATTAGTAGCGTAACGATTGGCTTTCATTGGAGGTTTGGAATTAAAGTGCCGTAGTGGGAACTTCTTTTTTTTAGTACTTTTCCATTATCTTTGAAGCATTGAGGTCCTAGCCCAATGGATAGAAATCGAGACAGTACCATAGAAGAGGGCAGCCTAGTTAGTCCATTAGACGCCTAAGCAAAAACCTAAGCTTATTCTTTTGTGTGTCTACGCCTGTTTGCTGAGCATACAAATAAATGGGTGAAACAGACAGATCTTATTGGAAGGGAACCGAACTATGGATATCTTTCTAGATAATCACTATGTTCAATCAGGCCATTAGGCTAATCCAATTATGTTTCGGATATAGGCACCATCCAAGTAACACAAGGATATTTCTTGCCCTTTTGTAACTATGCACTTGCTGAGATAGATAAGCGCCGAGGAAGTCTCTATCTAGCTAGACCTTCGACCAATAAAGGTAAAAGTGCCCATTCTGAAGTGCTCAGTAAAGAAAGTAAGTCTTCCTCTTTCTATTGGTATCCCTTCCCTGTAGAAGCAGTTTTGGTTTATACAAAAATGTAGAGAATAGGTCTAGAGTGGTTCCCAGCAAAGCCGAGTAGGTATCAAAGTTTCTCCACCGATACAACAGTATTTATGGTTGCCTTTAAATACGAGTTTGGGTCGCGGGCATGTATACTTGTTTTTATGATGCCGCCTACCTTACCACGCCTACCAGATTGGGGTGTGGAAGCAGCTTAAACCCTTCTAAACCCTTCTAAGATTAGCAGCTCCCCTCTAAATTGATACTTGCTTCTATTCTCTGGCTGGTAAGGAAAGAGGGTCCTTATCACGCCTACCTTCTCTACCTTGGTGTGGGCCCTTGTATACTTGTTTTGTGCATTGTGAAAAGTAGAGGGAGATGCTGGTATAATGAAAAACTCGCCTTACAATATGGAACTGCTAATAACGGTGAGATAGGACGAGTGGACTGGATTCAGCGTTACCGTTTTCGACAATTTATTGAATAACTCCTAGTTGGGATTTATTACCTGAGGTAGCGACTTATTTAACTTGGTTGGATTTTGATGAAAAGTCCATAAGAGTTTATGACAGAAATTTCAATGATGCAGGAAGGCTATTTCGGAGGAGCGAATTACTGTGTAAAGCGCCCGCTAACTATTTATCACCACCTATTGTTTTCCGATTCTGCCTGAACAAACGAACGAACATGGCACCTTAAATAATAATAATAGGGTGGAATAGGAAGTGAGCGGATTCCGGAAAGGGAAGGAGACCTAATTAGAAACCCCCGTTTTTAATCACCCTGTTGATAGAGGCTACATAACAGTGTCCTGGATTCAGGAGCATCTCATAATGTCATGCAATGATGCCTGCTAATGAACGAGACGAAACAAAGTTACTACCTGACTGACCAAAGCTGAACGGGATGGAACAATGTTGTAATGTTCCTACTATACATAGGGAGATACATGTTAAATACGTTATATTTAGGTTACCTTGATATATTTGATCGAGATCGAATTCTACCTGTTCGTCTCTCTCTTGCTTCCCTATATCTATTGCTCTACCTAGAAATGAATAACTTGACACCGTTTGCTTGTTTTATCATTGCCCCAATACCCACCAGACGAGTGAGATTGTAACAAGTTGTTACCTAACGAGATAGTGTTTTAGCCAAGTTTACACCAGACGTTAGAAAGATATGTGTTTCCCATGTCCCCACTAGAAGAGATTGAGCAAAGTTTACAACAGACCGCGTCGAACCAGCCCCGGCACGCTACACGGCACATTTATAGTGTGAATAACCACAAAATGCCTGCTGATCAAACTCGCTACGTGATTTATTCTGATTAATGAATATTAAAAAAAAAATAAAAGTTTTATATGTATTTGTAGGATACCCACCTTTTTTCCTCCAATCACATGCTGGATACACAGAGCCAACAGATATATACCCCAAACCAACCACCTCTCACCATAAACTGGAGCCTAACACCTAGAATTACCAGACCTCCGAACCGTGGAAATCAGATACCCTGGAATCCCCCCCCTACCACCAGATGACAAGAGCGGGCTTTGCACGTGTCGGTGGTGCTATAGAAAATAGAATTCACATTAGGAAAGGAAATGGATGAATAGCGTGCTTTTATATACTTTAACCCCGGAAGTAGTAGTGCAGCCAGGGTTGTAAAAAGCAAATGGCCCCACGTTACCAACAGACAAGAGAGAATGGATGGATAGTATATACGCGTTGCTAGAGTGAGTTGATTACTATGTTACAAGGGAACTATGGGCTGTGAACAATGGCTTCATGCATGCAGTTTATGAATGGCTTATGTTCAGTTTTGGAACCAATGATGTTAATGACTTCTATTTGTAATGCTATAATGGCACGACGTTAGTTTCCCATGTTCTCATCGGGACGGACGGGGCGGCGGCTAGGCAAGCGATATGAATAGATGGATAGGCAGACGAGATAGGGAAGACAGCTTGGAAAATAGGGTCTGGTCAGGATTTAATTTGACTTTTCCAGGCACTTCACTCTACAAGAAACGCTCCTACGTACTTCCGCTAAGAGATTAGCACTTCCGCAGTACTTCTGCTATTAGTCGAATCAATCTATCCAGGCAAAGCACCGTCCAAATATTTTTTTATTACTTACTTGGAAGGGTTAGATCTATTCTATTATACGATTCAGATTCCTTCCAGTCTTCCCATGAATGTGGATGAAGCTCTACTCTGGTAGAGAAGCCCAGGGTGGCTTAAAAAAATCTACACAGAGCTAGATCCTAATATGGAAGAGCCAATAGCAGCCTTGACAAAATAGAAGGAAACTAAGGCCAAGACTAACGCTAGGAATTTTTCCAGCATAAGGATAGTTTTTCAATTAAACTCCCCCATCCACATTGTAATAATCCGATCCAAGATTGTAGGAAAGGAAACCAGATTCATCCATCCATATTCCGTAGTGCGTATCCAATCCTTAAAGTGCCCTGCAGAGCTAAGATGTTAGTGCTGGCAGGTAAGAAAGAGGTTGTTAGTGCAGCTAGCTTAAAGGACAGTCTCCGTTTAGAGGCGGCTAAAAGTCGAATATAAGTAATTGCCTTATTAAAAGGTTGTAAGTGCAGATAACAGGTGGTAAGTCCAACTAAAAGGTTGTAAGTGCTGCTCAATAGTTAGATGCAATGTAAACCCACAGAAAATACTCCAGTGCGTTCACCATTTGTATTGTAGCGGAGTCCTTGTTACTAATGAGTTTCTTTTATTTGATAAAGACTTGCCTTCGCCTTCGGTCTTGATCCAGGCGCCTTATATACATTGCGGTAGTTTTTATATGGTTCAAAGGGAGCCATAACTCCAGATACCTTGGCTTTATTCTATCTCTAGTTACCGATCCCCAACCAAAACGCTATTCTATATAGTAATAAGCTGAGTGCCCCATTTGTAGTAACTGGGCTTTTTATTCTGTGCCCAAAGACCGGCGTTAACCGCATTATGGCCTTTCCAGTACCCCGGGTAACCAATCAACCCAGAGATCAAGGGATTTAATTGAAAATAAAATGAATGGGACTGAACCTGTCTTATTATATCCTTCTCCAGATAAAGCCTCATTATATCTTCCCGAACTCCCAGGCTTTTAGGGGAATACTAGGCTAATAATTTTTTTTAAGCTAGGCTAAAAGGAGTCCGTAGTGAGTAGTACGGCAAGACCTTGTGGAAGTCCATATGGGGCTCCTTGATAAACTTCATGAAAGTACGCGTCTACCCACTTACCCGGGTTTGAATTAGAAGGGTTGGGGTGGTGTGCGTGTTGTTTTATTCGCTTGTTTTGGGTTTTGCCGGCTCCTGCGACCGGTGTTTTTCTGATGAGGAGAGAGGGGCAAGGTACTAAGTGGTTACTCAACCACCGGGAGAGTAACGAGCCGCGAAGAATTTACCATTGGCCCCCACCCAATAAGTCACTTAGGTACGAAAGAATTGAATATTGATCAGCTGTAGTTTTATATAACCATAGAGAGTAAATACTTATTCTTAGCTTCCGTCTCTGCTATAGCAAGTAAGGCCATAAATAATTGTTATTTTACTGGAGTCTGTTTCCGTAAGCCCTCTCTCTGGGCTGTAAGGTATTTCTTTTTAGTCCCATGCCTTATTGCCTTCTTAGCTCAAGTCTGAGTCACTTGCTCACGGTACGGGCTTAGTTATTAGCCCCATGCCGCCCTAAGGGGAGGTAATAGCTTCAGTTATAAGTGGGAGTTCCGTGGAGTAAGGCCATAAAGAGACTGCAATGAAACTGGTGGAGACTAATAAAAACCTCACCTCTTGGGAAGGGGTATTTATAACAGTTCACGTCGAACTGGGCATCATGGTAAGTCACA
>Ga0233336_1000081_pt1 | contig 16250 bp, 9 predicted proteins | sample GEONDECOMP225_FD_183636 | JGI IMG/M metagenome (GOLD analysis project Ga0233336, IMG submission 183636) | Leaf litter microbial communities from Shasta-Trinity National Forest, California, United States - GEON-DECOMP-225 | ecosystem: Environmental > Terrestrial > Plant litter > Unclassified...
TATGCTGATTCATCATAAGAGGAGCATAGGCAAATTGATGATGGATGTTAAGAGCTGGATTATGCATCTTCAACCGGGAGTACAAAAGACCACCGGGATATGAAAGGAAAGGGGCTGAATGTCCACACTGCCTTGATTTATTTATTTCTTTTTATTGATACTGAATGTATTTGTATATGGGTGCACAGACAGACGGAAAAGGATGGATGGGGGGGGCAGACACATGTGTTACCGGGAAGGGAAGGCGTTGAATAAATGATTGATGGTATGCGCTGGTCGGATCGAGTAATGCGAAAACGTTTAGGAAGTAGTTAGTGGAAGTGGATAGATGCGTTGCTAGGGATAAGATAAAAAGTTGCCTAGCATGTGAGGCAAGGAAATGGGTGGCTTGCTTTTCTATACTTGAAACCCCCTCACCCTCGTACCTCAATTGAGTCCCTACGGGTCATTCCCTCGTACCTCGGGCGAGCGGTTCGTGCCCTTATCTGCCATACAGGGAGGCGGTTATGTACTCAATTAATTGTTGTAATTCACTTGATGCCGGGAGAGGGTGGTTAGAAGCGAGTGAGGTGATTCCACGGGTTTGAACAGTTATAATCCACCAAGCCCAGGAAGGTTTGATTATATGTGGCTTACCTGTTCTATTTCCCCCGTACTAGTAATTACGTGGTTTTTTTATCCAATGTGTGTTACCAGTTCAAGACGTGCACAGGAAGGAGGCAGTTCTTAGTGCGTTGTTACCTTTTCTCTTTACCACGTGCCTTGGAATGAGGTGGTGGCCTATGTGTTTTACCTGTTCGACAGGCCCCATATGACGTCCAGGAAGGAAGTTCAACGAGTTCAAGAAGACCCAGGTTATAGTGAACAAAGACCAAATGGTTTATTGCTTGTCTTATACCTTTCCCGGGAGTTAGGAGACAGGGTAGAGAACGAAAGGATTTTGTGTTGGCAACAGCAACTATGGATACGCCAACAGCCTTGCTCATTGAGCCCCCCCACCCCTAATAGCTAAACTTCGGTGTGAAGCCGCTTTTACTTGGTACCGATGGAGAAAGGAAATTGCAATGGATGAGTCCATAGACAATCATTCATTGTACGTCGAAAAGCCAATAGTCATTAATTTTTAAGCCCAGAGATAAGAGTGGTCGACAATAGAAGAATGTGGTTTACGATAGACAGGTAGTCCTCGACCCAGGGGATTCAATACAAGAGTCGATACAATAAGTAGATCCAGGTGTTTATACAACTGTTTTCGATGCTTAGCTTTAATTTATACTTTCATTTATCTCCCGAGGTACATTCTAACGTACCATCGATATATCCTTCTATTAATTGTTTGGAAAACATGATGGATGGAGCATTTATTCTCGGATTTATTCCTGGTTGTTTTGTAGTTTTATTCTTTTATTGAAACCACTGCACCATCTTTACGTTTCCACCCGAAAATTAGCAACACAAGGTTGGGTGAATTAACGTGTTGGGTACTGTGCCTATAAGCGGGGTGGTTTACGCCCGAATATTTCTAAATTGATTGCCTGCAGATTCGGACCAGGCAACAATTTTGCTGGGAACCAATACCACAAAAACTTATGATTCAACTTTTTATTATGAAAAATCCTTTTTAGGGTCCCATTAACTCCAGGCTACTCAAATAAATTCTTGATTTACCAAATATAGCATTTACTAAAGTTTATATATGATTGGATAGTTTCGCAATTGCTTTTTGGTTCAGCGCCCTAATGCTGCTATAAAAACATGGAAGGACCTCCTTTTACCTACCCCATTAAACAGAACCAAGATAGGAAGGGTAAGGCCCCCCATAGATGAATACCCAATAAGAAGCCTATAAAGCACCTTAACAAGATAGGTAGGTTCTCTCCCGATAGAATAAAAAGAAGGGCTTACAGAGGAAATAAATTATATATATAGTATGGACGTGGACCTATCAATATGGTAAATTCGCGAGTGCCTTCATCACCAGCCGATACAAGCCAAGCAAGTCAAACAAGCCTAAACAAACAGAACCAACATAAGCCTTTAAACAGAAGCTATAAGCCTCGAACCTTTAACCTTAGGCAATTTCAACTTTCAACTTTTTGTGCCAGAAGCCTTTACCCCTTAGCTTTTTAACAGATGGAGGAAGCCCTGTCCACCGGCAAATACATCGGAAGGAATGAATCCGGTCACCATTCACCAGGAGATAGAAGCCTTTGCCTTTCACCTCCTTTACCAGAAGCCTGTAACCTTGAATCTCACCTGTAACCAGAAGTATTCATCACCTGAATCACCAAGGAGGGCCTTTAGGCCCCCAGGCATCACCTAACCCAGGGAGGGGATAGCAAAAGGAGAACATAGAAACTAACCAAACCTATAGAGCAATATGCCCGACCTACAATATACTTACGGTGATATACAATGAGAGGAGCTCCGCTATCAGTTGGCTTTAAATCGTCGTCAAAGCATCCCGTCGAAGGTCACTAACTTTTCCCTGTTAAAGATAAAAACTAACTTGCTTCAGGGAGGATCAGAGCTCAAAGTTTCCATTTACTCTGTTTACACGGTTGCACTATATATATAATCCTAATATGCCACCTCTCCACAAAGTGCTTGGACTAAGTAGGTACAAATCTGCCTCTCCGAACTGGACATAGTATTCTGTCTCTACAGCTTAAGACTCCACATGGACGATACTCTAAAGGCTTTGTTTCTCCGCTGGACCAACAAGAAAAGACGCTAGTGTCCATAGGGCTCCAGGCAGTCGGGATTAACTGGACTGACTAATAAGCTTGTCTATTCGGGCTTGTTTCCATGGCACTGGGACAAGTTAAGGGTGGGTAAATTAATAATAGAAGGTGGCCTTGCGAGTAGCTGGTTAATTCTCTCATTACGGACCTTGAAGTGGGAAATTGAAGAGTAAGAGGTGACGTGTCAGCTAGTCGATTGATATACCTGGGCCTTGGGACCTGGTCATTTCACTAGTGAAAGGGTAGCAAGGTACGTGGTAATCTTAGAGGTAGGATAACAAGGCCACATTTGAACTTGAACAATTGCAAGTCCACCAAGTTACCTCCACCGCCCAGTCCATCCAGTACGCGTAAGGAATAAATCTGCCAAATACACATATACCAAGTCCGCCTAGTCCACATAAGGCACCACCCATCCAGTCCACCTATATGGCACTATATATATGAACTACACCAGGGGCTAGAGCCAGTAATTACCAGGAGTCATCGCGAGTCAGTGCCAACCGGTCGTAGATCATAGCTTATAGGAAATCATAGCCAGCAGGTTATAGAAATTGCCCGGGTTCTTTTTTAATCCAATCACATGCGGGTTTAACAACCCCTATGTATATGTAACACATGCAGAATGCACAGGCCAGAGATGAGGACCCCGAATCGGGATACCAAAATAGGAAGCTGTAGCCCTACATCTCACGCCTCACCACACCTCGAACCGGATAACCATAAACTGTAAAACCTATACCGGCCGTAACGACTGGAACCCAAGCAAGCACCCCTAACAACGCATGCAACACACAGCTGCTCAAACAGTTTGTTAGTTTGGGAAATATGTTAGTGGAGCCTCCAACAACATTTTGTGAGGTACGAGGCCTTGGAAAGAGAAAGAAAGTACTTCCTGTGTGAGTAGCTCTGACCTCATTGGTGAGTAACGAAAGTTTGCAATCGCCGATGATAAGTCTCCGACAAGCTTGATGAGAATGGGAGAAGTTGTTATTGGAGCTTCCAACAGCATTATTCATAGATTGCATTCCCCAATAGGGGTTTGCATTTACCGATGAGAGATATTAGATTCATAAAGCATATACAAACTTCCAAGAGGTGTGGGTGGGTACACGGGGTATTATATTCCTTCTGCCCGAGGGTCAAGGCTAATAAGTCTGGGTATTTTATATTTAGTTTAAGTGCGATGATTAGGGGTGACCGAATAGGAGGTAAAGTGTCTCAAGGTGGGGGTGGGCCCAATGAGAACAATTTCATGAGTGGCTCTAAGAATCCTTTTTGGAGCAATGTTTTTTTTCTTCCCAAATAAATCCAGCTGCCATAGAAACAAAGTAGCCGCTAGCCAATACCACCCCCACCCAATAAGTACTTAAAGCTGGCTGTTCATGCTGTTCACCCATTCCCGCTTTCGGAAAAAAGACAAATTTCTTTTATTTGAAACCTCTGGAAAAGCCTTTATTTATTCCCTATTCTCAATTTAAAATAGAAGGTCAGGTCCTTGTAAAAAGGGTAAATTCAGTACTAAAAGGTGGCTATTAAGGGTAAGACCCTCTTTCCTTCCTTCAAACTTATCTACTACTGGTTGAATCACCTTCCAACCAAAAACCAACCACGTATCTTATATATGTTCAAAGTTGTTGAGTTTGTGCCTGCCCCGATCCGGCCATCGATCGATCACTAAATAAATCCCGCCTGCCCGCCCTTTTTGCCTTATTCCAGTGATGATTTGACCATCCAGCCAGCGTGAATATAGCCTGCTATATCAAATTATTTTCGTTGTTAAGTAAGCAGCAAGGTTGGAGCAAAGGTCTTCGCAGTTATAAGCGGCCGGCAAGGTCTCTGTTGGGCATTGAGTAAGGGAGGCAAGGTCTCAATAAGTTGTAAGGCGAGTATTATATCTAAGCCAGTAGGAAGGTAGGTAGCATCATAAGGTAACAGCAGGGTAATTTACCAAGCAATAATTCAGGTAGTTTTTGTGTTTTGTCAAGCCCGAAAAGCTATAAGGACAAAGGCGCTAAAGCTCAAGCTAAAGCTTCCGTAGATAATAGTTTTCAATGTTTCGTACGTGTGGAATTGTGTATTGTGGGTATTGGCTATGCTCTATCCGGGTATTGGCAACCGTAAATCGGGACCTCCTGGTAATGACGGACTATCGGCTGACTGACAAAGATCAGCTGACTAGGACGGGGACCGGCTTCAAATGATCGGTTATAAATATACCCGTCTGTCAATGACTCCAGGCTATCGTCGACCACTGGATCTACTGTCCACCCATGGTAAACCTATGGAAAAAAACAAGGGTAATCGGCATAAAATAACTCACAGGTAAATAAACTAGGGAATCGGGAGCTAAAAACCCAGGCAATGCCTCCCGGAAATGATGGGCTATTAGCAATGACAACTGGGCTGCCGGTGGCAATGCCCACCCACCTTCTGTTGACCTCTTGGCTAAGATCGGCTGACAATGACCAGCTAAAAAAGATCGGCTATTGTATGACCCTATGGCAATGACCGACCTCCTCTCCTGGCAAATACTGATCTGCTTATGGGCTCTTAATGTTATAGGAACCTCAAAATAGAATCATCTATAGCGCTTGTTCAATTCTTCCGTCCAGTACAGGTAGGACCAATTCTGTGTTCCGTAGCGGTATGATCCTCGAATTGTTACTCAACGTAAGATTATCATTGCATGCATTTAAGGTAGCATTATTTTTATATACGTTCAGCTTAAATAAAGGGTGATATAATGTCCTTTGGATAAACTTTATCCCACACCACTACACTTGACCCGGTAATAAAGGCAAACGTTAACTTGGTTGTTTTCTAAAAGAGATCATTAAAGGGCACATATACTCTCTTCGTATTCTTTTCTCGGTAAGTGGGAGTTTCCTCTATGAATAGACCAAAAAGTTGTCTTATGAGGTGGGTATGCCCTTGCACCAACCACCCTTCTAAAAGGTAGCGATCTATACGTGCTTTACTAAAAGAGAGAGCCTCTTTGGTTTGGCCCAGGCCAGCAAGATTTGTTGGACAGGTTCACTGTGTACTTTAGGTGTTTTCACTGTTTCATAATGGGTACTCTTCTCTCAGATCTGATGGGGCCCTTATATCGTGGGTATCCTGCGATGATTAACTTAATTGCTCCCGGATATCCAGTTGTTATGTGTTCCTTTTCTCGTGTCTGGCGGCGGTAAGTCTATTTCTATCCTCTCATCTGGTGCCACCCGCCCCGGCTCAATCGTTATCTCCCACCTAGTAACAACGTGAATTCCCTCTCCTCATCTGGTGTCGACTTGGGGAGAATCTTATATCTTGGGTATGGTGGCTCAATAGGTGACTTCTACTATCTCGTTGATGTTATGTTTAACGGGGTAAGTTGAAAGGCTGCTTATGGCGTAAGGCTTCTGGCTAATTAATGGTTAAAGGTGGCTTCATTTGAATGGTTCGTTGACCTATAATAATACTTTCTTTATACCTTCTCCCTGAATGGCTATATCCCCTCCCTTATGTAGATCAGGTCAAGCGCTGTATAGGTGTAGGTGGAAAGGTGGGCTTAGCTAAAGGTTACGGGTTCAAGGGTTCAAGGTCTAGGCTTATGGCTTAAGGCGGCTCTAGTCCCTCCCTAAATATTGGATCTCACTCCTCGCAGAATACTTCCTCAGGTATAGGGACTAAGAAAGTGAAAACTCCTCTATTGGTGAACTCACTCTGGTGTGGGGAAGATTTATCAATGAATAAGTTACAAATTCTTTAGATAACCAGTCGTTATAAGTCTCATTTCAATGATCAGTGGACCAGACTAAGCACTCAAATGAAAGGAATCAATAGGATACTTATAGCTATAATTAGTTCTTCGCTGTAGCTCAGCTCTATAAGTTACTCTTTCTTTATAATAATGGATACCACTCATAGCTTCTTCAGAGAATGATTGATGAGTAAGAGTCATAACAGGGACAGTATTATTAGTAGCAGTAGTATAAGTTAGACCAGTATAGTAGTCAGTAGGAGTATTCCCCACCGGGAACTACACGAACCAGAACAGACATAACGAGATACAACAACTTATTTATATAATATATATGTTGATTACCCATTCTGCACTACTATGACTACTACAGTTTCTGATTAGTCGTTATCGCACTACATAAGAGCAGCTAAAGAGAAAGGAAAGTCGTTAAGCATTATAAGTCGTTATAGATAGAGTTTATATAGAGAACAGAGAAGAGAGTTTTAAATAAATATATTTATCACATCGTATGGCAAGGACGGAGGGCTCGCCCGACTAAAGAAGGGCGAGGACGTCGAGATGCGAGTCTCGTATGATAATTTGATATACCCAGTCCAGCAGACTAGTTAAACGATGATATGCCGGTATCGTACTTGTCCTGTTGGTATAGAGCAGGGACAACTAACTCTCAGTCAGGAGGATAATCTGCTGATTGAACGGTTTGAGTAGAACGTATAGATGCAAGTAAATAAGCTCACAACTAACTCTCCAATTGTCGAGTTCAGGTTCCCAAGTGCATAACTATAGCAACTTATATATGCCTACATAATATGTAAATCCGGAATGGTTTAGTCCCACTATCTACTAGCCAATAAGTCCCATGTCAGCAAAATAATAAGCCTTAAGAGAATACTCTCTTAGTTATCCATTTAGTTATCCATAGTAAACAAAAAATATGTATTATCGACGACTCTATGCAAAAGCTAATTATTCTCCCTACCACTTGGGTTCCTGCTGACAACAACAACAACATGGGTTTCCTCCTGAAACAACTAGGTTTCCTGACACAACGACATACCCTGATGGGGGTTACAACATGGGGAGAACTGGAGCTGTTTGTTGAGGTGGGTAAGTGGAACAACCAAGGTAGAAGGTTCAGATAGTGCATCCCCTACTTGTATTCTAGGTTTAAGTTCATAGTAGCAAACCATCGTCCTTTCAAAAATGGAGAATTCACGTCCGACGGAAGGAGGGCTCGACTAAAAGGATAGGAGCTAAAAGGTGGCCTTCTAACATGATACACTATTACGTCCTCATCTGGAAGTGACTTACAGATGACAAGACTTATAATGAGATGCAGGAACACACTTTATGATGACTTAAAGATGATCCCTCACTTGATGATTCAAGATGGAGATTATTGGAATTCCTCGGACTCCTTAAAATTAAGTTTTTACAAAGGAGCGGAGCCGCTTGTCCTTCCGAGGGCAAGGCAAAATTGAAATGAAGAGGGAGGTTTGGGCTGTGTAACTCATTTGTGAGTGCTGAATCAAAAACGAAACATAAATACAAATGGTAGTAGTGCCCAAGCCATAAACTAGTGTATGCCGAATCTTACTGTATATCCCCTAGCTAACAGTATTCCAAGTGTGCTGTGAAACCGAATGAATGGGTCTTCCTTCCTGTAGGTCCACTGACTGTGTTCCTGTATTGCAGTAATAAACTGGAGTGTCCCGTATTTTAGAAGTAACCAGATGATGTGAACCTGTTTATCAGTAGTACCTGGATGATGTGATCCTGAAAAAAGTATTCAACCGGACGATGATACCGTAAGAAGAGTCCAGATCCTGTGGTTAAAGTATTAAGGAACCTGAGGTTCCCCCGGAAGAATAAGCTTTTTGTGGAAACCAGATACTGAGGTCCAGGAGACCAGGAACCCAGAAATACCTGAAGCCCAGAAACATTCTGTATAAAAGTTCCAAGCCTAAAAAAGAAAGGGAAGTTTATGTACTGGAGGCTTATGGACTGGATAAGATCTAGGTGTGCCCGTAGTCCTGTGAAACATGGTGAGTAACCCAAATGAGAGTCCTAAGCCTTTGGTTCCAGTATTGGAAATAAGCGCCAGAGTACTATATTTGCCAACCGGTCGAGCATTCTGAAGTTACTGCCTACCTGAGCGTGCTACAATATTATAGAGAGTAATAGGGGGTAAGGATAGCGCTAAGAGAGTTCAAGAAAGTAAAATGTGGGAAGGCCAGGCAAAATATATTTGTTGGGTGGGCTCAGTTCAATATCGGGTTGGGCTCCAGTAGAATGTTAGGTATTAGCTTGCTGCTTCTCAGCGATGGGCAGTGATCAATTGATATCGGGCAGGTCTCGATATCTAAGTCAGGCAGGTTGCAAGGTCGATGAAGGCGGGTATGTCTCCATAGGTACACGAGAGAAGGCAAGTAAGAAGGGATGGAAAGAAGGTGGTACGGTAGTGATCACTTCATTCAAGCGGTAGCAATCATAATAATGAGGGCGGGAGATGCGGGAATGGTATAATTGGTGAATGCGGGGATGTGAGAACGCTGGTAGAAAGTGAGAATGCGGATTGAATGTGGCATGCGGACTGGGCCTTGGGTGGGTGGACTGAAAGCATACAGAAAGCATACTGGTGAACTGGTGGGCATCTATCACTAGCTGGTGGGCTTAGCAACCGAAACTGGTCAATTCGCTAGTGAAAGGGCTTTAACTAGAAAGTTATTCTATGTGAACCTGGCTGGTCTTACTCAGATGGAAACAGGGAGGAGTCTACAGGACACTGTGCAGAGCTAGCTCACTAAGGTCAGAATCTCAATCTCGATGCCACAGGAACAGCAGAATCTGGATTTGGATCTGCATCGTCTGATTCCGGCATAATGTGGATGGGAATAAGATAAATTACTATGGCGGCAGGGCAGATCATGCTCATTCAATAGCTTTTTTATATCTATAGACGTAATATTTCTTATATTATTTTATTTAATTGTTTTACTTACAGCCTGGGCTTCACCTGGTCATGTGACTTCTGCTAAATCTAGGTAACTTAGTACCTATGCACGTCACTTATAAAACGGAAAGGAGTGGGTCGGACGTGATCGGAGGGCCCACAACCATTTGGACAATGGAAGGATGTCCATCTTAGACACACACTGCTTACTAAGGACCGCTATTCAGTTAGCTCTGCGTAGGCGTATACGCTACAGAAAGAATGCTCTACCGCGGTCTCTGTAATGCATGTTTGTTTAGGCAATTTGATTCCTTCGAGCATGCCATGCTGGGTGATTTAATCCATTCAAATTAGAATCCGGTGCTGCTTCAAAGTCCTTCCTGGGTTAGGCATTCATACCCCCTCCATCACTCCTTCGTCCGTCCTAGGGTTCCGGTCTAAAGAGGGTAAGGTAAGAAGGCAGCTATTCTATTCCAATAAAAGGCCGATTCTCCAAGGTCTAAAGCCTAATCCATCAACGCATCCCAATGCCAATCCCAAAGCTAATCCCAATTGGCGCTTCAAGGAATGCTGACTCACTACGTGTATTCTTGTCTTGGGGCTCCAGGTCTAGTTCTTGCAGGTAAAGAGTAAACCAAGGGGTTTATAGCATGCTCCTGTCTACTTGAGTATTACTGGCTTATATAGTTGTTACTCCATGTCCTAGGCTTATGTTGTATGAAAAAGTAAAAATAGAAGAAGGGTAATATATTGTTCATCCATTCCTTCTGGTTGTGAATAGCTGTCCCCATTAAGTGATTCCAGACGGTATAGGATAGGGACCAAGTATAGGTAAATAGGTCTAGGTCCTAGGTGTGGGTGAGCACTATAAGGTGGATACATTTCAGTTTATTTATATAGCCAGTGGTTTCAAATTCCTAACTAGTATCTGGCTAACTAACCTGATCGGGTGAAGCTGGTTTGTCCCGTCCCCCCGGCTTAATAGTGTGGCTACAACAATACAATTATTGCCTGACTGAAGCAAGAGGTTGTTGGGGCATCCATTTCATCCAGCAGCATTCAAATTGTTAAGAGGGTAACCCACCTATGAACTACTCGGCCCATCCATCTGGTGTAAGATAAGGTAAGTAACAGTACCGACTCACTAAGCGCTTCATTCATCCAAGCGATATAGTCTATTTATTCTCTAGGTGGGCAGGTTAAAAGTAAACACATAAGTAAGGTAGAAAGGTAAGAAGGTTTGATCATGCCATCCCATCCCGAATAAGTTAATAGCTGTGTACCTTCTAAGCATTTATTCAAGAAGTGGTTCCGGTCTATCCGATATAAACCGGCTTCATTCTAAGATTCCCTCACATATTAAGACACCCAGGTCGGGTTGTTCCGATCGATCCTAAAAACGTTCTCAACCGCGCGTGTATTTTATATTGGTTTTGGGAGTTCCGAAGGGTATTTCCTCCTTCTCCTCTCCCACCTAATAAGTAAAAGAAGAACTCGCTTTTGTAAATAGTAAACTCTCTGCGATCCTAATTCCCATAGCCTTTTCCCTGGATGTCTGAATCCGAAAGTAAAGGGGCGAAGAGAGCTTAATAGCCTCGAGGTATATTTATATTACTTACGAGCATGTCGCTTTAAGTCAACCTAAGGATTGCTTACCGCTGAGCGACTCACCCTCACCAAAAAAGTCAATTAGGATCAGGAAATAAAGGCATAATTACATATATAAATAAAGTAAGGATTCGTGATAAAGAAAGTCCGGTTATGCCCTCTCCCGGCCGTGCCTCTCCGCTAAGGCAATAGAGAAGGTAGGTAGGTGTATTGCTTGGCAGGTTGCCTCTCCTGCTGGCTGGTGATAGGGTGAGAGGCCCGAAGGGGAACAGAAAGGGATGCTAGGTCTCGATCTCAACCTGGATATGGAATTGAATCAATTGGATCCGCGACTTGAGGATAGAGAACTGGGACGGGCTATGGGAAAGGATGGATCTGGTATTACCACCTCCTTTGTTCATTAAATTAAGCTTCTGAACTTTCAAATTTATCAGCTTTGAGCTAACTAGGTTAGCATTCATTTGCCTAGTTCTGGCTTCCCACTTATCTAGCAGATCAGGGAATTGCTCCAAGACCTTGCCCTTGAGCAAGTACCATAGCTCTTGGCCTTTTAGCGAGCCCTGCTAGGCCCTTTAGAAAGCCCCATATTGTTACAGATAAGCATGGTAGGCAAGCTATACCTACCTATGGTTGGCACATTATACCTCTGGGTGGGAAAGCACGTAATATAAGTGGATTAAGCAAGCTATATTGGGTGGGTTAGCAAGATTAACCCTTCAAGTTGGTAGCATAGGTAGGAAGGTTCAGCTGGATGGTCAAAAATAGAATATGGGTAGCTGGTAATTTAACTAGTGAAAGGATGGCCTATGAAAGGTATGAAGGGCAAGACCACCTATTGGACCGCCTGATCGAGGTTGGAAATATGAGAGTGCAAAGGTGGCATATTGAGATTGGAAATTGGGTACCTGGTGAGGAATGAAGTGTTGTCCCATCAGTGAATTTAGGGATGGGAAGGTGGAAAAGCAAAGCGTATTCACTCTAACAATTGTCAGATCCAAGGCCAGGTTCGCAGCTTTGAGCCAAAAATAGGAAAAATGATGAGCAGAGCATATGACCCTGGAAAAACCACTAGCGTGCCTTATTCAAATGCGCATTTGGATTCGTTTTTAGGATCGACCGGAACAACCCTGCCTGGGTGCTTGCCCCCCCAACCTGGCGCTTAATATGGAGCCCAGAATAATAAATGAGTGAACAGGCCGGCGGGCTTTAGAAACTTCTTTTTGGGATACTCTTTTTTAATTGACACGGATCAACCTGCATGGCTGGTCGTCGGATTGCTTATTGCTGGATCAGACGAGGGGATACATTGATAGGGGGGACCGGCGGTTTATGAAGGCCTGGGAATTCGGAAATTCAAAAAGTTCCCTTACTAAAAAAACAGAGCTCGAGACCCCGATGGATGAATATGACTCGGAAACCGCAGAAACCAAACTTTTCTTTATCAAATGTGTGGTTGGAGGGGTGAGGCACGAACCGCTCGACTAAAAGGAGAGGACTTTTGGATCGAATTGACCAATCCCGTCCATCCAATGGGATTCTATTTTCTCTGCGCTAACGCGCCTTTTGTTCTATATCTTCTTGAGCACCCATCTTTCTTTCAAGTATAGGAGGACAGGACTTGTCTTAATCAGACACTCCTGTTATGGGCGTGGTGTTAGACTCCACCGAACCTTAAGTTGGTCTATCTTCTTGATCTCTCCACCCTTCCCAACTTGGTGCCAGGCCAGGCAGCCCCATTTAGTAGATGACATTTAGTAGATGGATTCAGGGATCTTATTTACTTTTACTATAATTCTTATTGTATTTTCCTTATAACTTTAGTGCTTCACCAGTTGGTTGGGTTGGTTTCTATTTTGTGGGCCTTTATATATGTTATTTCTACATATTTTATATTTAGATACAGCATATCGCGCGGAGAGGAGAGACCTTCTTTTTTATATTATTTAGCAATAACCATTATGGCGTAGATAATTAATTTATGACACTTCTGCTTTTGTTTTAACCAGACTTACCACCTTTGCACGACCCAACCCAAGTAGACTGACATCCTCAACGAACTTAAACACATGCCCTTATTGCATAGATGGAGAACCTGACATGCATGAAATCATCGATTTAGTTTAATAACAATGAAAGTTCTCGATCCTGATGGATCACTTCGTCCCTAATATAGTAAAATTATTTACATACATTCTGGAGTACCAAATATAAGTAAAAAGGCAAAGTGAAACGTATATATGTGAGTATATTATGTAAAGTCTTCGGGTGTAAACTATGGTGGGAACTAACCTTTCCCTTTTTTATATAGCCAATTAGGACGGAGATTGAACCTTCCAAGTTAACAACAGACTGCGAGAGAAGTCCCTACGTGAAATGATATAAGGTTATGTAAATCCTGTTCCAACTAACTTCTTGCCTGGGAACAGGGATATTCTATAATTCCAAAATCAATATTGATTGTCTGGCAAACATAGCCTGAAGAAGTCTCACATTACATAAATGGAAAAGTTAAAGTATATATGCAAGTATCATAAGGTACCTCAACTTGCCTTACTACTTTCTTTACTACTTGCCATGAAAAGGTAAACGTATATATGTGATTCATATTTTTATAATTGATTTATTGGGAAAAGTTAAACTAGATATGCGATCTCCTATTTGGATTATATTCCCCTTGTTGATTCCCACTGTAGGAGTAGTAAACCCCATTGGGATTGGCATCCCGCCTCTCCATAGATAAACTTATGTAAATGGCATTATTATGAATAAAGAATACAATCCCTTTTATTTCCCCGAAGGTTTATCCAACAGATTACAAATTAATATGGACAAAGTTCAATGTATAGATGATAAAAGTCTTAGGAAACATCACTATAGACTGCAGACTGCCTAGGATGCGGAGTGAGCGTTAAGGCGGGCAGTTATAAGACTAGGCAGATTAGATATAAAACTCTGCCAAGATAAAAGTCTCACTACCCTTTTTAACTGGCTAATTTTTACCACCTGCACTGCACGAAGCCATCCATAAACTGCATGCACATAAGAAATCTAATTTATTCTCATTTCAATGGGGAGAGTTGTACGAATTAGAAGTAAGTCTCATTTTAAATAGCACATTAAACTTATATAGAGCTAGTATCTTATGTTTAAACTTATATATGCCAGTATTATATAGAACGGCAGTAGTTCATGGGACTAGCTAGGAATAAATCACACATAGTTAGCTGCTTATCATTACTGGGAATAGGAAGGAGGAATGACTCAATACGTACGCATCACAAGGTAAGGAGATGAAAGTAGAAGACCTTATACTGTGCTTCACTCTCTACGAGTTTATAGACTCATAGCAAGCATATAGTGAACTACAGAGGTTCAGAAGGCAGAAAGAATAGTTCCAGACTAATAGCATTGATACAAAGCAGTTCAATCTGACTTTATTTTCAATAAAGGGACACAACTGGAAGTATATAGTAATAAGTACTACGGCTAAGGAGAAAGTAGTAGAGCTTACGGAAACAACTATTATAGTAGTTCTTACACTATAAAGGGCATGGGATCAAAATATATTCTATCTCTTCTCTATTGTGGAAATATGGAGAATAATTACACATTTATAACTGCCCCTATCTCTTCCATTGTTAGCAGCGGATAGGGGATTCTAGTAGCGGATTAGAGCTTAGAGCTTCCATGTGACTAGAGGTATATGCCGCACCTTTTTGTAGCTCTGATTAAAAATGTAAATGACTAGCTACTATGAGTGTTACTATCCTTAAGGCACGGACTACTACTATTGGGCACGTACAACTGGGCAACTTGGCATGGACTACTACTATTGGGCACATACAACTGGGCAACTCGGCACTAACAACCTCCTGGGCACGGAAACAACTTAGCACGGATTATAGTTTCATGTACGTAGGTATAGGAGGTTTATTCTACACTAGACAGACTACTCACTTAGCGGATGTAGAGATTTCTTAGAGATGGATTGAACAAAACATCGTAATGGCAAGGACGTATAGATGGCACGAGTCTCAAAAGTCTTAGGAAACATGCACTATAGACTGCAGACCCAGGTAGGCCCAGTTTCTCAGGTTTGTGTTGAAGAAAGTAGTTGTTTGGTGTACCTGGAACCTTTCTCAGTTGGAAAATAGCACTGCACTCACTAAGGTACAATTAAGATAGGAGGCATGGATAGGATAGCATAGTTTTTCAATAGGTCTAGGAGGAGCCTATATAGTCCCAGGTCAAATAGGCAGCACCCCATAGCAACAAGTTGAAAGAGGTTTAACATTAGGCTTTCCATGGAACAATGGGTCCACACTACAGCACAGTCATATTTATCAGAACTACAGCTAATTAGTTATAACTACAGAGTTTAACTAAAGCAATGACAATTATAGTAAGAAAGATAAATAATGCACTAAGACTAGTCATAGACTACAAATAGCATAGTTTTTAGTTCCATTGCAACTGGACTACAGAGAACAACTACATTTGGAACAGTAACCAGTCATAATGCAACTAGATAATATATATATAAGCTTAGCTAAAGCAATAGGAGTTATAGAGAGAGAGTCACTATTAGAACTATAGATATTAAACTACTTACTGCTATTTTTTTTGCTATTTCTTCTGGTACTAAAGAGAAAATATATATTTATATCTCTATAGAGAGAGTCGGGCTGCTTAGTGGCAAGCTAAAGAGGAGTTATATAAATCATTACTATAGTCCACTAAAGTCTAGTAGTACTTACACTACAGACTACAATAGTACTTACTGAATGGGGGGACTTCTAAATAAGGGCTTTCACTACTATATGGCAGGGCACTCTCTATCTTAATACACTCTCAAAACAGCTTTCACTCTAGTGTCCATGGAACTGACTAAGCTAAAGCTCTATGGCAAAGTTAAACGTATATATGCGATATCATATATTATAAATGTTTAGGTCCAACTACTAGCCTTAGATTAATAGTAAATAGTCCCATGGCAATAAGAAGCCTTAATAGACTAAACTTTCCTTACTACAAGCTCTATACTAAAAAGCCTTAGTCTTTAGAGTAGCTGTACTACTTGCACTTTAGTAGACTATTGGTCATAGTATGTAGAGTAGCTGTAGCCCACATGCGCTTAGAACTATTAGGAGTGAAAGCAGTAAGGTCTTCCTATAAGGCCATAGAGTTCAAGTTATAG
>Ga0233336_1000082_pt1 | contig 16136 bp, 8 predicted proteins | sample GEONDECOMP225_FD_183636 | JGI IMG/M metagenome (GOLD analysis project Ga0233336, IMG submission 183636) | Leaf litter microbial communities from Shasta-Trinity National Forest, California, United States - GEON-DECOMP-225 | ecosystem: Environmental > Terrestrial > Plant litter > Unclassified...
TGTAAACTTATAGCCTTAATTCCTCACATGGTCACTGCCAACCATCCGAGAGGAGAGCCAAGAGTCGATCCCAGGTGGCGATGTCTTCTTGGATGCTTGTTAGCAAATGGATTGGTGCCTTTGCATGCAGTCAGTTTGTGAACCCATGGATGCCGTTAATTGCCTATACGTTGCTGTTATGCCACGTGCCCCATGTTCCCAACCAGATGATGAGAAAAGGAAAGTTCTTACCGCAGATAAGGCCCATGTTGTTCAAACACCCATATACCCTTTCGCCTTCAACACATGCCACATCCAACACGGTAGGGGAGCCGAGTGAGGAAATAACAGACACAGGGTCATCCAAGCCATAGCCAATCATTTTAAGTAAGCCGGTCATTGCTGGACTGGACTGCACTGTTGGGCTGCTCGGCTTGGTTACTCGGCCAGGCTACTTATAAAGGAAAAGGAAATTAGGCCGCTTGGAACAGATTCAGAAAAACTTCCCCTCCTGACCCTATTTTGAGTCCCTCCGGGTCCTTCTCGTTTAATACTAAAAAACTATACGTATCCAATAAGTAAGTGCCTCAAGCTTTAGCTTAGCCCTTTATTTAGACTAGCTCTAGTCTTAACTGCTTTAGTTCCCTTAGCTTTAGTTCTATGGAGACACACTTGCTTGCACTAGAGTTAAAGCCTTTGTCTTATGAACTTCCCCCTAAGGCCATAGAGACCCTTCCCTTCTGGCAATAGCTCTGGAGCTGTGGAACACTCATTTCCATTTATTGTTGTCCCCGTTGTTGTTTAAGCTGCTATCTCTTTTTTATGCACAACAACTTACTAGTATCAACTGTTTTTTCTTATGAAGTTACCCATTCTTACTTAAGGGCAGGCTCCTACAAGAACAACAACCAATTTTCATATGGAAGCATTAGCCAGCCAAGAGTAATTGTATCATCCTCCCAAAGTAGTACACAACTTGAATTGAATCCACAACGTTTGTTTGTTTTGTTGAGACATCTGTTATAAAACATTCTCATTTTGTGTTTTGCCTTTGTAAAACCTCCCCCTCGTATCCTATTTAGAGCGCCCTCTGGTCCTCCCCCTCCTATCATCGGTTTCGTCTCTCTCCCTCGACCTCGTACCTCGGCCGATCGGGTTGTTCGTACCTAATCCCCTACGGGTCCTTATCCTTTGGCTTTTTGCCATAGTTACAACCTCATTTAGGTGGGTTCGAGTCCACATTCATCCGGGCACAGAAATGAAGTTTTTCATTACTACTGGAGCATGCCATTTCAGGACGTTTATATCTAGGATTCTGATATAATATGCCCTAGCACCATTGGGGAATTAACAAAGGAAATTACAAATATACAAGATCGCATCGAGACGTTTGTTTACCTTGTATGTTTTAAGTGATCTAGCACCATTACCCAAGTACACCAACCACTTGAATAGCAAATACCACTTTGGCTATGTTCTTGCTCTTGTGTTCTAAAGTCAATAGAAACTGAAGCTGATAGGAATTTAATAGAGTAAAGGAGAAATATAAGCCCCTAGTCAACTGCTTGCTCCTGATCGCTATTGCTTTCCCCTTTAACCTGTGCTGCAATAGAAGAGAATATGGGGCCCTTTCCCCCTAGGTGATGGATTTTACCGCATAGACGAGACACCAAATATACTTTGTGTGAGCTGCTGCACTATGGCCGAGAACAGATGTGAACCGAGATGGCATCATGAGGAGGTTCCACGACCGAGGCACGATTAGAATGTGTGTTACATTACCGAGATAGCACCATGAGATTCCACAATTGCATAGGAGGTTTTGGCACTATCAGACATTATATAAGAAAAACCTTATCATTCTAGGGTTCCAGATCAGGAGGGATAAGTTGCAACAGGGAGACTCAAAGGATAGCTGGAAATATAACCTGCAGCACCATAGCAACCATAAAGTAGAGTCATAGTAGTGATAGTCATAGTCCCCATCGTAGCCAGGTTTATGATAGTCCCTCCTCGGCCAGCATAGTCCCTAGTCTATAGTCTGTACAGCCCTATGTACACTTGCCTGAGTCTTAGGCCGGCCTATAGCCTAAAAATACATGCTTAGTTCTAGCCGTAAGTTCCATGTTGGCCCTACTAAAGTTTAGTTGTAACATAATAACTTACCATATCTACGTGAGGAGACCCGCGCATCGAGTTTAACCTTTCCATGGCAAGCAAGTACAACATTATACCTTTGTAATGAGTAGTTCAATCTTATTTATAATTAGGAGCCTCAAACTATAAGCAGAAGATGAAGCTTGTAAACCTCTATTACATTAGCTGGGCGGAACTACTAGTTGTTTCCGTTGAACTAAGGCTAAGCTAAAAGGCTCTTTCTTATTACCCAATGGTCGGTCTGGAAATGTAAAGGTTTGAGACCCAGAATTGAGGTGGGATCCAATTTCCATTTAGCGCATTGATCCCGGTAGAGAGGGCATAGACAAAGACATTGAGAGACGTGTTTGTCACTTACGAACATCTTGTGGATACCTCATTGCAGCCATACCTCCTACTTACAACTCCAAATTGAAAGTGCATAGCTTCTTCTATGTGCAGTAAACGTAAGGAACCTGCCAACCAAAGCCCCTTTACTTACCGACAGATGAGAGAAGAACCCTCTCAACTTGCTATGGAGTAGCCTCCTTTTATCTACTCTGCTCATAGAAATTATGCTATTTACGAAAAAGCCTATAACTATCTGCTGCAATTGGGACCTATCTGCTGCTAGAGTAGAGTCAAGCCCATGCACACACATTAGCCTTACATAAAGGCTGTATGAAGGTAGGCCCCCTTTCCCTGGTCTTAGTCCCTGGTCTCTCTTTATTTCCTTGGTCTTGGCTATGGTCCGCTGTAGTTTTGTTCTATAACCCCGTAAAGACAACTCTTAGCTTCTGCTGAGTAAGCCCTCTCCCTCTTATTTAGTTGCCTAGTCCATGTCACTAAATGCCTTTTGTTACTTGCATAATGAGGCTGTGGGATGGAGGGATATGCACCGGTTACTTGCTGCTTTTAGTACGTGGAAAGGGATATTGTTTCTACACTTCCAGCATCGGGTCAGTATTGAAACCATGGGTCTATTTCCTCTTTCGGGCAAAGGTTTCTACCTTCCTGACCTGAGTAGCTCTATAAACCTCCCTCTTCTTTGGGCGGGTATAGTCGGTTCGCAAGCAAGCCCTCATCGCCAGAAGAATCACCAAGGACAACAGATGATGTCTATAACCTGTAAACTTATGCCTTCATCACCAAGTTCAACGCCTAACCAGGTCCAACAGATTGCCTTGAACCTTAGTCCATGAATACAAAGAGATTCTACGGATGGAATTTTATATATATTTAATTTATATGTCATAATTGGATCACCTTATGTATGTTGGAGGTTAGTTTCATTCGTTTGATTGGGAGATTTATTTATGAACTAGAAGCTAAGGTTATTAGTAAGGATCAACCCAAATAAAGCATGATATATCCTGGTATTTATGGAGAGAGGTCACAATTAGGGCTCAATCCCGGGCTTTATTTACTGGAGCATAAGTAGTAGTCTCCCCGTTCTATCTGTGTTTCATGATCTTGCCTGCTACGCTCTATAGATTCAATCCCTTGCTCTGCTCTATACTCACTCCTTTATCTAGCTGAGATTCATCTGCCTGCTACGATCTCTCTTTTTTGCACACGATTCAGCTCTTTATTTCAAATTCACTTCAACTAGACACATCCCGCAGCTGTGTTTGTTCGCTCTTTGTTGGTGCTCTGCGGGCAATGCTCATTCCGTTTAGAAACACCCACCACCAAAAAACCACCCCACCTTTCTATGCTCAACACTAACTCCTTTGGCTTATAGCTGTATAGATTCCTGTTACTGCCTGCTCTGCTCATTAAGTCCTGACACAGTCCTCGGTCTGCCGGCGTGTTCTGATCAGCTCTCTTCTTGTGTTTTTGGTAACGAAGTAGAACCCATTTATTTTGTATAACCATTTAGAATAACCCCTTTAGTAGAACCCATTCGGTATATAACCCCCATCCATTTATTAGAATAACCCCTTAAGTATAACGATTAAGTATAAAGCCCACCATAATATTACTTTATTACTACGCGTTGTATTATTCTCCGCCCCGTAAGTATATGGATAAAAGTCTGACTGGCTATCGGCCTAACTAACCTTTTATGTTGACCCCCGATTTGAAATAAAAATGTAACCTTTCTTTCAAGGGGTACCCAAATTAATTCTATATATTATAGGTGTAATCCCCAGATTCCTAGTTTGAACTTTGCACAAAGATTGCTGAGCTCTCTATTCTTTCTGTGTTTGGTCCCCTAAAGTTAAAGTGACAAAAGCAGGCAATGCCCTATCTCGCTGGTCCTGAGTAACCTGACTGTATAATCCCTGTGACCAGCAAAAATATATAAGAGCTTACCGTAAATACAATCTTGTATATCTCTTTATTAGTTTTGTGGGTGATCCTCTATCTACCGGGGTAATTATTTAGTAGCTTCGGTAGTAAGTAAGTAAAGTTTTTATGTTTTGGTATAAACCCAATTGATCCTAATAAACCAGGGTGTTGTTAGCGTATGGGTCAACTGGTGCTTGTTATTTATTGTTAGGGGCGTGAAGCGGGCAGTATGCTGCGGTCACAGCTGGGGTCGGTGCTCAATAAGAACCATGCTTTTTTTTATCGGTCCCTATTAATTGTAGGTATTAAATTGAATCAAGATAAACTAGGACTGAAACGAATGCTGGAACTGGCTCAGCTACCCTTGCCCCTGTCTTTCCTCCTGGTGCTCCCTATGATGGTTATTATTCCACTTAACCTGGGACTGTCTATGTATTTGGTGCTGGAGCGGATAGGTAAACGAATGGAATAGCGGCAGCTTTGGTGCTGCTTCATCAACAGAATATATTTAACAATGATCTCGTTCTGTCTCTGCATCTGTCTCTGCTACTGGCTCTGTGGCTTGCTCTGCTGCTTGCTTTACTACGACTATCCTAGGCTCTGCTCCTAGCTCTGACTTTGCTGCTTCAACCGCCTATGCTTATGGTAGGACTGACTATGCTACTTTCATTCGGTAAATTGGTACTTCCACCCCATCAATTGGCCCCGCACCCGTATCTTCATATGGATATCCTACTAGGTATTTTTGTAAACCAGGAACATCGAAAGCTCTCTTTTATTCCCCGGTGTTTAGTTACCTTTGTATATACAAAGCTCTTTCTGGTCCCAACCTCCATGGCGTAGGGGCTCTTTTTATGACTTTACTGCAACCTTCACATTCCGCTATTCTTTCATACAGTACGGATAGACACCTAAGCGAGACATCACATCGGAGCCAGGCATAACCTTATGTGCATACTCCATCTCGCGGGACAGGGCTTATACCAGGCATCTACCGGGGTTCAATCTTGGATGCTTCCTTATATACCATTATGCAGGGAGGGTTCGACCCACCTTCGTAACACCTGTGGCGATCGCATGCACATTTAGCATGGCTATATTTTCATTTTTGACACGGGACATAAAATAGTAGATATTTGGACATACCCACCGCCGTATGACATCTTGAAAAATCACAAACTCATGCAATGGACTGAATGAGTGTCATGGAGGCGATCCGTTAAGGAAAAGATTAAGAGACCTAATATAGGGGGCTTGGCGCTGGTTATTCATAAACGAGTTAAACTAGCGCTTCTTCGATTGGATCAGCGGAATAAGCTACTGGCTCTCGACCATCCATATTTGGACTTGGATCTGAATCTAGGCGAGGAGGTGGTGCCTAGACATTAAGGGACAAAGGCAGAGCCAATTGATTGAGATCGAGCAGCTGTTTATCCGGTTCCATAGCGTGCAGCACCCCTTTCTATCATAGCTCCTTCTCCGGTAAGTCTCCCTGTTCCGAAATATACCATTGTTCCAAGTAGTAAAGTTTACCATTTGCGCGTGTGATGTTCCAGCATTGGAACGTGTTCCTAGATTATGTGTTCCAGGATTAGCACCTAGTAGTGTTGGAATTACATTTTTTGCGCAAATCCATCAATAGCTACTTTCCTTCGTTCGGTTCCACGTATCACTCAATAAGCAGTCGATCCAGCACTAGCAGCATCCCTAGGTGCATACCTAGACCCAGCACTTTCATGAAGCCCTTATGCCTTCTATTATTGGGGCTTTTATATTACCCTTCCCTTAATGCCCTTCACCCTAGAACGATGGAGGGACTGCTTTCCAACCCATTGCTTCAACCAGGAATGCTATGTAGGGGAGGCATGCTATTCAACCCCCTTCCCGTTGTAAACAACCTACACACCTTATGACCTAAACCTGTAGCCTTGTACACTTCATGAATGAATCGAGTGAGGTGGGTACTGCTATATACTTATCGGGACGGGCTTCCAAATAGATACAGGTATGAATGAGACTCCATTGCAGGAACTTTAGATGCGGCTTACTTGCCTTCACCTTATGGGTTTACCTACGGGCGGACGTTCAACAACACTTGCTTGAGGCACGGAGTGGAGGTAAGCTAAGCACTTAAAACATTCATTCGTATTACTTATGGATCCGATCTCTAAAGGTTTGTTAATACGCCAGGTGGTGAGAAGAGACTTGACAAAGCTTGATGTGATAATTGTGTCCCGACAAAACTTAATTGATTGATGTTTTTGTCCTTCCTTACAGATTATTATATTATAATGTATTACGTACTTATACAAAATCTATTTGAAATAGTGATTGTGCCCACTAACCTTAAGTCAAACCAATATGAATGACACGTATAACTTATTGTAACATCCTTTATAAGGAGGAGCTTCCTAATTAATAGACTTGTCCCTTGATCATTTCAATAGAAAACTTATAGCTGTAAGCCTGGACTTACAGGCAGAACCCAAAGCCATACTCAGATGAGACAGGTGAGACAGGACCCTAGGACGCATACTTGGGTAAGTTAATACACCTATTTCGCTTACCCTGCTCTTCATAAGCGTAAGAGCGTAAGAGAAGGACTCCGTGTTTACCCTCCAATGGCAAGCTGGTTAAGGAAGGGTGTTGATCCTAAATGGTAGGCTGGTTGAAGAACGGAACCAATTGCACCCATCTATCTTCCTTCATAAGCTAGGGGGTAAAGATCTAGGATCTATTGTGCTTTCCCACCCTCTCTGCTTTCTCTTAATAAGCGTACGTAAGAGAAAGACCCGCTGTAACCTATAAATGGCTTTTGGTTAACTGGTCAGTCGCTGCTATATAAGAAGACATTGTTAGATGAGTATTGTTACTGCACATATCTCTTTTTGTAGTTGTTCGTACATCGGGATAAGAGAACAGCTTCCTTTGTGATTGTAATAAAGCCGCTGGATTAAGATAGCTTTGGGATACAGGTTCGTGAGAAGAAGATAGCTTCGGGTCAGATAAATTGGTTGGGGTAAATAACCATCGTAACAAGCCGCCGTACTTTCTTATTGCGCATCCCCAGAGTAGGCATTCTAAAGAGGAAGCTTGAAGCCGAAGAGGAGGGTGTGAGAAGTTAGGCTGGTCAAGACAGACTCAGATGAGGTAGGCTCGGGTGGGGACTGAAATAAAATTGACATTGTTATTATTTATTTGATAAGCCAGAGTAAGAGTGGCATATGATGGACGAGTTGAAGGTCGAGTGGAAATGGCGATATAACGCGCTCAAAGGACCATCGAAACGGTTTTCAATATTCACTTAAGTCCTTTCTTCTTTCATTCAAGGTGAGCATTCGTGAGTGTCAGGTAAGGGACCTGGTTGCACTCACCTATTATGTAGGTAGATTTTTTGTTAGATGGAGAATGAATTGACCAAACTTGATGGATTTATTTGCCTTCCCCTCCTTTGTCGGGAAAGAGCTACGCACCTTCATTTTTCTCATTTTTATTCCCCTGATTTCTATGCTTTGGCCATAGTGTTTTAAACCTTGCTCCTCATCCTATTGGGGATAGGGGTTGGATGCTATGGTGGGAGGCATCATTTGGAGGACTCTCAAAATTCATGCATGGTTGCGGTTGTATGATTACTTGCAAGTGTAGATGAGAGCTTTGATAGTCTAGGAGGTAGTTGGAGGAGGTTTGTATCCTCCTTTAGGGGGACCTACATAACATTGTCCTTCATGAGGATGTAGCATTGTTGGAGTTGGTGGTCCGTAGGGATGAATAAAATATTGCGAGAGGAGCTAGGGTTTGTGCTAAGTTTTAGTTCATTTAGGAGATGGTTCACTTGAGGAAGATCCCTATAAGATTCAAGGTATGTTTGGTGATCATTAAAAAAATGATTATTATCCCTTGACAGAAGCCATGGTTTCCGCTAGGAATGCTTTCTACAGGTTGGTGCCGCACAAGGTCTCTATTGTATAACATGATAGGTTGGATAGGGATTTATCATGAAGGATTAACTTTTGTCAGTGCTTTGCTCTATGCAGATGGATGCTGGGTGATCTAGATAGTAGGAGCAAGTGCAGTAGGAATAGGGGGACCACTCTGAGCAAGTGTAGTAGCTACCTAATAAATAGTAGCAGAAGGAGCCTATGATAAAACTATAAACGGATGAGAAGACTATACTATACCATCACTAATAGCATTACACATAACGCGCTAGTTCTTATAATGGGTCTGATCAGATTTCCCCCTAATCTTTTTGAGTAGAAGAGAAAGGTCCTACGGTGCTTGCGCTTCTGAGGGCAAGGAGAAATGGCTCAATAGACGCATTGCATGCTTGTAATAGTAATAAGGTGATGGTTTACAGCTACAGAGCCATCAACTTTATTTATGACCAACTGAGAATCGTCGTAAATACGCAACTCACAAGCCTCAAGGTTACAAGCAAGTAGTGGAGATTCCAAGAACTAAAGCTTTCTATTCTACCATATTGTTGGAAGCCTCGAAGTCCAATTTTAAGGTGAAGAGCATGGAGCCCATTTCATCTGGCCTATTAACAATGTAAACACCTGCCTCGACCCCTGACTTGTTTTTTGTACCATCAAATAAAGAACAAGGTCCAAATTAGGTAAATAGGTTCATGACATTCAAGGTTAGGACTCTTTTGAGGGGAACTATAATCACTGGGAACATCTTTGTTGCTACTACTTCTATATTAATTGTCCTAAGGTAAAAAGATAGAGTTGGCTAATTGGTCTGCTATAACTTACATCTTTATGGATTTTTGTGCCTTGCCCTCGGAAGGACAAGCAGCTCCGCTCCTTTTTTTGAGCCGGCATGACACGGTATTAAAAAGTCCCCCATGGTGTGGTGAAAGTAGTTTTATACTGATCGGCGTGGCGAATCAATATTTGGTTATAACCGGATAAGTTGTCCATAAGGGATAGAACCTCGTGGCCGGCACATGCATCGATAACTTGTTCGATGAATGGAGTAGTATAGTTTTCTTTGGGACAAGCTTGATTGAGATCAATCATGATAATCCGTGCAAACCCTCTCCCTTACGGTCGAGCGGCTCGTACCTCGCCCCTTGCCCTCGGAAGGACAAGCAGCTCCGCTCCTTATGATCCCCTATTTTTTGTTCACTGGGACAGTGTTATACACCCAAGAAGTGTATGCGATTGGATAGATGAATTCTGCCTTGCGGAGCTCATCGATCTCGGATTTGATAGGTAGAGCTTTATAAGTATGTATGGGGCGTTGTTTCTGCCGTACGGGGGAAGCATCGAGCCATGTATCGATGTGATGTTCGAAGATGGTGGGATCCATCCCAGGCATTTATGAGTATTACCAAGCAAACATGTTGTGAAATTATTGGAATAAGGCTTTTTAGGCCACAACCTATTCAGGAGAATAGGAAGCTCCAAGGGTGATGTTTTCGGTGACATCGGGTTGAAAAGAGATGTCCATGTTTATAGAGGGGGGAAATTTGTTACATTTAGCCTTCTTCGAAAGCGTCAGGGGCAGGGATTAGGTTTTTGAACCAACCGATACACTGAAGGGAGTGCATATGTGTTTACTACTACCTACCCGAAATGAGTCTTATGACTGGCTCGTCTGGGAAGATCCTACCGATGTAGAGACAGTACAGAGGGAGTGTGACCTTGACTGGGTCTGTGATATGCCGTAATGAGGCATGTGGATATCGGTGCCTGAAGACGACGACTGGTTGTCGTAGGTAATTGATCCAAAGATGTCGACACATGGTAAATAGTAGTGGAGTTGAGGGTGCCATCCAATGATGGTGGTGGCAAAATGACACTATTTGAAGTAGACAAAAAGTTCATTGTGACAGATGTAGGTGTATCCGTGAGAGTTGGTTGAGGGGAATTAGGCTCAACCTAAGGAGCCGTAGGAACTGCCTTATACCGCATGGCACTGAGGACTTCCCGAAAGCGAGGTAACTCTTTAATCATTTAAATCTAGAGTGAGTTGCAGAATGCTTGCTACGCTTGCTACAGGGCACTCCACTAACTTTGCTATTAGTTTAAGCACTCAACCCCGCCGGTTATTCTCCATTGCTCGATTAGAAAGGAGAAGTCCCCTTATTCCCCACCCACCAGCAAAAGCCCCCCCTAGACTCCTCAAGCGACCTTACCTTTTAGATAAAGCAATGATCAGCTCTCTCTAGGCAGTAATTCCCGAAGATGACCCAAATATAAACAAGGAGAGATAGGAGATTATAGGAGAGGTTAAGAGATAAGATAGAAGTGAAGAGAGGGGCGGAGCCTAAAATAGGGGAGAGTTTTTGCCTTATTCAAAACTTGTTTCTGGGGGTCCAACGAAATACTAATTGGGGTACTCGAAGTTATCTCTTCTTTCGTAAGAATACGTTTATCTCTAATTGGAGGGATGGTGAGCTGGGATAAGAACCACCGGGGTTTGCTTCTTCTCACTAGCTGGTTGATTAACCAAGGGCTCTTTGACTTTAAGAATACGGACAGCTGCTTGCTGCTCGCTAGTCAAATCACGGCTGGAGGAAAGAAGAAATAACAGGCTGGGATAATAAATGAAGGAACCAGCGCAGATTAGGATTACTTACGTGCTTCTTGCTTGCTCGCTAGTTGATTAACCGGGGCTGTGGCTGGCACCCATAATGAAACCGCCAGTTATTGCTTGCTGGTCGGCTACTTGCCTCCCAAACTTCACATACCCAGGTAGGAGGTTATCCATAACACGATACCCAAGAGAGAGGGCACCATTACAACGTCCCACATTCACCTAACACGGGACGGCACAGGACCGCACAAGGCGGGAATAAGGAAGTACGGTATCGGTTCGGTACACAGCGAAAGGGCCGACATAGCACCACCCTTACAGCCAAGCATAGCCAGCATAGACAGACGGAAAGAAGAAGGGCATTGCTGATGGCTGCTAGTCGATCCCAGGGAGGTGTCAGGTTTCGACTCTCATATTAGTATTAGCGGGCTGGAATCTTACTTGCTGGTTTGTCCGTGTCCCGTAATGAAAACGACAGGTGATGAATTTAGCTAACTGGGTGAACCGGAACGGGAACTGGCCTTTGGGATAGACTCTAATTCCCCTGGGGGCACCGGTGGGGCAACGGACGGAAGCCACACGATATAGGCGTTGTTGGATGGGGAGGACAGCCTAACCACTGGCCGAGATCAAAGAGAAGTTTCCCCCATCTTTACCACCATAAGACGCTTTCGAGCCATGTTGTTATCGTTTTCTAACCACTCCACACCACGATTTACCGTGTGTGCTCCCAGCTCTTCCAGAAAGAAGCACATAACCTTCGCCATATCCCACTTTTTAGGGAGGACCCACCCTACTCGATTAATGGGAAGGAAGTTTTACAGACAGCTACTATGAGGGATCGTGGGAACTTACCTCTTTTAGTCATTACATGCCAGCCAGACTTCAGGAAAGATATCCAATACATGGAAGAAAGGAACAACCTGTTGTGCTGGGATCGTCGGATCGGAACTGCCCTATTCGTTACTGCCAGAACTGATGATATCAGATCAGATTATGAGGTGGGGGTCGCACTTAGAAGGGTCGCACTTAGAACCTTGAATATTACCTTTATATGCTGCCTACTTTATGAATGGAAGTTGAGTAGGTGGGAGTGTAACATGAGCAACCAGTAGCAAGCAGTTGGATCGTCATAACTTAACTTCACTTTTGAGGAATGCAAGACTTCTTTTCTCTATTATCTATTACGCAGTGCAGTGGTCTTACCTTTAAGAAGCCTACTTGATGATGGATGGGATGGATGACTGCCAGTTGGACCTAAAGACAGCAAGTAAGCACTAGTTGTTTAATTGCAGGAAGTGGAATGGCGGCATAGGAATCACCAGTCCTGGCTAAGATCGTTGGAACTGCCCTCTTGGATTTAGTCAATACAGCCTGACAATCTTGGAAGAGCTTCTTGGGTTGTGGGTGGCATTAGATTACTAAAGAATCTCAAAAAGAAGGTACGAAGTCGCTTGTCCGCATCGGGCAAGGTTCGGTGGTTTTCTCAAGAATATGATCCAAGGGGTTCGGGATAATCCAAAAGTGGAGATGGGTTATGCAAGCACAGCATTCTACCCTTACCCTACCTACTCGCATTACTTGTTACCAACAACCTCTAGTTACTCATTTACCTTACCTCATACCCAACAACCTAGTGCTTCAGGTAGGAATCTGGGATAGGAAAGAAGGAATGAATGAAGGAAGGAAGGACCAGCACTATCGTGCCTCTTGTAGGGACGAGCTGAACCTGGCCAGCCAGATACAATTGATTAATTTAAACATCATTGCTACGAGAGGATATGCCTACCTTGCCTTTACTTACGTGCATGCTCCTGTTCTGTTAATCACACTTTACCTTACTGCCTTACCCTACTTAGTTTAGTGCTGCCTGCCCTTACTAACCACTTGCTTCAGGAATCTTTAGGGGAGGGAGGTTCACTATTGATCTTGTCGGACCGGGTAAACGGGATACTCTAGTTATTAATTATTACAGCAGCGCAGTACTCCTAAGCTTAGAAGTCCGTATTGTGGATAGTGTGAACCAAGAACAATATGCCTCCTAACTTCCTAGTACTGTTAAGTTCAGTGTGAAGAGTAAGTAAGTTAAGGGGGAATAGTCAATTTCAGTGGAAGTTCAGGGGTAAGTACAAGTGTATCAGTGTGTGTCTGTTCCACTGTCTTACTGTTGAAACTGTAATTAATCTTGGCTATAGTAAGCATGACCACTAACCGGTAACGTTACTGTTAGCTTAGTAGTGGCTATTAGTTATAGTCTGAACTGTCGACAATATTACTCCTAATCTCTAAGTAACGAACGCTTCAATTTATGGGTCAATGTATATATATAAACAACCCAAACTTAGTATAGCCATTGCTAAGAGTCTAAACTGTAACAATATACCTCCTAATTGACTAGTTCCGCACTATATCAGCAGTTGCTGGCCATTTTATATATCTGAACTATCCCTGCCTTGCCCTGTTACGTACTGCAGAGCTTAGTAGTAACTATTGCTAAGAGTATTTATAGTGCACAATATGTATTCTAATCTCTTAGTAAGTTTTCGGAGGGACCACTTTACCACTATTTCCTTCCCATTGAAAAAAGAACACGATTAACGGAGGATATAAGCAGTATTACCCCATAGAGAAGCTTAACTATTTCCACTGAACTATATAAAGTGAAATACCCAAAAGTGAAACATGAACTCTTCAAAGTTATAAAAACAATAGCGTTAGTTAAGAGCTTGGTAACGCTTGCTTATGGGAGAAGGAGCGTCACCTCACTTTCTTCAGGAGTATTAACGTAAGAGAGAGATCTGTCCTCTCATACTATGAATGGTAAAAGTTGTACTTAAGCTAAACTCTATTCATGTCTGCCAGTATGATCTTCTGACCCTTCCTAGCAGTAATAGTTCCTAGCATTAAACGAGCCCGGCCTCCGGAGGACACTTCATGCATGGCTTCTTGCTCTATATCTATATCTGTCCTCCACCCTTCTCCTTCTATTGGATGACCAAGATGGGGGGACTGTAGCTTGGCCTGGGCCTTGGTTCTTCCTCAATTATTTTTCTTTCTTGTGGGGACAACTCCGCAGAACAACTCATGTTAAGTGATTCTAAGCCCCTGAAAACTACCTCCATTGAATGCCCTTTCTTTATTATGCCTATCCCTTATGCTTCCTTGTGGCTTAAACGGCAATGGACAAAGGAGATAAGAAGGGGGAAGGGGCCTCCGGCCTGAATAGTAAAAGGGCGGTAGGCTCTATCACCAGATTATCCCGCTGATGCCTATTAACGTTAACTAGTAAAGCTTTCCTTTCATAGAGCATTTCCTTTATAGGGTAAGCAAGTGGGTAAAGCTCTCTCTGCAGTACAATAAATGTTAAGGGTTACTACCCCTTCCCCTCGTGCCTCGGGAAAGTCCCTCCGGGTCCTTATTACGTCGAAAAGAAATTTGACGATACAGACGCTTGTGACCCCCTCCCTGTTTCTCCTGGAAATGCTAAACTGAGAATGAGGGCATTCTGACTATATTATAGATAAACTTCGTGAAAGAATATATTGAAGTGAGAATAAAATCCACTTTCCTATCCCAATGTCATTTTTTATCCGGACCTAAAAGGATATTTATTAGACAAGAAATGCGAATGAGTATGTTATATAGAACCGGTATCCAAGCCAAGTATCATTGACTCCTGGGATTTACTACTGTATATTCAATACCCTATGGCAGCAGTGCCTCAATTACTTGGCCCCGTACCGTACTACCGTCTGTACCGTCCGTGGGACACTTCTCTAAAAAGATGTGGCTGTAAATCAATCACTATCAAATAAGCAACCTCCCTTCCCTGACTGTCACAACCTTAAAACCTAATAATGTGTCTGGCATCCATCCTCAACTAGGTGCATTGTAAGTAACAGATCGTAATGGCATCCAGTTAAAGTAGGAACGCCATCGTGTTCCGTATTCGTAAGTGAGTCCGAGGTATAGTAAGGGAGATATTGTTCAGTGACAACTTCCTATCAATGATCACTGGCTATCGTGACCACCGGAAATGAGTGGAAATTGTGAACCTGGGGCACTAAGGAGGATTACAGCAAGAATAGAAGCCATTAAAAGAATCAATCCATCGGCGGTTCACAAACTGACCAGAAGCCATCCATGTTACTGCCAGCACATAAGCTCTAAATGAACTGCATGCACGAAGCCGTTCACAGAAGCGATGTCATGAAAGAAGCCATCCGCGTCACTGCCTGCACAAAGCCGTTCAAAGATACCATTAAAAGAAATCGTTCACTCGCTGCATGACATTCACTCACTACAAAAAGAATTAATTCGCTCTGTGGTTCTTTTATCTATCGGTTATGTTGGCTCAATAGAGGTTACTTCTTTCTCTGGGCCAGTGATGATGCGGGTAGTTTCATTCATCTGTGTCCGTGGGCACCGCTCTTATCAGAAGACTCATCAGTTGTAAAATAAATTAGTTTCACTTAATGTCTCTGAATGAGTATTCAATGTGTAACCTTCATCGTGTAACCAACCTCATCGTATCATGTCATCAACATCATCGTGTAAGCTCTACGCGTACCTCAATGTGCCTCTGTAGGGAATCAACCCCTTTCTCTGTCTGTAAGCCTCATGGATTATTGTTGGATTATAAGAGTATAGGCTATTGATGATTCCCGCTGGCTTATTCCCTTTTTTATTCTTCCCATTGGGCCCATCCATTGAGTCCATTGATTATTCCCCTCCCATTGAGTATTACCATTGAATAGCCCCCCCTGTTAAAAGGCCTTTCCCTGTGGTAACCTCCTGGTCCGGTGGTAGGGTAATTATATTTTATAAGGTATCGTCAACCGGGAATCGGGACCTCCTGTGACTGAGGTTTTCTCGGCATACATGCATAGACAGTGGGGTATTGAGCCCTGGCATCGAACCCTACCTGGATTTTCTTATTGTCAAAGATTCCTGGCATTAACTCCTGTGTATATGAGTTTTGCTAATTAAGTTCCAAGCAATTTTATAGCCTGCTCCGAGCCAGGTAGCCCAGCCCAAGTATCTGAGCCTAACCGGTCCCTGAGTACCCCAAGCCAAGTATTCAAACCGATCAGTCAATTAGCGCAGTCCAAGCAGCCATCCAAATAGAGTAGCCTCGTTCAAAGCCCATGATCCAAACTGAGTAGCTGAGTATCCGG
>Ga0233336_1000084_pt1 | contig 16035 bp, 6 predicted proteins | sample GEONDECOMP225_FD_183636 | JGI IMG/M metagenome (GOLD analysis project Ga0233336, IMG submission 183636) | Leaf litter microbial communities from Shasta-Trinity National Forest, California, United States - GEON-DECOMP-225 | ecosystem: Environmental > Terrestrial > Plant litter > Unclassified...
CTTAACTACTCATATATCTAGTCGTATACTACTAGCTTACTCCTTAGTTCTAATAGATTATATCCACTAAGTCTTATACTGGTACTCCTTCCACACCTACTAGGTATGTCCCCTTAACTTACTGGGTGTTCTCAAGCTCCTACTTACTTGTAGATCTCTATCTCCACTACTACTTGTGCATATCCTACATATCGCTCTCTTACTACTTATAAATAATTTTTGTGGAGACCGTACTATTCCTTAACGATAACGCTATCCCAAGCCATAGCGCCCAACTAACCATAGTAGTAGTTCATGACCATATTCCCCCTCCCCTATCTTAAGGATTTAGGGAATTCCTGATTCGCTCTGCTCGCTATTCTTCGTAGTAGCCTTATCCTTATATAGTAGTCAGATTTCTTACGTCGCTAAAGAAATGAATATCACCGCCGAATGAACACGGATGGCCTGGATAAAAAAGCCCACCTACAACTAGCTGGTACTGGTCGGAATTCTACAATAAAGAATTATGTAGGCGCCAATCCCACACCCGGGCCCGACCTCAAGAATTATGAACTCTTTGCCCATCCCTGGCCCGGGCCAGCTCAGCGAGCTACTTAGGCCATGCCCCTAAAAACTAGAGAAAGAAAACGAGGGCAATGCGGACCTTGAGCACCCTACCACCACGGCACACTGGACGTTGTTACGCTGCCAACAAAATCAAATTAAAACTCTAGCCCTAGAGCACGCGTGTGTCGCCAGGCTTGGTTCGCGCTACTTGGGCCAATGATAAATTCTTCCGAATCGCGCTATCCCTCCGTAGAAGGCCACTTGGCTGGCGTGTTTCCGAAAAATGATGCATTTGCTGCTTCCATATTCACACTGTTGTAGCCCGGCGTTTTACCGGGACCTTTTTCATATACGTAAATCATTGCAACCCCATATCTTTAGCTTAGTTATAATACTAATAATAAAATCACCTCAGTATTATTACTCGGTAAAAAACTAAAAATAGAAATAACTAGAAATAAGAAATATTCTAATAAAATAGAATTCCTAAGCAGTACCCGATGTCCGCGTCGGAGCTGAATGGCTTATCTTGTGCAACCACGGTATAACGATCAATCAAAATGCGTAGATAAAAATTAGTTGCTATCCCTACCGAATGGACAGACTGAAAACCCACCCTGCCTTAAGTAAGTGTCCATATTATATAAGAAAGAGGTTGGACTTTAAATAACGACAATAAATAGAATCACCTGGTTCCAACCATTCCATAAAGAAGCATACTATATATAATCAACACTTGAAACGCCCGCTGCGCTCCGTGGCGATGCCATTTATTAGTGAAAACTTTTGTCTGTTCACCTAATTTCCTGCAACCCGCGGGTACGGAAGGCCTCTTAGTGAGAGCGTACGTTCCCCCCGGGCTTATTTATTTCTAGGGGTCTTGCAAAAAAAGTAATAATCTAGCGATAATGGTTCTTTGCTGTCAACAAAGCGCAATATTGGAGTCAGTCACGAACATGACTATCCTCCGAATAGATCTCTGAATATGCCTTGATCGTCAACTTGAAGCGTCCAAAGCCCTATATTTAGGAAATCCGGGAAAGTTAGTAACGATGACTCTAATGTGAGGGCTGACTGATGGCTAAGGCCCACTATTTACCAACAACGACTAGGATTAGTAGTTTTCAATAGACAGTATTGGGTAACTTGGGACATCAAATGGGTACATCAAAATCGACTCACACGGCACCAATAATGTAATGATCAGTCAGCTCTAGTAGTTTCGGTTTAGGACCAATACGAAAAGGTCGTAAAGGTCAAGGGACAGCACTGTAACTGATGGAATGGCAAGGCAGGATGGAAGCGAGAGTTCTGTGATTGATCAAAGCTCTAAAGGCTAGTTACGCGCATGGGAAAGCGAACGAAGCCGAGCATGGAGAAGCTGAACTCTTACGGCCACTTCTGCAGGGTTGCTAACGAGCCCTTTAGGTAAGGGAAGGCTACAACAGCTCGCTTCGTGCCGATCGCGATCACCCTCGTAACGAGAGGGAAAAGGGAACAGGAGGTTCGGTGCCCCCAATCTATCTAGAGTCTATTTTAAAATATATAGTGAGACCAAGCCAGGGCCTATATTTATTCCCTCAAGGCCCCACCGCCTTCAGTAAATAAGTCCTATTTAAAACCAGCAATAGTGCTCCTGGTTATACTTTGTAAATTTATACTTAAATACTTTATTTACTCTCTAGACCGTCTTACGTATCTTAACTTTGATATTAAAGGGCTCGCTTGCTGGTGGTAGAAAAAGCACCTAATCCATATCTTTATGAATCCCAAATCCGGGCTATCATCATATCGAACCTATCCGGTGGCCTTGCTTCTGGCCCAAGCTCGGTTGAAAGGCAAGTAAGAAGGCGGGTGTTATTAGGCAAGCAGATTTATTATTGATAGGCCATCATATGCAAGGTTATCCCTTCTTTATTACTGTCCTTCCTTGAAGTGTGAAATTTACTAAAAAGACTGGGCGTCTCCAGACGATAGAAAGGTTTTAACTGGCCCTTAGAAGGTGGGTGCGGAAGCACGCTCGACTGATAAGGCCGCCATCGAAATTGAGTAACAAATCTGGGCGTCTCCAGATGATATAAAGAGTTGAACCTACCCTATAAAGAGTGGGAAATTCAGTAATGAAACTGGGCATATGGAAGTAAGGCCAAGAAAGGACGTATAAAACTGCTAGTATCCCCATTGCCTAGTTCTGCTCGTAAGAGGATAAATGTCATTTTCACCGAGCTCACCCGTCAGAGTAAAAATGTAACTTTCGCCGAGGCCTTCTACTATAAATAGACAATTCTATAGTATTCGGAGTTTTGACCTGATTTCCCCTCCCTTTAACTTGAGGAACCTTTATTGCCAACCTTCATCCCTCACCCAAGAGGTCAGCTACTCACAAAGAAAGAAGTCTTCATAAATCACCTGACCTCATACCCGCAAAGGAAGAAGCCTTTCAACCTTATTCAAAGGCTCCTGGGCATGGTTCGATAACTGTTTTCACACTGGGCTTTCTTTGTCTATTGGTATCCAAACTTTTATGTAGCAATCAATGAAGTCTGAATTCATAGTGCTCGTCCCGAGAAGCTAAATAGTGGTACCCCCCCCCCCACCTATTGCCTGAAGCACTATACTAGGTTGGGTTGGGACAGCATCAGTAAGTTGGGTGATTTATTCTGGTTGGTAAATATACCAGGGGTAACCGGTTAAGTAAAGGTAAATCTTCAAGGTAGTTCCTATCCCACTAAGCATTTCCTAAAGCAAGTGGTTGTTAAGGGCATGCACCTCTATCCACTAAGTAAGGTTGGGTGTCTATGAGTGGGTAAAGAAGAAGGGTGATACGCGGGGACTAAAAGCAAATGCTCTGAGGGTTCTTACTAGCCAGTGGTTTATAATTCCATAATAATATTGGAAAAGCTCTTAAATCCAAGTGTAATAGCGGTACCCAGAAGGTTGTTATATGTGGTACCCAGTAGAATAATGAAGTAAGTTTTAAGTAGCTATATAATTTGCAAATCTAAGGCATGTGAGATTTAAAGAAAGAGTCTATCCCTTGTAGTGGTAAGTGTGGTGGGCAAAGGTAAGAGTAAGGTTGGTGGATCAATAAAAGAAAAGTGTCCTGTGTAGCCCGAACTCCCACTTTATTCTTACTCTTGCTAGCGTTATTTAACTTGCTCACTGCTGCTTCTTATCACTTGCTGATGGCACAGACAGCCATAAACTTATCTCACTGGCACATCCAATCGGGAGGTCAAGCAATCCATCAATCCATTCATTGGGAGGAATGACAATCCAATCAGCACACTGAGCCTGTTAAGTTCAGGCCAAAGACGTCTGACTCTACACAACCCCAACTCCTAAAATTATGCCCTCTCCAAACTGAAAAAACCGGAAGTAATAAAGCCAGAGACAATAAAGTATAAGGGGCCCGCCCGATCCCTTGCACATCTTAACAAACTAATAGAATAGAACTAGCCGGGTAATTGAAAGATGTATCCACTTAATATCTTACCTAAACCTGCACCATAAACCCAAAACAACACACAATGGAAACACAAAATGAGAAAAACCTCTCAATATTAGATCATAGAAGAAAGAGACGGTCGCACGCTTCACTTTCCACCCCCCCAAAAAACCCTCACATCACAACACAGCGCATAAGTTTGACACGACGCCCCGGTAAAAGCCTACCGCTTTTTTACTGCAAATCCAGCACAGCAGCTTATGACTGACTCAGAGGAGGACTCAATATTCAATTATTTTCCTGATCCTGAGATCCTGCCTCCGATCAAGCAGCCTCCACCGCTTCTACGGATACGCACGACCTAGAAAAGAAGAATAAAAGAAAGCAGCCATCCTTCCTCCCATAATCATAGACTAAAAACCTTTATGGTGGAACTAACTACTACTTCGCCAGATTCTGTGATGATGAAGACGATGAAGATGAAGAAGAACCGTTCAGAAACTTCCGATTCCAATTCATAATATTCTTATTATAATTAAGACAAGACGAGAGGATAAACCTTTTCATCCAAAATTTTCCTTATTTCTATTCTTCTTCTGATAAAGACAAGGATTAGGTTAATTACCTTATTTATATAAGAAATGTATTAACCGGTTAAACCTCTAAATAAAAGGGTAATACCCATAATTATATCCATCAGAATCTGGAGTTCCCGGAAGGTTTTTCTTATTATTAGGAGAAGTTGATAGGGCTCTCTTCTTCTTCATCATATTATTTTGTTTTAATAATGCGCATGCGTATTCGGTCGGAGAAGCTGAAGCAGGGAAATCATGAGAGTATAATAGGGAAGAGTAAAGGTAATAATTCCCTATTAGCGAGTAAACACCTTGTTTTTCAACTTTAGGAAAACTCATTAAAGTCCTCATATCATACCTTAGAGTCTCATTGGTAGAGGCATGCTTTGATATAGATAAATCTTTTGTCCTTTGAAAGCACATGATAATGGTATCTCATTTGAGTGCCAAATAGGATTAAAGAAGGAATTAAGGAGGGTGGGACTATTGGCTCCCCTTTGACCCCCTTGACTTGCCTCATGACTTGCCTTACTAGTTGGGTTATTGCCGCTAACTAGCCCCCCCTTCGACTGGCTCCTAGCACTTGTACTAGCTCTTATACTGGTTGGGACTGAAAGGACACTCCGGTAAGTCTATTTGTATTCAGCAACAGGCAGTAGCTTACCTTGAACCAGTTGATCCCGTAGAGGGGAGTATTCCTAAGCAAGGATAAGAGCAGAGCTAGTTGGATCGTATGTTATAGGTGCATCAGATAATAAGATAAATACGTATTTTCTCCCCCGTGAAAGCCTAAAGTGTAATTACGTAGATAATATCTATAGATCCTAAGTGACTTAAACATTCATCTTTTATTAAAAAAACATGGATAGCCTTATATGGATAGAAGGTCCTCGTACGGCACTCTGAGGGAGCACCCAAGCACTGCAGGATAGTGATTACGGCTTACCTGATATGAAATGAATTCGGGAAAAAAAAGAATGAAAACAATGGATTCAGTCCAGTCAATAAATAGAATTCTCTCAGTTCCACCGACCAGGCCAAGCCAAGGGAATAAGTGTACATAAAGTTGACACTATATAATAAATAAATAAGTCAAGGAAAGAAGCCAATTTACATATAAAGACTTTCCTCGCTTTCCCTCCCCACAAGCCTTTCCCGTATCCAAGCAAGTGCTTAGAGGCATAGGTAAGACCGCCTAGCCAAGCCAGATAGGCAAGCAAGCCAGAGTCATGATTCTGGGGCAATAACGGACGGGTATAATCTAGATAGACTGGTGGATTATAGGAATAGTTTTGTGAGCCATTGCGGGAGCTTGATTGCGTGAGCTTGGCGAACGATTAAATAAGGAGCTCATCGGCCCGAAGGGGAATCTCATGGTTTGACGGGACAGTAGAAGAGAACCTGTAAGTAATGAGGGAGGGTTTACTAGGGACTGATGGTTCTTCTGTCGTTGATGCAGCAGTTGGTTCAGTTGAGTCTGTTGATCCAGCTTACCCATAAGTAGATTCAGTTGATTCTGCAAAAGCCGGTGGTAAGCAGACAATAAATAAACGTATCTATACTCCTAACTAATTGAATCAACTGCTAAGAATAGAAATAGAAGGCTCAAGGTTGGGTCATGTTATTATGTAAGCTTGGATGCCTAAAACCTTGGAGATAAGTAAATTGCCTTTGTATCATTCCTCAATTTGATTGAGGATCTATTTGGTTTTTTGAGCTGCCACCCACATTTATATATGGTCGAACCAATAACGAAAACCAAGCGATTTACTTTTCCATTTCTCCGCTTTGCATCTCATATGCAGGTGCGACCATTCGTGAATGCTCTTGAGATTATGATGTGTGGCACCCCGACGGTTTATAAAGGAACTGAAAGGGGTGCTTCGTGAACTAAGGATAAAAACGAAATAAAGGGTCTTTAGACGCTCGACCGATAGGGAGAGAGGTGGAGCCGCTCGAAAAAATAAGGTGGAGGGATAATTTAATTTAAAGTACAGGCTAGGAAAGTGCTTACAAAGCCGTGGCGGTTGTTATAGAATTGATTTATCCATAATCTCTGGAGTTTTGTGGGACTTTACGCTATTCTTAGTTACCGCGAGTTACAAAAAGCATAAGTCTTCCCACTCCCAAACTTGAGATTCTCCAGCTTGATAATGAGAATCCGCCTTCCTTTAGGCCCATCAATCAGATATGGATGGAGAGGACCGCACTCGACTAACCATCCATAAAGAAAGAAGGGGTAGCCTTTAATAGTAAGGACCAAGGGAGTGCGCCTGCCTGAAATCCGATGCGCGTACGTACGGGCGGAAGGAAGGAAGTAGGAATTCGGCTCATCATAGAGATTATGCCAGTACCGCCATTTATCCTAGGGAGGAAAGCGGGGCGGGGAGCAATATTGATGAAACCGCCTACTTATGACATACATAATGTAAATAGAACGTAGGTGGGTTATTTGGACAGGCCGCACCATAACTGAATTCCTTATTTGCGACTCCTTCCTCTCCGCTATATGTGCCCCGAAAAGCAGCTTCTGGTCCCAGAGTGTTCATACAGCCAGCTTCGTAAATAAATGCATATCGGGCGGGAAAGATAGACTCCCTACCTAACCTCTCTCCCCTCTCAGTCAGCTAGCTAGAGTAAATTTGGTAACTCGGGTAAAACTAACATGTATGATTGTTTCTTTATTCAATTTATAGCTAGATGGGATCCTCGCTCCCGCTCAATGAAGAGACTGGCCTTCACGCAAGAGATACTGACTGGCCTTCCTTTTTTTCCGGGAGAATAAACTGGCCAGTATCCACCCGGTATAAGGGACTTCAAAATAGTATTTCCATCCAGTAGTTCCACCCAGTAGCCACCCGAGTGAGTATTTTCATCCGGTGGAAGAAACTAGGACTAACGAGTGATTCTTTCCGTCCAGTTAACAATGTATTATTTACTGTTCCTGGCTAACAACTAAACCACTCATTAAGGCCAGTAAACCATTAGACCCATTTTTCCATCCGTTAAAAGAGCCAGTAGAAGAGATTCTAACGATTGAAGGGGAATGAGCCACTCAACTGATTGAATGAGAACGAGCCTGAAACAGGGTTCATCCAAGCCTAACTCATTAATTAAGATATCTAAATTGTAGACCACTTTTGAAAGTGAGTTAGTTACAGAATTCTGTCATTTAGTTACTTAATTTGGTAGGGTTACTTAAACTTTTCATTTTTGCAATTTTCTGACTGATTATGGATATGGATATGAATGCGGAACAATAAAACTATTTACTGGTCTTATTTCCTCCTTGATGGGGAAGCAGGTACTCAATATGGCGGGTAGTAAGGCTGGCTTTCCACGCACCGATCCCGTTTACTTCTTTGGTGGGAGGCATTCCATGCACGATTGGGTAGTAAGAGAAACTATAAGGCGTTCCACGCACGATCTATCTCTAAGGCTGGTTTCGACGCACTCACTCAATTGGCTGGTTTCTATGCATGCTGGACATCCTTCCTTTCGAGAGAGACTGGCATGATAAGAACCTGAGTAACCCCTTCCTCTACCGCTCAAGTCTGTCTTGGGCTTCGCCTTTGAAAATACCCCCCGGGGCTAGCCAAGAATGGTCAATAGCGGTTAATAACCTGCTTCTAACGCTTAAGAGAGATACAAGCCATTGAGTCCTTCCTCCCTTCCCTGCGCTGAGGACGAGGTAGAAAAAGGTATAAATAAAGGCACTAGCCAATCTTCTTGACCTGATGCGACCGTAGTCCGGGTGTATGAGGTGGTACGTAAGGCTTTTCCTCACCTTTGTGGAGTTATGTCCACAATATATCCTTCCTCGATCTTACAAATCTTAGCATTAGCAAGGAAAGTCACTCGAGAGGGAAAAAGCAGTTGAGCTTTGCGATCCCCCCCGAGAAGTAGAACAAATTGGTCGGAGGTACCAGTTAAGGCTCACGCTCATAGTCTTAGGCAATATAAGCTCCTCACTCATGCTCTTAGACATACAAAAATCATGAGGCAAGTAAGAGAAAGGTAGAAAGATTTATAATTCCCTTCCTTATATCAGTGATAAAAAATACCTACTCTGGCTGGGGGTAGAGAGAAGGCTGGAGTTAGATAAAAGGAGATTTAGACTGAATACCAGCTTGGGGTGGGGACAAGAATGATAGCCAAGTACAACGAAATGCAACGGTTTTTGCGAGGCAAAAGAAAGCTATTCCGCTTTAGCGTCTTTTATCCTTCTTACCCACCATATTATTATCTCCCAACCTGGAATATTGTACATCTGGAATATCTACCATCCTATTAACGGAACATCCTTCTTATCGGAACCATCTTCTACGTTCCTTCTGAAAGGTAAGGCACCCCAGGGGGCTATGTCCAGGTGCGGGGAGGGGATAGTTTCTCTGGGATCATCTCTTCTTTCACCATTCGCCTCAACATCCCCCAAGGTAAGCTTGGAATGCCCCCCGGGCGGGGGGTTAGGGGAGCTTATTTCTTAATGGGTCCCAGAAATAAATGATTAGGTTAAGCGAGCCGGGTAACGTAAGTAGCGGGATAGAAAGAGGCTAGGTGAGGCACATAAGTAGCGGGATAGAGCGCTTAGCTAGTTCAATAAATGGATGGCTTAAAAGGGCGGAAACGTTGTTTTTAAAGTAAGAATACTGAAGCGACGAAAAGAGATAAAGACATTTTGAAGCGACTTGAAAGGAAGGAGCGTTAAGCCCGGTTGGGCGGGAATAGATAGTATCTAGTGGAAGGAGGGGAGGGAGCGAAGCTCACCTGGTAGGGTTAGAAAGGAATAGGAGGCAACTTAATAAAGGTAGCGAAATGATACCGAGTAACTCCCAACGTTCCTCGCCCTCCCGATGGTCTTTCTATCTATGAATAATATATATATCTTTCTATCTATGAATAACCTACCACCCCAAACTATGGTATGCATAGTCCTTTCCGGTCCAGTAAATTACTATATATGTATTAACAACTTTGCAAAAGGTCAATTCTCTCCGGTGCAAAGGGTCCATTGATTTCCAGGTCCGTGTGCCATCGCTGCTGCAGGTCCGGATTCCTATCCATTCTCTCCGGTGCAAAAAGTAAATTCGGTGGCTTGCTTCACGGTCGACTCGATTATAGACGTAGGAACTCGGCTTTACGACTTCACAACTTCGGCAATAGCCTTCAATTAGTATCTATCTTATTAACGACTGACTTCGGCTTCGTCCATGGCCTTTTATTAGTATAATAACTATGGCAGCTCGCTCGTTCTATGGAACCAAATGCACTTATAGGAGAATGTATGGCTGCGATGAGCATCCATTAGAGCTTCCCGGATTCGTGCTCAGTGAGTACAGCAACAAGGAATGCCACCCTGTCTGGGAGAGCCCGGCGGAGCTTTCTCTCATAAGATGGGGAAGCCAACTGATGAAATGGGAAGCAGGATAAAGCATATCCCTCCTCTTGGTTGTGCTAGGCCCTAGAACGGTGGAAGGCCAGATATTATGACCCCAGGGGAAATTTTGTTGTTTGTATTGCCAGGCATAGTAAGACCTTCGAAGGCCTTTGAAAGACCAATCCTTCATTAGATAAGGATTAATCAAGGTCTCTATTGTACTGGCTTTCAGGCCAAGGGTGAGGTACTAGAGCACGTCAGTCTTTCCATCAGTCTTTCTGAGGTTCCTTTCCGAGGTTCCTAAAGACAGAGGTTCCACACTTAATAGAACACACCGAATCAATACGTGCCGTCCACACCCCGGCCCCTCTTTACACTCACTATAGGAACTCGGATCAAGACCGATGGCCACCACCCCGATCCCACTTTACATTTACTAGTTGAATACACCGAACTAAACCTTTTAGCCATTGCGCCTGGATAGCTTCTTTCTTATTTTACCATAACTGCGGCACTTGGCTTCCACTTTCAACTAATTAGTGAAACACATTGAATTAAGGCCTGCCGGATTGCTGACTGAAAATGAAAAAATGAAGGGTGAGGAGGTTGAGCGGGTCGGGCTCCTGTTCTACCTTCTACCTTCTACCTTCTACCTGGCGGTTGTTAACGTTGCAGCACCAGAAAGAAAGTTCTACCTTCTACCTGTTTCCACCTCGTCAAGAAAGGTCGGGTCGGGTTACAACAACGGGGTGATGTGCTACGCGGGGCATGCTGCCTACAGGTCGCTGGTGTCTTACTGAGCAACCACCCTTATTCCTGCAGCCTGGGTCCCCTCTTACTGATGCACCAGCGAAGCTTTTCATGGTACCCCACCCCACCTACTACACCTGTTGCCAAGAAAGAGAGGCGGTTGTTTTTGTTCATATCAACCATATCAACTCCGGGCGGTTGTTCCTTTTTCATAGATGAGAAGAGAAGCTTTGTCACAAGTTCTAAGCGAGATAAAACCTCCGTGAGAAAGAAGTCAAAACTAGCGCGAGTATGAGACCGAGCGTAAGCCCCAAAAAGGCGAGAGCGTAGAGTCGTAATAACGTCAGCTAGCTTTTTTCTTATTGTGGTAGGAGGGCTTCATCGAGACAAAGAACTTTTTACTAAGCTTATCTTAGAATGAAAATCTATATAAGAGGAAAGTGTTCCTCCGTTGCCACCTCATATTGCACTGTTGCCAGCTACTAAGGGGACCCAAATCCTCCATCTATACGTGGGTTCCCGTACCGTACTACCGCCACACTGTTGCTTTCCAAGAAATAAAGATATGTCCAACTGTTGCTATGGCCCAACTTTTGCTTGCCAAGAAATAAAGATAGGTTGAGCACACCTTGCCACGCCGAAAGCTTGTTGAGCACGCCTTGCCGCTTAGCTGGCCTTCCTAATAAGAATAACATTGGTAACATAAGCTTAGCAGGAAATAGATAGAAGCGAGCGGATTTTTCTTCCTAAAATAGGGGGGCGGGCATATTATTGAAGAAAGTCAATAAATGTCATAAATATCACTCATGGAGCAACAGTCAAGGTATGGATGGTGTCACTCCTCAAACAGTATGGCTTTATGGCGACTGGCGAAACTCCTATAACAACGTTCAAGTTATGCCATGTTAACTCCCCAGAAGACAGGTTATGGAGGCTACCTCAATCAAAGAACTCAAAGCGCAATCAAAGGTTATCTCGGGTCTTACAATGTGGGCAAGCTTTTGCAATTAAACCAGAGTTAACTAACCTACCCAATGACCTAGCTAACCTAACCTACCCAACTGACCCAACCGTCCTTACATTGTAACACGCACAGTGGCAGGTTCACTAACCCAAAGCGTTTTTCCGGCTCTTCCATGATAAATCAGGTCACGTTTTGAATAATCTTTAATTCATGGGTCATAAGTGGTCCTAGAACGCCCGGAAATGGCCTCATCCACCAAATTAGTAAGATTAGGCATATCTTATCTATGGGAAGCCACCCATAAAACGAGTAAGTGTGGGGCATAGGTGATATAAGTGGTGAAGCAGGCAGTAGAAGGCAGCGTAGTCAAGGTTATAAATGCTGACCCCATTGATCCCAGAGGTTTTGGGAGTATTTACAAGGGCAGTTCTTAGGATCCTACAACTTAGCTGTCAACTGAAAGTCTTCTTTCCAGTACGCATCTTCCTAGCGATGCTGTCTGTCTTCATTCATCAATTGTATCTGGCTGGCTGGCCGGGTGAAGAATCCCGTCCCCTCAACAAGATCAATAGTGCTTGCTGCTACTAGGCATTCCTGGCTTATGCAATAGGTGAGAAGTAAGTAGTAGGGTAAGGTCTTTCTTCTTTTATAGGTGGGTGGTTAGTTGGTAAAAGTAACGGTAAGTAGTCAAGCTAAAGGAGAGGCTGTTTTAAATAACCGGTGGCTGCTCCAAGTAGCCCAGTCGAGCCCGGGATGCCAGCCAAACTATGACCGGCTTAAAATGATGGACTATCAGCGGTAATGACTGACTAGGACTTAATGGTGCACTGACTGGAACTTCTAGCTGCACTGTGACCAGAGCTTCATTCATGCACTGACGCCTACCCAGTCCGGTAGCTAAGCCGTTGAGTAGCCAAGCGGTCGAGTAGCCTGGGATCCAAGCGGAGTATCTATTCCATCCAAGCTATGACTGGATCGACTGGATCGACTGGATCGGCTATTGGCTGTTCAGTTATTGGATAGAACCGTTGTAAAAGGGGGAGGATAGGAGCCGCTCGACCGAGGTATGAGGGAGAGAGTATAGTTCATTAAGAATAAAATTAGTTTAAGTGCCCTGATGAGGTGCGAAGCTTTGCTTGTACCCCTAAATAAAGGAGGCACGGAGTGGACGAAAATAGCAAATGAAAATGTTTTTAGTATCTGTTCTAACAAGACTTCTTCTAGCCTGCCCTCCCCAACGGTGGTGCTGAAGTAGCCATAAGCGTATCCACTTGAGTAAAGCCCCCTTAAGTTGCGATAACTTGGTTGCATTATATATGATATTATGCAATTTCCTATATCCTTTGTAAGGTCCCTCTTTTTATTATCTTGGGTCTGACGTGAAAACTTCTCTTGTAAGATAGGGCAAGTTGGGGGATCCTATCTTGGATGTTATCGAGTTGATCAATGAATTAAATGAGTCAATGCCTCTCCTGGAAGACCTTTCCAGTAAAAGCCGGTCCACCCGCACAAGACTGAGAGATTTTCCTTCCTCCCGTAAGATCTTCAGTTATTGTAGTACCCATCCCAGAGTAAAGTGCGCCCCTCGCAAAGGTCTAGGGACCCTCCAACTACTGGGGTCGAGCGGTTCGTCCCTCTCCTTCCTACGTCAGTCTTCGTGTCAAAAGATGATCGACCGAAGGGAATTGTTAGGGCTAAAATGGCAATCTAAATGATTTATATAAAGAATCTAACTGACTTTTCAAGCTGATTTCTGATCCACGAGCAGCAGTGGATACATACTAAAGGTTAGGTTATTACTTTTAACTGGACCAGTCGCTAATTAAGCATTTGCAGCAAGAATAGTGATTCCAGCTGGACATTCTACCTGGGCTTGACTGCGCAGTTGGGCTACTTGGCTTTGCTACTATTGGTTCCGCTGCTGCCGGATCTACTTCTGGATCTACTGCATAACCAACTGGTTCAACTGGATCGACTGGACCAATAAAAACTAGTGCCACCTTAGCTTCCTTTGCCTTAAGTGCTTCTTCAAGATCATAATCGACTTAACCAAGAACAGAATCGACATCAGCAGCTGCTTCATCAACAGAATATAAATATGGATCTCGATCTGGATCTTGCTCTGGGTCTACCTTAGCTGCTGCCTTTGCCCCCTTTTTTTACGGCTTCATATATCTTTTTGCCTGCTGCAATACGCCCTTGGAGGGATTAAACCCCGACATTATATGGAACCCGAGCTTCCTTGGCAAAAATGGCTGAATCCAAACTGCCCGCAGCCGAACCTGTACCTGCAGACCCGATCTGCTGCAGTTTTTTACCTTGCTAGGAATAACCTATAGATAATTTCATTTTAGTTGCAATATCTTCAATTTGAAAGGGCGGAGCGTTCCTTATACTACCGCATAATAAAGTTTTGGCAAATAAAGATATTCTTTAAGAATTGCATTAGTATAAGGTAGTTTTACAATTTTATCTTGGCTGCCATGAATAATTCTAGCTTGCATAATAAATACAAAGTGAAATAAAGGAATAATTGTTGATCAGTTCATGATAGTCAAATAAGGACTCCACTTTCATCATAAACATATTATTATGGATGCAATAAGTCATAAGGGAAGACCAGTCAAGCCAGTACAATTATCCAGCAATATGCACTACAAGCACCATAACTACTCAGGTGTAGGATACAGCTTTAGCAAGGATAAATGACTGAATTCCCTCATTCATTCTTCTAGGGTAAGATATAAGTGGTAAGATATAAGTTAACAACCAGGGTTTACAACACAGCCAGCACTGCTATCGGAATGCATACAGGCATACTCCAAGTGGTTGTCATCTGTTCTAGGGATCACTCACTTGCAATTATAAATGTATCAATTACTACCAAGCTTATCAAGTATGCTTTAAACACACAATTTTAGGGTTAAATACAACAAAGATATCAACACAACTCTAGTATGGAAGATAGTGTTAGCGGGGGTCAGAGACTGATTCATACATCCATTCATATTGAGTGTAAAATATAAGTTTAATGACCATAACAGAAATAATTTTCCGGTTCAACCAGAGGTGCCCGCAAGATTAACATAGGTATATGCTCAAGCGGCACGGTTCACACACCGAAAATGGCACTTAAGTTGTAAACCTTTATCATTTTGCACAAATATGCTGATTCCAAGCACAACATGGAATACGAGTGCAATACAGATACCATAATGCGAAACAGAGAGTTCTTCGTTTAACGCCTGTCTACAAAAATGAGTTTTGGTAGTATCCACAACACATTGTTATACCCAGTTTGCATTTACAACCCATGCTTTGTGTAAACCATTAATTCTAGTCTCTTCTACTGAATGGGTCTATTCTACTGGATGGAAAGCCTCTCTTGGAAAACCTCTCTGTGCTTCTATAGAGCTCTTTAGAGCCTGAGGAAATACTTGCCTAGCCTGCATAACAGTAAAAATTAGCTTGCCAATGATTAACGGCGTGGTTGGGTGCTTGCCTAAGAGCTTGCCTAGGAGCCTAGGAGCCAATGGTTGGGTGCTTGCCTTTATTAAGTATTAAGATAAAATTACCTTACTTAGCTTTCAATATGCTACGCCTTATTTTATTACGAAGAGTGAAATTAAGATGAGTACTTTACTGATTTGATAAGGACCAAATCTGAGCAGAGCTCATGCGGGCGGGCTTTTGACCAATCCTGAGCAGAGCTAAGGCTTTGAGGGGAATAAATAGGGGATAAGTAAAAAGAGAGGACTTCCCTTAAACCTATTACGGAGTGTTCAACTGTAAAGTATTTACAAAGCCTCTTACTGTACGAAATATTGGTTTAACATAGCGCTTTTATTCGGCGATTAGTACTATTATATTCTTCAGCGAAGAGTACTTTATCTTTTAAAGGGAATAAAATATAGGCTATAAGGGGCGCCTAACAAACTACTTAAATTAGTGGGCTAAAGTAGTGGTGGAACATTGTTATGGAGTTATGTCTTTGTGCTATCCCTAGATCAAAGTTAGCGGGTGAGACCTGACGCACTTGCCTTTAACCCTTATGCAAAAGAGTGGGTAGGGATGGGACCAATCTTGAACCCTTGGGATAGGTCTTTCCTTACCAGCCCGAACTTTACGATATTTTCTTGGCTACGCCCACCGCCCCGGATGAGGGAGAATCATCAGTAAAATGACACCAACCGATTGCTGGGATAATCCGGGCGGGCTAGGAGATGATATGAAACGAACGGGATGGCTGGCGGTATAAATCAATTATATATACATTTGAGCACGCTGAAAACGCCATCTCCCCTCCCCTAAAAGATCCATCTAGTCAACAAGCGAGAACAAGCCCTCGGTTATTTCTTATCCCAGCCCGGGT